>OGFM01000361.1_pt1 | contig 40109 bp, 44 predicted proteins | sample 1570871 | NCBI WGS metagenome assembly OGFM01 (sample SAMEA2581957, study PRJEB24529) | metagenome | biome: Human gut stool | place: China | collected 2011
TAGCTTCTGCAAAACCGTAATCGATATCTGCACGGAGTGTCTGAAGAGGAATTGTACCTTCGCTATAGAACTCTGTACGAGCCATATCAGCACCGCCGAGACGACCTGAACAAGATGTCTTGATACCCTTAGCACCCTGCTTCATTGTTCTTCCCATGCAAGACTTCATAGCTCTTCTGAAAGAGATACGATTCTCTAACTGCTGTGCGATGTTCTCAGCTACTAACTGAGCATCCTTATCTGGTCTCTTAACTTCCTTGATATCAATGCTAAGTCTCTTAGCGCTTGTAAGCTTTTCAACCTGCTTCTTAAGTGCTTCGATTTCAGCACCACCCTTACCAATAACAACACCTGGCTTAGCTGTGTGAATGATAATCTTTAATCTATCTGAAGCTCTCTCTGTCTCTATCTTTGAAATTCCTGCAGCATATAACTTATTTTTAAGGAATTTTCTAATGTTATAATCTTCTACAAGGTTATCTGCAAAAGTTTCTTCTGCATACCACTTAGAGTCCCAGTCTTTGATAACGCCGACTCTTAAACCATGAGGATTAACTTTCTGTCCCATAAAATCTCCTTTCTATTCTTTAGGAAATGTAATTATCTTTCATTTAATATTACAGTGATATGGCTCATTCTCTTTTCGATTCTATAAGCTCTACCCTGTGCTCTTGGATGGACTCTCTTCATTGTTGGTCCCTTGTTAGCGTAGCATTCTTCTACATATAACTTGCTTGGGTCCATACCGTTATTGTTTTCTGCGTTAGCTGCAGCTGACTTTAATAACTTCTCTATAAGTGATGAAGCATATCTTGGGTTGTACATAACGATACCAAGTGCTTCTTCAAGGCTCTTGCCTCTAATAGCATCTAATACGAAACAAGCCTTCTGAACAGATACTCTTGCGTAAGATAACTTTGCGCTTGGTCTTGTGTCCTTAACAGCGTTTCTTTCACGTTTAATCTGGGATCTATGTCCTTTAGCCATCGATTAAACCTCCTTTCAAATAATACAAATTATCTACTCTTCTTTTCGTCTTTGCCGTGTCCTCTGTAAGTTCTTGTAGCAACGAACTCACCGAGCTTATGACCAACCATATCCTCTGTAACATATACAGGAACATGCTTTCTTCCGTCATGAACTGCAATTGTATGGCCTACGAATGAAGGGAAAATTGTTGAACGACGTGACCATGTCTTAATAACCTGCTTGTCGTTTGATGCGTTTAATGCATCTACCTTCTTAAGTAAGCTTTCGTCCGCGAATGGTCCTTTTTTAAGTGAACGAGCCATAGGTTGAAACCTCCTTATAATCTATCAAATCTTAGTCTAATGTTTGTTGTAATATTGGTTGGGCTATTAATTACTTAATAGCCTTTCCATCTCTTCTTCTTACGATAAGCTTGTTAGAAGACTTCTTCTTCTTACGAGTCTTAAGACCCATAGCAGGCTTACCCCAAGGTGTCATTGGGCTTGGACGACCAACTGGTGCTCTACCTTCACCACCACCGTGTGGATGGTCGTTAGGGTTCATAACAGAACCACGAACTGTAGGTCTGATACCCATATGTCTCTTACGTCCAGCCTTACCAAGATTAATAAGGTTGTGATCTCCATTACCTACAACACCGATTGTTGCGCGGCAGATAATTGGTACCATTCTCATTTCGCCAGAAGGAAGTCTTAATGTTGCATACTTGCCTTCCTTAGCCATTAACTGAGCTGAGTTACCAGCAGAACGAACAAGCTGTCCACCCTTACCTGGATATAACTCAATGTTGTGTACCTGTGTACCTACAGGAATTTCTGTAAGTGGTAAGCAGTTACCTACTCTTACTTCTGCACCAGCACCGTTCTGAACTGTCATGCCGTCTGTTAATCCCTGAGGAGCAAGGATATATGCCTTTTCACCATCTGCATAGCAGATAAGTGCGATATTAGCTGTTCTGTTTGGATCGTACTCAATACCGATAACCTTAGCAGGAACGCCCTCTTTATTTCTCTTGAAATCTATTAATCTATACTTCTGTCTGTTTCCACCACCATGATGTCTAACAGTGATCTTACCCTGGTTGTTACGACCAGCAGTCTTACTCTTCTTAGCGAGTAATGACTTCTCAGGAGTTGTCTTTGTGATCTCTGAGAAATCTGATCCAGTCATGTTTCTTCTGGAAGGTGTATATGGGTTATAAGTTCTAATTCCCATTATATTCTCTCCTTTCGAGCCTGTGTAATATTGTTTTCTACACTTCTAAATGTTGCTAAATCTTAAAGTCCTTCAAAGATTTCGATATCTTTGCTGTCTGCTGTTAACTGAACGATTGCCTTCTTAGTCTTAGCAGTTGTACCAACAGCTCTTCCTCTTCTCTTCTTCTTGCCAACACTGTTCATTGTGTTAACGCTAGCAACCTTTGTTCCTTCGAACATCTTTTCAACAGCTTCTTTAATCATAGTCTTGTTAGCATCTGTATGAACTAAGAATGTATACTTCTTATCAGCCATATCTGCCATAGACTTTTCTGTGATAACTGGTTTGAGGATTACATCATAATACTGTACGTTTGCCATTATGCATACACCTCCTCGATTGTTGCAAGAGCAGCCTTTGTAACAACTACCTTGTCATACTTTAATGCATCAAATACATTCAGCTCGTTTGTCTGAGCAGTCTTAACAGTTGGAATATTTGCTGCTGATGCGATCACGTTTGTGTCCATGTCGTTTAATACAACAAGTGCCTTCTCAACTTTCAGATTGTTCATAACCTGTACGAACTTCTTTGTCTTAATTTCATCTAATTTCAGCTCATCAACAACTACGAACTTGTTCTCTGCCACCTTAGAAGTCAGAACAGACTTTAATGCAGCTCTCTTCTCTTTCTTGTTGAGCTTGAATGAGTAATCTCTTGGTACCGGAGCGAATACAACTCCGCCGCCTGTCCACTGTGGAGAACGTGTAGATCCCTGTCTTGCATGACCGGTTCCCTTCTGTCTCCATGGTTTTCTTCCGCCACCGCGAACTTCAGAACGTGTCTTAGCCTTCTGTGTTCCCTGACGATTATTTGCAAGCTGCTGAAGCACAGCCATATGAACTAAATGCTCATTAATTTCTACGCCGAAAATGGAATCGTTTAATTCGATAGAATCAACTTCTTTACCTTCCATATTATAAACAGCTACTTTAGCCATCGTAAAGTTCCTCCTTTCTTACTTTGCACTATTTACCAGACTTTGTGGTCTCTTTTACTGTGATGAGAGCTTTCTTTGCTCCTGGGACAGCACCCTTGATCAGCAGTAAGTTGTTCTCTGCGTCAACTCTTACAACTTCAAGATTCTGAGTTGTAACTTTTACGCTACCCATGTGTCCAGGCATTCCTTTTCCCTTGAATACACGGCTCGGAGAAGAACATGCACCGTTAGAACCCTGATGACGATGGAACTTAGAACCATGAGCCATCGGTCCTCTGTGCTGACCTAATCTCTTAATAGCACCCTGGAAACCTTTACCTTTTGAAATAGCAGTAACATCAACCTTGTCACCTTCTGCGAAGATGTCAGCTTTGATTTCATCTGCTAACTTATACTCGTCTGCATTCTCAAACTTGAACTCGCGAACGAATCTCTTACCAGATACACCAGCTTTAGCGAAGTGACCCATCTGAGCCTTGTTTACGCCATGTCTGTTGCGAATTTCTTTCTTTCCGTTGGCATCTTTGTTAACAGTCTTTTCTTTCTTGTCAACAAATCCAACCTGAACTGCACTGTATCCATCGTTGTCTACTGTCTTAATCTGAGTAACAACACAAGGACCAGCCTGTAATACAGTAACCGGCACTAATACGCCGTCTGCATTGAAGATCTGTGTCATTCCGACTTTTGTTGCTAAAATCGCTTTCTTCATTGTTTAACCTCCTGTTTTCTACAGCGGAACGCCTCTTGCCCACCTGCTGATCTGCAGTGGAGTAGCGGAACCGTTCATCCTAGAGCAGCCATATCTATATGAAATAACTAATCAGGACTTACGAAATAATTTGTCGAAACAGTTATTATTTCTGTTTCATTTTAATATCGATGTAAACACCTGCTGGCATCTCAAGACGTGATAAAGCATCAACAGTCTTCTGAGTTGGTGTAACGATATCAATCAGTCTCTTATGAGTTCTCTGCTCGAACTGTTCACGGGAATCTTTGTACTTGTGAGTAGCTCTAAGAATTGTAACTACTTCCTTCTTAGTAGGAAGAGGTACCGGTCCGCTCACCTGTGATCCGTTCTTCTTTACAGTCTCGATGATTTTCTTTGCTGATGAATCAACTAATTCGTGATCATAAGCCTTGAGAGTGATTCTCATTACTTGACTTGCCATAAAAAAAGTCGCCTCCTTTTCGCACTTTGTAAATAGTACGACAAGCGGTGACTGTACACTTCTCCGTGTGTGTCCTGCGGTACATCTCTGATGTATCGCCCCATCGTCAGGCGATTCGCATTTTTTCACACGTTGTTTCTATCTTTGATAGACCATATTGTTTGTACAGTGACTTGTCGTCAGTTTCCTAACTTGACATTCGCTCCACGGAAAACCTGCTAATTTGTAAGCAGCAACCTCGCGCTTCACAGCTATCATGCCACAGCAATTGATATTATACATGGTCTTATTCAAAAAAGCAAGAACTTTTTTTATTTTTTCTTTTACGTTTTTTCGCCCCCAAAATTTAATGATTGATTATTTTTTCTATTTTTCATATAATGTTACTGTTTTATACAGATGAAAATCAGGAGGATATGATATATGTGGTTAGCAGATCAATGGAATGACTATGAAGTGATCGATTGTTCAAAAGGTGAAAAGCTCGAACGCTGGGGAGATTATCTTCTCGTCCGCCCAGATCCCCAGGTAATCTGGGATACTCCGAAAAAGGAAAAAGGATGGCGCAAAATGAACGGCCACTACCACCGCAGTTCCAAAGGAGGTGGAGAATGGGAATTTTTCCAGCTTCCAAAAGAATGGACCATTCAATTTTCCCTGCCTATTAATAAGAAGTTAACGTTTCATTTAAAACCTTTCAGTTTTAAACATACCGGATTATTTCCGGAACAGGCTGCCAACTGGAACTGGTTTTCCCAGCTCATTGCAGACGCCGTTTCCAAAGGACGCCAGGTTAAGGTTCTTAATCTTTTCGCCTATACCGGTGGGGCAACACTTGCGGCCGCTGCGGCAGGTGCAAGCGTAACCCATGTAGATGCATCCAAAGGCATGGTCACCTGGGCAAAAGAAAATGCAATTTCTTCCGGTCTGAAAGATGCCCCGATCCGGTGGCTGGTCGATGACTGTGTCAAATTTGTAGAGCGGGAAATCCGTCGTGGGAACCATTATGATGCCATTATCATGGACCCGCCGTCTTACGGTCGCGGACCAAAAGGGGAAATCTGGAAAATAGAAGAGAGCGTTTATCCGCTCATCCAGCTCTGCAGCCAGATTTTAACGGACAATCCGCTCTTCTTCCTGATTAACTCATATACCACCGGTCTGCAACCGGCAGTTCTTTCCTATATGATAAGCACGGTGCTTGGCACTGCCAATGGTACAGTCACCGCCAGCGAGATCGGTCTTCCGGTTTCCTCCAACGGACTGGTTCTTCCATGTGGTGCCAGTGGGCGCTACGAAGCTACCGGGATTTAACCAATCCCTTTTCTTTCCACTTTCCGCTCTTCCAGCGAAGGTACATGCCAACGGCACGGACGCATTCATCACCAGCCATACCGATGTATGCGCCCACGGCCAGAAGGCCCAGACGGATTCCAAACAGATACGTTCCCCCAACTGAACACAAAATCATAAAGCAGGCACCCATCACTACCGGAAACACAGCATCTCCACTCGTCTTTAATGCCTGCCCGTACACCAGATTGGTTACACGCCCCATCTCAAGCACAATGTCAATTGCCAGAAGTTTGCCGACAAGCGACACCATCTGCGGATCTTTGGAAAACAGCTGCATAATCCATCCAGAACAAAGTGCAAACATTGTTTCCAGAATAACTGCAACAATCACGCCTATGATCGCCGCTTTTCTCGTTCCGCGGTCACATGCATCATACTCTTTCGCGCCAATCCGCCATCCCGTCATAATCGCATTCGCCTGTGCAAGCGCCGCACCCACACAGTAGGAAAAATTTGTGATCTGCATTGTGTAGGAACGCGCCGTCACATTAAGTCCCTGTGCATCCATCTGATTCAAAAAACGGATCACCAGTGTCATGGAAACGTTATAGATCGCCGTCTCGCATGCGGACGGAAGCCCGATACGGATGATCTGTCCCATCACTTCCCGGTTGCTCTCCCTCTCCGGATGCTGTTTTGCTTTTACTAAAACTGCACCGAGCGTAACAACAATCACCAGATTGATGATGCGTGAGATCACGGTAGCTGTGGCAACCCCTGCCACGCCTTTGTGCAGGACAAACAGGAAAAATGCATTCAGGCAGAAATTAATGACATTTCCGGTAATGGATGCATACAGCGGTTCTTTCGAAAACCCAAATGCCCGAAGATAACTCGAACAGATCGGAATCAGTGCATTTAAAATACAAAATCCGCCCACGATCTGCAGATAAGTTTTCGCCGGCTGCATCAGTGCATCTGCCACGCCAACACCAGCAAGTATTGTTCCTGCCCCAAATGCCAGGATCAGGGATAGGATTATTCCAAGCACTGCATTAAAAGCCAGTCCGAGCTGTCTTGCCTGATATGCCACCCCCGGCCTGCCCGCCCCGATATTCTGCGTCATGACGGCCACCATTCCTGAGGAAATCACAGAAAACATTATAATAAAAATCCCTATATATGTATTCGCAGTTCCCACTGCCCCTACTGCCTGATCATTTACAGATGAAAGCATCAGGGTATCAACCATTCCCGAAAGCATATACAAAAGCGTTTCCAGGCAAATAGGAATAAAAAGCTGCGTTAAATTTTTTCTCCTCTGTTCCATTTATGGTATCTCCTTTCTTTCGTATTCATTTTATGCCCTTTTTTCAAAAAATGCTTGCATTTTATCGCCTTATAATTGCATTATTTCTACTTTTCCATTATAATTTAGGAAACCGACAGAAGGAGGGACTTCATGTATCCGGAACTCAAGGAAAACCGTCCGCACGGCACAGACAATTACCCCTATACACAATATCACATGCACAATATTTTCCATGCTTTTCAGATTCCCGTACACTGGCACGATGAGCTTGAAGTTATTTACACGAAAAAAGGACCTTTAAACCTCCTGATTGACGGGAAAGAATATACTGCTGAGGACGGTTCGGTCTATTTTGTTGCTCCGGGGCAGCTTCATCTGATGGGATCGGCAGCCGGGGATGTCGACTACTACACCCTCCTGTTTCCTCTCGAATTTATTTCATTTCAGTCGGATGATTCTTTGGAACGGGAACTTTTCTTTCCCCTGCGGAACCACACCCTCTCCTTTCCCTGTAAACTTCCAGAGGATCACGACACAGCAGCAAAGGCATCCGTTCTGCTTGATCAGATCATCAACGCCAACTCTGACCGTATTGCTGCGAACCAAAAAAACGGATACCAAAACCAGCTTGGCACCCGCATTCTTCTCCTGAAACTTGTGCTTCTTATGGCAGAACAGGATCTGTTTTATCCCAGCCATACCAAAAGCACCAGCAGTCTCCAGAAAGAGTTGTTATCTTATATTCAGCAAAATTACTGTTTTCGTATTTCCCTGCACGATCTCGCCGGACATTTCCATATGTCTGAAAAATATATCTCCCGGTATTTCCGGGAACATTTCCAGCTTACGCTCTCGCAGTATATCACGTACCTGCGGTTATCCCACGCAAAGCATCTGCTGGAAACCACAAGTCTCTCCATCACAGAGACAGCACTGCAGAGCGGCTTTCCAAATGTAAGCTATTTTATCCGGACATTTAAGAACACCTTTCATGTCCCGCCTCTGCAATACCGCAATTCAATCCGCTAGAGGATACGCTTCTTTCGCAGAAGAAGCAGGATAATCACACAAATGATCACCATAATTCCGATGATAATAGCAAATCCGTGCGCAGTATTGGCAAACGGAACCCAGTGCTCGTTGACATTCATACCGTAAATTCCGGAAATAACCGTAGGAATCGCCATAACCAGCGTGATGACTGTCAGCGATTTCATGATGGAATTCATCCGGTTGTCGATGACCGATGACAACAATTCTCTGGTACCGTTTATGATGTCACGGTAAATACTTGTCATCTCAATTGCCTGCTGGTTCTCTACGATTACATCCCCGAGCAGCTCCTTATCCTCCGGATACTGCTCCAGCCGCTTGTATCTTGTCAGGCGGTCAAGCACTACTCCGTTGGCACGAAGGGATGTCGCAAAGTAGACCAGTGTCGATTCCAGTTCATGCAGCGCAATCAGATCCACTTCCTCCGTATCATCCCCGACACGTTCCTCGATCTCCGTACGCATCTTGTCGATGATACGAAGATCACTCTGATAAAGCACTGCAATCCGGTACAGGATCTGATAGACAAAACGAAGCTTTTTTTTCGTGCTGAATTCCCGGACACGGTTATTCAAAAACGCCTGAAGAACCGGTGTATCCTCCGTACAGACTGTAACGATCTCACCCGATGTAATCAGAATACCAAGCGGTATGGTCGTATACGATTCTTTTTCATGACGGATCTCGATCGACGGGATATCGACCAGAATGAGAGTATAACCATCCTGTAGTTCGATACGGGAACTCTCCTCTTCATCGAGTGCGGCCAGCACATCTTCAACATCCATATCCAGAGCATCCGCGACCATCTGTCCCTCCGCGACACTGGGGTTTACCATCTGCACCCATACGCCATCCTGAATTGTCGGTTCTTCATGAATCTTTCGGTCATCTGTTCTGTAATATTTAACCACCGGATTCCCCTCCTTTCGTATCGTCTGTACGGAATTATTTACTGTAATGTATTATAGCACTCTGTATAACTTTCCTACCAGACTTTTATTGCGAATCATGGAAAGATTATTCAAAAACAGCACATCATTCACGTTCTTGTCCTGTGCAAGTTTACTGATACTTCCTGTCCAATAACGGTAATCCACGACATACACCGTCTGATAATGATCAACCAGAAATGGAATAAATGCATTTCCGAACGATTCTTTTACAACAATGCAGGAACTTCCATCCGACAGATCCTTGTTCTCAATTTCCGTGTATGGATTATCACTTGCAATAAACGTACTGTATTTCAGTCCCGCATTGTAATTCGAAACATCATAAATTACCGGCCAGTCATATTTTTTGCCATCCGATGCCGTCACATGGCATATGCTCTCAGCATTTGGATAATATGCTGTCACAGTATCCGGATTCGCCTTCAGCTTTGCATCCGAAGTATCATTATAAAAAGATCCCAGAAATCCGTCAAAATCCTGTTTTTTACTATATGCATCCAGCGATTCCGGCGTAATCCCTTTTGCTTTACAGAATTCCGTATATGCGTAATAAGCACCAAGTGTCGTCCAATGATGATCCGTCCGAAAATATTCATACTCCGTCCGATGCTGCATAAGCACGTCATATACATCCACGTTTTTTACATGTTTGTCCATTTTTGCCTGGATCTTCTGCATGGCGTCATGCTGGTCGGAAGATGTGATTTCATCCTTCAGATTATCCGGAAATGTAATTCCCGAGCTGAGTGGAATGACAAGATCATACACATCCGATTTCCCGGTCAGGGTATCTGCTACCTTATTAACACTCTTTGCATAATTGTCTGCTGTTTTGTCCAGATAGGTGTATAACTCATATGCTGTATCATCCACTGTCACAACACTTTTGTAATCTTTTATTTTTCCATCCGAAGTGATGGACGGATATTTTGTTTCCTCTTCCGCTTCCTGCGTGACATCCTGTGTGGAATCCTGTGTGCTTTTCTGTGTTGTGGTCTCTGTTTCTGTCTTATCTATTTTCTCTTCCTGCCTGTTCCCGCAACCTGAAAACACCGTTACGGCAAGTATGGCAGCAAAGATTATTTTACTTACTCTCTTATAAACCATTTATCTTACCTCTTTTCCATTTTAAATTCTTCCGACCAGTTTATACAGATTCCGGTCTGAAATAAAATTTGTAATATTATAGAGAACAAGTACATCTGTAATCTGATGTTCTTTCATATATTCCTCTACATTTCCATTATAATACCGTAAGTCAATCATAGTAATCTGTCTATAGTTTTCTGTTGCAAACGGCACAAAGGTGTTTGCAAACGAATCCTTAATGACGAGCAGATTGCGATCCTGATGTCTGGCATGGTCTGATACAATCTGTACCGTTCCGTAATTATCTCCAAAAAAGTATTTATATTTATCCTTTTGACTCAGCTGCGCTGTATCGTAACAGCTGTCTGTCTGTTTCTTTTCGTCAATTGTCAGACTGCAGTCACTTCCGTATGTCTCCTGCTTCGTATCTCCATATGTCCAGATACTGTCATATGCCGAATCCGCATCCAGTATTTTGGAATACAGGCTTCCACGGAATTTTTGGGTTGCAACCTGTTTTTTCAGATCAGCCAGCGGCGTGCTCTCCATCCCGGTACTGTCACACCATGATTCATAGGCAAGGTAAGCCCCCTCACTCGTCCAGTGATGATCCGTTTTGTAATAGATATAATCCTCATTATGGGAAAGCAGTTTTTCCCTCACATCTGTCACAAGACAGTCCGTCATCTGTTTTTCAATCTGATCAATATACTTTGCCTGATCAAACAACCGTGCATGTGCCGGAAGTTTATCCTCCATTACCAGCCCGGATGATGGAACAAGCAGAAAAGATAACCGCTCCTTTTCTACATTTTCAGAAGCTTTTGCGAAAAAATCCTGCACCGCTTTCACATTGCGGGCAATCTGTTTTTCATCCACATCTTCCGGTGTGATTTTTTCAAAATCATAGCCGTCTTTTCCCACATAAGCCCCTCCAATATCTGTGTCTTTGCAGGCTTTCTGAATTCCGGTTTTTACCGTGATCCATCCATCACGGAAACAGATCTGATCCCTGAGATAATTTTCAAGACCATCCTGAAATTTTCCACTCAATATATTGTCAACCGTCAGTCTGGGCGGTTCCGCCAGATATCTGTTTTCGTTCGGTGAGAACTCACGATCTTTCATCAGCAGGCTTCCACCGGATACCAGCGCAAGAAACGCAACAAAAATGACAATCATTGTCACTCTGATTTTTTTCAATGATCTATGCCTCCTAAAAACGGAAATATAAAAACGGATTGTAACTGTCCCCTACCAGAAACGCAAAGGACACCAGCAAAAACACAACCATAAGAACCGGCTTTGCTATAGTCCATCCCTTCGACGTTGCAATCGTATCGTATACAGTAGCATCTTTTCCAAGCTTTAATCTGCGCATCCAGACACGGTAATCAATAGATGCCGCGATCAATGCCACCAGAAGTACCGCATTACTTCCAAGGAAATATAAGAAATCAGAATCCGCAACTGCCTCATGTCCGATTCCAAACATTGTCTTTAAATATTCTCCCAGCTGGTGAATATCCGTCTGTGCAAAAATTGTCCATCCAATAACCACGAGAAACATGCTGTAGATATGCCCGATCCAATTTGGAAGTTTATCCAGCCATTTAAGCAGGAACAACTTTTCAATCATGAGAAGCACACCATAATACACACCCCAGAGTACAAAATTCCAGTTTGCCCCGTGCCACAGACCGGTCAGCATCCATACAACCATAATATTAAACAGCTGCCGTACCAGACCCTTACGGTTTCCCCCAAGCGGAATGTATACATACTCGCGGAACCAGGAACTCAGGGAAATATGCCATCGTCTCCAGAATTCCGTAATTGTCTTTGACATGTACGGGAAATTAAAGTTTTCCAGAAAATAAAATCCAAACATTCTGCCCAGTCCGATCGCCATATCCGAATACCCAGAAAAATCAAAATAAATCTGAAAACTGTATGCAATTGCACCAAGCCATGCCGTAGCCACCGACATGTGATTCAGCTGTGAAATGGAATTCCACAGACTTCCGATCTGATTTGCCAGAAGCACTTTCTTTGCCAGACCCACGGAAAAACGAAATGCTCCTTCGGAAAAATCTTCCAGCGTGACTTTTCTGTGCATGAGTTCTTTTTCCACCGTTTTATACTGCACAATCGGTCCTGCGATCAGCTGCGGAAACAGGGTTACATAGGTTGCAAATGTAAGGATGTTTTTCTGTGCTGCAACCTCCCCGCGATAAACATCAATCGTATAAGACATTGTCTGAAAGGTATAAAAAGAAATTCCAATCGGAAGTGCTATATGCAGCAGCGACAACCCTGCCCCTGTAATGGAATTGATACTCCCGATAACAAAATCCGTGTACTTAAAAAACCCGAGGATGGCAAGGTTTCCGCACAGATCAACGATCAGTGCGGCTTTTGCTTTCCCCGGACAGTTTTTGTTTTTAAAGTGCTCGATCAACCGCCCATTCGCATAATCAAATACAATCGAAAACAGCATGATTAATACATAGACCGGCTCTCCCCACGCATAAAAGACCAGACTGAAAACCAATAAAACAAGGTTTCTAAGCCTTGCCGGGCAGAGATAGTACAGCAATAATACGATCGGTAAAAACGCAAGTAAAAATACAAAACTACTAAAAACCATTTTATTTAAACGCCTTTTCTATAATTTCTTTTGCCTGGTCCGAATCCCCGGACACACACAGAACCACATACTGATTTTTCTGCTCCAGTACCGCATTTCCAATCCGTTTTGTCTCTTCCGGCACATAATCCTGGAAAGAATCCGCCTGATCATCAAGATATTTCTGGACATCTTCCATGGTTTCTTTTGCCTGATTTGAATCTTTTGCGGTAAAAACACCTACCTCTTCTGCCGTAGAACCGCTTCCGGCATACATAACAGAATCAACATCTTCCGGTAAATCTACAAGCATTGAAATTTCATCCGCTGTCAGTTCCTTTAATGTATCGTCGTATTTAATCTCTGTTGCAAGCGATTTTGCGAGAGCCTGCGCATCAATTGTCTTTGCTGCCCCACCGCATCCTGCAAGTAAAAGTACTCCTGCTGTCAGTACTGCCAGCAAACCCGTCTTTTTCATCATCATATTTTCCGATCCTTTCTTTTTATACACCCTGATATTTCTCACTCTGTACACGAATCAGTTCTTCATCATCAAAATAATTGATTTTCATCGCCTGTTTTACTTCAGAAAGTGTCTGTGCTGCAACTTCACGCGCTGCATCACTTCCTTTTTTCAGAATTTCATATACTGCCGGAATGTCTTTCTCAAATTCTGCCCTTCGCGCACGAATCGGAGCCAGCTCTTCCTGAATGACGTTGTTCAGGAATTTTTTGATTTTTACATCTCCAAGACCGCCTCTGGTATAGTGTTCCTTTAATTCATCCAGATTATGATATTCCGGAAGATATTCTTCAAAATGTTCCGGTTTGCTGAAAGCATCCAGATAGGTAAATACACAGTTTCCTTCCAGATGTCCCGGATCAGAGATCTGAATATGTGTCGGATCCGTGTACATACTCATAATCTTTTTTTTGACATCACTTTCCGTATCTGAAAGATAAATACAGTTCCCCAGGGATTTGCTCATCTTCTGTTTTCCATCAATTCCCGGCAGACGCATACATGCCTCATTCTCTGGAAGCAGCACATCCGGCTCCACCAGCACCTCATCATAAATGGAATTGAATTTACGGACAATCTCCCTTGTCTGCTCAATCATTGGAAGCTGATCTTCTCCCGCTGGTACAACCGTTGCCTTAAAAGCAGTAATATCTGCTGCCTGACTGATCGGATATGTAAAAAATCCAACCGGAATACTGGTCTCAAAATTGCGCATTTTAATTTCTGACTTAACAGTCGGATTCCGCTGCAGCCTGGAAACAGTTACCAGATTGGCATAGAAAAACGTAAGCTCTGTCAATTCGGAAATCTGTGACTGGACAAACAATGTGGATTTCGCTGGATCCAGCCCTGCAGATAAATAATCCAATGCCACCTCTATGATATTCTGACGCACCTTCTCCGGATTATCAAAATTGTCGGTCAGCGCCTGTGCATCCGCAATCATAATAAAAATCTTATCAAACTCTCCCGAATTCTGTAATTCCACTCTTCTTCGCAGAGATCCTACATAGTGTCCCACATGCAGTCTTCCTGTCGGGCGATCTCCGGTTAATATAATTTTTGCCATCTCTATGCCTCCTGATTTTTCTCAGTTACTATATATTTTCGTGTTATTTTTCTAATTTAATTTATACACTGTCAACTGTAGCAAATCCACGTTGCAATGTCAACGGATGTTGTGTTAAAATAAGAATGAATTAAGATATTAAACTTCGTCAATTTAAGGAGGTTTGTTTTTATGAACGAGAAAATATATAAAGCAATGGGATCATCAGCCGTATCAAGCCTCGTGATCGGAATCTGTGTACTTGCCACAGGAATCGCCGCAGGGGTTCTTCTTATTATAAATGGGTCCCGCTTACTAAAGCATAAATCAAAAATTTTATTATAATACTTCAAATCCGGAGAATTTTTTCATTCTCCGGGTTTTTCACTCTTTATTGTCAACCCGTTCGCTCATCATCGTTGACATTTCATTTTTTCCATGCTAAAGTGAATGCATATTGTTCATAATTACACACAAGGAAGGTATTTAGCAAATGCATACAACAAAAGAAAACGATCCGGTTCTCTCCCGCGAGGAGGCTCTCGCTATTTTAAACACTCCGGACGATCAGCTGGATGATCTGATCGCCCGTGCTGAAAAACTCCGGAGAAAATATAAAGGAAATCACGTCAGCATCCATATTCTGACCAATGCCCGCAGCGGCAACTGTTCCCAGGACTGCGCATACTGTGCACAATCCTGCCGTTCCACCGCAGATATTGAAAAATACAAATGGGTTTCCGATGAGAAACTGTACAAGGATAACGATTTTGTCAATGAACACCATTTAAGCCGCCACTGTATCGGCTTAAGCGGAATGAAATTTACAGATGAGGAAATTGAAGAACTTGCCGAACGCATCCGTGCTATGAAGAAAACCGGCACACATCTGTGCTGTTCTATTGGATTTTTAACGGAAAAACAGGCACGCATGCTCTACGATGCCGGTCTTGACCGTATCAACCACAACTTAAACAGCAGCCGCGCCTATTACAGCCATATCTGCTCCACCCACACCTTTGACCAGCGTGTTGAAAATATTCATATGCTGCAGAAGATTGGATTTGAAATCTGCAGTGGCGGAATCATCGGTATGGGCGAGAGCAAAGAAGATGTGGTAGATATGCTGATGGAACTGCGTGAGATCCAGCCGGAAGCACTGCCAATCAATTTTCTGCTTCCGATCAAGGGAACTCCGTTAGGCGATAAAGATATTTCCGGTCTGACCACAGAATACTGCATGAAAGTCCTCTGCCTTGCAAGACTGATGGTTCCACAGTCAGATATCCGCTGTGCTGCCGGTCGTGAGGTATATTTCAAAGGAGAAGAAAAAAAGCTTTTAAGTGTCGTCGATTCCATCTTCGCCTCCGGTTATCTGACCGCTGATGGACAGGGCATCCAGGATACCATCAAAACCATCGAGGATGCCGGCTTTACTTATGAGATTGAATCTGCATAAAGCTTTTAATCATGCGGAATATCATGAAAACGCCCCGCAAGTTCTTCTGTCCGCACAACATTGATAAAAGCATGGGGATCAATCTGACGGATAAGCGGAAGCAGCTCCCTTTTTGCCTCGGAATTAATGACGGAATAAATCAGGGTCTTTTGCTTTTCCTCATAACACCCGATTCCCTGGAATAACGTTGCATCATGGTTGGTCCGTTCCCGGATGGCACGATAGATTTCATTGGATTTATCAGAAATAATAAACATCGTTTCCTTCTGGTAACGCTTGTACAGTGCCTGAATGATCTGCGTGCTGCAGAACTGGTAAATAATCGAGTACAACGCAATCGACCAGCCGAACAGGGCACCTGCAACTACAAGCATGAGCACATTTCCTGCCAGAATATAATTCCACGCATCAATGCCCTTCTGCTGTGATAAAAAGATGCTGATAAAGTCGGTACCACCCGTGGTGGTGCCGACATTTAAACACAAACTGATGGCAAATCCATTGATCAGTCCACCAAACACACTGATCAGCAGCACATCCTTTGTAAACACATACGCCGGAAGCATATCTGTAAAAATACTCGTCAGTACAATAACAATAATAGAATACAGAGTAAATTTTTTCCCGATAAATTTATATGCAATGTAAGTAGGAACCAGATTCAGTCCGATGTTAAACACCGAAAACGGTATACTGACATGGATAAAATCTAACCCGATCTGCTGTAGTAAAAGTGACAATCCGGAAAATCCTCCCGGAAACAGGCCTGCCGTTTTGGCAAAACAGCGCAGATTCCACGCATACAAAAGTGAAGCAAAAAACACAATAAACAGGCGGAATACCTGATAAAATTTCGGGTGTTTATATTCAAGTGACTGAAACATCCTTTTCTCCCTCTTTCTCATTTTTTTGCATTGTAACATATTCCGACAAAAAAAGACAGACCTTTACGGCCTGCCTACCATCTGCCCCATTGGGTAATATTTTTCATCTCCAGTTGCCCACTGAATTCCAAGTTCTGCCTTTCCATTCCCATCAAATCCATAGAATATATAACCAGTAATCATTTCTACATGATAGATCCCCTTATATCTTCCATTTTTCTGTCCGGTTTCAAACATCACATCTCCCGGATTCAATTTCATATTTTGTATATTTGCCCGACTCAGACCTCCGCTGACAAGTTTCTTATGCTGTACGCACCATTTTCCCATATCCGCTGCAACCGGTGCATAATATGCCATTCCAAAATTTACACCATTCTTATGATAAGATTTCCACACCAGAGAACTGCAGTCGTAAAATTTTTCCTGCATACGCTTTGGCTGGCTGGTTTTATCAATTGTTACATTAGACAAATCCAGAACCATATCCGTTGGACTATCATCACTGTCATACCAATCATCATTATCATAGGAATCAATATTATAACCATCTTCTGCTTTCACTTCTGCCACCGGTACGCAGATACAGGCACCTGCCATAAGTACTGCTGCAAGCAGACAATAAAACCTTTTTTCATAAAACCATGCTCCTCTTTTGCATGTATTCTTCAATAAAATTATCATACCACTACAGAGGTAATAAAATCAACTATCCAATTTTATCCTTCCATCATTTCCAGATACTGCCCCTTATCAATATGCATCATGGAAATCCGGTTTTTAAACCGACGGAATCCATATACACAGTCCACATTCCGGATCAGAGACTGCAAACGCTCATCCGGCACACAGACAATCAGCTGCAGATCCATCTTTCTGGCATATTTCAGACAGACTGCGCTTCGCTCCTGATCCATTTTAGAAAACGCCTCATCCAGCAGTACCAGCTTAATTTTGGAATCCCGCTTACTCTGCTGCATATACAGCATGGCAAATCCAGCAAGCAGTGCTACATACTTTGGATTTTGTCCCTCACCACCGGAATCCCTGCCCGCCATATCATCGACAAAGTTTTCCCGGATCACATTTCCATGTTCATCGGTTACCTGTTCAAACATGCTGAATGACAGATAATTTCTGTAGTCTGCGTACTGTTCCATTTCTTTGCGCTTCTGTGCCCGCAAATGCTCATCCTCGTCTTTTGGTGGCATAAACTTGTCGGTCAGAAGTTTGATCTTCTGCTCATATTTCTGATAAAATGCATCTTCTCCGAAACTGATCTGACCGTCAATTCCGGCATTGTCCAGATTCTTGCTGTCGAGTTCCTCTGCCATAAGCATATCAAAGAACTGTCCGTTTTCATTTTTGGCCGGTTCAATTTTAATCTGGTACGTGCTGTCTGAGAAATTGGTTTCCCGCAGCAGGCGGTTGATCTCATATGCGTGCCGTTTGGCCGCTTTGATATCTCCGTGAATTGTTGCAATGACATTCTCCCGGAGACTCTTATAGATGGATGTACACTTTTTTTCAAATTCTTCTTCGTATGCCGGCTCAAAATCTGTCCGATACTTTTCAAGCAGTTTTTCATATGCTTCATTGGATTTCTCAGCTCCGCTGAATTCACTGGCCGGATATGCAAGAATATATTTATTTCGCGCCATCTGCAGACGTTCTGCCTGTTCCTGCTCTTTATCTGCCAGATCTGCAATCTCTGCCTTCTTCCTGTTAATCACGGACTGCCCGGATTGCTTTTTTAACAATTCCCACACTTCCTGTTCGAGTTCTTCATTGACAATATATCCCTGCAGCTTTTCCTCCAACTGCTGTCTTCTGGACTCATTTTCTCCGGAAAGCTGCCCATACCGGCTGGTTAGCTTTGCCAGCTCTGTCTGCGCTTCATCGATCTCAGTCTGGATGTCCCGCACCTGCTTCTTTAAAGCCTGTTCCTTCTCTTCGAGTTCTTTGTATGCCCCCTCCCGCAAAAAGCGGATCACTTCTTCGAGTTCTTTCTTGGTTTTATTTACCTTTGCAAGCTCAGCCCCCGCGTGGGACAGTTTCACGTAATGAGATGGCTCATCTTTCAGACACTCAAATTCTCTTGCAGCTTTTAATCTGCGCAGCAGATGATCCAATTCCGTCTCCTGTCTGCTTAAATCTTCCACATCGTTTTCATATTCTGTAAGCCGCGCCTTGGAAACACGGCGTCCAATACACGCTCTGGTCGTATAGTCTTTTTTCTTAAGATGCCGGAAAATAAAATTGCTGTACGAATAACAATCCGGTGTCACACCATCCCTTACCTGCTCCAGTTCCTCCACAGACCTGCATTTCATAATATGTCCCAGATACCGTTTCAGGCATACATCCACATAAGCATCCTCTGTCTTTACTGCATCATATAAAGATCCTTCCAAACAATCCGGCTCACTGTCCGCAATCGCCTTGGAATTAATTAAATCCACATTTTCATATTGCTTCATGTTGCGAAACAAGACTGCTGCCTCATGTGCATATTGTGGTTCCGTGATCAGGGAACGTTTCAGCCTTCCCATGCGTCCCTCAATGGCATTTTTCCATTCTTCCTCCTGCACATCAAACAGATCAGCAAAAATCTGCACCCTGACAGTCGTTCCATAGCGGTCACTCAGCTGTTGGGATAATGCCGTTCTTGCAGACCTCAGATTCTCCTCATATGGTTTGCGGTTATGTTTCATGTCATCCACCAGCCGCTTTTTTTCTTTTAATTCTTTTCCGATCTCGCGCCTCTGCTCACTGTAATCCTCCACTTCATTTTCGATATTCTGCTTGGCAGATTCAATTTTTAAATGCAGGTTCTGGCACAATTCCTCCGTTACGTTTCCACTGCCAAGTTCTGCAATCAAATTTAGAACCGGATTACTGATATAATCGGTGATCACATCATCTTCTTCCCAGTTTTTCATTCCAAGAAGGATCTTGTTCCACTGTCTCGTATTATCCGCAAGCATCTGGCTGCGTGCATCCAGCTCCTCATACTGCTGCTGTTTTCCACCCAAATCACTGGACTTAAGATCTGCACTGACCTGAATCAGTTCCTGTTCGGTTTCCCCACGCGCAGCAGAACGTTCTTTTATCTTTCCATGCAGCTGCTCCTGTTTCTCTGCAATGATCTTTTTATCCTCTTCCGCGGTCTGAATTCTTGCCCGCAAATCTTCAATTCCAATGCAGCGGATCATTGCCTCTGCCCGGATCTTATCGGACTGCAGACGCACAAGTTCCTGCCCGGATGTCTGAATATCTGTCAGTATCTCGATTCGTTTTCTCAGATCTTCTATTTTATCTTTGATCTGCCGGTAAGAATCCAATTGTTCACTAATCGTGGCAATGGTATTGGAAGTGTTCTTTGGAAACATATAATCACGAATAAACTGTCCCGTTCCATTGGTCATTTTTAGGGCAATTGCACTTTTTTCCATCGTGATAAAACGGTTCTGATCAATATACCCGAGAATCACATCATACAGAGTTCCCAGATAAGCCTCTTTGGAACCATAAATGCGGTTGACTTCTCCCTTTCCGCGGTTGTCATCGGATTTTGTTCTGGCACTGACCAGCTTTTTGATCTCCTGATTGGAATAGCAGACGCCCTGTTCCGTCAGATATTCAGACTCCGGCATTTTCCCGGAGTGACTGAAATACACAAATTTTTTAATCTCAGAATCTGATTTTCTTACTTCAAACGCAATTCCAATACAGGTTGTAATATGGGTTCCGGTATCTTCAATTTCCAGAGCAATTACGGAACAGAAATCACAGTCTTTACGATTGGCAGATCCGTCTTTTTGTTCTCCGCGCAGATAACTTAACACACTTCTGCGATTTTTTGCATCATCCGCTGCTTTATTCAGAAAACTCGGTGAGAAACTTCCATACAAAATGACCTGGATGGCATCCATCACTGTCGATTTTCCAGATCCGCTTTTTCCACTGAACAAATTCACATATTCATGAAACTCCAGTACCTTATGATCAATGCCTCCCCAGTTGTTAAGGCACATCCTTGTAAAAACTTTTTTTGCCTGACTCAATTTATTCACTCCTCATTTCGTCTTGTGTTTCCCACTGATCCTGCGTCTTTTCCGAATACTCTGCTTCCTTTTGTTCTTCCGTTTCCCCGGTTTCTCCTTTGAACATTTCAACCAGCTCATTGATATCTGCCGCTGAACAGAAAATATTAATGGTACTGTAAATATAAATTGGGGAATCGTCTTCGAGATTTCCAATGGCACTTGGCAGTTCGATCATCTGGTGTGTTTTCATCAGAATCAATGCCTCCTGCCACTCCTGAGCGGTCAGTCTGCGCGTAATCAGGTTTGTTTCCTTTCCATATCTTCGGATCTCCGCAAGACTGGTTGTCGTGGCATGTAGTCCTTCTCCCATAATTTTATCCCGATAAATCAATTTCATAAGGATCACCAGTTTCGTTGTTAAAAGTGTCATACGCTCCGTCAGCACGCCATCTCCTGTAATCCGGAAAATATGTTCCTGCGGATCATGAACCAGTTCACAGTCAAGCACCTGCAGATAATCTGCAATAAATTCCCGATTTCTCGCACATACCTGATAGTGAGGATTATCCTTCTGGATCAGAGTAACCGGATCACACTTTGTCTGCAAAATACAGGTCTGGCGAAACAGATCCTGTATGGTTTTTCTAATATTTTCCGCCTCACTCTGCGAGATATTTTCCATGTATTCTAACATTTATTTTTTCTCTCCTTTTTTTGCGTCAATCACCAGTTTTGAAAAAACAAATCCATATTCTCCTTTTAATTCTCCATCAATATGCACCGTTTCCTCCTGTTTCGTATCATCCGTTTCCTCCTGCCACAAAAACAGCAGTTTTTCCAGATCTTCTACGGACTGAATCGTCTGTTCATCCGTGACAAATCTGCCATCCACGATATTTTTCTGCCTGAATTCCTGCAACTGTTTTTTCGTATAAAGCGGCTTTGGTACAAAATCGGTCATCTGAGTCTCCTCGTTGTGCTTTTCCATCGCAATCGGGTGAAATCCTGCATCCTCCGCATTTTTCCGGTTGTAAAAACTTCTATCGGTTATATTCTTAAACTGTGTTCCCACTCTGATCCGGTCACGCATTTGTTCTAACACCTGTGAGCTGTTTGCATGATGATCCAACAAATTAATTAACTTTACAATATGATCTTCATCCGAAGAGCCTTCCTGCAGAATATAATGGATTCGTGCCAGTGCACGCTTGGCAAAGACAGTTTTCTGTTCGATCAGCTTGTTATATTTTTTTTCGATCAGATCAAATTCCCGCTCCACCTGATACACAAGCTGACTGGCACTTTCACAATATTCCAGACGATACTGGTTTCTTTTGCTGGTAACAGTTCCCTCCACAAGTCCGGTACGCTCTTTTACAAGCTGTTCCCTTTTTTGGTCATTTTCGCGAAGAATCTGGCTGACCAGTTCTTTAACTGCTTCCTTATAACGGTAAAAGCTGTCTGTTGTCGTAAGAATTGCATATTTTTTACTGTCACTGTTGTTAATTTCCTCTACCAGAACTTTCTGAATTCCAATAAAATTTTTTTTCTGCGACAATTCCTCAAAATAGGAACGCATTCCATCCTGCATATTGGAAAGAAGCTGCCCCAGCCGTCTGGACGTCTGGAGTGCGTTTTTTAAAATATCATTATTTTTTTCTGTATCCGAATGATACGTAAACAAAGCACTGTAAATCGAAAGGATACTTTCCCTCTCCCGGCTGTCATCTTCTGTCTGAAGCTTCTGAAACAATTCCGTAAACAGCTGGCTGTATTCCGGGAAAGAAATAATATACGTATTTAACTTTTCATCAAAATCGCTTTTTAACCATCCCCACCGAATCAAGGTATTCAATATGCCAGACGGCGAATCTTCCGGAAATAAGGTATCCGGCTCGTCCTCTTCTTCTATTTCCTCATCCTCCCAGATAATCCTTGCCTTTGCAATTGTATCTGCAATAATCACACGGCATTCCTCTATCGTCAATCCAAGTGCTGTATACACTTCATTATTTTCCTCATAAATTGCCACAAGAAACTGCATATATGCATCACGGTTTTTCGTGCGAAATAGTTTATAAAATTCCTTTGGAATTTTCTTTTTTAAAATCATGAATGAATTTCCTCTTTATTTTCTACAACAGCCGTTCCTGTTCTATCGTCAGACCTGACTTAAGTATTGCTTCCTTTAATGGTTCCAGTAGTCCTGCATTTTTCCTTATCAGCTTATTTCTGGTATCTTCCTTTAATAAAATACCTGCATCCTCCCTGACTGCTAATTCAAAATCCTCCTGACTCATTTTGTATGGAAGAAGTTTTGGGAATACCTGCGCCTTAATAAACTGGAAAATACAGATTCCTCCATAATCCAGATCTCCCCAATGATAAAATTCACATTCCTCAGAAACCAGATCACAAATCGTCTTCAAAAACCGAACTTCCTTTGGAGAGAAAAAACCATGACAAAATATATAAAGAGTATCTTTTCTATAAGACATGTCCTCATAGTTTGCTTTATTTTCAATTGTCATGATTCTTTTGCAACCTGACAGGGCATACGCCCTTGCATGTTCCATTGTCTGTGTATTTATAATCGTTCCATAAATCTGTGATGAAGAATCAATTACTTTTTCATCATTTATAATATACTGCAGTGTGCCTTTCCACTCAAGCGTCTGCGCATAAGAATGAATATTATGCGCATCCAGCAGTTCATCATCACTCATTTCCTCTATATAAAATGGGGATTTTGCTTTTAAAACAGACAGTATTCTATCCTCATAATTTTTTTGGAAACATTTGGAATTGTGAAGAACACGCGCACTGAACACCCGTTTCCAGATGTGTTCCTTTTGATGTGCAACTGCATCTATACATACAAAAAAAGTTTCATCTTCCAGTTCTTTCTGCTCTTTTCCTCTGTTCAACAGATCCAATAAATCATCATAGTAGGAGCACAACCATGCACAATCCTGTCCTTTTCTCCGCCATTTTTCCACACGGGCAATGAGACGAAGCTGCCTTTCCCTTGGATCTTCGATTTGTTCCCTTTCACACAATTCCGGAATAATCGCAACATCATAATCAATTTTCTTAATACTTGTTTTTACATCTTTCCAATCGGGCTTAAACTTCCCCATCTTTCCCGCATTTGTCTCATTTTCAAGGATAGTTGCCTGGTCCAAAAGCTGTTTTCTTCCACCCACCATTTCCATAACATCCGCATCGATATACGGATGTTTCCATCCACTGAGCATCCCCGCCCTGTAATGATCGGTATTGGTTTTATCAATGATCCAACGGGCTAAAGTTTTATGTTCCTGCTCTTTTTTTCTGCCCACGTGGTCTCTCCTTTATTCCTATGATTTCATCCACAGGAAGTGCCGCGTAAAAAGCTGATGCATATCTGCCAAAAACGTAGACATAACACTTCCTGCGCCTTTTACCTCTTCTTCCGTTGCTTCCTGCTGTAATGCTGCGATTGCTGTTTCAATTTTTTCATTTCCTCATCTTCATATATTTAGTATAACGAAAAATTTTCCGAATTGCACCTATTATTTAAACATTTCGCATGAATCATCACCGACAAAAAGAGAACAGTGCCCCGATTTATCATCTGACACTGTTCTCTTTCTTTTGGTTTTATCCCTGTTCTCCGGATTCCGGTACATCTGTACTTACCGGTTTTGTACTATTCTGCGGCTCCACTTTTGCCATCGTAACCTTTGTTCCGTCATCCTTTACTACAAAGTTCACGGAATCAAGTCCCGATACATTCACATTGCGGTTTACCTTCGCATCGTAAGACTCTGCGTTGATAATATCTGCCAGATCAATTCCGGTTGCTTCTTTCATGCTTTCAAAGACTTTTGCCATGACCACCGGCACATTTCCGGCAATCTGATCCACACCATTGCTGCCGCCTTCGCCACCTCCAATGATTGTGATCTTGTCAATCTGACCGAGCGGTTCTGCAACTTTTCCGGCAATATCCGGAAGTACCTTGATCATCATTTCCGCTACTGCAGCCTTATTATACTTCGCATATGCTTCTGCCTTCTTTTCCATGGCTTCTGCTTCCGCAATACCTTTTGCCTGAATCGCAGATGCCTCTGCCTCACCGACTGCCCGGATACCGGCTGCTTCCTGCTCTCTTGCAAAACGCATGGCTTCTGCCTGTGCCTTCTGCGCTTCCGCTTCCCGCTGTGCCTCAAACTGCTTTGCCTCTGCGTCCTTCTGACGCTGATAAAGTTCTGCTTCCGCGCGCTGCTGGGCTGCATATTTTTCTGCCTCGGCTTTCTTCTTTACTTCTGCCTCCAGCGACTGCTCCGTAACGGCAACCTGCTTCTGCTTTAACTCAATTTCACGCTCCTGCTTTGCAATATCTGCATTTGCCGTGGTAACTTCGATGGTCTTACGTTGTTCCTCTTTCTGGATTTCGTAAGCGGCATCTGCCATCGCCTTCTTTGTATCGGCTTCCATCTGAAGTTCTGATTTTTTGATTGCCAGTTCATTCTGTTTCTTCGCAATCTCTGTCTGCGCTTCCACTGCCGCATCATTGGATTCTTTATCCGCTGCTGCCTGTGCAACTTTAATATCTCTCTCACTCTCAGCTTTTGCGATGGCTGCAGATTTCTTAATCTTTACAATATTGTCGATACCGAGATTTTCAATGACATCATTTCCATCAACGAAATTCTGCACATTGAAACTGATGATATCCAGTCCCATCGCTGCCAGATCCGGCTCCGCATTTTCTTTGACAAGGTTGGCAAATTTCTGACGGTCGGAAACCATTTCCTCCAGCCGCATCTTACCAACAATCTCACGCACATTGCCTTCAAGCACTTCACGTGCCACACTTGCTATGTACTCTGTATTTTTATTCAGAAAGTTCTCTGCTGCCAGACGCAGTTTCTCCGGATCATTACTGATCTTGACATTGACCGTGGCATCCACATTGATATTGATGTAATCCGCTGTCGGTACGGCGTTACTCGTCTTGACATCAATCGGAATCAGACGCAGATTCAGTTTATCCAGACGCTCAAAAAACGGAATCCTTATACTTGCCTTTCCAATGACAACTTTTGATTTCTTTTTCACACCAGAAATAATGTATGCCATATCCGGTGGTGCTTTCACATATCCCAGCAATAACAGCAATACAACGATCACCACAATAACCGCCGGGACAAGATACGGTATCAGATTTTCCATAAAAATCCCCTTTCTGTTAACTACTCCTGCTACCTTTTTATTGTAATATACTTTTTAAAAATTGTCATATTATTTTCTTGTGATGTTTTCCTTAACTTAACCTTAAAACATAGACACTTGAAATTCTTTCCTGTTAAATCCATGAAAAATATTATAAAATAATTTGGAAAAGTTTGTAACGAAACCATCTTTTCGCCGTCTAATCTGTGTAAAAAGGAGGTGACCGGTTCTGAATTATGAAAAATTGTACAATTCCTATTACCTGCAGGTTTACTCTTACGTGATGACAATCGTCAAAAATCAGTCCCTGGCGGAAGAAATCACACAAAATACGTTTTATAAAGCGCTGACTGCCCGACACGGCTATGAAGGGAAATCCCGTGAATTCACATGGCTGTGCAGCATAGCCAAAAACCTTGCAGTTGATGAATGCCGCAAAAATCAAAAATATGCCTGTTTCGATGCATCTGCTGCGGAAACATCCGATGATATTGCAAACCATATTGCGGATCAGGACTCTGCGCTGCAGATTCATCTCGTACTTCATGAACTTAAAGAACCTTATAAAGAAGTCTTTCAGCTAAGAGTTTTCGGAGAATTATCCTTTTCACAAATCGGAATAATCTTCGGGAAAACAGAAAACTGGGCGAGAGTTACTTATCACAGGGCAAGATTAAAAATTAAAGAAAGGATGGACCACCATGAATCATAATCCAAACGAATGTGACATTGTGCAGGATCTCCTGCCATTATATTACGACCATGCATGCAGTCCTGCCAGCTGTGAACTGGTCAGACAGCATCTTGCTGACTGCGCTGACTGCGAAAAAATTTACGAAGATTTAGCCAATCATACCATTGACAACGTAATTGAAACCGAATCCCGCGAAATTCTGGAACGGCATGCCAAAAAAGAACGGAACCTGGCATACAAAGCCGGTATAGTCATTGCCGCCCTGCTGCTTGTTCCGATCCTTATTACCTTTATTGTATCCATGGCCGGCGGCAGCGGACTCGGCGTATTCTCTGTCGTAACCGCTTCCATGATGCTTGTCGCAGCACTCACTGTTGTTCCGCTTATTTCTTCCCAGAAACGGCTGATGAAATGTATTTTATGTGGTGTCGGTGCCCTGCTGCTGATTTTATTTTTTGTAAATGCCATGAATGGCGGAGGAGAATTTTTCTTCTGGTCCGTTCCGACTGTATTCGGACTTTCCGTTGTATTTTTCCCTCTGGTGATACGCGAAATGACATTACCGCCTGTATTATCCGATAAAAAAGCCCTTATTATCATGATCTGGGATACGCTTTGGCTCTACCTGACCATATTTACCGTATCTTACCGTTCCGGATTAGGCAGTCTGAAAACCGGATGCATTGTGGCAACAGTTCTGATGATCGGTGTATGGCTCTTTTTCCTCATAATTCGCTATCTTCCGGTCAATGGTTTTATCAAAGGCGGTCTGTGTACACTTCTTTGCAGTATATGGATTACCTTCTCCAATGATGTTTGCAGTTATCTTCTGTATGATACCAGACAGCTTACCATCCGCCATGCGAATTTTTCCACCTGGACGACAGATCTCAACGTAAATGCCAACGTGTATGTCATCCTTCTTGTCGCCGGAATTCTCATCAGTGCTTTACTGATCGGAATCGGGATTGTAAAAAAGAAAAAATAATTCCAACAAAGTCCATCGGATGACCAGGCTGCGTTTGCCCGACCTGTAGACGGCAATATCGCAGCCTCTATTCCGAAAAGCTTCCATTGATTCTTATTGTATTTTCCATCCGGCGCTCTGCATCTGAAGATTTGTCATATGCCGGTAGATTCCGTTGGTGCTCATTAACTCCTCCGGTGTTCCTTCTTCCGCGACTTTTTTCTACAAATTCTTGTGTATTCATCCGAAATATTACTATTTGCCTTTTTAAAAAAATCAAATAAATCATGTGTCGAAGTGCTCATGTTCATTCCCCACCATTCTTTATATGCCTATTTTAACCGTTTCACATATTCATAAATCCGTTTCAGCATTCCGTCTTTATCTTCTCCTAATTCTCCACGAATTTTGTCACCAAATCCCATATATGTATTAAATCCAAGCATATATACAGCCATTGCCATAGACAGCTCGCCGTTTTCATCACCATACAATGATGCCACTTTTCTCAATTCATCAATAACCGTATCGTGTGGTACTTCAACACCGCCTTCTTCATTTACAACAGAATTGATTACCTCCGGCAATGCCATACACATCTTGTAAAATGCATCTTCTTCACCAGTAAGAATTGCATAAAACTGATCCATGCTTACACGGCGAATCAATCTATGCTGTACATTTTTCCCATCAACTTTTGTTGACCATTTTATATTCTGTGATTTCTTCGCTATTGCTTCAACCAACAGGCATGCACAATCATCGTCTTCCAGAATCTGTCCTTGCATTTTTATATATGTTTTTGCGGAGGATGCAGAATTCATAGTATTGTGTTTGTTCTTCATTTCTACATACATTGTATGTACAATATCTCCATCTGGCATTTGTATTCCATCTGGATTTCTGTAAATAACATCCCAGCCTGCCTGCGGGACTTCGCATCCTTTGAAATAAGAAAAAATATTCTGGTGAAAATATCCTATATCATTATTATTAGACTTATCTCTCTGCCGGAAAATTTCATTATTTACAATTTCTTCCCAGCTTGTACGATACACCGATTTATCAAAAATCAGCTTGATCGGATCAATCAGGTTACTATTGAACCGCTTCAAATCATACGATTCCAGTTTTTCTCCATATTTCATAATCGTTGCACGCACATGCTTCTTAAAATCTTCTTCTGATATAAAATCTAAATTCCACGCCATTTATTTTATCCCCTCTAATGATTTATGTATCTCCAACCCAATTTCATATGCTAAATTGACAGGAACAGCATTTCCAACCTGTTTATACTGAGATTGAACACTTCCACAAAACTGCCATTCATCTGGAAATGTTTGACATCTTGCATTCTCACGTACTGTAAACGGTCTTGCTTCCAATGGATGGCATCTTTCTGTTTGCTTCTGAGACGGTGAAGTCAATACCGTCAATGATGGTTCATCCAGACTCATTCTCCTAAGAATTCCTGTTCTTCCGCCTTCCATATCCCAACAACTTTTCATATATGCTTTTGCAATCTCTGGATCGATATCTCTCCAATATCCTCCAGGTGGAACTAATTCAAATATTTTTCTTTTATTTTCCCCGTATGGCACTCCTGGTCCTTCTGGGCAATCCAATAAAACATCTCTCAAAACAGGCTTATAATCATGTTCTTTAGGAAATGAGAATGAAACTTTTCCCACTAAATCATTCCTAATTCCAACAGTAATTAGCCTCTCTCTTTTCTGCGGCACACCAAAATCCCACGCATTTAAAACTTTTTTCTGAATGGTATATCCCGCCTGTTCAAAAATATTGGTTATCGTTGCATATGTTCTTCCCTTATCATGAGTCAGCAATCCTCGCACATTTTCAAATAAAAACATCTTTGGCTGTAATTTCTGTAAAAAAGTTGCATAGTGATAAAAAAGTGTTCCTCTCGCATCTTCAAGTCCTAATCTTTTTCCAGCATAGGAAAAAGCCTGACACGGTGCCCCTCCCGATAATAAATCCAGGTCTCCTTTTTTTATGCCAAAATAATCTTCCAAATCTAAACAAGATATATTAGCTATATCATCATGAATAACTCTCCAGTTCGGCCTATTGGTTTTCAAAGATTCTGCAGCATCTTTATCAAACTCTATTAGTCCCAATGGTTCAAATCCAGCTTTTTCTATCCCTAAAGCCAAACCGCCAGCTCCAGCAAACAGTTCTATGGTTGTAAATGCATCACTATCGATTTGTATTGGTTCGTCTTTTTGTATCTCTACAACATCTTCTATCTTGCAATTTAATGTAAAACATATTTTTTCTATTGATTCAAATGAAACTGGCTCATTCTTTCCTAATCGAGCTAACACATTAAAACTTATTCCTGACGCTTCCTTCAATTCTGTGCGGTTCATTTTTTTATCTATCAGTAATTTCCATAATTTGTCATAACAAATCGCCATTAAAATTCCTCCAAAATCAAAAATAGTACAACTCATATTTTATCATATACCACAATTAGCAACAAGCAATTTTCTCACCATATCGTTAGATTTCCTCTTGCATGTTTCTTAACCCGTTTGCTATTTATCCTGTTTTTTGATAATATATTCTCAGCAGTTCAGGCAGAAAGAAGGTACCTATATGTCGCGTGATTCCGCTACTGTTTCAAACAATATGCGTAAGATCCACAGTAAAGATACTTCCATAGAGCTATTGCTCCGAAAAGCTCTATGGCACAAAGGTTATCGCTATCGTAAAAATTATAAGGCTCTCCCTGGTTCTCCTGACATTGTTCTTACCAAATATAAAATTGCTATTTTTTGCGATAGTGAATTTTTTCACGGAAAGGATTGGGAGATTCTCAAACTCCGACTTGAAAATGGGAAAAATCCAGACTTTTGGATCAAAAAAATCGAACGAAACCGTAATCGTGATTATGAAAATGATAAAAAGCTTCTATTTCTAGGCTATACTGTCCTTCACTTCTGGGGACAAGACATTTCCAAACATACAGATGAATGTTTACAAACCATTGAAGAAGCCATTTGGGATACAAAATTTTCTGATACAGCCACTGACTATGATATATCCGAAGAATAGATCCAACTTATGCAAAGCCAAAGTTTCCCTACAGAAATTAAAATGTCCGTTTTCTCCGTATTGATCCCGGTTGTCACACGAGCCACGGTGTAATCTTCCATTCATGCTTTCTTTACCTCCGCATAATTTCTAAATGTCGTTACTATTGTCTTTTCTTCTTCTAGACGCTCGATCAGTACAACCACTTTATTGCCCTGGTAGATAATCCAACTGCACACACTGCTCTGCAGCTTCTGTTTTACTCCGGTATGTAGTTTGGTGAATTGCTCGCGCTCACACCTTCTAATATCAATTTTACGTCCAATACCATAACATATCCGCATAACTCTTTCCAAAAAGTGGCATTCTGTCCCCACAAAAAGACAACCAACGGCATAAGAACCCTAACAATGCCGGATGCTATCATGAAAGAGCTACAATGGTACCAAAAAAGGGCTCCCAATAATGGGAACCCTTAATTTTAAGCAATTTATAATTACTCGATGATTGTAGCAACACTAGAGAAGCTTACTTTTTCCTCTCTTTTTGTGCTTTATTTCAGTGTTTCTGCTCTCTTTAAGTCACATTTTACACTGTTTTTTATCGTTTGTACAGATTTTTAGTATCATACCAGTATCACATAATATTTTTCCTAATTCATACCTTTGGAAGCCTCAATGTTGTTCCCACATATAAATAATGTCCAAAAGATGATGATTTGCGTCCATGCTTACGAGCTGCATCCTCAATTATTTTCTGGTTCAATTGATATATTTTCTTCCACGCAGACGCGTTATTGAGTTGCTTTTTGGCAATTTTCATCAAGGTATCACCTGATTTTACTGTATATATCTTAGCCACAGATTTTGTTGACATCCGACTTCCTTTGATAGTTGCATATGTTTTCCCATTTTTTTTGTTTTTCTTAGGCACAAGCTTCTTTGCTCCCCAATATTTCCATTCTTTCAAATTTAATTTAACACACACATCTCCGCCATATTTATCTACATTCTCTTCGACTTCATATGATCCAATGGTAACATACATGTCTGTATTCCATAATAGTTTATTGGTTTTAAGCCTTATCACCTTAAATTTTATAGGTTTACGTTCATTTTTCCACTTTTCTAATTTTCCCAGGTAATAATCTGGGTCAATCTTTGCTTCACTCTGTACAAACGGATAACGTTGTGTTGGAAGCAACAGTTCTGGAATTGTAACATCTTTCAATCCTGGTGATTTTAGAATATTTACCTCACTTTCATTGATCATAGATACTGTTTTATCTTTATCATTAATTTTAATGGTAAAATCTCCCGGCGTAACCGGAAGGAGAATCCCACCAAGCCAAAACTGATACATATATTACCTCCTTAAACACTCGGTGCATGAAATTATTTTGAGCACAATTCATTTTTGAGTATTTTTCCCAAATTACCCAATGCCTTATTATGTATGCGATGAACCTGAGAAACACAATATTGTGTTTCTCTAGCTATTTGTTCCCATGTTTTTCCTCTCAGATACCGATAGGAAAGTATCTCTTTTTCTGTCTCATTTTCTAACTGTTCAACATCTTCGAAAATCTTCTCATACAACTGTATACGCTTATACCGTGCCTTGATCAACTTACGTTCCAACTCATCTAACTTAGCAACATAATCAGACAAATCCTTCTGCTCATGCGCATGCGGCATACCATCCACTATACATCGATGAAACGTTTTTTCAGATCGGATTTGCGCTATATCTTGTTCCAATCGCTTTACACCTCGTTGTGCTGTTGTATATGTACATAAATATCTCTTTATTTCTTCTCTATCCATCGCTTCTCCCTTGACATCAAATTTAAAAAGATATATTCGAATTTATAGATATATCTTTAAAGAACCGACCAGTGTCCCCTTATTCGGACGCTCCATCGGTTCTTTTTCATTCCATCATTTTCCAACATCCACTCGAACATTTAGCCTTAGTAAATCTTAGTGTGCGTTCCGAGTATTTCCGAGTATCGCCCTAGCAAATCCTAGCACGGTTCTGGGGTGGTTCTGGGGTATATTGGCTTTGTATTTTCTTTGTCCATGTGGCCTTGCAGCCCTATAAAATGTAAGTATTTGTAAGTATTTCTAAACCAAACATTTCGTTTTGAATCCGAACGAAACGTTCGCTTTTTTGAAACGTTTTTGAAACAAAATGGGTGCATCAGTTGCACCCCCTCTATAATTTACTCTGTCACAAGTTCCTGATAATAGATTGCCATCTTTTTGTTATCAAGCACGAATGCATCATAGCATACACGGCCTTCAACCAATGATCCACTGATTCCCGGCGGGTCCTGATGGATTCTGTAGTCCTCCAGCTTAGTAGGTGCTACAGTTGCACACGGATGACACAGAATAAAACCACAGTTCTTTGGAAGTCTGGCCGCCGGTACCTTGATAACTGCTGCACCATCCAGATTGGAAACAACGCCCTGCTTGCGCAGATTGGTGTCGATATCCGTTTCCATTACGATATCTTTTGATTTCTTCATCAACCGGTATACATCCGGGGATACGATAATAACCCTAGACTCATCCGGTACTTCTGCATTATCAAGGGTATTTGTTCCCTTTGTGATCTCATCATAGATATTTTCCGGCGTCAGTGCTACCGCCTTCGGCTTCGTTCCTGCTCCTGTGGCCATAACACCATACACATAAGAATCAACCTCAGGAATAACAATTTCACGCTGCTGACGGGCAAGTGCTGTTGATGCTGCCAACTGCTGCGCTGTCTCGTCTGAATCCAGTTTGTCGATTGCGAACGTAAAGGATCTGTCTTTTTTCAGTGTGAATTCCTCTGTGGTAGCATCCAGACTCTCAACTGTACCGAATCTTGATCCTGTGACTCCACTGCCGGTTCCTGCTCTGTCGTAATCATTCATAGTACCGGTGCTGATCTTATACACTTTCACGGTATGCGCGCCGGTCCAATCAAAATCCTGATTTGTCACAAGTGCCTTTTTGCTCTCTTTTTTGAAAATCTCATCAACATATGGATGAAATTTGGTTACTAAATTAATAGCCATTTCTTATTCCTTTCTACGGAGTAAGCCCCATAGCTTCCCTGATCGGGTCCTGTTTCTCACCCGTGCCGCCCACGGGATGATATACCGGACGATGCGGCTCACCCTGTTCTGTTTTATATGTCTGCATCAGAATATCGATGCTTTTATTCATTGTTTCATCACTGGAACAGTTAATTGCATCTACTAAAGATGACGGCAACCCTTTTTCGTGAAGTTTATCCAGTGCGTTCATACGCATTTCCCTTGCTGCAATTTTCTGCTCACGTTCTGCAAAGTTGGCATCCTGTTCCTTTTTCATTTTCTCACGCTCTTCTTTCAACCGGCTGCTTACGATCTGGTTTACTTCTTCCTGCGTGAATGTTTTCCCGGTATTTCCGCCCCCGGTCTGCGCATTGTTCTGGTTTTCCATTGTCTATCCCTCATTTCTGAAACTTTCTATTTGTTGTCCTCACAGTAGATCAGCATCACGCAAGCAAGTGTATCGCTTAACGGTGTTACCTTCAGATCGTAAAACTGCTCATTATCTTTCAGACATTCCGTCATACTGTTCGCCGTTTCCTCAATGAATCCATAACCACAATGTTTTACAGCTACTTTTACCATGCTTTGACTCCCTTCTTTTACGTCCCAGGTGGACTGATTATAGACAGTTTTTGCACTTATCCGGGTGCAATAGAAAGATTGGTAAAATGCAATACAAACAAAAACGCGGGAAACAACCAGAACTGCATCTGATCATTTCCCGCGCCTTTATGGTAAGGCTTCCGGCCATTGCCGGGGTACTTATCAATATTTGTTTGTATGTATTTATTATACCATCTTTACAGAATGGTTACAATCCAGTATTGTACCAAATTCCCCGTTATTTCAGCTTTCGGACACCCTGCCGCCATCAATATATATCTTCTTGTATTTGCCGCTCTCTGATCGCTTGATCCTTGCCCCGGAAATTACCGGAGACAATACTTTAATGATCCGTGCGGCTTCCTGCTCTGTATCGTAGGATATTCTAATCTTTATCATTGCTCACCTCTCAGATCTGTTATTTGGTAGTGGCACTATCGCAGTTCCCGCGGTTTAGGGCTTGTTTCATTCGGAGCGTGCCGCTCTATACTTTTTCTATCAACTGTGCTTCAATAATAGTCCACAATTTTTCCATAAATTTACATGCCTGCAGACTGCTCTTACAATTTTTTATCATTTCATCTTTGATCTGTGTTCTTTCCTACTGGCTCATATCCCGTAGTAATACGATCAACTCTGCAATATCTGGGATGATTGATATGTAAAATTCTCTTTCTCTCATTTTCTCCTCCTGTGTTGCTTTACTTCAACGATTTCACAAGGTTCTGTGCTGCTTCTATCTCATCATCCGCACTCTGTATATAGTCAATTATTGTTTGTATATAACTGGTCAGATAAAGTTTATCATGCAATGTATTGTAAATTCGAAATAAGGCTTGCAAACCATTCAATTCCCGCTCCTGTCTCTGGTTTTCTTTGTACCACTTCCAATAAGCTGCTGGCTTGCCATTTATAATTTGCAATGTATCACTAAATAAATACAATACATCAGCGCCATAATATTTACACAATCCAATCATATGCGATGCACACATTTCAATCGTTCCGTTTATCCTTCCCCATACTTCCGGATCATCCTCTTTTCTGTATCTTCCGTCTTTCTTGGCACCTATTCCCATAAAATCAGCAAGTGTGCTTGCAGCGTAACCGCTTTCGATGATCTCCGCTACCAAGTTCGGATATTTATAACTGCTAAGTTCCTCATTTGATAATCTTTTATAATTCATGTCTTCCTCTTTCCGCCGGAATCTGCTACAATTCGAATGAATCCGGTCTTTTGTCTTGTTATCGGGTTTCATTGCCCTGTGATGGTGTGCCAGCACCGTCCGGGGCGTTTTTCATTACTTCTTTTAAAAATTCCATATTCTCGTCATGCGCCTGCATGGTTCTGATAGATTTTTCCGGCAAATCCAGCTTTATGCACATGCTGAATATCCTATCAACTATTCTTTCATTCAGTTTTAAGGAATCCATTGGTATATTGCTTGTGAATATTGTCACCCGCTTATTTGAATACCGGTAATCTATAAGTCTGAATAATTCCGTATCAATCCATTCTTTTTTCGTTTCTGCGCCGATATCATCAAGGATCAATAATTCAGCTGTTCGGATTCTTTCAAGATCCTCTTTCTCTATAAAATCCTTATAGCTCTTTTTCGTCATTTCAATCAATTCGGGCACCGATACAAACTTTACACAGATATCCTGCTGCTCCATGATCCCATTTGCAAGACTACAGGCAAGTAATGTTTTCCCGCTTCCCTTCGTTCGGGAAAATATATATAATCCCTTTCCCGCTTTCTGGTACTCGTTGAACTGACTGACAAACGATTCTGCAACACACTGCTGCATTTGTACGTTCTGTTCATACAGATCCCAATTGAATTTCTGCATATTGGCATCCAGATAGTTGAATGGCATAAGGGAACGCGATCGCCGAAACTCACCATTGCTGATTTCGATATTTTCTGCATATTCTACATATCCATAGTTTTGCACATTATAAGCCACCAGATCACACATTTTCCCATCCTGCAGTTCAATCCGCTCCCTTGACAGCTCTACGCGCTCCGCCGGTAGTCCTTTCTTACTTATACCCAAGTTCTTCCCATAATCTTCGATATTCTTCATCATCCTTATATATAGATCTGTCTCCTTCCTCCGGCTCTGTCTGCTCCGGTTCTGCATAGTTCGCATCCAGATAGTCAATATAACCGCTGTTAAAAAATGTGCTGCCGTTCTGCGGCTTTCTCCATTCATCCCGGGCAAGTCCTGCCTTATATCGTTCTATGGCTCTGCTTAATTCATCGTAACCGATATCATAAAGCGCTTTCTTCTTGGAATCACTTACTTGCCCTTTGCCTTTTTTGCTTGGATACAATTTCCATATGCTTTCAAAGAACTCATTGATTGCGGCTTTACTGACTTTCGGTGCATTGTCAGATGCACATATAGTATTTTTATTAATCTTATCTATACTATCCTTACCTATACTAACCTCGGTATGTCGTTTGGTTGTCACTTGGTTGTCATTTGGTTGCAACTTGTCAGACAACATATAAATATCGTTTTTTACATCCAGTAATGACCTTTCATCTTTGAAGCGTGTTCCATGCTTTCTGTCTGGTCTGATCCAGTTATTCACATTCCATTCAGATATAACAATCACGCCGCTTTCAAATAAAATAACATAGCCCTTTGATAAGAGTATTTTTAAATCATCTTCGTTGCATCCGACATTTTTTGTTATTCTTTTTGGAGACGAAACGAAACCATCATCATCTGCACGCATTCCTAAATGAAAATACAAAGCCTGTGTTGTTACGGGCATTTCTAAGAATCTGTCAGTATCAATAACGTCCAGGCTGAACATTCGTCTATTTGCCATCCACTGCCACCTCCGCGCCGTCATAGACACGTTCAAAGAAATATTTCGCATTGATCCGGCCACGATTCACAATATAGCCTTTTTCAATCATTTCTCCATTGAGCTGTCGAATGATCGTATATGCCCGGCTTGTGCTGCATTCCATGATCTGTGCCACATCGGCAGCAGTCAGATAACTCTTTTCTGTCATACACTCGCCCCTTTCTAAAGAATCCTCTTTACATACTCCTCTGAGATCATCAGCTCTGTCTCATCCTCGTCATGGTCCGGATTATAAACAACATCGATACCCAGCACCACATTGTCAACTTTCCGCTCCAACTCGAACAGCATGCCGGTTTCCTCCGCATTGATCCCGGTTGTCACATGTGCCACGGTGTAACCTTCCATGCACTCTTCCTTTACCTCTGCATAATCTGTAAATCTTTTTACCATTGTCTTTCCTCCTGTCTCTCTTACTACATCGCCGCCAGGCATTTTAATTTTCAATAAGTTTCTCTACCGGCATTCCCAATGCTCCGGCAATTTTTGTTCCAACTTCATCAGAACAGCTTTTTCCGCCCTTAATATAGTTGATCGTAGCGCGACTTACTCCGGCCAGCTCTGCAAGTTTTGCCTGCGTCATATCGCGCCGTGTAAGCTCTGCAACTAATTTGATACGGTCAATTCGCATTCTCTCACCTCCGTTATTCATTTTCGTAATATGTGTTTTCGTATTACTTGTTTGCATATTACTATTTTTCGTAACACTTGTCAATACGTTTTTTCGTAATTTTACATTTACTTTTGTTTGGCTTTATGTTTTAATATGAATAGTGGAGGTGTAAAATGGCTCTTGGAACAAAATTAAAAGATATACTTACCGAGCGAGGTATTACCGTGAAAGACTTTGCAAATCAAATAGGTGTACCTCCAACAACACTATATTCTTTCATAAAAAGAGATAGTGAAGATGTAAAATTAGAATTTATTACGAAAATATGTAATGGGCTTGGAATAAAGGTAACTGATTTTCTAAAGACACTGGACTATATCGACGGAAAACCGGCGAGCGTTTTTGACGTAACGAATTTTGATGAAACCGAAATAACTAAAATTAGTGATAAAATAAAAAGTGAAATAGACAACAAACCCACGACCCTTGCAGCGCATTTTGATGGGGATGAATACACAGAGGAAGAACTGGAAGAAATCAAACGCTTTGCCAAATTCGTGAAAAGCCAAAGAGGATTTAAAGCGACCGATATGTTTAAGGACGTTGGAAAGATGTCATCTGATCTGATGGATAAGAAATAACAAGCCGCTCAAAATTGAGCGGATGTCGGTTAAGCCGACATCCGGCTGTGAGTGCTACTGTCAATTTAATTAACTTTAGACGTGCAGAATATGGAAATAATAATTTTACTCAAAAATGAGTAATTATCATTTCCATTGACACCATAACAATCTAATATGCTTACCCAGGCAGCCGGTAGGGCGGCCATATCATCCGCTTCTAGTCTTGTGGAAGGGGATGGTAACATGGTTACATACAGTGATTTATTCACCTTTGTGATTATGATATGTGCTATTATCACATTGGCCAGAAATGGCAAAGATAGAAAATAGCCGCCCTGCTCTCTGGTAAAGATAAGGCGACTATTTCAGTTAACTTAATTCACCGAAGCGGATAGGTTTGAGCTATCTTATCGGCTGTCTTGTTAAGTATATTATACGCATTACAGGCAAATATTGCAACCCCTATCTCTTTTACTACATCGCCGCCAGATATAGAAAGAGAGGTAACACAATATGCCAGTATTCAAAGACGAATCACGTAACACATTCTATGTAAAAACCTATTATACAGACTATACCGGTGCCAAGCGTCAGAAGATGAAGCGCGGTTTTAAGCTGCAACGTGAAGCCAAAGAATGGGAACGCGCCTTTCTCGAAAAGCAGCAGGGTACACCAGACATGACATTTCAGACATTATACGATCTCTACATCGAGGATATGCGTCACAGGCTCCGGGAAAACAGTATCATTGGCAAAAAGTATGTATTCAAGAACCGGATCTTGCCATATTTCAAAGACAAACCCATTAACCAGATCAGCGCAAAGGATATCAGGGATTGGCAAAATATACAGATAGCTGCCGGCTATTCTGATGCCTATCTTGACCGTATACAAAATATGATGACAACCATATTCAACTATGCGGTGAATTACTATAATCTGCCGGTCAACCCATGCAATAAGGCGGGACACATGGGCAAGCGTACCCGATCAATGAACTTCTGGACGCTCGATCAGTACAACCGCTTTATTCCCCTTGTGGATAATCCAACTGCGCACACTGCTCTGCAGCTCCTGTTTTATTCCGGTATGCGGTTTGGTGAATTGCTCGCTCTCACACCTTCTGATATCGATTTTACGGCCAATACCATAAGTATCACTAAATCATATCAGCATAACTCCAAAGGCGGCATTTTGTCCCCACCAAAGACAACCAACGGCATAAGGACCATAACAATGCCAGATGCTATTATGAAAGAACTGCAACTCTATATAGATCGCTTATACTCTATTGCTCCGGATGATCGCATTTTTCTGTTCACAAAGAGTCTGATCCGCGGAACAATGAAACGCTGCAGTGAAGCCGCCGGGATTCCACTGATCAGAATACACGACCTGCGGCACTCACACGTATCTCTGTTGATTGAAATAGGGTTTTCTCCTCATCTGATTGCTGAAAGGATTGGGGATACCGTGCAGATGGTAAACGGCACTTACGGTCATCTGTACCCGACTAAACATAAAGAAGTGGCTGACAAATTGAATGAAATTATAGTATCAAAATAGTATCAAAAAGGGCTCCCAATAATGGGAACCCTTAATTTTAAGCAATTTATAATTACTCAATGATTGTAGCAACACGTCCTGATCCTACAGTACGTCCACCCTCACGGATAGCGAATGTA
>OGFM01000381.1_pt1 | contig 38727 bp, 27 predicted proteins | sample 1570871 | NCBI WGS metagenome assembly OGFM01 (sample SAMEA2581957, study PRJEB24529) | metagenome | biome: Human gut stool | place: China | collected 2011
TGATGCAGCGGTTATCATCGCGCCGAGCATCAGCGGCTACACGGCGAGAATGCTTTCCAAGTGGCATCCGTCAACAAAACTTGTGGGAATGTCCCCGAGTATCTCTGCAGTCCGAAAGATGATGCTCTACTGGGGTGTAACTCCGTTCCAGGCAAAGAGAGCGGAATCCACTGACACTTTAATTGAGAACAGTATTGACATTTTAAAAGAGAATGGTATTGTAAAAACAGGCGATATCGCAGTTGTAACCGCAGGAGTCGTTGATTATGCGAAAAGACATGAGCCGGCTGCTTCTACAAACATCATGCGTGTTGTAAATATCGACTAACACTGACTAACGAAGGAGAGAACGTACATGGAGAAGAAACCGTTTGTAACGAAGGAACAGCTGGAGGAGATCGCGAAGACCTATCCGACCCCGTTTTATCTTTACGATGAGAAGGGGATCCGCGAGAATGCCCTGAAATTAAAAGAGGCATTTTCCTGGAATAAGGGATTCAGGGAATACTTTGCTGTAAAAGCGACACCGAATCCGTTTATTTTAAAAATACTTCAGGAGCTTGGATGCGGAACAGACTGCTCTTCCAAGACAGAGCTTTTAATGTCTGACGCCTGCGGTTTTTCCGGACATGATATCATGTTCTCATCCAACGATACACCACCGGAAGAGTTCAAACTGGCTTACGACCTCGGTGCGATCATCAACCTGGATGATTTCACACATATCGAGTGTCTGGAGAAGACGATCGGAACGATCCCGGAGACGATCTGCTGCCGTTTCAATCCGGGCGGACATTTCGAGATAGAAACTCAGATAATGGACAACCCTGGTGAGGCTAAGTACGGCTTCACAAGAGAACAGCTTTTTGAGGGCTTCAAGGTACTTCAGCAGAAAGGCGCAAAGCATTTCGGACTTCACGCTTTCCTTGCTTCAAATACTGTTTCAAACGCTTATTATCCAAAGCTTGCAAGAATACTTTTTGAGCTTGCTGTTGAGCTGCATGAAAAGACCGGTGCTGACATCAAGTTCGTGAACCTTTCAGGCGGCGTTGGTATCGCTTATGAACCTGACAAGCCGCAGAACGATATCTTCGCTATCGGCGAGGGCGTTCGCAAGGCATTTGAGGATATCATGGTGCCTGCTGGTCTTGGTGACGTTGCTATCTTCACAGAGCTTGGCAGATATATGCTTGCTCCGTTCGGTCATCTCGTTGCTACCTGCACACATCACAAGCATACTTATAAGGAGTATGTTGGTCTTGATGCTTGTGCCTGCAACCTTATGCGTCCTGCTATGTACGGTTCATATCATCACATTACAGTTCTTGGCAAGGAGAACGCTCCGTGCGACCACAAGTATGACGTAACTGGCGGTCTTTGCGAGAACAACGATAAGTTTGCGATCGACAGAATGTTGCCTGAGATAGACACAGGCGATATAATTGTTATCCACGACACAGGCGCACACGGCTTCTCAATGGGCTACAACTACAACGGAAAGCTCCGTTCAGCAGAGATACTTCTCCACGAGGACGGCTCATTCGATATGATAAGACGTGCCGAAACTCCTGCTGACTATTTCGCAACATTTGATTTCACTGATATTTTCGATAAATATACAAAGAATAATAAGTAATGACGCTTAGATCCACAGGGAATTTCTCTGTGGGTCTTGCTGTTTTCAGGGCGTTTGGTGAGCAAATATTAAAAAAATCGGAATTTATGTGATTTTTGCTTGCAAAATAGTATGAGATGTAGTATAATATTAAATTGAATTGGTGTATTTTTGCACCTAAGGCGTTGCCTTAATATTAAGAAAGGTCAGGGATTATATATGGATTTGAACATGGTCAAGTATCTGGCAGAGCTTAGCAAGCTGGAATATTCCGATAAAGAGCTTGCAGCCACAGCCGAGCAGATGACTGATATTATTGATCTTATGGATACCGTAAAGGAAATCGACATTACCTATGACGATCTCAAGGACAATCACGATGTTTACCTCAACGATCTGAGAAAAGACGAGGTCATCGAATCTATGCCTACTTCAAAGGTCCTTTCAAATGCAGTGAATACAAACAACTGCTTTGTAGTGCCTAAGGTCGTAGAGTAAATTTAACAGGAAGGTAGTGTGAAATTTGGACGTTTCTTCAATGAAAATCCGTGATATGCGTAAGGCTCTTGACAGTAAGGAAATTTCCGCTAAAGAGCTTGCACAGACATATTTTGAGAGAATAAAGAAATATGACGATAAGGTAAAGAGCTTTATCACTGTTACTGAGGAAAAGGCTCTGGAACAGGCTGAAAAGGCTCAGGGCGTTATCGATAAGGGCGAAGCAAAGGCTCTCACAGGAATACCTGTGGCAGTAAAGGACAATATTTGTACAGAGGGCGTAAAGACCACCTGTGCGTCAAAAATGCTTGAAAACTTTGTTCCGCCTTATAATGCGACTGTTATGGAAAAGCTCGACGCTGAGAATATCGTAATGCTCGGCAAGACTTCCATGGACGAGTTCGCAATGGGAGGCTCTACACAGACCTCCGCTTTTGCAAAGACAAAGAATCCTTATGATCTTGACCGTGTACCTGGCGGCTCATCAGGCGGATCTGCTGCGGCTGTCGCTGCGGGACTTGCACCTGTTGCTCTTGGTACTGATACAGGCGGATCTATCAGACAGCCTGCTGCTTTCTGCGGCGTAACAGGTATCAAGCCAACATACAGCAGAGTTTCAAGATTTGGTCTTGTGGCTTTCGCTTCATCTCTTGACCAGATAGGCTCTATCGGTCTTGACGCTCATGACTGTGCTATACTCCTTAACGAGATATGCGGTTATGACTTCCATGATGGCACAAGCTCAAAGCTTGAAGTGCCTGACTTCACCGCAAAGATAGGCGAGTCAATGAAGGGCATGAAGATAGCACTCCCTAAGGAGTTCTATGCAGAGGGCATCAATGATGAGGTAAAGGCTGCCGTTTTAAAGGCTGCTGAGGAATATAAGGCAATGGGCGCTGAGCTTATCGAGTGTTCAATGCCGTCGCTTAAGTATGCTGTTCCTTGTTATTATCTTCTTGCCTGCGCTGAGGCTGCATCTAACCTGTCAAGATATGACGGTATCAAGTATGGTCACAGAACGCTCACAGCCGACAGCTATGAGGAGCTTATAATCAAGTCACGTTCAGAGGGCTTCGGCGAGGAAGTAAAGAGAAGAATACTTCTTGGAAACTACTGCCTGTCAAGCGGATATTATGACGCTTACTACAGAAAAGCAATGGCTCTCAGACAGCTTATAAGAAAAGAATACAACGATATATTCGAGAAGTGCGACGTTATTCTTACGCCGACAACTCCTGCTGTTGCATACAGCCCTGAGATGACTTCCGACCCTGTTCAGATGTATCAGGCTGATATATGCACAGTTACAGTAAATATCGCAGGTCTGCCTGCAATATCAACTCCTTGCGGCTATGACAGCAAGGGTATGCCTATCGGTATGTCTGTTATAGGCAGAAAGTTCGACGAGGCAACTATCATCAAGACTGCCGACGCATACGAAAAGGGCTTCAAGCCTGTTGCGCCAAAGCTTTAAGGGAGGTAAGACAAATGGAAAAATGGAGAACGGTCATCGGCCTTGAGATCCACGCCGAGCTGCTTACCAAAACTAAGATCTTTTGTAATTGCTCCGCTGAGTTCGGCGGTGCGCCAAATACAAGATGCTGCCCTGTATGTACAGGTATGCCTGGTACTCTGCCTATCATCAATCAGCAGGCTGTAGAGTATGCTGTAAAGGCAGGATATGCGCTTAACTGCGGTATCAACAAGTTTTCAGTATTCGACAGAAAGAACTACTTCTATCCTGACCTGCCAAAGGCATATCAGATATCACAGCTTTACAGACCTATCGTAGGTCCTGGATATGTGCCTATCGAGGTGAACGGTCAGAAGAAGAACATCAGAATAAACCATATCCACCTTGAGGAAGACGCCGGTAAGCTCGTTCATGACGCTTTCAACGGAATCTCAATGGCTGACTATAACAGATGCGGTATCCCGCTTATCGAGATAGTTACTGAGCCTGATATAGCGTCAGCAGAAGAAGCTATGGCTTTCGTTGAGCAGATATCTCTGCTTTTACAGTATGCAGGCGTTTGCGACTGTAAAATGGAGCAGGGCTCACTGAGATGTGACGTTAATATCTCTCTTATGCGTCCTGACGCTACTGAGTTCGGCACTCGTGCGGAGATAAAGAACATCAACTCTATCAAGTCTGTTGGCAGAGCTATCAAGTATGAGGAAAAAAGACAGGCGCTTCTTCTTGAAGCAGGCAAAAAGGTCGTTCAGGAAACAAGACGTTACAACGCAAACAGAGATAAGACAACTTCAATGCGTACAAAGGAAAACGCTAACGATTATCGTTATTTCCCAGAGCCTGATATTCTTCAGGTAAACCTTACAGACGCTCAGCTTGATGAGATAAAGGCTAAGCTGCCTGAAATGCCAAGCAGCAGATTCAAGAGATACACTGAGGAATACGGTATTTCTGAGATAGACGCAAAAACGCTTATCCAAACAAAGATAATCTCAGATTTCTTTGAGAATGCACTTAAGAGATATAACAATCCTAAGAGCGTGGCTGTGTTCATTCTCGGCGAGTTTATGAGAAGAGTAAATCTGGGTGAGATAGATATAAACAACATCAGCTTTACTCCTGAGGAGTTCGCTGAACTGGTTGAAATGGCTGACACTGAAAAGGTATCAAAGAACGACGCTAAGACCGTGTTCAGAGCAATGGTAGAAGAGGGCGGCAAGCCTATGGACATTGCAAAGAGCAAGGGTATGATAATCACTGTAGATACTGCAAAGGTCGAGGCAGGCGTTGACGAGATACTCGCCGCAAATGCCGCACAGGTAGAGCAGTATAAGAACGGTGAAACAAAGGTATTCGGCTTTATCATGGGTCAGTGTACAAAGGCTCTCAAGGGCGTTGCAACACCTAAGATAATCAAGGAAATTCTTGAAAGCAAGCTGAAAGCTGCCGCTGCAAGTGCCGCTGCTGACAATGAGAAGAAAGAGGACGTAAAGGACAACGTTATCGACACTTCAAAGCTCACAAAGTATGAGAACGCTGATAAGTATGTACCTGAAAATGACGGCAAAATGCTTATGATAGATACGGCTGACGTAAAGAAAGAGTTTATGATTGCTGACGCTAAGGCTAACATGGGCAAGGAAGTTGAGTTCTCAGGCTGTGTTCATAGAATAAAGAACATGGGCAGCATTGCGTTTATCGTAGTAAGAACTTCGAGAGACGTTATACAGACAGTTTACTCTGCCGATAATTGCAAGGATTCTATCGAGGGTCTGAGAGAAGGCTTCTTTGTAAATGTAAAGGGTATCGTTAAGGAAAATCCTAAGGACTTCAACGGCCTTGAAATAGAACTTGATTCTATCAAGCTTATCTCAACGAACGCCGCTGAGCTTCCTTTGAAGATATCACAGGGCAGACTTAACTGCACAATAGAAGTAAATCTTGACAACCGTGCAGCTTCACTGAGAAACCCTTATGAGAGAGCTATATTCAAGCTCCAGGAGGGTCTTGTTCAGGGTATGCACAAGTTCATGCAGGCAAACAACTTCACTGAGATACACTCGCCAAAGATTGTTGCACAGGGTGCTGAGGGCGGCGCTAACATTTTCCGCCTTGACTATTTCGGCAAGTCTGCGTTCCTTAACCAGTCACCTCAGTTCTATAAGCAAATGGCTGTGGCATTCTTTGACAGAGTTTACGAGATCGCTCCTGTATACAGAGCTGAAAAGCACGCTACTTCACGTCATATCAACGAGTATATCGGTCTTGACTTTGAAATGGGCTATATCGACAGTATGTATGACGTTATGAAAATGGAGATCGCAATGCTCAAGTCCATTTTCGAGTATATCAAGGAAAACTATCAGAACGAGTTGAAGATACTTGACGCTGATGTTCCTGAGATAAAGGAAGTTCCGTCTATCAAGTTTGCTGACGCTATCGAACTGCTGAGAGGCGGCGAGGGAAGCGGCAAGAAGTTCGATCTTGATCCGGAGGACGAGGTAAACCTCGGCAAGTATGCCAAGGAAAAGTACGATTCAGACTTTATCTTTGTTACACACTTCCCATCATCGAAGCCTCCGTTCTATGCAATGAACTCCAGAGAAGACCCAAGAGAAGCATACAAGTTCGATCTGTTGTTCAGAGGACTTGAAATTACTTCGGGCGGTCAGAGAATACACGATTATAATGAGCAGGTAGAGAAGATGAAGGCTCAGGGACTTGACCCTGCTGATTTCAAGAACTATCTTGAGGCTCACAAGTATGGTTTGCCACCTCACGGCGGACTTGGTATCGGTCTTGAAAGACTTCTCATGAAGCTTCTTAACAAGAACAACATCAGGGAAACATCACTGTTCCCAAGAGATATCAACAGACTTCTTCCATAGTCTGCAAATATGTTTATCAAAGAACGGGCAGGTCTGTCCGTTCTTTTTTTGTGATAAGGCAAAAAGGCGGTACGTCGGGGCTGTATAAAAGCAGAATATTTGTCCAATAAGAATAGTATAATTCATTGATGACTTATTCGGAGGACTGATATTCTTGAAAAAAATTCTTACTTTACTTATTTGTTTTTTGACCCTTTGCTCCTGCGGAGGTGAGGTAAATTCTCAGAGGGACAGGCTTGTGACTATGGAAAAAGCATCGGTGATACCTGTGTGCGGAGAGAAAAACTACACTGATGTGGAAACGTCACACAAGCTTAATTATACTGTGCAGAAAGCTATATGGATATCCTATATCGACCTTGCTGATATGCTCACCGGGAAAAGTACCGAGGAGTTTCGTGAGAACTTTTCTCAGGCGTGTGAAAATGCTTTGAGCATAGGTTGTAATACGCTGTATGTCCACGTCAGACCTTTTGGGGACGCTATATATGATTCGGAACTTTATCCTGCATCAAGATATATAACAGGCATGGCAGGTGAGCAGAGTGACTTCGACCCGCTTGATATAATGATACAGACTGCACATGACAAGGGACTGTCTTTTCACGCATGGATAAATCCTCTCAGGTGTGAGAATGAGGAATGTTTTCAGAATTATGACGATAGCTTTCTTCTGAAAAAGTGGTATGATGAGGACAACGGCTATCTTGAAAGCGTTGAGGACGACAGCCATTTGTGGCTCGATCCTGCTTATGATGAGGTAAGACAGCTTATAGCAGAGGGTGCAGCGGAGCTTGCAGAAAATTATGATATTGACGGCTTGCACTTCGACGATTACTTTTATCCCACAACGGCTGAGGACTTTGACGCACAGTGCTTTGCGGCTCAGACGGAGTTTGACGACCTTTCTCAATGGCGGCTGAACAATATCTCCCTTATGGTGGGGGAGATATACAGTGCGGTCAAGGGGGTGGATAAGGATATCCTCGTGGGAGTTTCGCCTCAGGGAAATATGGAAAATAACTATGAGTATATGTACGCTGATGTGAAAAAGTGGTGCAGCGAGGAGGGATATATAGACTATATCTGTCCGCAGATATACTTCGGTTATGAAAATTCTGTCAAGCCTTATGAGGATACCCTACAGCAATGGGCTGATATCTGCACAACTGATGTTACGCTGGTGGCAGGTCTGGGAGTATATAAGATAGACAGCGAGAGTGAATTTTCTGAAAATATCGGCATTATCGGCAGGCAGATAAATGACGCTGTAGTTAGTTATAACTACGCAGGAGCGGCGGTATACGGCTATGCAAGCTTGTTTGGTGGCAGTGATAGAGGTGTTCAGGAGCAGGAGTGTATCGAAATTGCTTTTGATAAACTTGATACATCTGTAAAATGATATGTGATATATAAATTATGGTATGTTAAATGTAAACAAATCGTGATATATTATTATAAAATTTATGGAAGTAAACAAAAAACTATTGAAATTTCTTTTTAAATATAGTATAATGTTATATGCTGTAAGGCGATAATAGAAAATGTTTTTGTATTATTTGCCTAAAACAATATTATTTTGCTAATTATTCAGGGAGGGATTTTAGTGTACAAAATCGTAACAAGAAAGCAGCTCAATGACGCTGTTGTTCTTATGGAGATCGACGCACCTTACATTGCCGCTAAGGCTGAGGCTGGTCAGTTCATCATCTACAGAGTTGATGAGAAGGGCGAGCGTGTTCCGCTCACTATCGCTGACTATGACAGAGAAAAGGGCACGATCACAATTATTTTCCAGGTGGTAGGTGCTTCCACAACTGAGCTTGCAAGACTTAATGAGGGCGACTATATCCATGACGTTGTTGGTCCTCTCGGCGTTGCTACAGAGTATGACGAGGGTATCAAGAGAGTTGCAGTAGTAGGCGGAGGCGTTGGTTGTGCTATCGCTTACCCACAGGCTAAGAAACTTCACAGCATGGGCGTTGAAGTTGATCTTATCGCAGGCTTCAGAAGCAAGGATATCGTTATTCTTGAAGATGAAATGGGCAAGGCTTCTTCACATCTTCATATCTGTACAGACGACGGTTCATACGGCTATCACGGATTTGTTACAAACAAGCTTCAGGAGCTTATTGACGGTGGTGCTAAGTTTGACGAAGTTATCGCTATCGGACCAGTTCCAATGATGAAATTCGTTTGCAAGGTAACAAAGCCTTATGACATCAAGACACTCGTTTCACTCAACCCTATCATGATCGACGGCACAGGAATGTGCGGCGGATGTCGTGTAACTGTTGACGGCAAGATCAAGTATGCTTGCGTTGACGGCCCTGACTTTGACGGTCAGAAGGTAGATTTCGACGAGCTTATGAGAAGAAACTCAACTTATAAGGAGCAGGAAAAGGCTCACTTGTGCAGACTTACTGGAGGTGTAAGATAATGGCTAATATGAGTTTGACAAAGACTCCTATCGCAGAGCAGGAGCCAAAGGTAAGAGCTAGAAACTTCAAGGAAGTTACTTTGGGTTACACCCCTGAGCAGGCTATAGAAGAAGCTCAGAGATGTCTTAACTGCAAGCACAAGCCTTGTATGACAGGATGTCCTGTAAGCGTTAGGATTCCTGAGTTTATCGCAAAGGTAGCAGAGGGCAAGTTTGAAGAAGCTTATGCTATCATTAAAACAACAAACGCTCTGCCGGCTGTTTGCGGACGTGTATGTCCACAGGAGCATCAGTGTGAGGGCAAGTGTGTAAGAGGTATCAAGGGTGAGCCTGTTGGTATAGGCAGACTTGAGAGATTCTGTGCAGACTATATGATGGACAAGGCAGTTGCAGTTGAAAAGGCTGAGCCAAACGGTCACAAGGTAGCTGTTGTCGGCGGTGGTCCTTCAAGCCTTACAGTTGCAGGCGACCTTGCTAAGCTTGGTTACGATGTAACTATCTATGAGGCATTCCATACAGCAGGCGGCGTTCTTATGTATGGTATCCCTGAGTTCAGACTTCCAAAGGCTATCGTTCAGCACGAGATAGACAATCTGACAAACATGGGCGTACATATCATGACAAACATGGTTATCGGCAGAGTTCTTTCTATCGACGAGCTTATGGGCATGGGCTATGAAGCTGTATTCGTAGGTTCAGGCGCAGGTCTTCCAAGATTCATGGGTATCGAGGGCGAAGGTCTTGTAGGCGTTTACTCTGCTAACGAGTACCTTACAAGAATCAACCTTATGAAGGCATACAAGGACGATTATGAGACTCCTATCATGAAGTCTAAGAACGTAGCTGTAGTAGGCGGCGGTAACGTTGCTATGGACGCTGCTCGTTCTGCAATGAGACTTGGCGCTGAGCACGTTTATATCGTATACAGACGTTCAATGGACGAGCTTCCTGCAAGAAAGGAAGAGGTTCATCACGCTCAGGAAGAGGGCATCGAGTTCCTCGTTCTTAACAACCCTGTTAAGATAGTTGGCGACGAGAACGGTCATGTAAACGGCATGGAGTGCATCAAAATGGAGCTGGGCGAGCCTGACGCAAGCGGCAGAAGACGTCCTATCCCTATCGAGGGTTCAAACTTCATTCTTGACGTTGATACAGCTATCATGTCTATCGGTACATCACCTAACCCACTTATCAGAAGTACAACTCCTGGTCTTGAAACAAACGATCACGGCTGCCTTATCGTTGACGAGAACGAGTCAACAACTAAGGAAGGCGTTTACGCAGGCGGTGACGCTGTTACAGGCGCTGCTACTGTTATTCTCGCTATGGGTGCAGGCAAAAAGGCTGCCGCTGCTATCGACGAGTATATCAAGAACAAGAAATAATTTCTTGTAAATGAAAATTATTTGTTAAAAGGCTTGAAGTTTGTGCAAATATCTGATATACTAATATAGTATTATTAGATTTGGAGGTCTTTTGATGAATTTGTCAGCAATTATTTCAGTTTTGGCAGCTGAGCAGAGTTCACCTGCATCACTTGCCATGACTTTTATCCCACTGGTACTCATAATCGTGTTCTTCTATTTCTTTATTATCCGTCCGCAGAAAAAGCAGGATAAGAAAGACGCTGAGATGAGAGATAACCTTGAGATAGGTGACGAGGTCGTTACAAACGGCGGAATCGTTGGTATCGTGTTCTCTATCAAGGACGACACTGTTGTTATCGAAACAGGCGGAGACAGAAGCAAGATTCGTGTTAAGAAGTGGGCTATCGCTAAGAACGAAACAATTCATGACGGTGACGCAAAGTAAATATCGCTTTTAAGGGACGGGTAGTTTTTTTATCCGTCCTTTTTTTTGTGTTCTTATTATTCGTGGCTGTGAATATAATTTTCCTAGGGAATTTTGTATGCGGGGGTGCGGATATGAAAAATAACAGGCTTTTTGGGGGCAGAAAGCTTTCTGTGCTGTCATCTACGGCAATTTCTGCCTGCGTGGGGTGCGGTGCGATATTTGTTGCTGTACTTGCTTTTGCGTATGTTATCACTAAGATAGATGCTACCGATCTTATGCTGTCGGTGATGTCAACGGCGGCACTTGGTATCGGGGCGTATGCAGGGGGATATGTCTGCGGAAAAAGGCAACGTAGAAACGGTCTGCTGTCAGGTGTGCTGTGCGGAGTGTTCATTTTTCTTATCATTGTCATTCTCAGTGCACTGTTTTCAAAAGCAGCCGAAAGCTTTTCCGTGCCTGCAAAGCTTGTGCTTACCCTTGTGTGTGCAGGCATAGGCGGAGTTGTAGGGGTTAATTCTAAAAGCAGCCGTTTTTGATAAGGATAAATATTTATACTGCATTAACTATTCGTTCATAAAACATGGTGGGATATGTGGTATAATTAGTGTAAATCAATTATTGGAGGTAAAATCCTATGAAACATATCAAGACGATCAATAAGGCTAATCTCAAGAAGACTGCTGCTAAGGGTGGCTGCGGCAAGTGTCAGGCATCATGTCAGTCAGCTTGCAAGACCTCCTGCACAGTTGCTAACCAGAAGTGCGAGAGAGAGGCTTAATATTCCGATCTTTCTGAGGCGTGCGAGCGTACACACGCCTTGCTAAAGGGACATTTTTATGTCCCTTTATTTTTGTATAAATTTGTATATGAATATAAATGTGAAAGGTGATTTTTAAATGATACACAAGTTTAAGCTTGGCGGCTTTAATGCACTGCTTGATGTGAACAGTGGCGGAGTACATATTATAGACGATCTGACATATGATTTGTTAGACAATGTTGAGCCGCCTTTTGAGGAGAAATGTCCTGAGGACGTTGTAAGAAAGCTGTCAAAGATGTATGACAGCAAGGATATCGAGGATTGCTATGAGGAGATAGTTTCTCTTTATAATGACAAGATATTGTTCAGCGAGGACGATTACGAGAAGTATGCCCTGTCTGCTGTGGCTTCACCTATCAAGGCAATGTGTCTGCATATCGCTCACGACTGTAACCTGAGATGTAAATATTGCTTTGCTTCAACAGGCGATTTCGGTCAGGGCAGAATGCTCATGGACTATGAAACAGGCAAGCGTGCTATAGATTTTCTTATAGAGCGTTCAGGAGACAGAAAATTTCTTGAGGTGGACTTTTTCGGTGGCGAGCCTTCACTGAATTTTGGCGTGGTGGAGCAGCTTGTTGAGTATGCACGTTCACAGGAGGAGCCTCACAATAAAAAGTTCAGATTTACTGTTACAACAAATGGTGTACACCTCACTGACGAGATGATAGACTTCATCAACAAGGAAATGTACAACGTTGTTCTGTCTATCGACGGAAGAAAAGAAGTCAACGACAGAATGAGAGTGCGTGTTGACGGTTCGGGAAGCTATGACAGGATTATCCCTAACTTTAAGAAGCTTGTGGACAAGCGTCCTAAGAACAAGGATTGGTATGTAAGAGGCACTTACACAAAGTATAATCTTGACTTCTCAAACGATGTAATGCACCTTTATGACCTTGGATTCGACCAGATATCCGTTGAGCCTGTTATGGCTGACCCTAGCGAGCCTTATGCTATCACTGAGGCTGACCTGCCGAGGATCTTCAAGGAGTATGAGATACTTTCTGAGAAGATACAGAAGATAAGGGACGAGGGTAAGTTCATAAACTTCTTCCACTTTATGATAGACCTCGATCAGGGTCCTTGTGCGATAAAGAGACTTAGGGGCTGTGGAAGCGGAAACGAGTATGTTTCTGTTACTCCTGACGGCGATATTTACCCATGTCATCAGTTCGTTGGTATCACCGAGTTCAAAATGGGCAATCTCTATGACGGCACATTTAACGAGGAAATGAAAGATATGTTTGCTCACGCACACGTTTACAACAAGCCTGAGTGCAAAAAGTGCTGGGCAAAGTTCTATTGCAGTGGCGGTTGCAATGCAAACAACTACATTTACGCAGGTGATATCCACAATGCGCACAAGCTGTCATGTCAGATACAGAAGAAGCGTCTTGAATGTGCTATCATGATGAAGGCTGTTAAAATGCTCGACAGCGCTGAATGAATATAAATATTTTGTAAATTTTACGCATTATAACTTTTGTGTACATATATAAACTTAATATGTACAAAAACGTTTGAAGTTTAACAAAAAAATTTATTGAATAATCGGTTTAAAAAGCACGGAATAACAAATGACGTTATTCCGTGCTTTCTGCTGTTATTACATAGTATGATCATGTCGGAAAATAGCAAAATGTGTCTGTCATATTAATAAGTATTAAGATAAATATAATGTATACTAAGCTGGTAGCTTATTGACAAAGTGGGTCGAATTTAGTATAAGATTGACATAAACAAAAGGTGCTTGGCGGTCATGTTACCGCAAATCGGCTATAACGAGCGCCCTCTGTATCGGACAGGATAAACCGACAAATTATTATGAAAAGGACGAAGAGATATGAAAACTAATGAAAAGAAGAATACTTCTGCTAAGAAGAAACTTATACCTGCAGTTGCAATGCTCACAACTTCCGCTGTAATGCTTTCTACTGCTACTTACGCTTGGTTTACAATGAATAAGGACGCTGAGGTTACAGATCTTGAAATGACAGCTACCGCAGGTGGTGGACTTGAAATTCCACTTGGTAATATTGGAAATGGAGAGCTTGGAACAATAAGCACTCCAACTATGGACGATATTTCTTGGAAGAGTGTTGTAAATGTTGGTGAGTATTATGATAAGATAAGCAAAATAAAGCCTGCATCTACAGTTGACGGAAATAATATTTATTATGCTGATGATGGTAATATCACGGCCGGTGGTAAGGTTGTTCAAGACTCTGCAAAGGTAGTGAAAGCAGCATATGCTACTGATAAGGTTGCTATGACAGTTAGAAATAATTATACTTCAGATGGTGAATTGAGTGTCAATACAGGTGCTGGTGCAACCGCTGGTAGATTTGTAGATATACCTATGTGGGTAAGAACGACAAATAAACAGGAAACAAAGATTAATTGTGAAGTAACGATTAATGACGGAAAGACAAACGCTGATGACGGAACAGAACTTCAGAATGCAGTTAGAGTTTCTGTTATACCATTGAAAAATGAGAATGTAAAGTCTACTGGTGGTAGTGTTACAGCTCTTGGAATTACTGGTGCTGACAATTATACTACAGGTGGTGCTCATATTTACGGACTTACATTTGACAGCTATCGTGGTGCTAGTGCTGAAGCGCCAAAGGGTATTAAAGCCACAAAGGCTGCAGATGCAAAATATGATTCAGATGATGTTTTGGGTATAGTAACTGCCAATAAGACAAAGATAAACACTGGAGATAATACTGACGCTGCTAATGTATTTACACTTGCAGCTGCTAGCACAGATAGCTATTCTGTTGAATCTTTCGTTGTAAGAGTATGGCTTGAGGGTGAAAGCATTTACTGCAACGACGCTAATGCGGCACAGGATTGGAATATTCAGCTGAATTTCACAACTGATGATACAACAGGCAACTAATCAATAAACAATAAAACAAAAAAGACGCCGAAGAAATTCGGCGTTTTTTGGTAAATGGGTATAAAAAATAATTTTCCATATTTGGGGAAATCTCCCGATTTTTCTTTGTTTTTTGTCGAAAATATGCTATAATAATACATTGGAGCAGAAAGGAAGTGACTTGCTTTGAACGGTAATTCAACAGTTGACGGCGTTCGTGCCGTGGAGCTTTTCTATAGACCTATAAAAAATACCGACAGCGGCAGGGTCACGTTTTTGCAGTCGCAAACAAGGCTAAATTCTCCTGCTATGGGTACGCTCATGCCTGCGGATTATCTCCCTGTGGCTCAGCTTTCCGACCGATGTGTTAGCATATTCAAGCTTGCTTTCGTTCAGCTTTTGCAGGCTTTGGGCAAGTTTCACGAAAGGGAAGTGGACGTTGATTGGGCAAGCGTGTTCATGCCTGCAAGATTTTTAAGGCAGACGGAAGCTCCGAGAGTTGTGGCAGATTATTGCGATAAGTTTGGCGTGAAGTATGAGCGTGTCTGCTTTGAGTTGTTGCCTGATGTGCTTGATGAAGCTGACAGTACAGCGGCAGATAACGTGGCTCTTATGAGAAGACAGGGCTTTCATTTTCTGCTTACAGGCTTCGGTACTGAGGGCTTTAAAATGCTTAAGACCGCTGAGTTCAAGGTAGATAATATCATGCTTGACGGCTCGGTGGCTCAGGTTCTTGGTAAGAGCGACAGGTATGATACCTGCGTGAACTCTCTGCTGAATTTCGTTTTTGACCTTAATGCTGAGGTCATAGCTGACGGCATTACTGATGATAAGCAGGTGAAACAGCTCAGCGGTATGCAGTGCCTTTACTATTCGGGAGAAAATGCAGGAAAATATATTGCGGAAAGATACGTTCGCAATAGAAATGAGTAATAAACGGGTGATACGGTTTTGGACGGTAAAAATATAGATAAAAATACAAGAGTAGTCGATACCCTTGCACTTCGCAGGACCGCCAAGGAAGCTAAACGCTATGTGGTATTGATGAGATTGCTTAAAATTCTTGCCATTATACTTATCGCTATCGTGGCGGCGGCTTATGCGGTGTCTTATTTTTACGACAAGTATGGTAGCTTTACAGTTAAGATAAGTAAGTATGATATGATAAATCAGGGGCTTACTCTTTCGGAAACTCCTGACTATACCACGAGCAATTCAAGGCTCAATGCGGATATCCTCTATGATATGACAAATATCAGTGGCGAAGATCTCCCTGATAATATCGACAAGATAAACGGCAGCCATAATGGCGAGGGGTATATAGCTTATACTTTCTATCTCATAAATTCCGGTAAAGACACACTTAGCTATGACAGCGAAATGACTATCGAGAACGTCACGAACGGCGTTGATGAAGCTATCAGAGTGGAGCTTTTCGTGAATGGCGAGAAAACTGTTTATGGTAAAACGAGGTCTGACGGCAGCGGTAAGGAAAGCGATTGCGACAAGGAGTTCGCCTCCTCTACTGAGGTCATGAAGGACCGACGTGAAAAGCTTGGTCCTGGTGAGAAAGACAAGTATACAGTAGTTATATGGCTTGATGGAAATGACCCTGATTGTGTTGACAAAATAATCGGTGGCACAATGAAGCTTGGTATGAATTTCAAGATCGTTGAAACAACTTAAAGAATTAGAAGGGAGGAAGCCTCGGGTTTCCGAGGTTTTGAATTATGAAAAAAGCTTTGAAGATCGTTTTTAATGTTATCGCATGGGTGGTGCTTATCTTTGCACTGCTTATAACAATTCTCGTGTTCTCGTCTGATAAGAATAATGGTACGGCAAGTCTGCTGGGATATGTCCCACTCACAGTTGAATCTGACTCAATGAAGCCAACTTTCAAAAAAGGCGACCTTATTATCTCAAAGGAAATAGACGATATCAATTCTCTGAAAAAGGGCGACGTTATCACTTTCTGGACTCTTATAAAGGGCCAAAAGGTGAAGAATACCCACCGTATCGCAGAGGTACTCAATGATAACGGCTCTGTAGGCTTTATCACACGAGGCGATGCTAATAACGTAGATGATACATACACTGTTTATGCAGGCGATATAATCGGTCAGTGGAAAGGTGCAAAAATAGGCGGTTTCGGCAAGGTAATGGATTTTCTCAGAACAAAAACGGGATTTTTCATTTGCATACTTTTGCCGATAGCACTGTTTTTCCTCTTTGAGCTTTATAAGCTTATCGCAACCATAATCGAGATAAAGCGTCCTGCTATCACAGAGAGCGATGAGGAAGAAATAAAAAGACGTGCAGTTGAGGAATACCTTGCACAGCAGAAGAAAAAGGAAGAGGAAAATGCACAGCAGGAGAAAAATGACAAATAACTGCTGCTTGGGTGATACATTATGAATGGATTTCTGAAATGGTTTTTTGTTTTCATGTCGTCAATGCTTGCAGGCTTTGGGCAGATCTTCAAGGGTCTGTGGAACGGCATAAAACAGATCTTCAATATAAAAAACTACATAAGGATATTCAAGACCTACTCGGCAGACTTTGGTGCGCTGGGCTGGATACTTTCTGTGCTTGCAATTATCGTTGTTGTGGCTATCTTTGTGCTTATTATTTTTATGATAGTGCTTGCTGTGAGAAAGTACATAAGATTCAGACACTCTATCGTCAGCAACGAGGATCTTATCGAAGAAATATCTGACCTGCAACGTCAGGTGGTCAAAATGACCAAGGAAAAAGATGAGATCATGGCAATGAAGGTGGCTCAGCTTGGCGTATATGATAACACCGCTCTTGCAGAAGGTGAAACAAAGCTTGCAGAGGGCGAGCAGATGCCTGCACAGGGCGAAGTTCAAACCACTGTGGACGGAGTTGTTCAGACAGCAGATTGCCGTTTTTCAAAGCTTATCGAGGTGGACAATTTCTACAAGACATACGAGCCGCCTGCTTACAATAATGACATCACCCTTAGCGGTATCTGCGAAGCATACAGAAACTTTGCCTGCTCAAGAATGCACCTTTATTATGACATAAAAACTATCCGACTTTTCATTGCAGGCATGGCTTCAACAAAGCTCATTATCCTGCAAGGTATCTCTGGTACAGGTAAAACATCACTGCCATATTCATTCGGTAAGTTCTTGCAGAAAGATACCACTATTGCTTCTGTTCAGCCGTCATGGCGTGACAGAACTGAGCTTTTCGGCTACTTCAACGAGTTCACGAAGAACTTTAATGAAACAGAAGTCCTCAAAAGAATTTATTCTTCTGAATACAATGACGATGTAAACTTCATACTCCTCGATGAGATGAACATTGCGAGAGTAGAATATTACTTTGCAGAAATGCTCTCGATTCTTGAAATGCCTGATCCTGCCGAGTGGGAGCTTGATCTTGTTCCTAACGTGTGGAGTACCGACCCTGTTCGCCTTGATAAGGGCAAACTGCGTATTCCGCAGAACATTTGGTATATCGGTACTGCCAACAACGACGATTCCACGTTCACTATCTCAGATAAGGTCTATGACCGTGCACAGCCTATCAATCTTGACGCAAAGGGAGTTGCCTTTGACGCACCTGACACGCCGCCTATGAATTTAAGCTTTGAACATCTTGATACACTCTTCAAGGAAGCTTTTCAAATGTATCCTGTTTCACAGGACAGTCTGAAAAAGATCCAGCAGCTTGACCTGTGGGTAATTGAAAAGCTGAGAGTGGCTTTCGGTAACCGTATACTTAAACAGATGAACTTGTTTGTTCCTGTATATGTTGCCTGCGGCGGCGAGGAGCTTGACGGCATTGACTATGTGCTGGCAACTAAGATATTCAGAAAAATTGAGTCGCTTAACTTGGCAATGCTAAGAGAAGAGCTGAAAGAGCTTTGCACCTATATGCTGAAGCTTTTTGGCAGAAACACTATGAAAGAATCTATAGCATATCTTGAAAGATTGCAGAAACTGTACTAAAATTTCTACTGATAATTGAGAGGAGGGACGGGCATGAGCGAATACAACGAACAGCGTGCAGCTTTTGACAAAGCTGTAAAGACGTTTGACGGAAATAACAGCTTTGCGGCAGCCCGTGCCTTGCTTCTTTCGGGCGAAAAAACTGTATCTTTTAATCGTAAGATAATCGAGAAGAATATAGATTCGTCCTGGCTCATAGAGATAGAAAAAGCTTTGCCACATCTTGATACGGTCATAAGAAATCCCAGAAACACCATTAAAGAAGTGGAAGAGATCGTGCCTATCGCTATGTCAAGGAAGATAACGGTAGAGTCCATAAAACATCTGGGACAGCACACCGATCTTATTCAGGATATTGACAAGAAGACTGGAAAGATAACTCCGTCAAAGATACTCAACATTCATAAAGAGGAAACTCTCGATACATATGAAAATAGATTTGTAAATACCCTTATCGACAGGCTATACATTTTTATAAATATAAGATACAATAAGCTTGTCCAGACCGCAGAGGCGCAGGAGGCTTATTCTTTTAATTACGATACCGTGGCTAACAGCGGCGACGGGAGAAAGGTCAACATTAGTTTTAAGATAGAAACTGTTGACAGTCTTGTTGGCGGCAGCAAGGATACTGACGTTTGGGCAAGGCTTGAAAGGGTCAAAAAGGCTATCGAGGGCTATAAAGGCTCAGTTCTTTGTACCACTCTTGGCAACGCTTTTATCAGACCGCCTGTTATGAGAACAAACGCTATCACTAAAAATGTGGACCTTATGGCGTGTCTTACCCTTTGGCAGTTTATCGAAAGCTACGATAAGGCAGGCTATGAGGTCAACGTTTCCGATACTGCACAAAGACCTGATGACTCTTATATCGAGGATATATATGGTCTGACGGCAATGAACTATATGCTTTTCCGCTCATATACCCATGGGGCAGACAAGTCGGAGGAGCTTAAAACCATAAAGAGCAAGACCCTCGCACCAAAGGTTGTCAGGCGTTTTGATAAGCAGACGTCTGATAAATATGATGTCATAGTTGGCGATGGTGAACAAAGTAGTGCAAGTAAGACAGATATGGGTATGACTGCCGAAGAGGCAGGAAACCTTACGGCAGAGCTTGACCGTATAGTTGAGATAGAAAAGCAGTTTCTCAAAGACGAGGAAGACCGTAAGAGGGCTGAGGAGCTTGCAGCTGCGGAAGCTGAAAGAAAGCGTGCCGAGCAGGAGAAACTTGAGCGTCAGCGGCGTGAGGAAGAAGAGCGCATAAGGCTGGAGCATGAGGAAGCTGAACGCAGACGATTGGAGCTTATCCAAAAACAGCAGGCGGAGCAGGCTGCAAGAGAAAAGGCGGAGCGTGAGGAACGTGAACGCCGTGAAAAAGAGGAAGAGATCAAGCATATCGCAAGACGCAAAAGGCAAATGGAAGAGCGCCAGCGCCGTGAAGAGGAGCAGCGTGTCCGTGAGGAAAGAGCTAGGATCCGAGAGGAGAAAAAGCTCGTCCGCAGCAGCCTTGGCTCTGCTATGGATCAGCAGATCAGCATAAATGAAGAAGCCGTGTCTTCAAGCTTTGTGTCAGAATATGAGTCCCCTGAGATCGCTGCAAAAAAGGCGAAAGAAGCACAACAGCAGCGTGAGCAGGAACGTCGTGAGCGTGAACGTGCTGAGCGTCTTAAAGCTGAACGTGAAAGCTTTGAAAATAAAAATATCAATGAGATATTTAAAGAATATTCCAAAAATCCATATTACATGGCAAAACGTGGCATAACATATGTTCTGGCTCACGCATTTGGGATCATACCTGTTGTGACGGATAATCCGGACTATATCAGAATGCTCAAAGTCAAGAAGGAAAAAGAACTGGCTGAGGCAGAGAGAAAACGTGTAGAGCGTGAAATTGAGATCATTTATGAAAAATATGCTCCGTATCTGAAATATGATGTAAAGAGGCGTATTAAAAACAGGCAGTTTAAAAAGAGAAAACGTTTTGAGCGAAAGAACAGACCGCCAAAACCATATATTCCGCCACAGCGCACTGCTGAGGAGCAGAAAGCTATCGACACTGAAATGAAACGACTCTATAAGGAGTATCACGTTTCGGCTGTGGGCAGACTGGTAAGACATTTGAAAGAAAAGTACAGAAAGAAACCTTAGTGCAGGAGGGAGCGTCGGTATCATCGGCAAGGCGTTGAGGATAGTGAAAATAGCTTTGACAATACTTGGCTCTGCTGTGTTTGCGGCACTGCTGAGTGTGACGGTGTACATAATGGTCTGCGGCTGTATCGGCAAAACAGCAAGCATTTTTGGTTACAGCGTACTGAAAGTCGTGAGCGGAAGTATGGAGCCGTCTATACATGAGGGCGACTATATTTACATTAAAAGGACGGATACTGACAGCTTAAAGGCAGGGGATATCATTTCGTTCTACTCTCAAGATGATAGTATTAAAGGCGAGATAAATACTCACAGGATATCTGAGGTTTTGAGCGACGGCACTTTTGTTACTAAAGGTGATGCTAACAAAATTGAGGACAGCGTGACGGTGCAAAAAGTCAGCATTATTGGAAAATACTATGGAAAACTCAGATTTTTCAAGTGGCTTGGGTCATTTGCATCAACAAAGAAGCTCCTCATTCTGTTTGTGATAATCCCAACCGTTTTCATGGCGGTGTATGAGGTAAAAACTATCGCTGAGATAAAAATATATTCAAACCGTGAGGAAGCCTTGAAAGCGGCTGAGGAAGAAAAGGAAAAGCTTATGCGTGAGGCTGTTGAAAAGGAAGTTCAGCGGCTGAAAATGCAGGAAAACGAGAAAAAGGAGGCGAACAGCTTTGAATCAGGAAAAGATAATGAAGGCTAAAATGATAACGGCTATGGTTATTTGTATTGCGGCAATAGTAGGGCTGTTCGTTTTTATCGGGCTTTATATGGACAAGTCCGAGGAAGTCAGAAAGACTTACATCGCTAAGTATATGGAAAATCTGTCTGCCGCCTCTGAGGAGATAGACACTTATCTTGAAAGCGGCAAGGATCTTCCAACAAGATATAACATGATAATTTCGGACATGGGTGCGGCAAGGTCGCTGGTGTTTCTTATCGACGATTACACTGATGAGCAGAAGGCTATAAATGAGCTTCATTATTGCTTTGTGAAGTATCCCGAACAAATGCAGGGCAAGCTTGAGGACGTAAAAAAAGCACTTGACCATATCACCGAAAATCTTGACAAAGGCTATAGGGAAGTCAACGAGATAGTTGATTCGGTTGATAGAATGGGAAATTAATGCAAGGAGGACAATAACGTGAGCAGTAAAGGGCAGCTTAAAAGAGAAATAAAGAAATGCAGACTTACTATTGAGGAGATAGAGCGTAAGAGATCACGTTCACAATCAGCACTGGTTCAGGCGATTCTTTTGCAGGAAGAGCCTAACGAAATGGACGTTGAGTGGTTCAACAAATACACAGGCGAGATAACCGCTTGCAGAAACCACATGATAGAATTGCAGAAAGAGCTTGACTCGATGAAATAATGGAGGTCGCCAAAGTGGCTGAGCATAAAGTGATAGAGAAAGCAGACAGCGAGGAAGAAAAGAAGAAACGCAAACTGCTTATTATAAAAATAATACCAGTTGCAGTGCTGGCATTTATACTTATTGCGGTCAGCTTGGCTTGGTTTACCATTGATAAAGCCCTTGATCTTGATTCATTTGGAATGAAAAGCGTAGATTCGCCATTTGAACTGAAAACAGTAGGAAGTGCCAATGTGCTTAAAGCTGAGATACTTGACAGTAATGACTACTCTAAGGTGTCTGATGAAAGCAATATCACTTCTGACGAAAACAACAAGATCTACTGGCTTCTTGATGAAGAAAGCGGTATGACGAATGGTATCAACCCAGGCAGTCACGGAAAGCTTACTTTTTACGTTGTCCCGAACCAGTCGGGGGAAATGGAGATACAGTTCAAGTTGAGTATCACGGGGTATGCAGAGAATAAAAACGGCGACAGCGTTTCATACGAAAAGGTAATTGATGAAAATGTTACAAACTTTTTGAATGGACACATCATGTTTTTTGAGAAATATGATGAAAGCACTCACACATATTCCGATTTTCTTAGTGATGAAACATTCACAAGGACGTTTAAAGATTGTAAAGTAGACGTTCCGCAGGAAGTGAACGTATATTGGGTGTGGCCGAACACTCTTGGTCAGATACTAATGAAAAGCACAGATGAAAATCTGACAGAGAAAAACGTGCTGTTTGATGATGATAGTAAAGAACGTTTGGATTTCGCGGAATATATAAAGGGTAATTTAAGCTTGTTCTTGTCAGGCGACGCTGATAAAGAGCAAAATAAAAAGGTTATTGAGAATATACTTAAAGGTGAAAAATACAGTACAGCACAGTTATCGTCATTAAGCTCCATGTATAATGACGCTGACGAAAAGATAGGTACAAAGGTGCAATATATCCTTGTTGAACTAAACGTATAGATAAGAATATTAACTTTGCACGGAGGCAGTTGAAAGTGAAAGCTAATAGAAATCAGAAAATTAATAGAATATGCCACAAGCTTTACAGCAAGTATCGCAAGAATGTTATTTCTTTAGTTACCGCTGCCGTGTTGCTTGTCACGAGTATGCCTCTTGCAGACATTTCAGGCGTTGTGTCTAAAATGGTATCAACTGTCACCAATGCTATTACGGCTATGGCGGAAGATACATATACTGACATTACTAACGATATCAAAAATGGCGTTTATACCATACAGAATGCAGACGATTTTAAAAAGCTTCTTAATGCAGACCCTGCTGTTTATCAGAATATCACTGTATTGTTTTCAAACAACCAATCTCAGTTTAAGGCTTCTGATTTTACAGGAATAGAAAAAGGACTTGGCAATGAAAATTATCCTTTCATGGGAACAGTCAAAGCAAATGAGGGTTCAGCTATTAATCTTCCTATTAATTTTGCTCTGTTTGAATATCTTAGTGACAGTGCAAATTTAGATACTATTATTTTTGCTAGACCGGAAGATAAAAATTCAGCTTTGCTTGCTGAGAATGTTATACACGGTGATGTGGCTTCAGCTAATAAGTGGAAAATAAAAGCTGATCCTGTAGATGATTCAGGTGCTACAATTTATAAATCCTTCACGTCTGTTATAGGCAATATGAAAAATGGAGCAAAGGTCGATCTGGATATCACTCTAAGTAATAATGTCAAGGCGGAAGTATCAGGCGGGGATAATGCAGGTCTTGCCTGCGGCACTATGGACGAAAACACAAGTCTTGCCGTAAGCTTGTCAAGTAATTTGCTTGACGTTTCCGGCAAATCGAATGCAGGTGTATTTGTCGGGAAAATGAGTGCTGGTGCGGCACTGAACGTTGACAAGTACAATGCCTTGACAAGTGTAAATATATCCGCAAACAACGCGGGTGGACTTGTGGGCAGTGCAGAGAATGCAGAAATAAATGTCGGCGAAGGTGTCACCCTTACCATGACCGGAAGCGTTACAGGCTCTGTAACTGCGGGCGGTCTTTTCGGCTCTTATACATATAGTAAAGCCGACGAAAAGACATTTGACATTTCAAAATTCAGTGGCATGAAAATGGCACTTGCTTGTTCATCAGGAGATACCGCTGACAGTGCGGCTGTTGGCTCTGTTTTCGGAGTGCTGATAAACAGCGCAGATAGTGCAAAAATTAGTATCACGGGCACCGCTAATGATATTATTACTTCAAACTTCGATAGCACTGTCAGGGCAGGCTTTTATGGCGGTATTGTCGGAAGATATTCTGCCAATGCTCTTAGCTCTGAACTAGCACTAAGTGATGTTACTGTAGATGTGACCGGTTCATGCAATTCTACTGATTTTGGCGGGCTTATTGGTAAGATAGGTGATAACAGCAAGGCTTATGTAAGCGTCAAGAATACCACTATAAGTATTAAGAATTCCACATCATCACAAAATAATTATGGCGGACTTGTGGGCTATGCAGATCAGGCTTTTATTGATGTTGGCGGCAAAGTCACAGTTACTGCAAATAATGTTTCTGCAAACCAGAGCGTAGGTGGCATTGTTGGCAAATTTAATAAAAATGGCGTTGTAAGGCTTGGCGGTGAAACAAACCTTTCAGAATTTTATCCTAAAGACCCTAACAAAAACGGATGTCAGATAGTAGGAAATAGAGGCAATGCTTTGATCTATAGTTTAAGCGGCTGGTCATTTACAAGGACATCTTCAAAAGTCATAGACGATATGGATTGGGGCGGAGTGCTTCGACTTAACAATTCCGATCTGCCAGAGAGTGCTGGCGGTGTTCTGTCTTTTGATGGATCAGGGCATACTGTTACAATAAATGGATTTCCTAATAATAATATAACTATAAGCAATAGGGCAGATTTTGCCCGTGCGGCTTTGATAATGCAGCATGATAGCAATGATTTTGTTAAGTACAGCGAAAATTCTGTAGGTAAAACAACAATGTCTGCGGCAAATATCAGCCTTAGTGCAGATGTTGATATAAGCGACACAGGTCTTACCGGCTTTATGCGTGACAATGGTGAGGGTACATTCACAGGCACTCTGAATGGCAATAGTCATAAACTTACCATGACAGTGGGAACAGATAATGATAAGATAGTTTTCCATACTCACAACGGACTTTTTGCAAAGACAAGCGGTGCAAAAATAAGTAATTTAACGCTTGTTTCAAACTTTAATATTGTCGGTGACAATGCTTCTGGCGGTGATGCTTGTTATATTGGTTCTGTGTCTGCATACAACAGCGGAGCTTTGACTATTGACAGCGTGACCGCTGATGTGACAGCATCTCCAAGTGGTGCGTATACTAATTTTGTCGGAGGTCTGGTTGGATATGTTGCTGACGCCACAAGTGAAGTTTCGTTCACTAATTCTGCTGTAACAGCAAATCTTACATACAATAATAGCACAACAAAGGTAGATTGTACTTGTCTTGGCGGAGTTATCGGAATGGTAGGCGCTGTTACATCAAAGCCTACAACTGGTATTAAGTTTGATAATGTCACTGTTGGCGGAAAGATAACTGACAAACACATAGGAAGTAACTCTAGAGTTGGCGGACTTATTGCAGAGGTCGGTGCTAAGGATAATTCAGCTTCTGTTGTACCTAATAAGATATCTATCACCAATGTTAATATTAATGCTTTAACAATAAATTCTAGTGGTAAATCAAATAGCGGTGGATTTTTAGGGCATAACTGGTATAGAGTAGAAATTGATCTGAATAGTTTGAATGTAAACAATTCAAGATTAACAGTGAACAATGGCACAGAACTGGGCGGTCTTGTACTTTCCACAACAGGTTATTGGAGCATAAAAGATGTTAGCTTTGACGGTGTGACAGTGAAAGCAACAAAATGTATAAATTTCGGCATGCTTGCCTCAACTCTTTTTGGTAGAGATTATGACTCTTATGGCTTTGACTATTTTAAAGGTGAAAATGTCAATAATTACAGAAGCTCACGAGATGCAACTTATTTTGAACTTACTGAACCTGATGGATATAAGATCTTACAAAATACTACGATAAATATAAGCCCAAGCTATTCGTATTTTGATGAGATAGCTCGTTGTAGTATTTATTATTCTTCTTCAGCTGGTTTTATGTCTAATCGTCAAGCCATAATTTCAATTCCTGCTGTTACAGCGGACGGAGAGCGTTTGCTTTATATGGACGGAAAGAACTGCAATACCTATCAAAATCAAACAACAAATAATGGTGCTGTGTGGAAAAATAATTCTTGGGCAAGATATTATTATAACCTTGATGTATATAAAAACGGTAAAGCCACCACAGGCGGAGCTAAGGCTGTTGAGTGGAGCGCAAAGCTTTTTGCGGCAAATAATATAAAAGCATATATTAATAGTACAAATATAGATTTTCCAACAGATCCAGAAATAGATTTGACAGGATATTCATTTTATCCAGTTGATACAAATGGTTGTAATATAAAATCAAATTCAACTATTACTTTTGAAAATAATGGCTTTAATCAGTCTGAAATGGTATCAAGCAGTAATAGTGACAATTATGCCCGTACAACTGACGGAATAGATGGAACAAATTTAACTAATGACCATAATCAACATTACATGATGCAATGCGGACTTTTCAGGAATGAAAATGGAGCTGTTACCATAAGTGGTAAACTGACCTTTAAGGGAAATATCGGTAAGGTGAATGGTGGTTCAGGTGCATTGGTTTGCGGCTCGGTTGCTGACGACACCAATACTTCAAAAAAATCTGTCAAAATTACCGGCAGTATCGTTCTTGATGATCTGTATGTGAATGATACTTCTTTAAGTTTAAATGGTGAAAATTCTTATGCCCCTTTGCTTATAAATAAGATAGGCAACATGACAGAGATCACTATACAGAATGTGTCACAGAAAAAACACAGTATGACTACTGCTAAATATGATAAAGGCGGTCAGGATTATGCTGCAACAAGCCTTATAGGCGATGTAGGAAGCAAAAAGGGTCAAAATATATCTCTGACTTTCTCAAATATCAAGCTTGACGCAAGTAATGAAAATTCAATTTTCAAAAATGCTACTTTGCTTGAAAGCTTTCAGCATTCTGACGGAGCAGGCTCTTCTGCAATATACAACTATAAATGGGACGACGATTGGGGTACAGATGAAAAGCATAATGTAACCTACGGAAAAGAAGTGTCTGACACCATAAAGAATCGTGTAGATAATGTGAGCAGGCAGAATAAGTATCATGGCGATTGGAGTAGGGATGACAGGTATACTTCCCCTGTCAAAAATAACGCAACAGAGGAATATAGCTTTGCTAGTTACAAGCCATATGTTGCTAAATCGTATGATACCGCCCAAAACTATGATGAGATAGACGTAAACCTTGAGCGACCATATCTTGACGAGGGTTGCGGAACATACTCTGATCCATATATCCTTGACGCTTCCACACTTGCAGAGGTCGCACGAGTTATCAGTACAGCCGCACCTACAAATGGCTGGGAAGTAAACTATAATGCAAATGTTTCTGCCGATAAATCGACTGTTAATGCTAATAGTGCTTTTTGTAAAGGCACTAATCATAAAACTTATACTTATGATGGAACAGGCAATTTCGTAAGCGGAACGAAAAATGTTTTAAATGTTTCAAAAGATAACATGATCAAATATCTTTGCGAGGCTTATTACAAGATAAATGATGATAGAGTTCTTGACACTTCTTTTGCAGGTCTTGGCGGAACATCAAACAGTTACGTTTTCAGGGGCGTTATTGTTGGACAGAAGAAATCCGACGGAACATATCCAACTATCACCAATAATTCTGCAAGCCCTCTCATCAGGTTCAGCAGCGGAAGTGTTGTAAAAGATATCAATATAAAATATACCAAAGAAGTAACGCTTTCAAAAAACAATAATTATAAATTAAACTATAGTACCGGAAAGACGGAGTATTATGGCGGTGTTATGGGCGTTGTGTTCGGTGGAGATAATATCATTGATAATGTCAAGGTAACAAATCCTAATATAACATTTGCAAATAACGATAACAGCAAACAACATCTCATTACTGCAGGCGGATATGTTGGTGCCATAGTTTACGGCGGCGTTATTTTCAGAAATATGGACAACGTTGCCAAAGATAGTGCGCTTACAATCAGCAATACTGAGGCAGTGGGTGAAGACGTATATACCAATCTTTTTATCAATCCATATATAGGCAGAGTTGTAAACGGCTTTGCTATCGAAGAGGGAACAACGTTTGGTAAGTCAACTAACCTTAACAATGGCAGGAAAAATTATCTCATCACGCAGTTTAAGAGTGAGCTAAGTGATGGTGAGAAATTAAATGTTATTGCCGGCACGACCAATACCATTGAAGTGCCTAATGCACAGGCGTTGTTTATGCTGTCTATCATATCACAGTCCGGTATGGGATATACAGACCGTAGAAACAATACTTGCGGATATGGTCATTATACTTTTACTCGAAATGCAGACTATTCAAAAGTTGGCACAGCTACATTGACTTCTGATGATAAAGATTACAAAACTGCGATCTCAGATTATCAAAGACTTGAAAAGGCTACAAGCAGGGAATATGAAAAGAAAAATTCTGTAATGCTAAAAAAATATACAAAGCCAAGTGAAAAAGGTCTTTATGAAGCAAAGTGGGCACACGAATTAAATAAGAACTTTACTGTTAAACTCACAGGAAATGGAACCTATGACCTCACCGAAACAGGTTTTCGTGGTATAAATCAGTTGTTTGATGCAGCAGATAGTTACCTGGGCGGCATTGACTGTGGATATACTTTGTCTTTGAGAGCTATCGAGGGAAATGATCAGACTATAAAGCTCGATACAGATATAAAAGCCTATGCTGTGAAAATAACAGATAACAAGGGCGGTAGCGCTAACACTGTTGAGTTTGAAAATGTGGATAACTATAAGTATCGTACCGCATTCGACAAAGTGAAAGGAGTTGGGCTGATAAACTGTTCAACGTATGCTCTAACTGTAGATAGTCTTAATCTTTCCGGCAAGATCAGCGTTAAGACGTATAACAACGACGGAAAATCGTATGTTAATGAAGACCTTTCTACAGGTGGTATTGTTGGCGGAGTACAGGGTCAATGCAAGTTTAGCGGAATAACCTTGAACGATCTTGAGGTATCTGGTGCATATACTGTGGGAGGACTTATAGGAAAGTCAACAAATAATATCAATATAAGTGGCGTTAAGTCTGAAAACAGCGGCATATATGTGTATGGCGGATTTGAAACAGGCGGTCTTGTGGGAAATTCTCAGAAAGGCAACGAATTCTCTGTTAATAATTCTAATATAACAATTAAGAAAGTTGAATTTGCTAATCTTGATAAAGGCACAAAAACTTGGTTTGGCGTAGGTGGAATCGCAGGCACTGCAAATATCAAAACGACAATAAGCAATGTTCAGCTTACAGCCTATAATAAAGACAGCTTTATCGGTTCAAAAAAAGACAATAAACCCCTTGCAACCCAGACAATGAACGAGGGCGGTCTTATAGGACTGTCTAACGGAGCATGCACAATAACAAACACAAGCGTCAGCGTCGATGTTTATGGTAGTAATGCCGGTGGATTCGTTGGAATAAACAAAAACCAGTTGTCTATCAATGACTGTTACTATGGAGGAACATCTGAAACATCAGATTGCGGTGTTTATGGCTATACAAGTTCAGGCGGAATGGTCGGCACACAGAATGCGGCTGTGACTATATCAAAGTCTGCTGTAAAAAATGCAACGATAGGTATACCAATTGCTAAAACTGGTGATGCAGGTATCGGAGGTTATGTTGGTATAAAAGCTAGTGGTGATCTGAAGATATCTGATTGTGAAGTCAACAATGTTACTCTGTCAGCAGAAGATAAGTCCAATGGTGCAGGTGCAGGCGGCGTGATCGGTCATAATGACCGTGGAAGCACATATGCTTATGATATTCTCATAAATAAATTAGGCTATAAAAAAGGCAACGAAAACGTGTCTGTTTCTAACTTGATAGGTTGGAACAATGATAAAAATCTATCATCTAAATTTATTGGAGTATCGGTAAATAACACGGATTGTTTACCTGATATACAGTATAATGCTTCACAGATACCTGCCAGCTTCACCGCAGTTCACTCCGACTACAACGGTACTCAGGACAATACCAAAAATATCGGCGAGGGAAGCGGCACGCACGTTCATATCTATTCACCTTATGTCAATATAAATCCAAGCAAAACCATTGGAGATAAAATTTTCACAGGCGATCTTGTTGGCGGAAATATGCAGACTATCATCAGTGACGCTGCTTCTTATACGAATGGCACAGCCAAAAAATCCTATGGCATAAACAGTACCATAAAGACATATGCAGAGGATCTGGCTAATTCAAAGCTTACAACATTTCATCAGGCCTCTGAGCTTGATGTTCAGGAGCTGAACGATCTTCCTGTTCTGCTTATTGATGATAACTCATCGTTGAATATCACGCAAATGCTTGCAAAGTATATCTCAGTTCTGACAAATTGTGATGTTTGCGACAGCAGTTCAAATAAGCTGAAAACAACAGATCTTATGAATGTAAGCACAGCGACTTATGTGTATGATAACGGCGTTTTGAAAAAATCAGACAAAAGCACTCTTACGTTTAACAGCAAGACAGGATATTTCAAGGTCACAGACGGTCAGTATGACAATGACGGCACAAACAGATTTACTGTCATTACTCTTGATTATATCGACCCAACGGGAAGTGGCAAAACTGCTCTTAGACTTCATATTCCTGTTTTTGTAAGAAAGGTGCTTGATTTCAGCTTCCAATCTTACGTTATCTCAGGCACAGACTATAACCATTCTCACTATACGGATAAAACAAAGCTTGCTTTTGAGAGCTTTGATGCACCTGTTACTACTTATTTTAAGTATTCCTATTACAAATCCGCTAACGAATGGGAAAAAATGCTCAATAATGGTGATAGCCTGCTTTGGAGCTTTGACAAAAAGCTTTATCTTATTGGTGATAATGCCATTGACAGTGGTGTGCTTACCGATGATACAAAGCTAACTCTTGTTGATGCAAATAACAATGACAAGACTTATCATTCTACCGCAAGTGATGCTAAGTTTAATAAAACAACTGGAGAGCTTGACTTGACAAATATAAGTGGATTTAAACCGGTTACTATGAATGATGTACTGTTAAGATATGCGTCGGTAACAGCTAAAGAATCATCTGACGGAACACTTGTTGAGGCAGATGATGAAGCTACAGCTACTGTTAAAACAAGCGACGGCAAGTATTATAGACCTGCTGGGGAGGCTGAAACAGGCACTTATAAGATAACTGTTTCAGCGAATAGTGATACACCAAAAAATGATAATGACGAAATGATAATAAGCGAGAACTATTATCTCACTATCAATATTCCGGAAACGGGAAGCACAAAAAAAGTCATCAAGAACTTTGTGAATTATTATAGCGGTAATAAGCCAAGAAAGCTCAATGGCAATATTCCTACAAACCTTGTCCAAGTGACAAATAATGACACTGGTGCATATGTTATTGCAAACTTTTTTACACAGCTAGTAAGTGTGACGGCTCATGACCCAGAGGAGATAACAGCGTCAAATAATTTTGTCCGTGCGACAATGACGTCAAAGATAAGCATTGATCCGAGCCTTAGAGATACATTTAATGGCTATAAGAGTGACGATTTCAATATGTATCAGGCATTTAAATTCTCTATGAAGAGCTTTGATGAAAAAGATGCGGGAGCTAATGCAAAGATCATTGCAGGAACTTCGGTGAATGTTGATTACAGCATTTTAAACAGTTCAGACACAGAGTTATCAAACGCAAAAATAAGCAAGACTGAGACACTTTCAGAAGCTAAAGACAGCTATATGCTGATGTATCCCGATTCGGTCTACGATTATATCAATAGTGACACAAATGGCTCTATAACTGTCAAGGCTGATATCAGCTTAACTTATGGTACTGCAGGGATCATAGATCAGTTTCCTGAGCGTAAGGATGGGGATACAAAAACCGGTATAGGCGTAAATGCGGCGTCATATGTTGCATATAGTCAGAACAATATTGAGAACAGCTCTATCTCTGAAAGTGGAGATATGCCTGCCAGACGCTACTATAGAAAGGCAATGACGGTGGCACAGCTAAACTATAACGTTGCAGAGTCAACGGTTCTTGAGTCGAAGGATTCACCATTTTCTCAGCTTGGTATCAATGCCAAAGATATGACTACAGAAGAAATGGCAATAACAGCAAATGCTATCTATGATCTGTCTGCTTTGAGCCGATCAACAAAGGACAGTGGCAAAAAAATACAGTATACAATGAGGTTGTATGTTAAGGACAATAGTGGCGATTATAAGCAGACAAACGATATTAGCAAATATCTCGGTAGCTTTACTTTGGAAAACGCCACATCAAGCAGTGGTCTGAATGGCAAGGAGTGCGTTTTTACCACTGACTATAATGGCGAAGAACAAAACACAGCCGTTACGAAATTTACAGTAAAAACAGGCAAGGCTTTTGAGGAGCAGGGACTTACCTATGCGAACTACAGAGTTGAGCTTACCGCGGTATTGCTTAATGACAACAACTCAGTTGTTAATGGAACTACCTCAAGCGACTATGTTGTTTATACAAACGCAAAAATAGAAACAGGCTTTATAAATTCATAATAAGCAGGCATTTTCAGGAGAAAATTATGACAAAAAGCATTTTTGGAAAATTCAGAAAATTAGAAAAAAAGAAGAAGCTACAGCTAGTCATAGCAGTATCCATTTCGGTGGTACTGCTTGTGGCACTGCCTGTTTATGCGTGGATTACTCACAAACGTTCTATTGCTCTTACAACAAAAATAAATGCCCCTACTCAGCTTTATATCACCGCAGGAAACAAAGAATCTGTGGCAAATCTTGAAATGGCAGATATAGACGTTGAGAACGGCAGTTATAAAGACTTTGTTTTCGGCATAGGCGGGGCAGACGTGCAACAATATCAAATACAGCTTGCACATACAACGAATATCCCTTTTGAGTATGAGATATACCGTGCGAAAAGCGTCAGTGAAACTGAAAAATCTGAAGCTGTCGTTTATGTTTCAGATGAAGAGAATAAAACGTTTTATTACAAAATAGACGGCAATAAGATCTCGGGACGTTATCTCAATCAGCAAGGCTCGGAGATACTTGCTAACAGCACACTTCACGAAAAGTCCTATGACAGCTACGGCAATGTTCAGAAAAATGCCGAGGCACTTTATTGGCAATCGGATACACTGACGGTAATTGACAATAAAGATCCGTTTTGCGATTATTTTATAATCAGAGTAAAATGGAATGATAAAGTCCAAAACAATAAAGAAACTGATATGGTCTACCTGACAGTTCAGAGAAAGTAATAAATCACAAAATAGAGAGGAGGGTGGCTGTTATGAAAGACCAATTTATAAAAAAGCTTAAAAGATCGTGGCTTGCAATATGGATAGCTTTTGCGGCAGCCGCACTCAGTACTATTGGTGTCTTGGCGGCTTATACCAGCGTTTCAAGTGTAAAGCGAGTTGTATCCACACAAAAGGGAGCTGGCATGCTGTTTTCATCTAATTATCTTACAACAGATGAAAATGATCTTCCAAGGACGATAACTTTTAGCAGTATGGAAAACTCGCCTTGTGTGACAGTCAATGTGTGCAACTATCCGCAAACATTGATAAAGCATAATGACAAGGATATCACATACACTTTGACAGCCGAGCTTGTGGACAGCAACGGAAATGCCGTTACCGGAGAAGAAACTGCAAAATACTCAGTTGAATATAACGGTGAAAAAAAGACTTTTGGAAGCAATTCAAAAATAGAGTTTTCACTTCTGAAACTTATGGCTGACGATTTCAACAAGCATGAATTTGTGCTGACTTTTGATAAGTCACAGCTCACAAAGTCTGACATATACATGAGAGTGACAGCCACTCCTACAAATCAGGCAGAGTTGAAACCACTCTCCGCAAAGCTTGGCGTTATCTATATAAATGATAACACATCAGCAACATGGACAGGCACATTCATCGACAATGCTACTTCGCCTAAAGACCTTGACGGCTTCAACTACTGCCTGTCAGGCAGTGGCGAGGGTACTGTCACCCTGACTTGGAATACGAACTATGTTGATATCAGCCCATGGTTTAAGAATACTTATGGCTTGACTATTTCAAAGGACAGTTCTGGCATAGCCACTGCAACTTTGAAAGTCAATTCTGCCGAGAAAAATCAATATGACATTCAGTTCTATCGAACGAACGGCATTAACAGTGCAGAGCAGTGGTCTGACGGTAATCATACCGATATTACGGTGACTGGTACGGGATTTGTTTCAATGAGTTTCACCCAAAGCGCAGCGACAGAAAATTAGAATATGTACAAAAAAACGGACTGCACACAAAATGCAGTCCGTGTATTTTTTCTGTAGGGGCGAACAGTGTTCGCCCGTTTTTTTATATCCGTATAATGTCCAAGTACGAAAGCTTAGAGTGCAGACTTCAAAGCCTCAGCAAGCTGAGCAGGACATGATGTGCCACGTCCGTTGCAGTCGATACCCTCAAGTCTGTCAATAACGTCTTGAACCTTCATGCCCTCAACAAGCTTTGATACACCCTGTGTGTTGCCGTTACAGCCACCTGTGAAATGCACTTTCTTTACGATACCGTCCTCGACCTCGATATCAATTTTTCTTGAACATACTCCCTTTGGAGTGTAGCTGATAGTTGCCATTTGAAAAACCTCCTAAATTCTTGCTACGCCTGTTTCTCTTGCAGCCTTTGCCACAGCCTCAGCCACAGCGACCGGTACTGACCTGTCAAAAGAGTTCGGCAGAATAAATTCCGCACTGAGCTTGTCCTCAGGAACACAGCCTGCGATAGCCTTTGCGGCAGCCATTTTCATTTCCTCGTTGATGTCAGAAGCCCTTACTGCAAGTGCACCCTTGAAAATTCCAGGGAAAGCGATAACGTTGTTTATCTGGTTAGGGAAGTCTGAACGTCCTGTGCCAACGATAAACGCACCTGCCGCCTTTGCTTCGTCAGGCATTATCTCAGGAGTCGGGTTAGCCATTGCGAAAAGTATAGGCTTATCGTTCATGGATTTAACCATTTCAGCGGTCACAAGCTTTGGCTTGGAAACACCTACGAAAGCGTCTGCACCCTTGAGTGCGTCGGCAAGAGAGCCATGGAGCTTGTTCTTGTTTGTTACCTTTGCCATTTCAGCGTGAGCCTCGTTAAGATAATTGTCGCCCTCGCAGATTATTCCCTCACGGTCTACCATGATAAGATTGCCGATACCGAGAGAAAGCAAAAGCTTTCCGATAGCACAGCCAGCCGCACCTGCGCCGTTTATTACCAGTGTGATGTCGCTTATCTTCTTGTTAGCCACCTTGCAGGCGTTCATAAGTGCCGCACCGACAACGATAGCAGTTCCGTGCTGATCGTCATGGAAAACGGGGATATCAACTCTCTCTTTAAGCTTAGCCTCTATCTCAAAGCACCTTGGAGCGGCGATATCTTCAAGATTTATGCCGCCAAAGCTGTCTGATATCATAGCGATGGTGTTCACTATCTCGTCAACGTCATTGGACTTTATGCAAAGTGGAAAAGCGTCAACGTCTGCGAACTCCTTGAAAAGTGCGCATTTTCCCTCCATAACAGGCATACCTGCCAGACCGCCAATATTGCCAAGACCAAGCACAGCAGAGCCGTCTGTGATAACAGCCACAAGATTTGCACGTCTTGTAAGCTCATATGAAAGGTCAGGATCTTTCTGTATCTCAAGGCAAGGCTGAGCAACGCCTGGTGTGTAAGCCAGCGTCAGGTCTTTTGCATTGTTTACCTTTGCTCTTGAGCAGACCTCTATCTTGCCTTTCCATTCTCTGTGTTTCTGTAGGGATTCTTCCATTACGTTCATTTTATACAGTCCTCTCTATTACAGCCAAACTAGGCTTTGTTACGCATTAAAGGAACATTACCGCATGATAATGTCCCTTTATTATACCATATTATTTCTCTACTTTCACAGCCGCTTTGTTAGCTTTTTGTGAATTTATATGAATGAGCTTGAACAGCTTATCAAGATTTTCCTTGTCAGTGGTCATGCTTCCGATATGTGTCATAGTCTCATTATACAGACCGTGGAAGTCAGAGCCACCAGTCACTATCAGGTCATGTTCCTTTGCAATATCCACAAGCTTCTGCTGTTGAGTTGGAGTAGCAGAGTAATGATAAGCTTCAATTCCGTCAAGCTTGCCTGCCTCGATAAGTTCAAGAAGCAGCTCGGTGTTGTTGAACATAACAGGGTGTGCCATAACAGCAATGCCCTTTGCGGAATGGATAAGATCAAGCACAAAGTTTACGTCAGGATATTCACGGGTAACAAGACATTCGCCGTTTGGATATGCAAAAAGCTTGTCGTTCACAGAGCCGTAAAGCTCTGTTGCATATCCGTAATTCACTAATGCTCTCATGATATGCTGTTTAAAAATGCTCTTTGAGCTTTTTGTGTAGTGCAGTACAGCATCGGCAGGAATAGGATATCTTGCCATTACCTTTTCTATCATTTCCTTTGCACAGTCTTTTCTTATCTGGCATGACTTCAGGCAAAGACCTTCCAGCCTGTCAGGTTTCTGCGGTGCATAGCAAAGAATGTGTACTTTTGAATTGCGCTTCTTGTCCCATGCGGAAAGCTCTACCGCAGGAATGACCTTGACCCCATAACGTTCGCCAAGTATTTGCGCTCTGTTTGATGATGAAAGAGTGTCATGGTCTGTTATCGCAAGAAAGTCAAGTCCCATTCTTTTTGCCTGAACAATGACCTCTTCTATACCAAGCGAGCCGTCAGACAGTGTTGTGTGACAATGCAGATCTCCTGTCATACCTTTGTTCCTCCAAATCTATAAAATATATCTGTCATTTTCTGTATATATAGTACAGCCGTTAAATTTGACTAAATAATTATAACATATTTTATATACATTTGCAAGCACTTTTGAACAATTTACACAAAATTTGCATGAAAATTATATTATTTTGTCGTATATGACAAATCCACAGTGTCGAAATAGTGCGATTTAACGAAATATCAGAGCTTATATCCGAAGAATTTTTCGCAAAACCATACGTCTTTAACCTGAAAGCTCTTGCCGTTTAGATATTCAAGTATGCCTGCGTCAGTGGTGAATTTAAATGTGAGCTTGTACGAATAAAGTGCCTGCGTTTTCACATTGTATGCACGGTTGACTTTATTTATTCCGTATTTGCCGTCACCGAGAAGTGGATAGCCAATGTGAGCAAGGTGCGCCCTTATCTGATGCGTCCTGCCTGTGATGAGGTCAACTTCAAGAAGTGCAAGGTCATCAGCCTTGTTTTCCGCAAGCACACGATACGATGTTATCATAGTGCGGCTGCCCTCAAATTTCTTGTCGGATACCCTGACAGTTTTTGTGGTTTCATCTTTCTGATGATAAGCCGTGAGCCGTGCAGACTTTTCTTTTGGTATGCCCACGGTCACGCAAAGATAAAGCTTTTCAAGTTCTCTGTCTTTGACTTTCTGATTAAGCACACGCAGGCTCTCAGCATTTTTTGCACATATTACAATGCCCCCGGTGTTGCGGTCGATTCTGTTGCAAAGGGCAGGAGCAAAAGACAGCTCCTCCTCAGGACGGTATTCACCCTTTTCATAAAGATAGTGCTGTATCCTGTTTATAAGTGTGTCTGTCGAGCCGCTTTCGTCCTCATGTACCACAAGTCCACACTTTTTGTCGCAGAGGATAATATTCTCGTCCTCGTAAATAATATTCAAAGACGTTGGCGCACTGAGAAAAGCAGGTCTGTCAGCAACTTCGCCCTCGAAAAATTCGTCATTGATGTAAAGCTGCATAACGTCACCGCAAGCAAGCCGTGTGGATATCTCACAGCGTTTGCCGTTGACCTTGATACGTTTTAGGCGCAGATATTTGTACAGCAGATTTTTAGGCAGCTTCGGCACAGCCTTTGTGAGAAACTTGTCAACACGCTGACCTGCGTCATTTTGATTTATTATAAATTCTCTCATGCTATACCTCAGAGCTTCACACGAGCGGAGAATCCTCCGTCAATAAGCTCGTCAAGACCGGTGCTGTCAGCACCGCTTTCACGGAGAAGCAGAAGAATTTCTGACATATCGCAGGCTTTGCCTTTACGGCGAGATATCTCCTCTTCACATTTGATAGCATATTGTAAAGGCTTTTTGTCAGCAGGGAAGTTCACATCTGAGCCTTGAGCGATGAGCCATTTGATGAAATCAACACTTCGTTTGTCGGGCTTGAGAACGCCGTCCTGCTCAACAAAGTCAGCACTTTCGATTGCAGTGAGCAGGAAAGTAAGCCCATTGCTGTCAGTGTCGTTGTAGTCCACATCATCAGAGATGAATAAGAATTTAAGCTCTTCCAGTTCACGCTTTGAGAGGGTGTAGTTGTATTCGTCATATGATCTATTCATGTTACGTCCTCCTGAAATTATTACTATAGTGATATTATAACCTAAAGTGTGGGAGAATGCAAGAGGGGAGCGGTATTAAGTGAGGAATGAGGAATGAGGAGTGAGAAATGAGGAATGAGGAATGGGCAAAGCTGAACAGAGATGTGGACAAGCACCGAGCGTAGCGAGCACTTAAACGCAGGCTCAAGCCCGGCGTTAGAGGGCTTGTGGGTTCTTAGGGCAAAGC
>OGFM01000408.1_pt1 | contig 36923 bp, 27 predicted proteins | sample 1570871 | NCBI WGS metagenome assembly OGFM01 (sample SAMEA2581957, study PRJEB24529) | metagenome | biome: Human gut stool | place: China | collected 2011
TTGCTTTCGGAAAACACCGCCTTACTATGCTTCGGTAGCTGCTGCTTAAATCCATACACACTACTTTTACTTTATCCCGACCTTTGTAGCTCATCAACCTGCTTTCCACCAAGTTGCGCGATTTGCCCTCTATCACATCGTATACCTTATGATGCGTTAAATCCGCTATCGTTGTTGCAAACTTGTACACATAACATAAAAGCTTTCACTTCTGGCTTAACACACCGTTGTAATCACCGTTTACCGCAAATCGAATTAGATGTCGTAAAAAACTACACAGCAGAACATCGTCCACACTCGCGTTCAAAGCCATACTCCAAAATTCCGCGTGGTTCGAAGAAGCATTTTGCCTCGGCTTTTGTGAATTTATTGCTGCCAAGCTGACAGTTTTTTTCAAAAATCGAAAAATCTTACCGACTCGGATTTTGTTTAAAAACACCACTCTTTTCCCGCCGAAAGTTTGCCAACTCACACTGTCGTTTATGTAATCGCCAATAAAAAACGAAACCCCGCCATTTTTGGCAGGGTTTTTGCGGTTCACTTTTCCACTTTGAATCCGAGGAGATTCAGATTTAAAGGTTCGAATTTCGGGTGCGGGTTTTTCAGTTCAAAGCGTACTTTGTGTTTGCCGTCGAATTCCGTTGTCCATCTGAACAGCTCATGATTCCGAGGGTATTTGAACTCGTCGAAATAAAAATTGGCTGTGCGAACTTTTTTACCGTCCACCCAGCATTCAACGGACGCGCATATTCCGTCTATTTCGCGATGGGGAGACTTTTTGCCAAGTCCGTCGATGGTGCATGAGACAACCAGCCCGTCTATTTCGGATTCCACGACTGTATTTTTCGCGTTCAAAACGGGAAGTTTTACGTTCGATATCTTTGTCAATTTCGGCTCGTATTCGAACGGAATCGGCGCGGGCATTTTTAATTCGACGGAAATATTACCGTCGTTGGAAACTTTTGCACCGTGATTTTTCAGCGTTTGAATCGCATGCGAAAAACCTACGGCATAGACCTTTTCGCAGGTGTACGTCGTTCCGGTAAAAAATACTGTCGATTCGTACTGTCGCAACGGAGCAAGCCATTTCTCTGGGATTTTTGAATAACCCTGTATTGCGCCGAGTATACCGCAGGCATTTGACGGATTGCAGTCGGAGTCGAGCCCGCAACGCGTGGATATGTCGGCAGTTTTCCCGAAATCGCCGTCTCCGTAAAGCAGCCCGATTATTATGTACGCCAAATTATACGGCGCGTATATATTTTGATTGCCCAACGCACTGCGTATCTCCGAAGTGCAGAATTTGTCGGTGAACATCTGCCATGCGGACTTCCAATCGTTCGGATTTTTTGCGTGATAATCGGAAATCGAGGAAACTATCTTGTATGTAAAGCTTTTTTTCGGAAGAATTTTCATGGATTCAACCACAACGTCGCGGGGATTGTCGAAAACGAACGCCAGCGAATACATTGTCGCCACATACGCTCCACAGTAAAAGCCTTCGCCACCGTTGATTGCGCGCCCTACAGTGTCGGCATATTTCAGCGCGGCTTGCGGCAGCGCGGGCGACATCAGCCCCGCGAAGTCCGATTCGATTTGAAAATCGATATCATTCGAGTTTATATTTGTTTTCCACGACACGGGAGCGTCAGGATCCATTCCGTCTATATATTCCACTCGCGCCTGTCTGTTTGCACACCACAACGGGAACTTGGATTCCGCTATTGCCTTTTTGAATTCACGGCGCGGAGCGTCAAGCCCGAATCGCTCGAATACGTCCATGAAAGTTATATCCAAATAGAGATCGTCGTAAAGACCGCCGAAATCGCCTTTCAAATTCGTAGCCTTTATAATGTTGTTTGCTTTCCACGGAATTTCATAGTCATCGGGAATTCGCTTGAATTTGAATTTAAACTCTGTCGGCCCGCCGTAGGAACAGCCTATCATCTGCCCTGCCCATCCGCCTTTGATTTTGTCGTACAATTGTGTCTTGCTGAACTTTGCCTGCTTGGGGAGTTCGGCCACACAAACGGATGCGGCTAAACACGCACCCACAACCATATATAGTATTTTCATATATTTATTTCTCCTGTTTTTTTGTTATTTGAATATCCTTCTGTATAGAAGAAAAACCGGTGCATAAAATCGGGGATAAGTCGACACTACCGCTATCCGCGCGGTGAAATCTACCAAGTGTGGTTGAAGTCCGTGCGGGGTTTTACGGCGATTCCCTGCTTTTGCAGAATTTTGACGACCTTGTTTTGGAGGATTGTCGGCGTGCCGCGTTTTGGCGCGTGTCGCGACTCCTCATTCACCCATATCTCCTTTCCCGACTTAATATTGTTATATGCCGCATAACAAGACGTAGGTTCGCACACGGGGTCGGCGTAGTTCACCATGAAAAATACCCTGCCCCTGATTTTTGCGGCAAAGTTTACTGCGTCGATATACCGCGCAGCCTCGACCGCTTTTCTGTTATAATTTCCGTCCTCGCCGACACGCGTAAAATGCGGCCAGCCCGTCGTTCTGCCCACCGCCGCGCCGCCGTGATCGCAAAGCGCGGGATACATCGCCAAGACGTAATTTACGCGCGAATCCAATCCGCCCGCCACAAGAGCCTGTCCGCCGCCCTGACTGCCGCCCGAAACCGCCAGATTTTTGCCGTCCCACTGCGGCTGCGAAGTAAGCACTTCCATTGCGCGCATTATCCGCATGTAAAGAGTTCGAAAGAAAATGGTGTCGCGGTTTTCACAGTTTTTCAGCCAGTAGTCTTTCAGTTCACCGATTGAAAGGGCCTTGTAGTAGGATTGCGGCTTGCCGTTAGGAAGTCCGTGGGCGTTCATATCCATGGCGAGAAATCCGTTTTTTGCCCACATTTCCACTGTTCCCTTGCTGCTCGAAGCAACACCCGCGCCATGAAGGGTTAAAAGCGCCGGAAGCGATTTTTCCAGAGCATGCTTCGGGAATGCAATGTATGCCGACATTTTGCCGTTAAACGAATCCGCCTGCACGTCGTAGACTTCAATGTCGGGCACGAGAGTTGCGACTTTCGTCATCTTCACATTCAGGGGAATTTTCGAGAGAATTTTCCTTTGTCGCACCCAATATTTGTCGAAATCCTTTGGCGCAGGCAGGGACGGCTTTATTTCGGAAACATCGAATCCCGCGCCCGCCAACAATTTAACCTTGTCTATTCCGCCGTTTTCGTTCGGGAGAAAAACGCGAATGTCGCACTTTAAAAATCCAGCCTCACACAATGTCTCCGACACCGAAAATTCGCCGTCTTTTGTTTCTCCGACAAAGTTTTTGCCAATCGGAACGGAGTCTTTTGTAATCGAACCGTCGAGTTTTATTCCGTTTGCCGGCTTGCCGCCTTTGCTTGCCGTTAGGACAAATCGGGCGATGTCCCCCGATTTGTATAGAGAACCGTTGCGGTCGGCCTTCAACCTCAGCGAGTATCCGTTATATTCGACGGTCTCCGCGCAGACTTCGACAAACGAAAAGACAAAAACTGACAAACAGGCCGAAACGGCAAGTTTTAAAATCGAATTTGCTGTTTTCATAATTTTGCGAAAATAAATTGTACGATACGGGCTTAAATTTTATCTCATATCCGTAATTGTTCCGTCGGGTCTGAATATCAAATATTCGCGCGGCTTGACTTCCCTGTCCTTGTAGGAATAGGGTTTCTCGGAATAATTGCATACGATTTCCGTTCCGCCCGAACGCTTTGTGTACACTACTTTCGGCGCGAGTTCGCGGCGGTCATCCAAAAATTCAAGCTGCAACTGCGCGATTTTATCGAACTTGTCGCAAATCCGCTTTATGCTTTTTGCAAACGCCTTCGCGCTCTCCAAACGTTTTTCGGGGGGCGTCTGGCTAAGCCTCGGAGCGTATTCGCAACGCGGGCGTCCGCCGAATTCGAAGAACCCGAGTTCCGTCTCCCATTTTCCTCCGGGGTATCCGGGGAAGGAGCATCGATTCCACGGCGTGCTTAAAACAATTCCATTGTAGACTATTTGCCAGAACGGAATTCTTTCGTCAACCAAGCCGCTACTCCATGCAAACCAATGTTCGACATAAACCCAAAGACAGGCATCGAGCGTTTCGAACGCATAGTCAATGCCGCCCTCCGAATACGAACCGCCGAAGTATTTGTTCGAATCTCCGAATATTTTTCTTGCGTACTTTGCGCCGGCCGAGGGCGTCATGGGGTGGCGTTTGTCGAAGCACTGATACGGATAAATTGACGAAACCACGTCGATGTAATGCAAGCCGCGAAATCCGATATCGGAAATCGCCTTGAAATGTTCCTCCGAGAAAAGCTTGTACCACCGTTTCAGACAGAGGTCGTACATTCTTCCGCCGTGGCCAATCGTGTGCCACTTGAAATTGCCGATTCTGTCCTTTGCGACAAATTCCGAATTCCAGCAGTCGGCAATGGAATAACCGTCCGTAGCATTTGCGTGGCATGTCATTTGATAGCCCATGGACTGCCCCTTTTTTATTAATTCGCGAAGTTTTGTCTCTCCTCCGATTTTCTCTTCAATGGGAAGTATCTGCGGATAACGTCCGTCGTGCCCGCCCTTGTTCCAGCCGACAAGACAGATTTCGGCCTTTTTCACGCCCGCGTTTTTCAGCTCGTCCAATATCAGAGCTACATCATCCAGAGAATTGTAGACAACCACGGGCGGTTCGTTTTCGGGAATTTGCTCCTCGATTCTCGGTCGCGACCGTTTTATACCGAGCAAAATGCGAATTTCGGGAGCTTCGACGGCATATGCAAGTTCGGGGCGTTTTTTCATTTTTTCGGCTATGGGTTTAAGCCCGTCTTTATTGATTCTCAACGACCTGTAATACTTTGCCATTTCGACATACCCCGCGGTTTCGGGGAACTTCACGAAGTCAATCTTAACGTCTTCGTAGGGCGGATTTTTGTCGAAGTCGAAACGTACATAGTTCATGTAGCTGTCGCCGATTTTTTCGACTTTATACAAATACGCGAACCGCATTCCCCTTATGTGGGTGAGAAATGCTCCCGACGGTGTCTTCGAGCCGTGAATGGGCATGAGATTTACATCGTGCGAAATGCCCGTTGTTTTTCCCTTTCTGGGGATGAATTTCGTAAGTTCGCCGAAAGAGGAAATAAAGAAGCCGTCATCGCCGACTTTTGCCTGCGAAAAGGAGGGAATTATGTCAATGTATTTGACATTTTTCCCGATTGCCGACTTTGCGATTTCGAGGGTCGCTTTCCCGTTTTCGTCGAAGTCGAGCAATATTTCCTTCGACTCCGTCGTATCGTCGAAGAACGTCGTCGTTATTTCCGCGGTTTCGCCGCCGAACGCAACGGATACCAGTGCGAATGCGCTTATGAATAGAAAAAATTTCATAGATACTACGCTTTCCAGTTGAATGTTCGTATTTTTCCGTTGAGCTTCCATTTTTGCGGCGTGAGCGTCTCGAACCAATCGAGTGCCCGACCGGTCGGCAGAGTTTTCGATGCCAGCTCGAAACATTTTTTAATACATTCGCGCTGTTCCGCACCTACCGCTTTCGGCTGGGGAGAAATAAATAGAGGCGTGCCGCTTTCGGCAAGCAATTCCATCCACTGCCTGTTCAATTCCCATTTGATGTCCACCCGCAACCCGACGCAGTCGGCGTCGCACGAATAAAACGCGTTGTGCTGGGGAGCGCGGAACGCGAGCGTGTTTACGCCCATTTTAAGGGTACGCGCCCATTCCAAACCGCTGGTATCGTCTCCCGTACGCTGCAATTCGAACAAGCCCGCCGAAAGATGCGAAAACGTATTGCAACCTATGACGTACATGTCGCCGCATTCGCGACGTATCAGCCTGTATAAATCGAGAACAACCTCGGCGTTGGTTTTTGTTTTGTCGTAAAACGACCAATCTCCGCGCGTCATGTCGGCGGAGGCAAACATTTCAAAACCCCATTTCCCGAAAATGTCGTACGAGGAATAGTCGTGTTTGATCATTTCGATGCCCCATGCGGAGTATGCCGCAAAACACTCCTTTATATAGTCCCTGTTGCGCCGGATTGTCGGGTCGAGGTATCTGTAATTTTGCGGGTTGTTTGCGTGTGCATTTGGAGAGAGAAGAATTTCCTCCGAAGCGTTGTCGGGCGCACACAGAGGACGCATCCACAAACCGGGGCGCATTCCGCGTCTTTTGATTTCGTCGGCGAGACTTTTCATGTCGGGGAATAATTCGTTCGACTTTCTGAAATCGTCGCTCCAACCGCCGCGGGATCGGGGGTGTTTCGACGAAATTTTGTTCCAACCACCGTCTATTAGACAAAACGGTTTATTGTCGTTGCGTGGAATCAAATCGCCGACCAAATCGGTCAATTCGAGAATCAGCTTTTCGGAATTTTTGCCGTATGCAAAATACCAATCGTTGATTCCGTAGACAGGCTGTTTTGGCAGTCTCGGGTTCGGGCACATTTCTTTGCAGAAATTATGGATTGCATCAAACGGAGATTCCGACACTTTCCCATTTCGCGCGACGACAGACGCCATTTCAAGCACCCTTCCGCCAAGTCTTACGCCGTTCGAACCGTTGCGGACGTCCGCCTTCAACACAAGCCTGTCGGGCGAAACAATCCAAGAGCAGAAAGAGTTGCATTGCGTCATAACGCCGACGCAGTTGCAAACCGTTCCGTCATATTCGGCAAAATACCACGGGAAAACGCGTTTTTCACCGAGACCGCCCCAATGCAGGTCGCCGTATCCGCGTTCCCAATGGTCGTTAAGATATTTGGAGGCGGCGGAATTGGAGACATTCCACGTTATAAAAACAAACTTGGGGTTTTCCCTCGGGCTTTTTAGCGAAAATTCCGTTTTTTTATCCGACACCGCAACAAATAATTCGATTTCCCCGCATTTATACGAACCGCTGTCTTTGCAATAAACAGGCGAATGCCTTCCCGTTTCCGTTTCGATTTCGACGGAATCTGGCAGTTTGAATTTTCGGAAATGTCCGCCGTCAAACAATGCGCACGAAACGATTGATTCCGATACGGACAACGCGCCCAATGCGGCAAACGTATTTTTTATAAATTTTCTTCTGTTCATCGTAGTTCCATATATTTTAGTATACTCTGATTTCGAATACCGAAGCGTACTTCGAGCCGTTTGTGGCGAGTGCATGCAAACGCCGGAATTTCTTGAAAAAATATCCAAGTGTATTCCTATAAAATGATATTAACGATGTTTTGAATACGGAGTCGGCAATGCAACACGAAGTTGCATTGCCGACGTACCCACCACTTATAACTCAAAAGAGTTTCCGACTTCTATGACGAATTTGCCGTCGGATTTTTTCCAATCTGCCGATACCTTGTCCTCCGGCATGAGGTATTCAGGGACAAGCAGCCTACGCTTTACCGTGTCGTTCTTGCCCTTTTTGAGCGCAAGCTTCGCGAGTTTGCCGCCGCGGATTTCCGCATCGACCCATCCGCCGCCGTATGCGGGAAGCGAGAACGAATAGTCTTTCCATTTTTTCGGCGCGCCTGTTGCTATGTTTATGTCGCCGTTTTCGCGCGGCATTACAAGCATCTGGTTTAGGGCGAGCACATAAGACCCCGCCGACGTGGAAAACCACGGGCATGTGCGCACTTTCGGCTCGTTGATTTCCCACGTTTCGCCGAAATATCCCGTACCCGCCGCGTTTGTGGACATCAATTGCTCTGGGCCAACATTGTCCTCTATGACAGCGAGAGCCGAGGACAGCCAACCCGCATACCACGAGCATATCGAATTGCCCATCGGATACATGTTGCCTGCGGTGCTCAGATTTTTAATGAAATCGTATGCCGCCGAAACCGCCTTTTTGTCGGTTTTGTCGAAGACGGGATACGGGAATAATCCGCTGACGACCGCAATGCTCTTTTCCTTGCAACCCGCAAACGGAACGTACATTTCGTCGGTTTGGGGGAGCGATTCGCGTAGCTTCTTGGCGGCGTCGCGCAATTTCTTTGCGTAGTCGGCGTCGACTCCGAGAATGTCTGCGGCTTTCGCGGCGCATTCAAAATTGTAAATTATGCCGCAGGAAGTAAAAAACGGATTGGGACATGCGGGGCCGAGGCGTTCCAAGTCCGTACATTTCCCGACGACGAGCTTGTCGCCGTTTTCCTGCAACATGTGCGAATAGAAGAACGCGGCGCATTCGCGCATTACGGGATAGGCGTTCTTTTCGAGAAATTCCCTGTCGCCCGAGTACAGATAGTTGCCCCAAAGCCCGGACGCGACGTGCGACATATGGAAAACGTGGTCAATCCAGAAACCCGCGGGATTCGGTGCGCCCTCCCTGCCGTCTTCGAGGGTTTCCCACGGATAGCGCGCGCCGTATTTTTTGTCGCTCATATCGAAGTAATGGCGTACGCGGGCTTTTGCGATGTTCAAAACGTCTTTGCGGAATTTGCCCGTGCGCATTGAAATTCCGAATTTGCCCGCCGAAGCCGCACCGTACGAAGGATTCATTTCGTCGAACGCGAAAAAGCGTCCCGACCAACCCGCATAATGCGCGTACAGCCCCACGGGAATCGACCAACGCGTGTACATTGAGTGTATGTGGTACAACGCTGTAATGTAGGCGTCCTGCATGGGCTTGTCGGGGATTTCGATGTTTGCGCCGACCCAATAGTTAGCCCACTGTTTTTTGTGGAAGGCGAAAATTCCGTCGAAGCCCTCCTTCATTACAAGATTTTTGATTGATTCAGCTCGTTGGTCTTTGTTGAGTTTCGGATTTACCGAATTGTAGTACGCCTGCGCAAACGCGCCTTCGAAGCCCTTTTCCTTTGCGACGTCCGTGCCGAAAATGTATTGGAAATTGTCGGCAAGGCACACAAAATAGACTGATTCCGCCTTTCCTTTCGAAGTATCGAAATCGGAATCAAAAGTCGCCGACATTCCGTCGACCGAAATTTTTGCGTCCGCGCTCGAAATTACCGAAACCGAGCCTTGGTAGACCTTATAGGCATAGGCGGTGTAGTCGAGCGAAGCAGTGTTGGGATATTTAGAATCGACGCGCGGAGCGGCGAGCATGCGTTCGGGAAGCTTCTTTGTGTCGGAATCCTCCAAAGTGTATTTAAACCTGATTTTTACCGACTTCGCATTGCCCTTAGGCTCGACGGATTTCTTCACAACAAGCATGTCTAGTCCGTACGGGACAAATGCCATTGTTTTGACTGTCGCGTTTTCGAATTCGACCGTATTTTCAATGTACGCCTCGCGCGTGTTGAGCGTCTGCGACCATTTTACGGGTTTTCCCGACGCCTTGCCGTCTACGAAAATCTCGTCGTCGTAGTGTCCGAACGGCATGAGCGTGCAACTCTTCACCGCAGGACCGTAGCGACGTCCCGCCCAAGCAACATCTGTCCATACGCCGTGATAACTTTTCTGGATTTGCTTGCCGATATTGTCGATGGAAGTCGAAACAGAGCCGTTCCCGATGTAGGGAGGCGCATATCCGTCGGGCTGCGAGTCTCCTTTGCCCGAAATTGTGTGAACAAAAGAATCCGCCGTTGCCGAAAGGGGCAGACACAAGGCGGCAATCAAAATTTTTCCGAAATTTAATCCCATAATATTTAGATTCAGTATATAATGTTGTGAATTGGCAGAAAGGGGAAACACCTAACATAAAGTCGGAAGATTAGCCCCACAGAAAGGCAGTTTTGACGCGGAGAGCACCCGCTGCCCGCGCAAAAACCGTCGAAAGAATTCAACTATCTGCGTCTGCGGTATACAACCAACGCCAACGCAAATGCGCCGAAGATTGCCGCCCATGTTGCGGGTTCGGGAATCACCTGCGTGCTCGAAACATAGTAGTATGTGTTGCCGTCCGCAAGCGTTGCCTTGCCAAAGAAAAGACCGCTATCGTTTCCGAGCTTGTTGCGGTCGGTATCGACAATCGTCAGTTTTTGGTCGTTTCCGGCCTGATTTATCGTAATCGTACCGTCCTTAAAGCCGTCGGATGTCACGATGGATTCGAGGAAATAGATTCCTCCGTCGAGACCTCCGTTGAGGACAATTTCCAAGTCGTTCGCCCATTCGGCAAAAGCGCCGCCAGTTTCCGTTACGAACAATCTTGCGCCGTTTGTGATGCCGAACTGAATGTGCTTGTTCGCATTGTAGGAATTTCCCGAACGGAAGTCGAAACAGAAAGTCTGGTCGGCGCTCATATTCAGTTGAAGTGCGCTCCTCGCATACAAAAACAAACGAACGGGCGAAGAACTACCGTCGACACTCTGAAAGGCGTTTTTCTTTTCGAGGTTGAGAATCAATGTACCGCGGTTCTGGGCAACAAGGGCGTTTGCGGATATAGTGCCCGCATATTCGCTTTGAACGTTCAAAATGAATTTGCTTTCATAGGAACCCGCAATTATGCCCTGATTGGCGTTCAAACTTGCAGTGGAACCGTCGAGAAAATTTATGGTGGACGTTCCGTTCGCATTCAAACTGTAATTCCCGTTAGATCCGAACTTGGCCGCGCCTGTCATGGTATATGTGCCGCTGTCGGTTATATCGAAGTTAAGCTCGATATTGTCGAGAACCGCATTCGCCACGGTTTTTGTGCTGATGTTTGAAAGATTGCCGGAACTTACGCCGTCGGTTGCCGAAATGGTCAACCCGCCCTTGCCGTTGTCGGCCTCCGTAAAATAGAAGTCCTGCGCAAACGCAGTACCCGCGATTGCACAAGCCCACACATTCAATAATATCATTTTTCTCATATATACTCCTTAGTTTTTTGGATTTTAGCTTATTGGTTTTATATAGGGTATTTTATATACAGTATTACCAATACTATGCCCATCTGTGGGTTGTATGTATTTGGAATATAGCGCAATATAAAGCACACCAATAATGAGGAGTTGTGGGCAGAATTGGGTTTGTCTTGGAACGCAATGAAAAACAAAAAGTTAAAAATATATGTTGACAACAGTATTGGTAATACTATGGCACACGTCTCTACAGTATTTTCTTCACCCATTCTACTAATCTAATTCGCCACGGGGTGTGGAGGGATTCTATGCGTTGCCAGTAGATTTGGGCGATGGTGTCTTGGATTTCGGGGCACTCGGTTTTCACGGCTTGTTCGTAGTCCATATAGCCTTGTAGGGTTGTAGCTTGGGCAAGCAGGCATTGGAGTTCAAAATGCTTTTCTTTTGAAACGCTGATAGTCGGCGTGCCCTTCTTCGGAAAAAGCGATTTGTCCAAGATATGGTGGTTGTCTCCCTTGCCATCGGCGGAATTCCCGCAATATTTTTTGCGCGTTAAAAGCTCAATCGGCACTTTCGTGCGTTTTGCCGCTTGGCGGACAAATTCGGGATAAGGGTTGTTCGGGTTGTGTGTGTCTTTGTGAGCGTGAAAAAGTTTTTCGTCCATATTAATTCCTTTCGTATGCGAGTTGTTTGTTGGCGAGCAGTCTTGCCGTGTGGAGAATCGGCAGGTTGCAATGTTCGAGAGCTACTACAAAACTTTGCTTTGCCGATTCGCGTTTATATCTGATTTTGACATTGCGAAGATATCGCGAAAATGATTTTGAATGATGAGAAATGAGAGGATTTTAACGATGAAAAAACTCGATATACTACTTGAAAAATACAAACAACGTTTCGGCGAACCTCTTATTCCCGATGTATTGAAAAAATACCCCAAGAAAACGTGAGCGGGACTCATTTCGGAAGCAATCCATTACAACGAACCGTGGGAAGTTTCTCCGTGGGAATGGATGGATTACTACGAATCCTATTTCAAAAAAGACTGCCCCGTTCCCCGTCAGCCGTTTTCTGTGCACGACATTCCCGTCGCCGACATCAAAAAGGCTTTGATGGAAAACAAACCGCTTCCCGAAATCGATTGGGACTACGAGCACAGACTCTACTAATATGGCCGAAAGCATAATCAAAACGCAGGTTCTCGACGACGTTTCGCCCGAAGTCCGCAAGCTTATGGATAGCCTTTCGCCGGAGGGCAGGCGTAAGCTTTTGCGCAGGCTCGCCCACCTGTTTGTCGAAGACGCCAAGCGGAACTTCGACGACCCCGCAAACCGACCCGAACCGTGGGCGGACAAAAAGGTCTACAAACGCGGCAGGGGCTTGTTCAGCGTGCCGTCCAATCTGAAAGATACGGGTTCGCTGCTCAAAAGCATCAAGCTAAAATACATCGATTCGGACTCCGCCGAAATTTCCGCAAGCCCCGACTACACCGACTCGAAGGGCGTAAGGCACGCGGGCGCAATACAACCAATCCAACCCTTTCCCCATTCCCCCGTTTCAAACATTCCCATTACCCTTTTCTATCTTTGCTTACGGTACAACGGGAACCGCCACAGCCAATACAACGGAACTTCCGCTTTGCGGCGTTCGCGTTTGCGTCCGTATTTTGCGGCGTTGCCCGAATCTCGGCGCGTTGAATTTGCCGACTGTGTAGGGAAAGGGCTGGCGGAATATTATCCGGCGAGAAAAAACGCAAAATAATGTTGCCGTTCACGCGGCTTTTCATGGTTGCGACGAAAGAATAGCGCAAGACAAATGCGGTACGGGGCACATCTAAATGCGCGGCTTGCCGATTATTGTTGACGGGAAACGCGGCGCGTCTATTGTCGAAAAGGAATAATCTACAAAATGCTACCGACAAAAGATTTTGAAAAAATAGTCGGCTCGGAAAACGTCTTTACCGAACTCGCCGACAGACAAACCTACGCCTACGACTCCGCCGTGCTCGACCCGACCACGCCCGCGCTCGTCGTAAGCCCCGAAACTACCGATCAGCTCGGCGAAGTCGTCGCCCTCTGCTACAAGCACGGGCTTCCCATGACAGTCCGCGGTTCGGGCACGAACCTTTCGGGCGGCACTGTGCCCGATAAAACAGACTCGGTGGTAATCCTCACGCAAAAGCTCAACCGCATTGTCGAAATCAACACTGCCGACCTCTACGCAATCGTCGAACCGGGGGTAATAACGGCGCAGTTCGCGTCGGCAGTCGCGGCGAAGAACCTCTTTTATCCGCCGGACCCCGGCTCGCAGGCGGTCTCGACAATCGGCGGGAACATCGCCGAGAACGCGGGCGGTTTGCGCGGGCTGAAATACGGGGTCACGAAAGACTACGTCATGGGGCTTGAATTTTTCGACAGCAAAGGCGGGCTTGTCAAGACGGGTTCGCGCACGGTCAAATGCGTTACGGGCTTCAACCTCGCGGGGCTGATGGTTGCCTCCGAGGGCACTCTGGGCGTGATTTCGCGGGCGATTCTAAAACTCGTGCCTCCGCCGAAGGCTTCGAAGGCAATGATGGCGGTTTTCGACGACGTCCAGAAAGCCGCCGACGCGGTCGCCGACATCATCGCCGCGCACATTCTGCCCTGCACGCTCGAATTCATGGACAAGGCGACAATCAATTTGGTCGAGGACGACGTGAAAATCGGGCTTCCGCGCGACGCCGAGGCGATTCTGCTAATCGAGGTTGACGGCCACCCCGCGCAGGTCGAAGACGACGCGCTCACGGTCGAGGACAGATTGAAGAAAAACGGCGCGACGTCCATTTCGGTGGCGCGCGACGCCGCCGAGAAAAACGAAATTTGGGAGGCCCGCCGCAAGGCGCTACCCGCGCTCGCGCGGAAACGCCCGACAATCGTTCTGGAAGACGCAACCGTTCCGCGCTCGAAAATCCCCGCGATGATTGCCACAATCAACGACATCGCCAAGAAGTACGACCTGCTTGTAGGCACATTCGGGCACGCGGGCGACGGCAACCTGCACCCGTCGATTCTCTGCGACAGGCGCGACAAGCAGGAATTCGCGCGGGTGGAACGCGCAATCGACGAACTCTTCAACCGCACAATCGAAATGGGCGGCACGCTTTCGGGCGAGCACGGAATCGGGACGGCGAAGGCGAAGTGGCTCGAAAAGGAGACGTCGCCGGCGACAATCGAATTCTCTCGCGCAATGCGCCGCGCGATAGACCCCAAAAGACTTTTCAACCCGTCGAAAATGACGGCTATATAAGATGGACAACCTGAAACAACTTGCGGACGAATTGTCGTCGCTCGACGACAAGCTCGTCAAGTGCATGCGCTGCGGGACATGCCAGTCGGTCTGCCCCGTGTTCGCCGAAACCAAAAGGGAGTCCGACGTAACGCGCGGGAAGCTCGCGCTGCTTTCGAACCTCGCGACGGGGCTTATAGAAGACCCCAAGGCGGTGCGCGAACGCCTCGACCGCTGCCTGCTCTGCGGCTCGTGCCAAAGCGCGTGCCCGTCGGGGGTGTCGATTCTCGACATTTTCATGCGCGCCCGCGAAATCGCCGCGCAGTACATGGGGCTTAACCCGATTAAGAAAATCGCCTTTCGCGTAATGCTTTGCAACCCGAAGCTGTTCGCGTTTTTGGTGAAGGTCGGGCGGCCGTTCCACCCGCTGTTTTTGCGCGACCAGAAGAACGCCCCGCACACGGCGTGCGCTCCGCTCATGAAGCCCGCAATCGGCGACAGGCGCATACCTATAATGCCCAAAACGTCGATTTCCGAAAAATACCCGAACTTGGACATTCCCGCGGGGAAGTCGGGGCTGAAAGTTCTGTTTTTCCCCGGCTGCATGGGCGACAAAGTCTACACGAACGTGAGCGAGGCTTGCCTGAAAATTTTCAGGCACTTCGGGGTGGGCGTGCGCATACCGCAAAACCTCGCCTGTTGCGGAATCCCCGCGCTGGCGTCGGGCGACGTTCCGAGCTTCAAAAAAATGCTCGAACACGACATCGACATTTTCGAAAAATGCGAGTTCGACTACGTTGTAACCGCGTGCTCCTCGTGCACCGAAACAATCGGCGAACTCTGGGCGAAATACGCCGGCGGCGCGTACGCCGAAAAGGCGGAGAAAATCGGCAAAAAGGCAATCGACATCAACGCGTTCCTAACCGACGTGCTGAAAGTCGATTTGACGCCGAAAGGCTCGCCCAAAGAAAGGCTGACCTACCACGATTCGTGCCACCTGAAAAAATCGCTCGGAATTTCCGAACAGCCCAGAAAGCTCCTGAGGGCGAACGCAAACTACGAATTTACCGAAATGAGGGAAGCCGACAGGTGCTGCGGTTGCGGCGGAAGCTTCACGCTGACCCACTACGGGCTTTCGCGGAAAATCGGGCAGCGCAAGCGCGACAACATTGCCGCGAGCGGCGCGAAAACCGTTGCGTGCGGCTGCCCCGCGTGCATGATGCAGCTTTCGAACATGCTTGCGCTAAACAACGACGACATCAAGGTAAAGCACGTCGCGGAAATTTTCGCCGACACTCTCGACGACTGATTCGGGCGGGTTTTGCGAAATTTCCCCAAGCGCGGTCGGGCGGGAAAGCCCCGCCGCGTTTTTGTTTTTTAGCGCAAAGTTATTTCTTGCGTTTGCCGAAGCGTTTGGCAATTCTTGCCGCAAACAAAGTCAACGCACACGCCGCCGCCACAAACAGCGACGCAAAACTGCAAAATATACAAGCGAACATAGATATATTTATAACAAACCCGTCAATAGCTTCGGCAAAAAAAATGAAAAATTTCGCAAAAATCCTCCTCGCTTCAGCCGCCGCAATGCTCGCGCCCGCGCTGTCGGCGGCGGGCTTCGACTACTCCGCCCTGCTCTCGCCCGAAAATTTCGAAAACGTCGATACCGTCTGCCGCAACGCGTCGGGCGCGGAGGTTTTCGGAATAAAATTCGAGAAGCTCTCGCTTGTTTTCGGCAAAAGCGCGTTCAAGGTTTCCGTGCCGCAAAAGGTCGTTATAAAAAACCTCGAACTTACGGTGTTCGCAAAAAATCTGACCCAAGCCGAGCTTGAAAAAACCGAATACCAAAGGCCGCTCGACTTCGAAATAAACGGACTTGCGCTCACAATCTACGGAAAGCGGAACGTCATGACGCTCAGAGCCTCGAACGCGCGGCTTTACAGGGAAAACATAATCTACCTCTCGCAGGACGCCCTGCTTGAAGTCGGCGGAAAATCCGCAAAGTTGGGGAGCGGCGCAAGCGTGGAGCTGAAAGGCAGAATGCTGATTATACGCAGCCGCGCGGCGGGCAACCTCGGCGTAAAAATTTAGCGGCGCACTTCGAACAATTCGCCGACTGCGCAAACGCCGTTCCGCGCGGAAACCCCGAATCCGCCGACGGCGGCGATTGCAATCGCGCCCCGAGAGCAAAAACAACGCCTCCCGCAAATTCGGCTTTGCGCCGACTTCCCGCGCCGCGCGTCGATGTGCGCGAGGCAAAAATATCCGGCGCAACGAATGAGAGAATCCGAGCCGCGAACGACGCGAATGTTCGGGTTGCGAGCCGCGGCGAATCGGCGGCGCGTCGGTTTTCAATGGTGCAAAAAAAGCGGCGGGAAAAATTCCGCCGCTTTCGCGATTTTTCGACTTAGCCGAAAATGCCGCCGAACGACTTGGACTCCCAGCCCGCGCGTTCGGGTTCTTTCAGGTACTGGTCGAGTTCGGGGCGGTTCTTGGCGCGCATGTTCTCGGCGTCCCATTCGATTTTTCCGCCGACGCGCTGCGCCAACGCACCCAGAAGCGCGACTTCCGTAAGCTGCGAGGCGTACGCGAAGTTCGAGCCGCATTCGTCGATTTCGCCCCTGATTGCGTCGCACCATTCGAGGTAGAGGTCGCCCTTGCGGACTCTGGGAATGGTCTTCGGCGGGCGGTTTCTTCTGAATTCCGCAAAGAACGCGTCGTTGGACACGCGCGGGTCGAAGTTCGGGCGCGAACCCGTGTGGATTGTGCGCTTGTCGCCAATCATGTACATGCCCGAGCGCAACAGCTTACGGTCTTTTTCGAAGTCGTGCGGGCGCGTGATGGGTTCGCGCGCGCCGTCGTACCAGTACATCACAAGATCGGGGTGCTTATCGGTTGCGGCGAACGTCCACTTGACTGTCGAGCCGTTCGGGATAAACACTTTCTGGTCGAACGTGCAGTCGGCGTCGATGAGTTCGACGGACACGGGGTCTTTGAGGTCGAGAATCCAGACGGGGGCGTCGGCTGTGTGGCAGAACCAGTCGCCGAGCATGCCCGTGCCGTAGTCCCAGAAGCCGCGCCAGCTGAGGGGAGCGTAGATGCGGTTGTAGTCGGTATATTTGCCCTGGTTAATCCACAAGTCCCAGTTCAGTTCCGACGGAACGGGCTGTTTCGCCATCGGGAGACTCTTGGGGCGGACAAAATACGGCGTGCGCTTGGGGTCGCCATTCCACCACATCGGACCGCTGCACATAACGTGGACTTCGCGGACATCGCCAGTAACGCCGCTGTCGTACCATTCTTTGAGCATTCTGATTTGCTCGGTTGCGTGCCCCTGGTTCATCATCTGGGTTTTTACGCCGTAGTATTTGCGGGCGCGTTCAAGCTCGCGGCACTGCCAAACGTTGTGGGTGAGGGGCTTTTGCACGCAAACGTGCTTGCCGCACTGCATGGAGTCGAGCGTAATTTTGAAGTGGGAGTGGTCGGGCGTCGAAACGCAAACCGCGTCGATTTCCTTGCCGAGCTTGTCGAGCATTTCGCGGTAGTCCTGAAAAATCTTCGCCTTGGGGTACTGTTTCAGACCCTTGCGAGCCATCGACAAATCGACGTCGCAGAGAGCCACGCCGTTTTCGCCCAACATGCCGCCGCGAGCCATCGCGCCGATATTGCCGACGCCAACGAACGCCACGTTGATTTTTTCGTTCGCGCCGATTTTCTTCGCCTTCGGCGTCGACGAGCACCCCGGGAAGAACATCGCCGCAGTTGCCGCTGTCGCCGCCTGTTTTATGAACTTTCTTCTGTTTACCATGATATACAGTTTTCCTTTTTTGTGATAGTTGATAGAAATTTTACATGTACAGACCGCCGTTTACGGCGATTGTCTGCCCCGTGATATAGCCCGCCTCGTCGGACGCCAGAAACGCGCAGACCTTCGCGATGTCGCCGACCTTGCCAGTGCGTTTGAGCGGAATGTTCGCAACCGCCGCCTCGACAATCGCGGGGGGAAGAACCGCCGTCATGTCGGTGTCGATGAAGCCGGGGGCGACCGCGTTTACCGTGATATTGCGCGCGGCAAGCTCGCGCGCGAGCGACTTCGTAAAGCCGATAATGCCCGCCTTCGCCGCCGCGTAGTTTGCCTGCCCCGCGTTGCCCGCCTGTCCAGAGACAGAGGCAATGTTTATGATTCTTCCGCGCCGCGTGCCCATCATCGCGCGAACGAGGTTGCGCACAATGTAGAAGCACGACGAAAGGTTTGTCGAGATAACGTCCTCCCACTGCTCGTCCGACATTAGCATGAGCAGGTTGTCGCGCGTGATTCCCGCGTTGTTTACTATGATGTCAACCGCCTTGTATTTTTTGAGGATTTGCGAGCACGCGTCCTTGACTTCCGCCGATTTCGACACGTCGAAAGCCCACGCCTCCGCCTTTCCGCCCGACGCGTTGATTTCGTCCGCGACCTTTCCGCAGGACGAAATATTTTTGCTCACGCAAAGAACCGTGCAGCCCGCGTTTGCAAGCTCCACGGCAATCGCCCTGCCGATACCGCGACCCGCCCCGCTGACAAGCGCAACTTTTCCCGAGTAATTAAGTTCCATATACAACCCGAACAATGACGGTTTTTTAAAGAAATGGAAGCCTTTTTTGCAAGGGCAGCAAAGGCGAAGCCCTTGAGCAGGCTGCAGCCTGCACAGCTACGGAACTTCGTTCCTACTTGTGATACTTCGGCGCGACTTAGTCGCGCCTTTTGCTTATAAGTTCGCATTGGGCAGCGGAACACCGCCCAATCGCTTTGGGTGTTCGAACTTATTTTGAGTCCTTTCGAAACCGAATAGTTATAACTTGTTCGATGAAACAAGAGCGTTCGATGGGGGAATGTGGGCGGTTATTTTGCGAAGTAAAATGCCCACTTGGGGGGGGGCGAAGTCACCGCAATGGCGTACAGGCTGCAGCCTGTAAATCTGTGTTTTTGCGTTTTTATGATTGAGCGGAAGAATGCGCAAGATTAGCGTATATTTATGATAAAACCTTACTACTCTACCATATTGCTTGCGGGGCTTTCCGCGTTTGCCTCGGTTTCCCATGCCGATTTCGAAAGTGTCCGCGCCGATTTTCTTAATCCGCCGCAGGACGCAAAGCTCGAGACTTGGTGGCACTTTACCACAAACGCAATCACAAAGGAGGGAATTACAGCCGACCTAGAAGCCTTGAAGGAAGTCGGCTACGGCGGCGCGCACGTGTTTTCGCTCGTAAACCAGACTGCCACGGGAATGCCGAAAATACAGATTCTCGACGACAACTGGCGCGAACTTATGCGGCACGCGGGTCGCGAGGCAAAGCGGCTCGGTTTGCGGCTTGGCGCGCACAACTGCCCGGGGTGGTCAAGCTCGGGCGGCCCGTGGATTAAGCCCGAAGATTCGATGAAAATGCTCGTCGCCTCCGAAACGCGCGCGGAGGGCGGCGAACAGACTCTCAAACTTCCGCAGCCGCGCACGGTGGAGGGTTTTTACCGCGATGTCGCCGTGCTTGCGGTGCGCGGCGGCAAGAAAATGCCCGCGCCGAAAGTTTCCGCCGACTTCGACAATCCGCAGAACGTCGTGGGCGAAAATACAAAGACAGTCCGCCTGCCGCTTTCGAAAAAGGGCGCGAAAAACACGCTTGTTTTCGAATTCAAAAATCCCTACAACGCAAACTTTGCCGAGCTTACTTTCGACAGTCGCGGACTGTATGTGAGCGTCGACATTTCGGTTTCGGACGACGGCAAAAACTACTCTAAAGTCGGCGAATACTCCGCGTCGATTTACAACGACAAGTGCACGCCCAAATTCGTCCCGCTCTCGAAAAACGGCGCGCGGGCGAAGTTCTTTAAATTCGAATTTGCGACGGCAAAGTCCTTCCACGAATGGGAAAAGCCGAAAGACATCGACCTGAAAAACGTGCGACTGCTTTCGGAGCGAATGATTGCCGATGTGGATTTAAAAAACTCGCTCGCGCAAAGAATCGGGTTTGCCGAACCGAAGGCGGGCGACGAAAACAGGCGCGGACTTTCGAAAGACTCCGTGCTCGACATCACCGCAAATTTTCAAAACGGCGAGGGCAAAGTGAATCTGCCCGACGGCAATTGGATTGTCCTGCGAATAGGCTACACTTCGACGGGCGCGAAAAATTCGCCCACCCCCTTCAAGGGGCTTGAATGCGACAAGCTCTCGCGGCGCGGGCTCGACGCGCACTGGCCGCATTTCATGAAAAAGCTCGAAGCCGATTTCGGCGGGGCGATGCGCTACGCCACAATCGACAGCTACGAGGTCGGCGGGCAGAACTGGACGGACGACTTCGCCGAGCAGTTCGAAAAACGGCGCGGCTACGACATCAAGCCGTGGCTGCCCGCAATGCTCGGGTTTATTGTCGAAACCGATGGGCAGACCGCAAAATTCCTCTACGATTTGCAGCGCACGGTTTCCGACCTGTTCGCCGAAAACTACTACGACTACTTCGCCGAGCTTTGCAAAAAGGACGGGCTTCTTTCGATTGCCGAACCCTACGGCGGTCTGTTCGATTCGCTCCGCTGCGCGAGGAATATCGACATTCCCACGGGCGAGTTTTGGATTGGGCGCGGCAATCCGCCCGCGCGCATGACGGGCTCTAGCGCGCACCTGTTCGACAAAAAAAAGGCGGGGTCTGAGTCGTTCACGACGACGGCGGCCTGCGGACGCTGGCTGCACACTCCCGCGCAGCTCAAAGAGTACGGCGACCGCGCGTGGATTTACGGCATTTCGTCGATAATCTTCCACACATACGCGCACCAGCCGTTCATGATAGAGGGCCCCGGAATGTCGATGTACGCAGGCTCCAACATGACGCGCCTTACCACTTGGTGGAAGCTCGCCGACGCGTGGGTTTCGTACGTCAACCGCTCGCAGGCATTGCTTCAGCGCGGACGCTATCGGGCGACGGTTTTGTGGCTTTCGGGCGAATCGCAGCCGAACGGCGCGTGGTATGCCGTGCGCGACGAAATCACGAATGCGGGCTACGACTACGACTATTGTTCGGCGGACGACATCGCCGATTCGCTGAAATTCGAAGACGGCGAAATCTTTGCGTCTGCGAAAGGCACGCGCTACAAAATGCTCGCGCTCGGCGCCGACAGGCGGCTTTCCCTTCGCACGCTCAAAGCCGTTGAAAAGCTGCTCGAAGCGGGCGCGAACGTTGCGGGAGTTCCGCCGATTGAATCGCCCACGCTTTCGGACAATCCCGAAGAATTTGCGGAAACCGTAAAACGCCTGTGGGGCGGCGGCGAAAAAGTCCGCAAAATCGGCAAAGGTACATTATACGCAATGCGCTCCGTTCCCGATGCGTTGTCGCTTGCGCGAATCGCGCCCGAATTTAAAACGCCGCGCGGAATCCGCACAATCGGCAGAATCGACGGAGACACCGACATACGCTTTGTGGCAAATATGACGCAAACGCGCATCTCGGGCGATGTTTCGTTCAACGCGGGCGAAGGGAAATCGCCGTATATTTTCGACGCGGTGGACGGCGGCGTTTCGCCCGCGCCGCAGTGGAAATGCGAAAACGGCATTGTCTCCATTCCCCTTTCGCTCAACCCCTACGAATCGAAATTCGTCGTCTTCAAAAACGGCGAAAACAGGCGGATTGCCGCGTTTGCTCCGTCTGTAAACGGCGCGAAAAAAACGGACGCGGTCGAAATTCTCGAAGCCGTGTACCGCTCGAGCGATTCGTCAGAAAAGCTCGACGTAAGGGATTTTGTCAAAGGCGATTCGAGCGTAAAAGCACTTAGCCGAACGTTTAAATGCGCGCTCGCACCGGGGCACGTCAAGGAACTTTATGTAAAGTATAAGTTCGGCGGAAAGGTGTTCGAAAAGGTTGTTCGCGAGGGCGGCACGTTTGTTCCGCCCGTTCCCGAAGCGGTGCGAAGCCCGATTTATCCCGCAGTTTCCGACGGGAAACTCGGCGCGATGTTCGAAACCGCGGGAACGGCGAAGCTGCTCCTGTCGGGCGGCAAGGAAGTTTCGCTTTCGGTGCAATCGCTTCCGAAGAATGTCGATATTTCGGAAAATTGGGATGTCGCATTCCAGAAAAACCGCGGCGCGCCCGCAACGGCGCATTTCGAAAAACTCGAATCTTGGACTGAAAATTCCGACGACGGAATCCGCTATTTTTCGGGCATCGCAACGTATTCGAAAAAATTCGAGCTCGGCGGCGAAATGTTCAAAAAGGGTCGGCGCATAATTTTGTCGCTCGGGAAAGTCGCCGACGTCGCCCGCGTGCGGATTAACGGCAAAACCGCCGCAACGCTCTGGCGCGCGCCGTTCGAATGCGACATAACAGAGCTTGCAAAAAAAGGCGACAACACGCTTTCGATAGAAGTGGCGAACCGTTGGGTTAACAGGCTAATCGGCGACGCGCGGCTTGCGAAATCTCCCGACGAACGCCTGCCGAAATGGATTGTCGAAAAGCGCAAAAACGATACCGACAGAATAGCCTACACGTTCACAAAAGGATTCTGGAATGCGAACGAAGAACCGCTCGAATCTGGGCTGCTGGGCAAAGTGGAAATCCGAGCAGCCGACTTCGTTGAAGCCGCGCCGATGGAAAAATAGACAACTCCAAAACGCGGCGAACAAATTTATGCGGACAACCGCAATCCCCGCCGCGCTGAACGGAGCGACATTTGCATACTCGAAACAGCGTCGGGTGCGGCGGGCTAGGGATTGTTTTGTCCGTCGGTAGGACTACATTATCGGGGCGCGGTTGCGGCGCAGCACTTTCGGCTTTCTATTTTCCGCGCTTTTCCTCAGCACTATGTAGCCTTTCGGCTGGAGCTCCAGTTTCGTCTTTCCGTTATCCGATTCGCATTTTGCGCCGTACGAAAGCAGTTCCGACGAGCCGCCGAAGTCCGCGTCGACCATCGTCGAAACGCATTTATCCGCCGCGTTGATTACAACCAGTGCCGCGCCCTCTTTTGCCTCGCGGGCAAATGAAAGCACTGCGTCGGGTTTATCGTTGTCTATCCAGCGCGTCTTACCGTCGAAGAACACGGGGTCTTTGCGCAGTTCGATAAGTTTTTTCACGAGTGCGGTTCTGCGTTTCCCCTGTTCGGTATTCATATTCGCCCATTCGGTGAAGTATCTGCCGTGTGTGCGGTCGGAGAAAATCGTCATGGGGGCGTCGTCGGCGAATTCGTTGCCGCTGTAAATAAACGGAATGCCGTCGAGGGTGAAGTTCATGACCATGACGGCGTCCATGCCGCGGTAGCCGAAGCGGATTTCGCAACGTTTGCGGAATGGCCCGTTGGCGAAGTCGTGGTTTTCCATTGCGCGAAGCACCCTCGCGTTTTTGGGCTGGTCTTTATCGAAAGACTCCCAGCGTTCGCGCAAAATTTTTGCGGGCTTTTTGTCGTGGAAGACTTCGATTGTCTTGCGCTGCCAGAGTACTTCGTAGGTGGCGTCGTATGTTTTTTCCGTCGCGGAGTGGCGTTCGCTTTCCTCAATCATGAGAAGTTCGGGCTTGATTTTGCGCAGGCGGACGGCGGCGTTGTCCCAGAAATCGGAGGGCACCATTTCGCCGACGTCGGTGCGGAAGCCGTCGATGTCGAACTCGCGCAGGAGAAATTCCATATTCTTGGTGAGGTATTCGCGGAGTTCGGGATTTTTGAAATTCAGGCGCGGGAAAGCCCATTCGCCCGTATCGGGAGAGCCGTCGGGCTTGCGCATGATGAAGTCGGGGTGGTCTTTCAGGAAGACGGCTTTCGGCCCGCAGTGGTAGTACACGACGTCGAAGAGCACTTTCAGCCCGAGTTCGTGCGCTTTTTTGACGAAGTTGCGGGCGTCGTCGGCGGTGCCGTACGAGGGGTCGATTTTGTAAAAATCCTTCATGCGGTAGGGATTTTTCGGATTTTCGGTTTTGGCCGCCTTTTGGCGTTCGCTCCAAAAGGTTTTATCCATATCGTCGTCGTGCTCGGTGAGCGGGCAGAGGTAGACGATATCGACGCCGAGCGACTTCACATAGGGCAGCATTTCAGCCGCCTTGTTGAGCGTGCCCTCCTGCGTGAACGAGGGCAGGAGGATTTGGTAAATCACCGAGCGTTTGAAGTCTTCGGAGACGGGTTTTGCGACTTTCGCCGACGCGAACGCCGACGCCGCGAATGCCAGCACCGCCGACACGAGAATTGCTGTTTTTTTCATCATATATTCAAGTTGGTTGTGTGTTGAAAGGTAATAAAGTAAAAATGCAAAGGCAAGGCAACACAATCAAAAATCCGCGCGAAATCGGTAAACAGTTTACCAATTTCGCAAAAACCGCCTTCCTCCGCCGCTTCGAATCGGAAGAGCCGCGACGTCCAAACACTTGCAAAAGCGGCGTAACTTTCGGAGCGCGGCGACGCGGCGCGTTCCGACGCCCCGAAACGGCGGCGGAAAATCGGCGCGGTTTCAAAAAAACGGAAAATTTTGTTGAAAGGAAGGGGCAATTTTGCCTTAGTAAAGGCTTCCATTTTTTAGCAATCGTAACCTGAAAAAGAAAATCATGGGAAACATAAAAAAATCAATGATGTCGTCGCTTATGAAAAAATTTGCGATGGCGGTGACGGGCTTCGTATTGGCGTCCTTCCTGCTGATACACATGCTCGGAAACTTGCAGACGCTCGAAGGGGGTCCGCACGCAATCAACGCGTACGCGAACTTCCTCCAAACGCTGCCGTGGGAAATCCTCTGGGGTTTCAGGCTCTGTTTGGGCGTGTGCTTCGTACTGCACCTGTTGACGGCGTATTTGCTCGTCCTCGAAAACTCGAAGTCGCGTCCGCAACGCTACTCGGTTAAGAAGAGCCTCGCCTCCACCCTCGCCGCGAGAACCATGATTTTTTCTGGTACGATTATCGCGCTTTTCGCGGTTATCCACATCATGCACTACACGGTGCTCAACCTCGACCCCTCGTTCAAGCTGCTCGAATGGAAGGCGACTTCCGGCATGTACGAAGGCAAGGTTATACACGACGTCTACGCAATGCTCATTCTCGGATTCTCCAATCCGTGGGTTTCGATTGCGTACATTTTCGCGATGGTCGTAATCGGCTTCCACCTTTCGCACGGCGTAAGCAGCATGTTCCAGAGCATCGGCTTCCGCAACGAAAAATGGCGCTACCGCCTCAACGCAATCGCGGTTCTCTACTGCGCGGTTATCGCTCTCGGCTTCTCGATTAACCCCCTCGCGGTTCTCGTATCGAAGTATTCCGACTGCCAGATTCTGCCCGTAAAGCAGGTCGAAAAACAGTTCGGCCAGCTCAAAGACACGAAGGGCGAAATCTTCATCAACTACGACTTCCTCAAAGAAGGCTGCAAACCCTGCGCCAAGAAATAATAAACGAAGGGAACTAAAATGAGTTTGGATTCTAAAATTCCTGAGGGACCCATTTCCGAAAAGTGGTCGAACTTTAAATTTCACGCAAAACTGGTAAACCCGTCGAACCGCAGAAAGTACCGCGTAATCGTGGTAGGCAGCGGTCTTGCGGGCGCGAGCGCGGCGGCGAGCCTTGCGGAACAGGGCTACAACGTCGATTGCTTCTGCTATCAGGACAGCCCCAGACGCGCCCACTCCATCGCGGCGCAGGGCGGCATCAACGCGGCTAAAAACTACCAGAACGACGGCGACAGCATCTACCGCCTCTTCTACGACACCGTTAAAGGCGGCGACTTCCGCTCGCGCGAAGCCAACGTCTACCGTCTCGCGGAAGTCAGCGTAAACATCATCGACCAGTGCGTTGCGCAGGGCGTTCCGTTCGCCCGCGAATACGGCGGCCTTTTGGCGAACCGCTCGTTCGGCGGCGCGCAGGTCAGCCGCACGTTCTACGCCCGCGGACAGACGGGGCAGCAGCTCCTCCTCGGCGCGTACTCGGCTCTCGAAAGACAGATTGCCCTCGGCAAGGTCAAGATGTACACCCGCCGCGAAATGCTCGACCTCGTAAAGGTTGACGGCTCGGCAAAGGGCATCATCGTCCGCAACCTCGTAAACGGCGACATCGAAAGATACTCCGCCGACGCGGTTCTGCTCTGCACGGGCGGCTACGGCAACGTATTCTACCTCTCCACAAACGCCCAGGGTTGCAGCGTCACGGCGGCTTTCCGCTGCTACAAGCGCGGCGCGGGCTTCGCAAACCCCTGCTTCACGCAAATCCACCCCACCTGCATTCCGCAGCACGGCGACCAGCAGAGCAAGCTCACGCTCATGAGCGAATCGCTCCGCAACGACGGCCGCGTGTGGGTTCCCAAGAAGAAGGAAGACTGCACAAAGAAGCCTTCGGAAATCGCCGAAGAAGACCGCGACTACTATCTGGAAAGAAAGTATCCCTCGTTCGGCAACCTCGCGCCCCGCGACATCTCCTCGCGCGCGGCAAAGGAAGCCTGCGACGACGGACGCGGCGTAGGGCCGGCAGTCAACGGCGAAAGACGCGGCGTTTACCTCGACTTTGCCGACGCAATCAAGCGCGACGGCCTTAAAACGGTCAAGGAAAAGTACGGCAACCTCTTCGACATGTACGAACGCATCACGGGCGAAAACGCGTACGAAACACCCATGCGCATATACCCCGCTTCGCACTACACAATGGGCGGTCTTTGGGTTGACTACACCCTCGAAAGCACGATTCCCGGACTCTTCGTTCTCGGCGAAGCCAACTTCTCCGACCACGGCGCAAACCGCCTCGGCGCGTCCGCGCTCATGCAGGGTCTGGCTGACGGCTACTTCGTCATTCCCTACACGCTTCCGAATTACTTGGCACGCGTCGGCGCACAGAAAATCTCGACCGACCGTCCCGAATTCGACGAAGCCGAAAAGAACGTTCGCGACCAAATCAAGAAACTGATGAGCATCAAGGGCACGCAAAGCCCGCGCCACTTCCACATGAAACTCGGAAAAATCATGTGGGAATACTGCGGCATGGCGCGTTCCGAAGAAAGCCTCAAAAAGGCTCTCGAACTCATTCCGCAGGTTCGCGAAGAATTCTGGAAGGATTTGAAAATCGTAGGCGAAGAAAACACGCTCAACAACGAGCTTGAACGCGCGGGACGCGTTGCCGACTTCCTCGAATTTGCGGAAGTAATGGTTCGCGACGCCCTCGAAAGACGCGAAAGCTGCGGCGCACACTTCCGCGTGGAACACCAGACGGAAGACGGCGAAGCAAAGCGCAACGACGCCGAATACTCGTACGCCGCGGTGTGGATGTACGACGGCGAAGGCAAGCCGCCGCGCCTCGAAAAAGAACCCATCACGCACGACGAAGTAAAGCCCGTCGTCCGTTCCTACAAATAATCTAAAATTTCGGAATACAAATGAAAGTACATCTTAAAATTTGGAGACAAAAGAGCGAAAACGCCAAGGGACGTTTCGAAACCTACACAGTCGACAATGTAAGCGAAGACAGCTCCTTCCTCGAAATGTTCGACATTCTCAACGAACAGCTCGTAGCGCAGGACAAAGAACCGATTGTGTTCGACCACGACTGCCGCGAAGGCATCTGCGGCATGTGCTCGATGGTCATCAACGGCATTCCCCACGGTCCCGAACGCGAAACGACCGTATGCCAACTCCACATGCGCAAGTTCAAGGACGGCGACACAATCGTCGTCGAACCGTGGCGCGCGGGTCCGTTCCCGATTAAGAAAGACTTGGTTGTCTCGCGCGAAGCTCTCGACCAAATCCAGCAGGCGGGCGGCTATATCTCGATTCGCACGGGCGCGCCGCAGGACGCAAACGCGGTGCTTATCCCCAAGGATACGCTCGAAAAGGCGATGGACGCCGCCGCCTGCATCGGTTGCGGCGCGTGCGTTGCGGCTTGCCCGAACGCTTCGGCAATGCTCTTCACGGCGGCTAAGGTCTCGCACCTCAACTACCTGCCGCAGGGCGCGCCCGAAAAGGACAGGCGCACAATCGCAATGGTCGAGAAGATGGACGAACTCGGCTTCGGCAACTGCTCGAACTACGGCGAATGCCAGGCGGTTTGCCCGAAGGGCATCACGCTCGACTTCATCGCGAAGATGAACCGCGACTACGCAATCGCCAAGGCGAAACAGCTCGCCGCGCAAAGCGAATAGTCGGGATTTCGAAAAGGCTGCAAAAAAGCCCGCCGTCTTGCGACGGCGGTTTTTTTGCGCCCCTGCGCGGCGCATCCGTCGCATATAACACCGACAATCGAAATTGCCAACTAGCCCCCGCGCATAATCGGCGACAGAATTTGGCGGCAAAATATTTCCCGCCGCCCGCAAGGATAGCGATTCTGCGAAGAGGAAACGCAGTCCGCCCAACCCCTCGCGCAGTCGGAAAACAGAGGCAGCGCGGGCTTTGTGTTCACGGAAATGCGACGCGGCGGGTTGCGGAAATATTGTAGTGCCGCCCCCGCCTCTACCCTGCCCGCTGTCTGAATACAAAAAAGAGAACCGCGAACGGTTCTCTTTTCGCTGTCCGCGCGGATTTCTCCGCGTCGGAAAATTTGCCTGCCGGCTCGAATTACATCATGCCGCCCATGCCGCCCATCGAGGGGTCGCCTGCGGGCATTGCGGGCTTTTCTTCGGGCTTGTCGGCAATCATGCATTCTGTTGTGAGCAAGAGCCCCGCAACGGAAGCCGCGTTTTGGAGCGCGGAACGCGTTACCTTGGTCGGGTCTACGACGCCGGCCTTGAAGAGGTCTTCAAACTTGCCGGTCGCGACATTGTAGCCCCACGAGCCTTTACCGTTGAGAACTTCCTTTACAACCAACGCGCCTTCTTCGCCCGCGTTTGCGCAGAGCTGGCGGAGGGGAGCTTCGATTGCGCGGCGTACAATTTGCGCGCCGACGAGTTCGTCGCCTTCGAGTTGGAGGGCGTCGATTGCCTTTGCCGTGCGGAGGAGCGCAACCGAGCCGCCTGCGCTGATGCCTTCTTCGACTGCCGCGCGTGTCGCGTGGAGGGCGTCGTCAACGCGGGCTTTCTTTTCCTTCATTTCGGGTTCGGTAGCCGCGCCGATATTGATGACTGCTACGCCGCCCGCGAGCTTTGCGAGACGTTCCTGCAATTTTTCGCGGTCGTAGTCGGAAGTCGTTTCCTCAATCGCCTTGCGGAGCTGCTTTACGCGACCCTGAATGTCGGCGGATTTGCCCGCGCCTTCGACGATTGTCGTGTTTTCCTTCGAAACCGTGATGCGTTTCGCCTTGCCGAGGTCGGCGAGTTGGAGGTTTTCAAGCTTGAGTCCGAGATCCTCGGTGATGCAGCGCGCGTTCGTGAGAATCGCGATGTCTTCGAGCATTGCCTTGCGGCGGTCGCCGAAGCCGGGGGCTTTGACTGCGCAGACGTTGAGCATGCCGCGGAGCTTGTTGACGACCAAAGCCGCGAGAGCTTCGCCTTCAACGTCCTCTGCGATAATCATCAGCGGCTTGCCGGTCTTTGCGACAGCCTGCAAAATCGGGAGGAGTTCCGCGAGGTTGGAAATCTTCTTTTCGTGCACGAGGATATACGCGTTTTCGAGCACGCATTCCATCGAGTCGGTATTCGTTACGAAGTACGGCGAGAGGTAGCCCTTGTCGAACTGCATGCCTTCGACTACGTCGAGTGTCGTGTCAATCGACTTCGCTTCTTCGACGGTGATTGTGCCGTCTTTGCCGACCTTGTCCATGGCTTCGGCGATGATATTGCCGATTTCCGTGTCCCAGTTGGCCGAAACCGTCGCGACTTGGCGGATTTCGTTGCTGTCCTTAACGGGCTTGGAGTTCTTGGCCAATTCCTTGACGGCTGCTTCGACAGCCTTGTCGATACCGCGCTTTACGAAAATCGGGTTCGAGCCTGCCGCGACATTGCGGAGACCTTCGCGGTAGATGGCTTCGCCGAGAACGGTAGCGGTTGTCGTGCCGTCGCCCGCATTGTCGGAAGTCTTGTTGGCGACTTCCTTGATTACCTGCGCGCCCATGTTTTCGAAAACGTCTTCGAGTTCGATTTCCTTGGCGACCGTTACGCCGTCCTTGGTGATGAGGGGCGAGCCGTATTTCTTGTCGATTACGACGTTTCTGCCTTTCGGGCCGAGAGTCGCCTTAACCGCCTTTGCGAGCGTCGTTACGCCTTTGAGGACTTTCTTGCGTGCCGCTTCGTCGAAAATGATTTGTTTAGCCATGATAAATTTTCCTTATTTTAGATGTTATTTGAGAATGGCAACGATGTCGTCTTCGCGGAGGAGGACGAATTTTTCGTCGCCGACAGCAACTTCCGTGCCGCCGTACTTGGAGATGAGAACGTTGTCGCCTACCTTTACTTCAAAGGGAATGCGCTTGCCGTCGCGGTCGAGCTTGCCGCTGCCGATGGCGACAACCGTCGCTTCCTGCGATTTTTCCTTTGCGGCGTCGGGAATGATGATTCCGCCCTTGATTTGTTCTTTTTCCACGGCCTGCTTTACGAGCACTCTGTCGCCGAGGGGTTGGATTTTTGTTTTAGCCATATTGTTTGTTTATTTGTTGTTTATAGTAAAATTAAAATTTACATTTTGCACTTTTCGCGCGTTTTGAAAAGACAAAAGCTTCCCCGCGATTCAAAAAATCGCGGAGAGCCTTTGTTAAACTTTATTCCTTTTTCGGTTTGTCGTCGTCAACTACTTCGAAGTCCGCGTCGACGGGGCCGTCTTTGCCGCCCTGCTGTGCCGCGCCGCCCTGAGCCTGCTGCGCGCCCGCCTGGGCGTTGGGCTGCTGGGCCTGCTGCATGTGCTGCGCGTTTTCCTGCAAGACTTTCATGAGCTTGTCTACCGCCGCTTTCAGTTCGTCTTTCGAGGCGTCAGCCTTGTCGAGAACCTGCTTTGCCGCGGTAATCTCGTTTTCGAGAGCCTGCTTTGCGTCTACGGGCAGGTTTGCGCCGCCTTCGGAAATCTGCTTTTGGGTTTGGTAGATTATGTTGTCAAGCTCGTTGCGGACTTCCGCAGTTTCCTTGCGCATTGCGTCTTCCGCCGCGTGGAGTTCGGCTTCCTTGCGGAGATTTTCGACCTCCTCCTTGCTCAGACCGCTGCTGTTGGTAATCGTGATTTTCTGCTCTTTGCCCGTGCTCTTGTCTTTCGCCGTGACGTTGAGGATACCGTTTGCGTCGATATCGAATGTCACTTCGATTTGCGGCAGACCGCGCGGAGCGGGGGCTATGCCGTCGAGCCTGAAATTGCCGATAAGCTTGTTGTCGCGAGCCATCGGACGTTCGCCTTGCAAGACTCTGATGTCTACCGCCGTCTGGTTGTCCGAGTACGTCGAGAAGACTTGCGAAGCCTTTTTCGGAATTGTCGTGTTGCGCTCAATCATCGGGGTGGAAACGCCGCCGGCGGTTTCGATTGAAAGCGTAAGCGGGGTTACGTCGAGAAGGAGGACATCGCGTACGTCGCCCTGCAAGACGCCGCCCTGAATTGCCGCGCCGCGAGCAACAACTTCGTCGGGGTTGACGCCCTTGTGGGCTTCCTTGCCCGCGAGGTGGTCTGCGATTTCCACAACCTTGGGCATACGCGTCATGCCGCCGACGAGTACAAGCTCGTCGATGTCCGACTTCGAGAGACCCGCGTCGCGCAGGCAGTCGTCAAACGGCTTGATTGTCCTGTTGACGAGGGAGTCCGTAAGCTGTTCGAGTTTCGCCCTTGTAAGCTTTACATTCAAGTGTTTCGGACCGGTCGCGTCCGCCGTGATGAACGGCAGGTTGATGTCGGTCTCCTGCGCCGACGAAAGCGCGATTTTCGCTTTTTCGGACTCTTCCTTCAACCGCTGCAATGCCATTGCGTCGTTGCGCAGGTCTATGCCGTTTTCCTTTTTGAAAGAGTCGATGAGCCAATCCATGATTGCCGCGTCCCAGTTGTCGCCGCCGAGCTGCGTGTCGCCGTTGGTCGCCTTGACTTCAAACACGCCGTCGCCGATTTCGAGAATCGAAATATCGTAAGTGCCGCCGCCTAAGTCGTAGACCGCGATTGTTTCGTCGTTCTTTTTGTCAAGCCCGTACGCGAGCGAAGCCGCGGTGGGTTCGTTGATGATTCTCTTGACCTCCAAGCCCGCGATTGTGCCCGCGTCTTTTGTAGCCTGACGTTGCGCATCGTTAAAGTATGCGGGAACCGTGATGACGGCCTCCGTGATTTTTTCGCCCAAGTACGATTCTGCGTCCGCCTTCAACTGTTGGAGAACCATTGCCGAAATCTGTTCGGGCGAGAAGCGTTCGGTCTTGCCGCCCACTTCGCACTCAATCACCGCCGCGCCGTTCGCGCCCTCGACGACCTTGTACGGAAGCTTGCTCGCAAGCTCTTTCACTTCCGAATATTTGCGTCCGATAAGACGTTTTGCCGAAAAAATCGTGTTAGTAGGATTCGTTATCGCCTGACGTTTTGCCGCCTGACCAACCAATCTTTCGCCCGATTTTGTAAATGCCACAACCGAAGGGGTCGTTCTGCCGCCTTCGCGATTAGGAATAACGGTGCTTTCGCCGCCTTCCATTACAGCCATACAGGAATTTGTCGTTCCCAAGTCGATACCTAATATTTTACTCATATGCCTCTTTTAAAGCACGCCCCGTGCCAGTTTGGGGAAGTCCCGCGCTTTGCGCCGAAACCATTTTTGTAATTAGCAACTTGCAATTTCACATTTACCGCCTGCTCCCGCCGCCCGAAAGCCCGCCGTCCGCCGAGTGAGACATTATGGCACACGCCCCCGCGCGATTGTCCCACATGGGACACGCCCGTGCGCACTATAATAAAAGAGCGGCAACCGCGCAAACGGAAGCCGCCCAAAACCGGATACCGACTGTTTTAATACGAGAGCCTGCGGACAAGCATGAACGCCTCCGCCGCCCGCATGCCCGAAATCGCCCCGCGGACAATCGCGAGCGACTTCAACGCCTCTATGCTGCGCACGTCGGGAAAATATTTCAGCTGGCTCTGGTACGCCTCGACCGCTTTGAGTTTCAGTTCGAGGAAGTCGTAAATTTCGTTGAAGACGTTGGGGAGGAAACCGCCCTCTACGCATTCAATGTTCCAGTGCGTTTCGGAAAGCGTTTCGTACATGAGAACCTCCTTGATGTTTCTGCCGAACTCCGTGCAAGTGCGGGCGGCGACCTGCGCGGCGTAGACAATTTCGCGGTGGTCTTTGTGGAGGTCGTTGATAAACGGAATGTAGAGAATGTCGGGCTGAACCTCTTTGACGACGTCCACAACAACCTTGTTTACCTTGTACATCGGCTCGTCGTGGAGAAGCACGTTGGGGAGGTCGCGGTAGAGGACGTTTTTGTAGTCTACGCCCAAGATTTCCATAGCCTTTTTCGTTTCGGCGCGGATTTCGGGCTTGTTGGGTTTCATCACGGGATTGTCGTCGCCAATCGACGTGAGAACCGAAACGAAAACTTCGTCGCCCCGCGCCACGTGTTTCGCCATCGACGCGCCCACTCCGAGCGTTTCGTCGTCGTTGTGGGGGGCAAGTACGAGAACTCTTTTTTTCATCAAATCTATCTCCAATTATCTTTCAGCCACTGCGGCGTGCGGACGTGCCTGATTATGCCCTTCAAGCCCTTCGTCTTGCCCGCCATTGCCTGGTCGGGAGTGGGATTGCCGTGGAAGACGACCATCTTGGCGTCGGGCGGAAGAATCGGGTCGCAAAAATAGCAGAGCGGGAAGGGGCGCATGCAGTTGTATTTGAAGCTCGGCATCCACTTTTTCGGCCAGAATTTGAGCTTGCCCGCTTTCGAGAGAACGTCGGTCACATACGCCTGTTCGTGGCGGTAGTTCGCCTTAACCTCGGACATGTGCGACATAAAATAGTCGTACAAATCGCGGTTTTTGCCCGCCTCGAAGCGGTATACGCCCGTTTCGCCGACGCCGTGCTTTTTGGACGGACGCCAGTGCTCTATCACGAAAAATTCGCCGTCGATTTTGAAATACTCGTCAATGTTCCCGACTATCACGGTGTCGAGGTCGAGAAAGAGCACGCGCCCCGAAAGCCCGATGTCGTCGCGGAAAGTGGAGAGCTTGCGCCAGCCGCGTTCGCGGTCCGGGGGCAAATCCATTTCGGGGAGCGGGCGAACCTCTATGTTTTTGTCAAGCCCCGCGCCGTTGTCGGTGAAGCAGATGAACTTGAAAGGCAGGGTGAGGTTGCGGGCTGTCATGTTGTACAGGCGGTTGACGTATTCGGGCCCGTACTTGTCGCCCCATTTCATGGATATTACTGTATATTCAGCCATTTGTAAGTCGGATAAAAATTGATACACCCATGTATCTAAGAAACGCCCCCCGTTGTCAAGACTCTAAACCGACGCGTCCGCGCCGTCTACGAGCGATTTCACCGTGCGCAGGAATGAGTCGTCGCGGAAGCTGTTTTTTGTGAGGTAGGCGTTTGCGCCCGCCGCCGCGCCTCGCGCCCTGTCTTCCGCCCTGTCTTTGTACGAGACTATCACGACGGGTATCGAAGAGTCGGTCTTCCTGATTTTCCCGACAAGCTCGAAGCCGCCCATGCGCGGCATATCGACGTCGCTTACGACCAAATCGTAGTCGGAGAGCCTGAAAGAATTCCAGCCGTCCATTCCGTCTACGGCGGTGTCGACGGCGTAGCCCGCGCCCGCGAGAATCTTGCGCTCGGTCTCTCGCACGGTTGCGGAGTCGTCAACGACGAGGATTTTTTTGAGGTTCGACTCCCCGCCAGACTCCTCCGCCGCCGCGCCAGACTCCGACCTCGACGACGCCGCGTATGCGGTGAGGTCGTCAACGTCGATTATGAGCACGGGCAGCCCGTTTTCGTCGAGCGACGCCGCGGAAATGCACGGAATTTTTCCGAGCCTCGGGTTGAGCGGCCGCACCACAAGCTCGACCTCGTTCGGAAGCGAATCGACTTCAAACGCGAAAAGGCTACCCTTGTTGGCGACAACAACCGCGTAGATTTCGTCCGAAAATTTCGGGCTTGCCGCCCCCAATCCGAGCGTTTCGACGCCCGAAAACAGGCGCACGGACTTCCCGTCCATGCGGAAGAAATTAAGCCCCGACTCCGCCGAGATTTCGCGCGGCGAAAGTTTCACCGTTCTGTACACCCTGCCGAGCGCGAACGCGTAAGGCTCGCCGCCGATGTCCACCGTCAGCGCCTTGATTACCGAGCGCGTAATGGGCAGTTTCATTGTGAACGCCGAGCCGCCGCCCGCGACCGTCGAGACCGAGATTCCGCCGCCCACGTCGCGGAGCATAGACTGCACTACGTCCAAGCCCACGCCGCGCCCGCTCAGCTGGGTTATGCCGTCTTTTGTGCTGAAATTCGGCAGGAAGAGGAATTCGAAAAGCTCGTCCTGCGGCATTTTTTCGAGGATTTCGGGCGGCGCGAGGCGTTTTTCCAAAATCTTTGCGCGGATTTTCGCGGTGTCAAGCCCAGCGCCGTCGTCGGTTATTTTAATCATCAAGAACCCCGCCGAATGCCACGCGCCGAGCGTTATTTTGCCGCCGCGCGGCTTGCCCGCCGCCTCGCGGACTTCGGGAGGCTCTATGCCGTGGTCGCACGCGTTTCTTATGAGGTGCGTGAGGGGCGCTTCGAGTTTTTCGAGAACGTCGCGGTCTACGGGAACGTCGCCGCCGCGTATTTCGAGGACGATTTTCTTTCCCGCCTCTTTCGCCAAGTCGCGCACGAGCCGCGGGAACGCCACAAGCCCGTCTGAGAGCGGGCGCATTCGGCTTGCCAAAACCTCCGCGTAGAGCCTGTCGGAAAGGGCGACGTTGCGGCGCGAATATTCGCCCAGCGCGTCGGTCTGCGCGCGGGATTCGTCCGCGAGCGCGCGCAGGGACTTCCTCAGCTGTTCGAGCCGCGCAAGCGCGGCGTCGGAGCCTTTTGCGCCTTCGAGCGAATTCATCGCGCGTTCGAGCTGCCCGACAATCTGCTCCTGCGAATTTTTAATCGAAGCCGCCGCCTCCCTGAAAATTTCGGCGCGTCGGTTTTCTATTAGAATCTCGGCGGCAAGCTCCATGAGCGAACTCAGGCTCTTTGCGGACACCCTGACGAACGCGTCGCCGCCGCTTTTTTCGGGGACGCCGACGCGCGGCTCGGTCGAAACCGAGCGTTTGGGAGTCGCCCCGTTTTTGATTTCGCGCAGCTGCGAAAGCAGCTCGCCGTAGCGGCTGCGGTCTATGCGAGAGAACCCGTTTTCGCGGAGTTTCCCGACGAAGTCGGCGCAGTCGAGAAACACGTCGAGCGAGTCGGAATTTATGGAGATTTTGGAGTTTTGCGCCGACGAAAAGCAGTTCTCCATTTCGTGCATGAACGAAACCAAATCGGATAGCCCCACGACGCGCGCCGCGCCTTTGAGGCTGTGGCACGCCCGCATGAGCCGCTCCAATTTTTTCGCGTTCGAAAAGTCGTCTTCAAGCTCCACGAGCGACGCCGAAAGCACGGCGAGCTGGTTTGCCGCCTCCTCCATGAATATTCACGTCATCATGTGGTTCAAGACAAACTCCTTTATCGAGGAGGAAGCTTTACTCAATGAACTCAACATGACAATCCTCAAACGCTTCAATGAAGCGGGTTTGAGCATGGCATACCCGACGCAGACCATTTATCTGGAAAATGTTCCGCCGAAAAGTTCCTGACCGGGCTTTCAAAATGCTTTTTCCGCAGAGAAACGCTTCTCCGCCGGTGGGTTGCAAAAGGCAGGAAAGCATTTTCACCGCCGTGGTCTTTCCGGCTCCGTTTACCCCCAAAAGCGCATAGATTTCGCCCTTCTGTATCTCTAAATTCAGACCGTCCACCGCTGTCAGATCCTTATACTTCTTGGTCAGTCCTTCGGTTTTAACGGCAATCATTTTTTTCCTGCTCCTTTCTTTTCAGCTGCTCCTTTAAGCCCAGAAAACAATCGCTCAAAGAATTGCTGACAAAATCATCGTCCCACTCCAGATACCCGGTGGCCAGCATGGATGCGATCCCGTGAACA
>OGFM01000421.1_pt1 | contig 36459 bp, 23 predicted proteins | sample 1570871 | NCBI WGS metagenome assembly OGFM01 (sample SAMEA2581957, study PRJEB24529) | metagenome | biome: Human gut stool | place: China | collected 2011
GCTTTGAATCTGGCTTCTCGCCTGCTGTCTGCGCTGTATTTGGCGTTGCGCGCTCTGCCGCGAAAAGAACGGGTCGCTTCCGAAAATCGAGCCGCCGAAGGGGTCGGCAAACGCGTCGTCGCCGCCGCTTTCGGCGGGCGCGGACTTGTCTACCGTGAGCGTCGCCGCCGCGATTTTATATTTCTTTCCGCCGATTTCCGCCTCCCATTCGGGGATTGTAAGCTCTCCCTCGCGGTCGGCGCGCATTGTGAGCACAACCGACGTCTCGCGCGAGACCGAGCCGTTTATAATCGACATGTTCCGCGACGAGCTTTGCCCCACGATTTGCAGGCCGTCGGGCAGCGGAATTTTCGAGATGTCCGCGCTTCCCTTGACGTCTTTGAAACTCAGCGTGTAGCGGGCGGTGCCGTTCGGTGGAATCGCCTTTGGGGAGAACCCCGACGTTTCAACCGACTGCGCAAACGCCGCCGCGTATGATAGAATGGAATATAAAATGATTGCCGATATTTTTTTCATTACCAATCCTTGTAGGACTTTTCAAATCTGTTCCGTTGTTCGCCGTAGCCGCGCAGGGGCAGGACTTTGTCGGAATCTTTCATCGATTCCAGCAGTTGCCGCGCCTCGCCTTTTGTCATTGCGCCGACCGCCGACCTGTAATTTTCGGAGTCTTTGCCGGCGTCTTTTTCGGCGGCTTGCGCGGCTGCCGCCTGCTTCTTTTCCGCCTGTTTTTGCTCGGCGGGAAGCTCGCGCTCCTCGTTGCCCGCGTTCTGCTCCCGCTTGTCTTGCCCCCGATTTTCTTTGCTTTCGGACTGCTCTGGCTTGCCGTTTTGCTCCTGCGGTTTTTTGTTGTCTACGGCCTGTTCGTCCCGATTTTGTTCGTCGCCGTTTTGCGGCTTGTCTTGGCGTCCGCCGTTTTGGGAGGCGTCGTTTTTGTCGGGGGAATTTTGCCTGTCGTTGTTCTTGTCGGAATTTTGCTCTTTGTTGTCCTTGCTATTATTTTGCTGTTTGTCCTGATTGTCGTTTTGCTTGTTTTGCTGATTCTGTTGGCTGTTTTGCTGTTGGTTCTTGTCCTGATTTTTGTTTTGGTTCTGTTGCTGATTTTGCTGTTGATTTTGCTGGTTCTGATTCTGTTGTTGATCTTGGTTTTGATTCTGGTTCTGCTGCTGGTTATTCTGTTTGTTCTGGTTTTTGTCTTGGTTTTGATTATTGTCGTCGCGGACAAGTTTTTTCAGCTCTTCTTTGAGTTTTGCGAGCCGCGCGAGCCGCTGTTTTGCGGCGTCGGAGGAGAGGGCGTCGGAAAGTTTTTTTATTTTCGACGTTTCGTTGTCGAGATTTTTTTCGGCAACAAGCGCGGATTGCAGGTTGTTTTGCGCGGCGTTAAAAGCGGGGTCGAGTTCCGCCGCGCTTTTGTATCCGCCGATTGCGCCGTCGAGAATTTTTTTCGCGTTATTCCATTTTTCGAGGTTTTGCGAGGCGTTCCCAGCAAGCTCCGCCGACTGCTTTTCGACGGCTTCGCACTGCGCGATTCCCTGTTTCAGGCTTTGCTGGAATTGCTTGTCTTTGAGCGGCGACGACTCCAACGCCTTCTTTTTTTCCTCGTCGGTCTTTGCCGCCTTTACCGTTTCAAGCTCCTTTTGCAGAAGCGGCGCGCCCTGTTGCAGCAGAACCGTTCCGCCCGACACCGCCGCGGCTTCGGCTTGGTCGAGCTGCGCGGCTTTTGCGCCGAGTTCGTTGGCGGATTCCGCCGCGGCGAGCGAATGCTTTGCGTCGGCGTAGTCGGCGTTTGCGATGTTGTAGAAAGCCTTTGCGTGCAGGGCGAAGCCGTAGGGTTCTGCCTTTATTGCGTCGAGGAATTTTTCCCGCGCGGCGGCGGTGTCGCCCTTTGCAAGCAGGTCTATACCGCTGTTGAAGATTTCGCGCGGGCTTGGGTTCTCAGGTTCTGCGGGGGCGGATTTCGGCTTTTTCTCCGCGCCGTCCGTCTGCGCTTCCGCCGATTTTTCGGAAGCTTCGGTTTGCGCGGTTTGGGCATCGGGCGCGTCCTCCTCCGCGCGGGCGTTTTGGGGCGAGACGAGCGCCGCCGCCGAAACCGCCGCGAACGCCAACGCCGCGAGCCTGCCCGATTTTCCGCCCGCGAAGAATCTGCGCGTGCCCACGAGCGATTCGAGCGCAAGCAGGATTATCGCCGCCGCCAGCGGTATTTGGAATCTTTCTATTGCAAGCTGTTTCATGCGGGCGGAGAGTTCGCGTTGCGGAATTTTTTTCAGCCCGTTTTCGTAGATTGCGTCCATGCCGTTTGCCGACAGCGGCTCGTAGAAGCCGCCGGTGGATTTTGCAATTTCGGAAAGCACCGCCTCGTTGAGTTTGCTTGCGACGATTTTCCCGTTTTCGTCGCGCAGCTGAACGAGTCTGCCGCCGGCGTCGCGAACGGGAATTGGTTCGCCTTTCGCCCCGCCGACTCCGAGCGTGTAGATTACCACGCCGTCTTTCGCCGCCTGTTTCGCGCGTTCCACCGCCGAAGATTCAAGCTCTTCGCCGTCGCTTATGAGAACGACGATTTTGTGGTTTGCGGTTTTTTCGAATGCGGCATCGGCTTCGGAAATCGCCGCGGCGATGTTCGTTCCGCCGCGCTGGATTACGTTTGTGTCGAGGGCTTCGAGGGAGAGCCTGAACGCGTCGTAGTCGAGCGTGAGCGGGCATTGTAGGAACGCCTGTCCGCTGAACGCGACTATTCCGATTCTGTCGCCGTCGAGCGCGTCGAGGAGGTCGAGCACCGAGAGTTTTGCGCGTTCGAGGCGGCTCGGTTTTACGTCTTCTGCGAGCATGCTTTTGGACGTGTCTATTGCGAAAATTATGTCGATTCCGCGCGTTTTGCTTTCCGCCCAATGGTATCCCCACTGCGGGCGGGCGAGGGCGACGAAGACCGCGAAAATTCCCAGCGCAAGGAGCGTCTTTTTGACGAATTTTTTTGCGGGGCTAACCGTGCGCGAAAGTTCGGGCAGAAGTTTTGCCGACGCGAATTCCGCGAGCAGTCGCTTGCGGCGGCGTTCGCCCCACGCGAAGAGCGCGCAGACCGCAACGGTCGCCGCGATTCCCGCGTAAAGCCAGTTTATTGAATGGAAGCTCATGGAAGTGTTTCGAATTTTGTGTTTACGAGTGCCAGTTTGAGCGCAAGCAGCGCAAGTCCCGCGCCCGCAAACCACTGGAACAGCTCGCGGTACGACGTGAAGTTGCGGAGCTTGACCGCCGTCTTTTCGAGCCTGTCGATGTCGGAATAAATGTTTTCAAGCTCGCGCAGGTTTGTTGCGCGGTAGAATTTGCCGCCCGTGATTTCGGCGATTTTTTTGAGGGTTTCCTCGTCCACGTCGCTGCGCATGTCGCCGCCGTAGACGGGGTTGCCCGCGCGGTCGCGGACCACGCGCGAGTCGGCGTCGAGCGCGGCGGCGGGCACTATTCCGCTTCTGCCGGCGGCGATTGCGTAGATTTTTGCGCCGTAGGTTGCGGCGGCAGTGGAGTTCAGAATAATCGATATTTTGCCCGCGTTGTTTTCGCCGTCGGTCAGCAGAATCACCACGCGCGACTTCGCGTTTTTGAGGTCGCGCAGTCTGTTTACGCTCATGCCGATTGCCGAGCCTATCGCGGTTCTGTTGGCGTCTATTACGCCGATTTCGATTCGTTCGAGGTTCTGTTTCAGCCAGTCGTGGTTGAGCGTCATGGGCGAGACCAAAAACGAGTTCGCCGCGAACGCCACCATGCCGATTCTGTCGTTCGGGCGTTTTTCGACGAACGCGTCTACGACTTCCTTGACGGCGTCGAGGCGTGTCATCGGTCGTTTGCGCGATGCGGAGAAATCGAGACCCGCCATCGAGCCTGAAACGTCGATTGTGAGCACTATGTCGATTCCGCTTTCCTCGCGCACGCTGTATCCCGTGCCGATTTGCGGGCGGGCGAGGGCGACGATAAGCAGGGCGAGCGCAAGCAGCGTCAGCGGGAATTTCCAAAGTCCGACCGACGCGCGGTTGCGCTTTGCTGCGTCCTTTGCTACCGCCACGCTCGAAAAAATCAGCGAGCCGCTCTTGCCGCCCGCGCCGCGAAGCAGCGCGAGCACGGGTAGGGCGAGCAACGCCCACAAAAATTCCGGATTTGCAAAAGTCATTGCGCACCTCCTTTTTCTTCGGGCGATTCGGATTTTCCCTTCGCAGAATCTTGCGCGGATTTTTCCGAATCGGCGTCTTTTTGCTTGCGGCGTTCGGCGGTTTTCGCGTCGTCGCTATCGACGAACGCGAGCGCAGTTTCGGCGAGTTCGGGCGCGTTTGCGAAAACGTGTTGGGCGAATTTCGCCATGTCGGCAAGCGTGAGTATTTTTTTGAGCGACTCCCTGCCTCCGTCGTCGAATTCGTCGGACTCCGAGACGATTTTCAGAAATTCCTCCGTCGTGCGTTCGGGGGCGGGAATGTCGTGCGCCTCTTCTATATAGTCGCGCACAGCCTGGCTTACCTCCGAGGCGTACGCCTTTGCGCCGAGCTTTTGCGAGATGTCGCGGGCAAGCTCTATGCGGGCTGTCGCGCGTTCGGCGGGCGGGACTGCGGGCGTCTTTTTGCGCCTTAGCGCGAACGCCGCAAGTATCGCGGCAAGCGCGGCGGCGGCGGCAATCCACGCGCCGTATTTTTCGGCGAAGCCGCGCCCGATTTTATCGGTCGCGCTCTCGATTTCTGGGAAGAGGGCGGCGAATTTTTCGGGGTCGGGTTTGGGCTGTTCAGCCTGCGCGTTCGGCGTTCCGAGCGGGTTTGCAAAGCTTTGCGGTTGCGCGAAATTCGGCGCGGACTGCGCGGGCGTTCCGAACATCTGCGCGGCGGGCGCGGGAATTTGCAAAGGCGCGGAAGCCCCGTTTTGCGGGGCTTGCGCGTACGCCGCCGTTGCCGCTAGCGCGGCGCAAGTTATGTGCAAAATTTTTTTCATTGGCGTTTTGCGCGTCTTTCGAAAAACTTTCTCAAAGGCGTTATGAAAGGCTTGTCTGTTCTGATTTCAAGCAGGTCGATTTTCGACCGCGCGAGTGCCCGCTTGAAGTCGGCGAGCCGCCGCGCGTTGATTTCGGCGTAGGTTTTGCGAACCGCGGTGCTCGACGTGTCGAGCGAGACTATTTCGCCCGTTTCGGAGTCTTCGAGAGTGAGCACTCCGAGCGCGGGGAGGACGGTTTCGCGCGGGTCGACGATTTCGAAGCAGACGAGGTCGTGCCTGCGGTTGGTGATGTCGAGGGCTTTGAAGACCTCCGATTTTCCCTCCGGGTCGGGAATCTTTCCGTCTGGCCCTTGCAGGAAGTCCGAGACGAGCGCGACTATCGCCCTGCGTTTTAGTATGCGGTTTACCTCTTCGAGTGCGCGGGCGATGTTCGTGCCCCTGTGTTGCGGCTCGAACGCGAGAATGTCGCGGATAAGCCGCAGAATGTGGCGTCTGCCCTTGCGCGGCGGAATGATGTGTTCGGCGTCTTCGGTGAAGAGCACAAGTCCGACTTTGTCGTTGTTCCGCGCCGCCGAAAACGCCAGCGTGCTCGCGATTTCCGCCGCGATTTCGCGCTTCGACGAGTCGCCGCTACCGAACTGTCCGCTTGCCGAGAGGTCTACTGCCAGCATCATGGTAAGCTCGCGCTCTTCGCGGTATTTCTTGACGTGCGCCTTGCCCGTGCGGGCGGTTACGTTCCAGTCGATAGACCTGATTTCGTCGCCCGGCTGGTATTCGCGCGCCTCCTCGAAGTCCATGCCGCGCCCCTTGAAGACGCTGCGGTACGCGCCCGCGAGGTTCTCGCTGACCTGCCTGTTGGTGCGGATTTCTATCTGCCGCACCTTTTTGAGCATTTCTGTGATTTTGTCGCCCATAACAGCGCGCGCGGTTTAGGGAACTGCGACTTTGTCGAGGGTTTTCGAAACCACGTCTTCGCTCGAAATTCCCTCGGCTTCGGCTTCGTAGCTTACGATGATTCTGTGTCTGAGAACGTCGGGGGCGATGTCCTTTACGTCCTGCGGCACGACGTATCCGCGCCCCTGAATGAACGCGTGCGCCTTCGCCGCGAGTGTGAGGGCGATTGTCGCGCGGGGGCTTGCGCCGAACTGCACCATGTCGCGCAGGTCGGCGAGTCCGTATTTTTCAGGTTCGCGGGTCGCAAAGACGATGTCTACGATGTAGTCCTTGATTTTGTCGTCGATGTAGATTTCGTCCACGACTTCGCGCGACTTCATGATTCTTTCGGGCGAGACAACCGTGTTTATCGCCTCTACCACGCGCGTTTTCGCCATCAGGTCGAGGATTATGCGCTCCTCTTTTTTGTCGGGATAGCCGATTTTAAGCTTGAACATGAATCTGTCGACCTGCGCTTCGGGAAGCTGGTATGTTCCCTCCTGGTCGATTGGGTTTTGCGTTGCGAGCACGAGGAACGGCTCGGGAAGCGCGTATGTCTCGCCGCCGATTGTTATCTGGCGTTCCTGCATGGCTTCGAGCAGCGCGCTCTGGACTTTTGCGGGGGCGCGGTTGATTTCGTCGGCAAGCACGATGTTTGCGAAAATCGGGCCTTTCTGCGTGATAAATTCGCCCTTTTGCTGGTTGTAGATTAGAGTGCCCACGATGTCGGAGGGCAGGAGGTCGGGCGTGAACTGAATGCGGCTGAATTTGGCGTCCATTGCCGCCGCCATCGTCTTCACCGCGAGCGTTTTCGCAAGCCCCGGCACGCCTTCAAGCAGAACGTGCCCGTTTGCGAGAATGCCCGTCAGAAGCCTGTCCACAAGGTATTTTTGCCCGACGACGGATTTTGCGATTTCGTTTCTTAACAGCAATGTCCAGTCGGACGCCGCCTTGACTTTGTCGTTTATTTCGCTGAGGTTTGTACTCATATTTTTCGTGTTTTAATTAAATTTAACTTGGAAGTAAATCGGAAGTAAAGCGGCCGCCATTAGCCGCATTTTTTCGATGCGCTAATCGACAAATATATTTAGCGCGTTGTTCCGAATTTTTCGGCGCGGCTACGCAACTCTAACGGTTTTCCGAAGATTCCGCGTTCTCGACGCTCTCGGCGGCGTCGGAGCGGAATTCGAAATTTATGCGCGGGCGGAAGTCGCGGTTTTCCTCTTTGGGCTTTTTTTCGCCCTGTTCGGGTTGTCCTTCCGCTTGTTCGGGGTCGAGCTTCGACTTTTCTTTTGCCTTCAACAAAACGCTCTCCTGCGCGAACGCCTCCAACGCGGGCGTCTTGCGCGCGCTTCCCGCCGCGCTCGGTATTGTGTGCGGCGCGGATTCCGCCTTTCCCGTCGATTTCGCCAAGCCCGCGGGGCTTGCTGTGTTGGGAACGGCGTTTGCGGCGGCTTTCAATTCCTCCGACTCGTTTGCGGCTTCCGCCGCGGTTTTTATCGCTTGGGAGTCCTGCGGATTTTCTGCGACTTCGGCAACTTCTGCATTTTCGGCGTCGCCGTCTTTTTTGGATTTGCTTTCGGCTTCGTCGCCGCTTTCCGCGCTCTTTTTGCCGAAAGAATCGGCGGCGTAGAAGAACACTCCCGACGGCCCAGCGTCCTGCTTCAACACGATTGACGCGTATCTGATTTTGTCGAGCGGCGTTCGGAAGAGGGGAGTCTTTCCGTGCGCCGTCGTCGAGCCGTAGCAGAACGAGATGAAATCGACAAGTTCGTCGCTCGTGAATTCGATTCTGTCGCCGTCGTCGAAATTCTCCTTTTCGAGGTCGATTTCTATTTCGCCGAGCTTCGCAAGCCCCGACGTGTCGAGCCTGTCGTCGACAGTGTTGTGCTTGGGCGCGGGGGCGTCGGTCTTTCCGTCCCAGGAGACCCTGTAATTTTTCGAGTTGGGCTCGAAAGTTTCCTCGTCGACGATTCCGAACACCTCTATGCGGAGCTTGTTTTCAAGGGAGCTTTCAGCCTTTTCCGCCGCGCGCTCCGCCGAGATTCCCGCGGGCGGCGGCGGCAGAGATTCCGCGCTTTGCGCGTTCGATGCGGGCACGAGCGGAAGCTTCTTTGCGAAAATCGAAAGCGTCGCGGTTATCACGACGTCGCGCGACGGCGCAAGCCCGACAGCGGGCGCGTCGAATTCGAACGGAATGTACGCTATTGCGCGTTCGCCCTTTGCGTTGTTTACGGCGATGAAGTCCGACTTCGAAAAGTCCCTGTTCGGGTCGGCCTCGAAAATGAATGTGTCGCCGCGGGCGGCGGTTATTTCCTCCGCGCATGCGACGTGCGCCGCCAGCGCAATAAGAATCGGCAAAGCCGCAAGCCGCGCGCATTCCGAAGCTGTCTTAAAAAAACGGTTTCCGCCCCTGCTTTTCATGGAAGTAGAATGTCGGTTTGCGAAAACTTTGTCGAGCGCATTTTGCGGGCGTCCCCAAAAAACAACCCCGACCGAATGGCCGAGGCTGCGCTTTCGCGGGGTAAATCAGATTTTCGGGAGGGCGGCGGGAATGTCCACTTTGTGGAGCGTGCCGCGCTTGATTCTTTCGAGCCTGTGGCGGCGGCGGATTTTCCTCGTCAGCTTTACGATAAGCTCGTCGATTGATTTATACATGTCGTCGCTCTCGACGCTTACGACCATATCCGGCCCCTGAATTTCTATGTGCCCTTTCGCGGAAAATTCGTTGTGCTTGCTCTTGTTCGGCTTGTACGCGAGTTCTATGCGGAGCCTAATGATTCTGTCATCGTGGGTGAACAGCTTGGACATTTTGTTTACCACGCTCTGTTTGAGGGCGTCGGTAAGTTCCAAGTTTTGTCCGGATATGATGATGTCGTTTTCGTTCATTTCTTCCTTTCGGGTTTGGTGGCGGCGTGTTGCCGGCGTTTGTCGGGCGCGCGAGCCTGTTAAAGTTGTTCCGCAGGGCGGAGTTTTGTGAAAGAGCGTTCGATGTCCGTCTCGCGATTTTTTAACATTTTAGTGTTGAAAAAGAACCGCGTTTTGTCTGATTTTACCGCCTAAGGGTAATATCCCGACGGCAGTGGACAAGGTAGTGTAAAGAACCGAAAATTTCAAGAAAAAAATGGAGAAGAATCACAGAAAACCGAATCGAAAAAAACTCGAATTAATCAAGCGCGAACTGGCGGAATACGACGCCGTTGTAATCACGGGCGCGTCCTCCGGAATCGGGCGCGGGATTGTCGAGCTAATCGACGAAGTTTCGCATGTGAGGCTCTGCAACATTTCCCGAAGTTTTCCTTCCTTTCTTTCCGACCGCAAAGACTTCCTCCATGTTCCGTGCGACCTGAAAAATTCCGCGGAAATTTCAGCCGCTATTCCCGGAATTTTCGGGTTCATCGGCGCGGGACGGAACGGGAATCCGCCGAAGATTCTGCTTGTCAATAATTCGGGATTCGGCGCGTACGGCGAATTTCCCGAACCGTCGGTTTCGAGAAATTGCGAAATGGTAGATGTGAACGTCCGCGCCGTCGCCATGCTTTGCGGCGAATTTGCCGACGCGATACGCGCGGGGCGCGGCTCTATAATAAATATCGCAAGCACCGCGGCGTTTCAGGCGTGCCCGCAGCTTGCGGTTTACGCGGCGACAAAGTCTTTCGTCAAAAGCTTCACGCTCGGAATCTCCCACGAACTGCGCAAACACGGATGCAAATGCCTTTGCGTCTGCCCGGGGCCTACAAGTAGCAACTTTTTCCGCGCGGCGGGCTTCGACACTCCGCCGCTACCGTCGGGCTTCGGGCACGAACCGCGCGACGTCGCCGAGGCGGCGTTGGAGGCTTTGGCGCGGGGAAAGATTTTGAAAATCGTGGGGCGGACAAATTTTCTGCAATGCGCGGCGACGCGCTTTGTTCCGACGGCATTGCTTGTGAAAATATCGGGCTTTGTCTTGGAGCGGATACGCTCACTGAAATAGGCGGGCGGTTTTTGCGGAGGGCGGAACGTTTCGGCGGCGCGGGTGTAAGTGGCGCATATAAAGTCAATTCCGCCGCGCGGCGGATTCGGCGCGGAGATCGGCTTCAAAAAAAATGAAAATTTTAAAAAAAATGTCTTGCCAAGCCGCCGAAAATTCCTACATATATGGGGCTTTAAAAATCAAGTCGCTCAGGTGGTGGAATTGGTAGACACGTACGTTTGAGGGGCGTATGGCGAAAGCCGTGTGGGTTCGAGTCCCGTTCTGAGCATTTGATTTTTTTACGAGGAGCAAAGGGCGAATGCCCCGCGCAAAAATCGGGGCCGTAGCTCAGTTGGAAGAGCGCTAGAATCGCACTCTAGAGGTCGTGAGTTCGAACCTCATCGGCTCCACCATTTAAAAAAACGCAATCCGTTAGGGTTGCGTTTTTTTGCGTGGAGACGGGAGGCGAGAACGAACGAAGTGACCACAAGCCCCGCGAATCGGGAGATTGAGGAGGATAATTTGCGGAGCAAATTACCCCGCAGGGGCGAGACGAGCGGATTTTTGCGGAGCAAAAAACAGGCGAGCGAGTCCAATTCGAACCTCATCGGCTCCACCATTTAAAAAACGCAATCCGCTAGGGTTGCGTTTTTTGTTTCCTCGTGTCGTGCGGCAAGGCGCGGGGTAAGTTCGACGTCTTTTTGGTATGAAAACGCGATGTTTGTTTGAAAGTGTTTTTTGTGTGTCGTTGGCACGTTTATAGTTTGAAGAATTCGCATTCAGTGTTAAAACGATTGCATTTAATGAAGAAAAATTCGGACAAATCGGGAGCGGGCGACGGCGGCAAATACGCTTGGAGCATTTACGGCAACGAGGAACTGAAACTCATGCCGTCGGGCAACCGCATTGTCTACTTCATGCACAGGCGGCGCGGCGAGGTTCGCCCGATTTCCGCGCTCGACCGCGACGAGCGTCTGCTTCTGATGCCGCCGTCGTCCGTCGGCGACGTCTGGAAAAAATTTGCAATTTCGCTGCTCGGCTATGCCGACCACACAAAGGGCTACTACCATTCGCGCGTGAACGAGTCTTTCCACGACATGCTGATTGTTGAAAAGGGCGTGCTGGGCGCAAAATTCGGCGGCGGAAAATTCTCGCTCGCCCGCGGCGACGCGCTCGTCATTCCGCGCGGAAATCTGTGCGACAACTTTGTCAGCAACACAAACACCTCCGTCTGGTGGATTCATTTTGCCGACATTCCGTATTGGTCGGACAGGCTCGGCGCGGAGGTTTCGGTGAGGCAGCTGGGGAGCTTCGGCGCGTTGTCGGCTCTCATGCGGGCTTTCATGGAGGAGGTCTTTTCGCCCGACGCAAGCAGGGCGGTTCTCGCAAACATTGCGTCTTCCATCGTAGAGATTTTCGGGCGCGAGTTTTGCGCGAGGAAGTCTGGCGACTCCGCGGGCGACGCCGTCGCGCGGCTTCTGGCGGAAATCGCCGCAAATCCCTGTGCCGACTGGGACAGGGAGGCTCAGGCGCGGAGGCTTTCCGTTTCGCCGCGCACGCTCGACAACCACTGCATGGCGCGCTTCGCCCGCACTTACTCGAAATTTCTGCGCGACTGCCGCATGGATTACGCCCTGCGGCTTGTCCGCCAAGGCGCGAAAAACGCCGAAATTGCGCGGCTCGTAGGCTATGCCGACGCATATTCGTTTTCGAAGGCGATGCGCGCGCATTTCGGCAAATCTCCGCGCGAGCTTAAAGGCGGCTTCCCCGCCGCGTAAAAAACAAAAGGCGTTCCGGATTTCTCCGAAACGCCCCTGCGTTTGTTCTGCCGCCCTCGGCTATTCGAGCGATTTGAGCATTGCCGCCGCCCAGAGGGTGTCGGGCTTGAGCTTCAAGGATTGGCGGAACGACTCTTTTGCGCGGGCGTCAAGCCCCAGTCCAAGTTCGCCGAATCCCTTTGTCAGGAACATGCGCGAGTTGATGTTTTCGACGCTGTCGCCCGTAGTGCCCTCCGCGCCGTAGAAGTTTGTGTGCGTTTTCACCATGCCCTTCGCGCCGTCGTCGATAAGCGACTTGAAGATTGCGTCGGCTTCGGCGGTTTTGCCGAGCTTTTTGAGCGCGCGCGCCTTGTAGAAACGCCAGTTTGTCTTCTTTGTGTTGACAGCCGCCGCCTTTTGCCAGTTCGTTTTTGCGTTCGCGAAGTCGCCGAGTTTTTCGTAGGCGTCGCCGATGAGGCAGTAGGTTTGGGCGTCGCGGGGAATGCGGGTGTCGTAGAGGAAGACCTGATGGTTTTCGGGGAACTTGAAGCCCTCGTTGAAGAGCGCGATTGCGCCCTTTGCGTCGCCTTTGCCGAGCTTGTCAAGCCCCGCGAGAATTACGGCGTCGAGGTATGTTTCGTGGAAGTCGGCAACGCCCTCGCGGGTCGGGAAGTAGCATTCTTTGAGGAGTTTCAAAACCCTGTCGTAGTCGCCGACAAACGTGCCCGTGGATACTTCCGCCGCAAGCGGATAGTAGCGTTTGACGCACGTCGAATGGTTGTTTTTCAGCAGTTCGTAGCGTTCGGCGACGGGCGCGTTTGCGCCTTCGAGCACTTGGTCGATTTCCTCGAAGAACATCGCCTGCGAGTTGTCGAGCGCGATTGCCCTGCGGTAGTAGTCCGCCGCCTTCGGGCAGTTTTTGAAGTACTTCCAGTAGCCGTAGCCGATGTTGCGAAGCGCCATTGCGTTTTTCGGGTCGAGTGAGAGCGACTTTTCCCATTCAGCCATGCCGCGCTCCGCCTGCTTGTCGTAGTAGGCGCAGCCGAGCCAGTAGCGGAGCCTTGCGCTTTGCGGGAAGTCGGCGGTTGCGTTTTCCATCAGAGCGATTGTTTCGAGCCTGAACGGATTGCACGATTCCTGCGGCATTGCGAGTGCGTCGCCGAAGAGCTTTTTGTATGCCTGCATGTCGCCGCGTTTTTTTGCGAACGCCGCGAGCCACATTTTGACCGTGGGGTAGGGGGCTTTTGCGTCGGCGCGTTCGAGCAGCTCGACGGCGTCGGCGTCGAAGCCGTTGTGCATGTAGGCGAGGGCGAGTTCGAGGTACGATTCCGCGTCGCCGCGCATGAGCTTTTCGAAGTCCGAATTTTCGCCGAGCAGCATTTTTTCACGCGCCGAATAGACGTCTACGGGGTCGATTGCCGAAACGCGGTCGAGGCACGCAAGCGCGGCCTTTTTATCGCCGAGTTTGCGCAGAATAGTCGCTTTCAGGTTGAGCGCGGGCAGGTTTGCGCCGTTGTAGAGTACGGCTTCGTCGAGGCGTTCGAGGGCGTTTTCATAGTCGCCCGCCTGCGAGTAAATCTGCGCAAGCTGGAAGTTTGCGGCCGAGTTGTACTGGTAGTTCCAGACCGCGCGGTAGAGCGTTTCGACGGCCTCGGCGGTCTTGCCTTCGGCTTTGAGGATAAGTCCGAGGTTGTAGGTTGCCTCGCAGTCGCGGGGGCGCGTGTAGTCTTTCGTCTGGCGGGCGATTGCGGTTGTGAGGTATTTCTTCGCCTTTGCGAAGTCGCCGCGCAGCCGCCAGTAGACGCCCATTTGCGTGTTGGCGCGGGTGTCGCCGGGGTCGCGCCGGAGCACTTCAAGGAAGTAGTCGTTGGGTTTTACGAAGGGGTTGTGGAATTGCAGGTTGCGCATGCCCACAAGGAGGCATTCCTCGGTGTTCTCGATGTCGCGCGGCGCTTTGGGAGGCTTGACGATTTCGGGAAGCGGCTTGTTCGGGTCTTTGACCACGGGCGTGTACGAAAGCAGTGTTTTGTCGTCGGACGATTTCAGCGCGAGCGTGAACTCCGATTCCTTTGCGCCGGCGGGAACTTCGATTGTTTTGACGAAGGGCTTGTCGGGCGCGATGTCGATTTTCTGCGCGAAGATTTTTTTGCCTTTGAGAGAAAGCACAAGCTCCGCGCCGTCGGTTTTTTCGGTCGCGAGCGCGCCGAGCAGCATTTTTCCGCCGCCGAGCAAATCCATGTTGATTGCCGCGCGTTTCGAGCCTTTCTTGACGCCGCCGATGTCGCGCAGTCCGTACCAGTACTGCGAGAAATTTTTGATTTCGTAGGGGGTAATCCAAGTGTAGTCGGGCTGGTTGTCGGAGTACGCGCCCTGCATAAGCTCGATGTAGTGCCCCGCAGTGTCGGTGAGGATTTTCGTGGGCCAGCCAGAGTTTGCTCCCCACAGCCAGAACTTTCCGCCCTTTACGATGTTGTGGTTGCCGACGAGCATTGTGCCCGCCTTGCGCCCGTGGTCGTAGCCTGCGATGAAGTCGTCTTTGAGGTCGTGGACGAAAACCGAGTTGTTCGACGGGTGGTTTTTCCACCACGAGATGTCGAGGTTGTTTTCGTACTCCTCCTTGCCCGTGTAGGCTTCGCGCGTAATCGGCCAGTGGCAGAAGCTTTCCTTGCAGTGGAACGTGCCGAATTCCGTGTTTTGCGGAAATATAATCTGGTAGTTTTTATCGACGTATGTGGAGACGTTCGACCAGTAGAGAATGGAGTTGTCGTTCATCGTTGTGTTGGCGAGGCGTCCGCTGATTTCGATGTAAGACTTGTCCGGGTGCAGCGTAACCCCGATTGCCCACGACATTCTGTGGCGCAGTTCGGTTTCGCCAAGCCACACGGTTTTGCTGCCGTCGGGGTTCGAGGTTATGGCGTAGCTTACGGGCATGTGCGACGTCGCGCGGTGGTGGTGGAACACGTTCCATTCAACGCCGCCCGAAATCCACGCGCCCGTCATTCCGACGTTCGCGGGCTTGATTACGTCCTGATGGTAGAAGATGTCGTAGCCGTTCGTTTTGTCTACGGCGTAGAAAAGCCTGCCGCCGATTTCGGGCAGTATGCAGAGCTTGACGTACTTGTTTTCGAGGTACACCGCGTTGTACGACACGTCCTTTCTGACGCGCGTCATGTTGTCGTTGAGGCGGTACGGGTAGACGCTGCGGCGGGCGCGTTGGTACGACCAGTCGCAGTCGAATATCGGCGACTTCTCCGCGGGGTCGAGCGGATATGTCGGGATTGTCGTTGTCTCCTCCCACGCCTTCACCGGGTCGGCGAAAAGCGGGATTGCCGCCTGCGCCGCGAGGACGGCGCAGAGTATTGCTGTTGTCTTTTTCATATGATGCTTTTGCGTGTTAAAGTTTTCGCATTCCGCAAACGGAATACGCAATTCTACCATCGCGGAGGGCTTAGGTCAAATTCGCAAAAACAACATCTTTTCTTAAAATAACATCTTGCGCCGGAAATGCCTGCGCGCAAAAAACGCGCCGCGAAGGGTGTTCGACTGGCGCGCGGAAATTCCGTTTTTCGGTTCGGCTACTCCGATTTTTCGCGGATTATGTAATGCGGGCGTCTCTTTGTTTCGAGGTAGATTTTCGACATGTACTGCCCGAGTATTCCGAGGCAGAACAGCTGCATTCCGCTCAGGAAAAATATCACGCAAATCATGGAGGTCCAGCCGAACGCCGAGTTGTGGAACATCAGCTGGCGTATCGAAAGCACGACGATTGCGACCGCCGAGCACGCGCAGAACGCAAGCCCGATTACCGCCGCCACCGCAAGCGGTATCGTCGAAAACGACGTGAGCGCGTCGAGCGAGTAGAGCAGCAGCCCCCAGAACGACCACTTCGATTTCCCCGCGGGGCGTTCGGCGTTGTCGTATTCAATCCACTTCGTCTTGAAGCCGACCCATTCGTATATTCCCTTCACGAACCTGTTGTATTCGGGGAGTTCGAGGACGGCGTCGAGCACCCTGCGCGTCATCAGGCGGTAGTCGCGCGCGCCCTCGGTGAATTTAAGCGGCGAGATGCTGTTGAGTATTTTGTAGAAGATTTTTGCGCAGTACGAGCGCACGGGCGGCTCGCCGTCGCGCGTGCGGCGGCGTGCGGCGACGGAGTCGAAACCGCCGTTGAGCACGGCGTCGAACATTTGCGGCAGCAGCGACGGCGGGTCTTGGAGGTCGGCGTCCATAATCGTGATGAAGTCGCCCTTTGCGGCTTTCAGCCCTGCGAACATCGCCGCCTCCTTGCCGAAATTCCGGCTGAACGAAACGAAGCGTATCCGCGCGTCGGCGCGCGACATCTCGCGCAGAATTTCGAGGGTGCGGTCTTTCGAGCCGTCCTCCACGAAAATTATTTCGAAGCGCGGGTTGCCCATTTCCGCCATTGTCCTGAAAAATTCGTTGCGGAAAATAGGCAGCATTTCCTCTTCGTCGCGGCAGGGCACGACCACGCTCAGGAGTCCGTCGAATGCGGGTTTTGTTTCGTTTGCGCTATCCATCTGAAAAACACAATGGCGCGGCGGGCGTTTTTTGCAACAAATAAAAAATCGTCAAAAGCGGCGGCGTCTTTCGAGAATTTTTGCGTCGTCGACGAAAACCGTTCCGCGCGTGTTTCCGACGAAAACGGAGAAGCTTGCCGACGCCGCGTTTTCGGGGGCTTTGGCGATTATCCTAAGCTTCGCGAAGTCGAAAAATCCCGACGGCGCCTGAATGCGCTTTGCCGAAATCTGCCTTCCGTTTTTGTCGGAGAACGACAGCCGCGCGTAGCAGACTTCGCCGATTCCCACGTTGCCGTGAATCCGCGCCTCCGCCGCGTAGACCTTTCCGCCCGACGCCCGAACGGAGTTCGTGATTCCGACGAAATTTTGCGACGACATCGCGACGGATTTCCGTCCCGAATACGCGCGTTTGTCCGACACCGCGAGCGTTTCGGGGCTTGCCGAAAGCTTGAATGTCCGCCAGCCCGCCAGCCCGTTTTCAAAGTCGGGGTTTTCCGAAATTCGGACGGCGTCGGCGGCGAGTTCGGCGAGTCTTGCGAAATCGTCGCCGAGCAGTTTTTTTGCGCGTTCGGCGGTTTGCGGATTTTTTAAAAGTCGCTCGCCGACAAGTTCTCGGGCGTCTATAAAACTAATTTTTTTCCACACGGAGAAATCGAACTTCGGATATTTTGTATTTTCGTCATAGCGTTCCATTGCGAGCCTTTTGCGGGTTTCGGCAATTTGCAGGGCTTCGAGGGTTTCGATTGCGTCGGCGTCGGACTCCGCGCCCTCGAAGAGTTTTTTTTGCAGCTTGTACGCGTCTACAAACGCCTTTGTGATGTCGAAAACGAGCCTGATTTCGCGCACTCTGTCGCGTTCGGTTTGCGTTGCGCCCTTCGCCGTTTCGGCGGCGGAGAGGGCCGATTCCATCTTGCCGATTGTGTCGGCGTCGAGCAGTTCCGCCTGCGATTCGCGCTTGTAGAGTTTGAGCCATGCGGGCTTGTCGCGCCTCGAAAGCCACGCGTTTTCGGCGGTCTCGAAAAACTCGTCCACGCTCCCCGCGGCGTTTCCGAAATACGACCTGAAAAATTCGCCGCGCAGTTTGTCGGCGTCGGCGTTTGCGTCTTTGAGCAGCTTCGAGAGAATGTACATTTTGTGCGCGTCGTACGCCCACAGCGGGCGGCTTTCGCAGACATAGAGCGTCGCGCCGAGCCTACGCGCGTATTTGAGCGAATCGGCAAGCAGTTTCGGCGAGCCGCGCGGCACAAAGTAGGGCGCGCCGTAGTTGTAGTCGTATATGCCGAGCCTGCCGACACCCGACTTCGCCCATTTTTCGAGCAGCTTCAAGTCCTTTTTTCTCTCGGTTTCGTCGAAGTTGTTCTGCCTGTCGGCGCAGAGGAAAACTGCGGCGTTCGGCGACATTTTGAAGTCGGGCGGGTTCTCAGTGTAGAGGTAGGCGATTTCCGCGACGAGCCTGTCGGGATACCGCGCCGACACAGCGTTCGCGACGGCGTTTGTGAACGCGAACACCGCGTTTCCGTAGTCGGCGTATCCGTGCGGAGTGGCAGGGCGGCGCAGAAGCGCAGTCGGGGGCGTGTCGTCGAAGTTCGGCGCGTCGGCGTAGGAGACGCTGAACATTTTGCGGTCGGGGTGTTTTTCGAAAAATTCGCGGGTTTTGCCGGCGGCGAACTTTCTGACATCGGCGTTTAGGAAGTCTATTTGCGGCTGTTTCGTTTCCGCGAACGATATTCTTTTGCCGCGCCGCATTGCGAGCCAGTCGGGGTGTTCCGCCGCGACGGTAGCGTTTACAATGCGCGTAAGCGAGTGCGCCGAAAGCGCGTAGGTGTCGTTCTTGCCGTTTGCCGCCGCAAAGAATTTCGACGCGTCGTCGTACTGAGGAAAAAACCTGCCCGAATACGAAAAATTTTTCGACGCCTTTCCCGCGGCAAACTTTGCCGAGCCGTCGCGGACAATTCCGAGCGGCGGCGGCGCGAGGACTCGGACTCCCAAAAACTTTTCCGCAAATTCGCCGACGGCGGATTCTGCGTCGTCGGGGTTTGCGTAGTTTATTTCGGCGGAGCGTCCGTCCGCGCGGAGTTCGACGGAATCATCGGTAATGTCCGCATGCGAGATCGTTATTTTGTAGTTCGGCGGAAATTCGACCGCGCTTTCGGCAAGCAGGGTTTCGAGCATTTCGGCGGCGCGTTTTTCCGCGACAGTCGCCGCGCCCGCCGCGCAGGCGAGCGAAAGTGCGGAAGCCAGAATTGTCGGAAAAATGCGCATGTCGAGGGATAATGGTGGAGGTCGGGCGCGGATTTGTCAAACACAAGCCGCCGTTTTTCCAAAAGTATCCAAAGTATTTTTGACTAAAATTCGGGAGCGGATAAAATCGCGCACATGAATGCAACAACGCAGATTAAAAATACCGTAAAGATATGCGCCGACTCAAAGCGTTTCGACTCCCCGACGGATTCCGAAACGGGGTCGGCTGTAAAATTCAGACAGTTCGACGCCGTCCAGTTTGGCGTAGTTTTCAGGACGAACGGCGCGCTTGCCGATCTCTCGAACGCCGCGTATGCCGAGCTTGAAATCTCCGACATCGGCGCGTTGAACCGCCCCGAACCGCGCACCGCAAGCGTCCTTGTCCGCAAGCGCGTATCCGCGCTGGAAACGTCGCTCGACGAATCCGCCGTCGCGTCGGGAAGCTGCCACGCGACTTTCGAATTGGACAAGTCCGACACGAAAATCGACGCGGGCGAAAAGTGGCTGCGCATCTACGCGGTCGATTCAGACGGCTCGCGCACGTCGTTTGCAAACGGCTGGATTTTCGTAGAACCGACATACGGTGAGGATTCAAATTTGGCGACGCCCGACGACCTGAAATACTTGGTGTCGGCGCGCGACTACGCCGAAGTTTCGGAGGGCTACGCAAACGGCGGCGGCGCGGGGCTTTCCGAAACATCACCCTATTATAAAAACAACTCGAAGTATTTTTCCGAACAGGCGAAAGCGCATACGGAGTCTTCTTCCGCGTACGCCGCGCAGGCGGAAAGCTCCGCGCAGTCCGCAGAGGCGTCGGCGGAAATTGCGGGCGGCTACGCTTCGAACGCGGCGGATTCCGCGGCGTTTGCTTCCGTTCAGGCGGAAAGCGCGTCGGCTTCGGCAAGTTCGGCGCAGTCTGCAAAGGCGAAGGCGGAATCGGCAAAGACAGCCGCCCAGCTTGCCGCGGCAAGCGCATCTTCTTCGGACGCGGGGCGTCTTGCGCTCGCAAAGTCCGACAGCGGCACATTGTACTTTTCGGGCGGCTCGGCTTCGGCAACGCCCAACCTTGCGTTCGATACGCTTTCCGTGCTCTTCAAAACCGACTTCGACTTCTCCGTCGTGCAGACCGCAAACGTGCTCTTCCCGTTTCTTGCGGGCACGATGTCAACGGGCATATATCTGGCGGCGCAGTTCGGCGGCGACAACCGTTTGCGCGCAATGATGGGCGCAACTGCAATCGGCAGTTTTTCGCGTTCGGACATCGCGGCTCTCGCAGGCGACGGACTCAACGCCCTTGCGTTCGTCTTCAAAAAACTTGCCGACGGAAACGCGCAGGTTTCGCTTTTCGTCAACGGAGTTTCCGTGCAAAACCGCGCAACCGCAACGGCGGCGTATCCGACTCTTAACAACGCGCTCTCCGTCAACAAATGGGGTTCGTCGAGCACAAGCGCGGGCATGGTCGGCTACTCCGACTTCCGCGTTTTAAACTTCGACGTTTCCTCCTCCGACGCACCATACACCCTTTCCGACTACCAAGCGGGCAAGCATCTTCCGCCGTTTTTAAGCGGCGGGGTGTACATCAAAAGCAATCCCGACGTGGTGGCGCAAGCGACGCCCTCGGCGGGCAACCTCGGGCAGACAACGCAGGGCACGCTTGCAAAGTCCGACGACGGCTACACGCTCACGCTCACGTCCGCCGCAACCCGTCGCTTTTGGTTTAAGTTCGACAAAAAGTATCCGGCAGGCACTTGGTTTAGAGTCCGCAGAGGTGCGCTCACATGGGACGGCATGGAGACCACAGGCAGCCGCATTTCGCAGACTTCGCTCAACGTCGGCACATCGACAACATCGCCGTACACGACGCCCGTTAACGACCTGCCGACAAGCGAAGCGGTGGACGTAGTTTTTCAAACGCCCGTCGATGCCGACATGGTGGGCTTCCCGACTTGGAACGGCGCGGACGTGCCGACCGCCACGATTTCGATTCCGTATTTCGAATTCGAAGTTATCGGCGCAACAACCGCCCTTGAAAACTACACATTCGACGGGAAAATCCGCGACGCTTCGGGCAACGAAAGCCACGCGACAATAAGCGGCTCTGTTGCGGGAGACATGGACAACTCGGTAAATCAAATATATTCGGCGTTCTCCGCAAAATACACTCAGGAGAACGCGTAATTCAAAAATTCACCTATGAAAATAAACCTACAAACAAACATCAACGGGGTTTCGCAGACGGTCGAAGCCGAAATCAGGGGCGTGAACGTGTACATCGAAACCGCGTTCGGGCGCAGTGTAATTCAGCTGAGGGAGAAGTCGGAGCTTGCGGCGATAGAGCCGTACGCCGAGACGATTCAGGCGATGGCGGACGCGTATGCCGCGCTTAAAAATCCGCAGGCAACGGAAGACGCGGAAACGGGCGGAGAAAGTTCGGGCGAATCGGAAAGCGGCGCTTCAACCGCAGACGGCGAAGCTTCGGGCAATGCCGACGCAAACGGCAGTATGGAAACGCGCGGCGCGGAGTCGTCCGAAACATCTTCCAATGCGTGTTCGAAGGGCGAATAAATGGACGGGCTTGAAATACTCGGCGCAACGGGCGCGGGCGCGGTTGTCGGCGGCGTTCTCACATGGATTACCGCCCTCCGCAAGGAATCGCACGAGCGGCAGCTTGCGGTAATCGACAAGTTGCGCGACGCCGCCCGCGACGCCGACGACAGCGCCGACAAGGCGGCGGCCCGCGACTGCTCCTGTGTGGGGCAGCGGGTTCGGCAGTTCATCATAGCGGCGTTGATTTTCAGTTTCGTTGTCGCGCCGTTTATTTTTGCGTGGACGAACATTCCCATCGCCGTCGAGCGCACGGAGGAGTGGGGCGGCTACCTTTGGGGAATTGTCCCCGAATACACGCGGCAGGTGATAGACTACGCCGCGGGCTTCTACATTCCCGCCGAATTCAAAGTGGCGTTTATGGCGATTGTCGGCTTCTACTTCGGCAGGAGTGCGGCGCGTTGAATATCCGCGCGGTCGAATCTCCGACCGTTTCCCGCCGCCGCGCCGCAACGGATTTTGCGGGCGCGGCGGCGGACGCCGACATTTCGAGACGCTCGGATTTTTGCGCGCGTTTACAAAAATGCGCTTGACTTGCCCACACAATTTTAGATGATTCAATACGATTTTACCGACGAAAAGTCGGCGGACAATATGCCTAGATGGCGGAATCGGCAGACGCAGCGGACTCAAAATCCGCCGGTAGCAATACCGTGAGGGTTCGACCCCCTCTCTAGGTACTTTTCTACAACCCGCGAAACACTGTTTCTTTCGCGGGTTTTTTTGTGCCAATCGTTATTTGGCAATATTTGGGCTTGTTCGGGGCTTGCAAGATGGCGTTTAAGAAACAGGTCGCCGCGTGGGTTGTGCTTGTGCGCAATGGGCTAATGGGTGGGTGGGCGCATTCGGCGGCACTTGTGTGATAAAACGCAAAACGCGCGGAGGGGGTCAACAGAAAAGACCGCAAGTTGTTTAACTTGCGGTCCTTAAAGTGGTGGCCAGACCAGGAATCGAACCAGGGACACAAGGATTTTCAGTCCTCCGCTCTACCATCTGAGCTATCTGGCCTTCGAAAATTTTGAAGTTCTCATAAGACCCGATTTTCTCTGTTTCGTCAAGCTCTTTTTCAAACTTTTTTGCTTTTTTTATTTGTTGATTGTTGCCGCCTTTTCCTTTTTAATTCCCCGCAATCCTCAATAAACTTGTTATATGAAATACTTATTTGCATTACTGATGTCAGTTTCGTTCGCGCTTCACGCCGCAAATTTGAAAACGGTTGAACTCTTTAACGGCAAAAATCTCGACGGCTGGACTCCGTTTGTCGCCGACGGCTCGAATCCCGCCGACGTCTTCTCCGCGGACAACGGCATTATTTGCGTCAAGGGCAAGCCTTTCGGCTATCTCCGCACCGACAAAAAATATTCCGATTTCAGGTTGCACGTCGAATGGAAGTATCCGACCGAAACCGTCAACAGCGGAATTTTCCTTTTCGTTCAGTCGCCCGACAAAATTTGGCCGAACGCCGTCGAATGCCAGCTCATGAAGGGGCGCGTGGGCGATTTTGTTTTGCTCGGAGGTTCCGACGTCGCCGAGTTCGAAATTCCCGCGGGCAAGCAGCGTCCGCAATTCCCCGTCGTCAAACGCTACGGCGAGTCTAACGAGAACCCTGCGGGCGAATGGAACAATGCCGATATCATTTGCATTGACGGCACGATTACGGTTTTCATAAACGGCACGCTCCAAAACAGGGCGACGAAAGCGGCGAACAAATCGGGCTACATTGCCTTGCAGTCGGAGGGCGGGGAAATCCATTTCCGCAATGTAAGGCTGACGCCGCTTCAAAACTAAGCTGGTTTTTTTCGAACGCCGCGTATTTTGCGCGGCGTTTTTTTTGTGTCCGCGTTCGGGCTTTTTTGTTGCGGCGCAGGCGGGACGCGCTAAGATGCGGATTTTATTTATGAGTTTGATTTCGCTAAGCAACGTCTCACTGAAATTCGGCGTCAAGGTGCTCCTCGACGGCGCGGATTTAAACATTCTCGAAGGCGATTCCGTCGCGCTTGTCGGCCGCAACGGCACGGGGAAAACGTCGCTGTTGAAGCTTGTGGCGGGGCTGAACGTTCCAGATTCGGGGCGGGTTGAGCGGCTGAAAACCGTCAAGACCGCGTACCTGCCGCAGGACGTTCCCGTGGATTTGCGCGGCTCGGCGTACGACGTTGCGTCGGGGGGTTTGGGGGAGGTCGGCTTGAAGCTTTCGCGCTACCGCAGGCTGCTTGCGGAGATCGAGGCGGGGGCGGCGCACACCGACGAATTCGACGCGCTTTCCCTTGAACTCGACGCTCTCGACGCGTGGAGTGTAGACTCCAAAATACGCGCGGTTCTCGAACGGCTCGAAATCTCCCCCGAACTCGACGTAGCGTCGGCGTCGGCGGGATTGAAACGCCGCGCCCTGCTCGGACGCGGACTTGTGTCAGACCCCGACATTCTGCTTCTCGACGAGCCGACAAACCACCTCGACATCGACTCGGTTTTGTGGCTCGAAAAATTCCTGAAATCGTGCGGAAAGACGCTTGTGTTCGTGTCGCACGACAGGGCGTTTTTGCGGAATCTTGCAAACCGCGTTGTGGAGGTCGACCGCGGCAAACTCATCGCCTTCGACTGCGGCTTCGACGAATTTGTGCGCCGTCGCGACGAGCTTCTTGCCGCCCGCGAGCGCAACGAGGCGGTCTTCGACAAAAAGCTCGCGCAGGAGGAGGCGTGGCTTCGCAGGGGCGTCAAGGCGCGGCGCACGCGCAACGAGGGCAGGGTGCGCGAGCTTATGCGCCTGCGCGAAATCCGCCGCGCCCGCCGCGAGAAAATCGGCGACGTAAACCTGCGCGTGCAGGAGGCAGCCGCGGGCGGTCAGAAGGTGCTGGACGTAAAGAACGTTTCGTTTTCGTACGGCGGCTCTCCGATTGTGAATAACTTTTCGACGACCGTTTTTCGCGGCGACAAAATCGGGATAATCGGGCGCAACGGCATAGGCAAAACGACGCTGCTTAACATTCTGCTCGGCACGCTCAAACCCGATTCGGGCGAAGTCGTCAACGGCACGTCTTTGCAGGTGGCGTACTTCGACCAGCTCCGCAACGGGCTTGACGACGGCATGCGGTTGTGCGATTTCGTCGGCGGCGGTTCGGACTTCGTAACGGTCAACGGCGCGAAGCAGAACGTCATGGGCTACCTGCAAAATTTTCTCTTCGAGCCGTCGCAGATTTTGAGCGACATCGGCACGCTTTCGGGCGGCGAAAAAAACAGGCTCATGCTCGCAAAGATGTTCGCGACCCCCGCCAACGTGCTCGTTCTCGACGAACCTACGAACGACCTCGACATGCAGACAATCGAGATTCTCGAAAGCGCGCTCGTGAACTTCGACGGCACGATTCTGCTTGTCTCCCACGACCGCGAATTTTTGAACGACATCGTAAGCGGCGTTTTCTGCTTCGGCGAGGACGGCTCGGTTTCGGAGCTTGTCGGCGGCTACGACGAGTGGGAAAAATTCAGGGCGTCGCAGGTGGCGTCGAAACGCGCGGCGAAGACCGAAAAGCCCGCGGTTTCCGAAAAATCCGCCGCTCCCGCCCCGAAACGCCGCGACAAATTCACAAACAGGGAGCGCGAGGAGTTGGAGACAATTCCCGCGAAAATAGAGGCGTTGGAGGCGGAACGCGCCGAGCTTGCCGCAAAGCTCGAAGACCAGAATTTTGTGGTGTCGAATTTCGACAAGCTCGAAGCAATCAACGCCCGCATGCAGGAAATCGACGCCGAGGACGAACGCCTGATGACCCGCTGGGCTGAGCTTGAAGAGCGGCGCAGCGAAATGAAAAGCGGCAAATGAAGATTCCTATTCCGAAATTTTTTGTCGCGCGCGCCGCGCAGGCTTGCGGCTTCGGGCGTGCGAGGCTATTCGGCGGACGAATTCGTGAGGGCGTCGGAGCTTCCCGAACCCTGCGTTTTCGAAACGGAGCTGTTCTACATAGCCGAATATTTTACGAATGTGGAATCCTACAAAATAATAAGCGATACTTTGAATAGGGACGAATACGAAAGCTTTTCGCCCGAAGCTTCGTGGAAAAGATTTTTCGAAATGTACAACTCTGCCGCCTCCGAAAACCGAAACGCTGCGGTCGAAATAGGCACACAAAAAAAGAGCCTCCAAGCGGAGGCTCTTTTTTGTCGCGCGGGCGGTTTACAGGTCGGAGTTGCCTCTGCCCAGCCGCAGGAATCGGCAGTCGCCCTTTTTCATTTTGAGCGTGAGCGTCCGCGAGTTTCCGAGTTTGTTTCCGCTAAGGGCGTTGTAGACCGCGCCGTCGCGCCCGAGGTCGATTTCGTATTCGCCGTCCTCTACCGCCACGACCGAGATGTACGCGCCGTTTGCGTAGACCACCGCTCCCTGCTTGTTGTAGGCGTGCGCCCCCGCAAGCTCCGCCATGTGGCGGTAAAGCTCAGTGGGGATTTCGGGCACGCCGCAGAAAAGCTGCGGGTGCTTGCCGCTTTTGCGCAGGACTATTGCGGGCGAGCCGTTTCCGAATTTCGCAAGCACAAGGTCGCCGCTTTCGGGAATCGGCGAGAGCAGCGGCATTGCGTATTCCGTGCCCGTTATCGGTTTCAGCCCGATTTTTGCGCCGTCTTCGGTCGGTGTTGCCGCAGCTTTCGCGGTGATGCGCTTGACTTTGAAGCCCGTTGCCTCCTCTGTTGCGGAGGTCGAAAATTCGCGCCTGTCGGTGTCGATGTAGGCGGGAAGCCACGCCCAGATGTTCGCCGATTTCTCGCGCAGGGCGGCGCACGCGGCGCGTTGGTCGGCGTTCAGCGCGTAGACCGAAAGCATTGCGTTGAGCTTTGCGGCTTCGGGCTTGGCGAGAACGTCGGAAAGCAGGTACTGCCCGAACGGCACGCCGGAGCGGTTTGCCGCAACCCTTCCCAACGCCATCAGCCTGTTTGTTGTGATTCCCGCCGCGCCTTTTGCCGCCACCATGCACATGGAGGTTTCGTCCATGACGAGGCGCATTTGCGGGCGGTAGGGGAGGGGGCGGGCGATGATGTCGCGTTCGGGCTTTGCAAAGCTTTTCATTTCGCGCCAGAGATTTTTGTCGTCGAACCAGCCCTGACCGAAGAGATCCATCCACCAGACGCCGTTGTTGCGGACGGTCTCCTGCGCGAGGTTGCGGCGCAGAACTTCGCGCGAGTCTTTGCGCGTGTAAAGCCCCGAATATTTGCCGGGGTAGTCGCGTCCGTCGCGCGGGGCGAGGTATGTTGAGGTGTCGTCTTCGTCAATCCAGAGTTTGCCCGAATCCGTGATTGATTCCGTCGCGCCCATTGTCGTTTTGCCGTCGCCGAAATTTCTGTCGGCGTACGAAATCGGACCGGACACCGCGTCGATGTCGGGCGACTTCAAGATTTTCGAAAGCGCGTAGTGCCCCGAAAACGCCGGACCGTTGCGCACGCCCGAAAATTCGAACCCGTAGCCGAAGAAGAAAATCGAGAGCCTGTTCGGCGCGGATTTGCGGATTACTTTTGCGAGCCCGAGGACGGTGTCCGCCATCTCGTCTTGCAGGAAGAGATTGAGGTCGGCGAGCTTCCACTGGGTCTTTGGGTCGATGATGTAGGCGGGGGCTTCGCGCTCAGCCTGCGTTGGGAGGGGGATTTTTTCGAAGGAGTCGGGCGCGGCGCAGTTCCACGCCTTTGCGAGGTTTTCGGGCGTACCGTACTTTTTTTTCAGCCAGACGCGCCACGCCGCGAGCGTGTTTTTGTCGTAGCCGCTGAACGAGCTGTGCCACGTTCCGCCGTAGAACCATTCACGCGAGTTTCCGCCCGCGGGGTGGTAGCCCGCCATGTTGTCGGGGTAGTGCGCCTCGCAGTATTCGATGAACTGCCGCAGCGATTCAGCCGCCTCCCTGCGGTAGGCGGGCGACGACACGGAAACGTAGGTTTCGTTGAGAGTGCCGTCGGAATTTTTCATGATGTCGTCGGGGTGCGAGTCGCGCCACCACTTGTTGATTTGGGGGTCGAGGCGCACGCGGGGAATGAGTTTCGCCTTCGGGTTTGCTTCGAGGAACACGCCGAAGGCGCTGTCGATGTATTTGAAGTCGGGCTTTTCGTTCGGCTTCGTCCAGACGCCGTTTATTTCGAACGAAACGAAATCGACGCCCGCTTTCGCCGCGTGTTTGATTGTGGAAGCGGCAATCGACGTGTCGGACTTTACGAACATGAATTTGTTGTCGTAGTAGTAGACGGAGGTCGAGAACGGGCGCGGGGCGTCGCTTTTTGCGCGGAGCTTGACCTTGTATTTTTTGCCCTTCCCGACGGGAATCGAATTTACATACAGGTGGAACCCTTCGAGCTTTTTGCCGCCGCCGAGCGTAAGTTTAAGGGCGCGTTCGCCGTCGTCGGTCGTCGTGTTTTCGAGCTTTACGGGCGGGTCTTCTCGGAAGCCCGCGCACCAGTGCGCAATGCTTTTGTCGGTCTTGTCGGACGCCGTGTCGAGCGAGAACACGACTTTCCCGCTTTCCGACTCCGAGATCTCCCATTTCGAAAAGTAGATTTCGCCCGCGCTCTTTCCCATGCGCAGTTGGACGATTGCCGGCAGGTCGTTCGGGGCTTCGAACTCCAATTCGGTTTCCTTCCAGACGTTCGCCTTTTTCAAAAGCGGGTGGTTGAGGCTTTCTCCGCAGCCTCCCGCAACCCAGACAATGCGGTTGCGCAGCGGCTTGCCGTTTTCCGTTATGAAGGGCGCGCCGTTGAAGCTTTCGACCTTGTATTGCGTCTGCGCGGCGCAGGCGGGTAGCGCAATTCCCGCCGCCGCGAACAAAATGTGGTAGATTTTTTTCATGTGCGTTTGTTCGATACGGTTATTTTTTGATGTCCGAGTTTCCGTTTCCCAAGCGTAGCAGCTTCGAGCCTCCGCGTTTCATTTCGATTGTCGCCTTTCCGTGTTCGCCGAGCTTTTTGCCCGTGAGAGCGTCGAAAACTTCGGCGTCGGAGCGCGCGTCGATTTTCACCGTTCGGGTTTCTCCGTCCGCCATTTCGGTCGGCGTAATCGAGATGTACGCGCCGTTCGCGTAGACCGCCGCGGGGGAATCGGTGTAGATTTTCGCGCCCGAAAGTTTCGCCATGTAGGCGTACATTTGAAAGGGTATTCCCGCCGTTCCGCAGAAGAGCGTTTTGCCGCGGAGCACGAGCGCGGGCTTGCCGTTTTGGTAGTTGCCGAGCACAATGTCTCCCTTTTCGACTTTCGGCGAGAGCAGGGGATTGGGAAAGCGTTTGTTTTCGGGTATGCCGAACGACTCTCCAAGCCCGATTTTTCTGCCGGCGGCCGTTGTGATGATTTTTCCCAAGATTTGTCCGTTTTGGATATTTTCAACTTCAAACCCCGTGGTTTCCCTCACGGCGTCGGGCGAAAAATCGCCCTTGTCGAGGTCGATGTATGCGGGTGCCCAGACGAAAACGGAGGCGTTTTTCTTTGCGCGTTCCCTGATTGCCGCGCGTTTTTTTGCGTCGAGCGCGTAGGCTACGGCGTAGATGTCGAGCTTCGAGTTTGTGGGCTTTCCGAAGAGGAGGTCGTCGAGCAGGTAGTGCCCGAACGGCGCGCCGATTCTGTTGAGAGTTGCGCGCGCCCTGCCGAACTCGCGCGTCATCGTGCGCGACGTTGCGCGGGCGGCGCAGTAGAGCGCGGAGGTTTCGTCGAAAACAAGCGCGATTTCGGGGTCGTAGGGCGACGGGTTTTTTATCATGTCGGTTTCCGCCGCGTCGAACGCGGTTTTGAGCTTCCAGAGCTTGGCGTCGTTGAAGAAGCCGCTTCCGCTCAAATCCATCCACCACGAGCCGATGTTTCTGACCGCCTCGTGCGCCATGTTCCGCGTGAGGACGTTGAGCGTCATTTCGCGCGTTTTTTGTTCGGGGTCGATTCCGGGGTAGCTGCCGACTTTCGGGGCGAGGTATGTGGAGGTGTCGTCCTCGTCAATCCAGAGCTTGCCCGCGCGGGTGATTGATTCCGTCGCGCCCATTGTGGATTTCCCGTCGCCGTAGTAGCGGTCGGCGTATGAAATCGGGCCGCAGAGGGCGTCGATTTTTTCGTTTTTGAGCAGTTTGCCCAGCCCGACGTGTCCCGAATACGCCGCGCCGTTGTGCAAGCCCGAAAATTCGCCCGCGTAGCCGTAGAAGAACACGCAGAGTTTGTCGGGCACTTTCTCGCGGATTACTGTTGCGAGGCAGTCAATCATGTCGAGCATTTCGTCCTGCCAAAATTCGTTGAAATCGGCGATTCGCCTGTCGGTTTTCGGGTTTACGAGGTAGTCGGGTTTTTCGCGCTCCGCCTTTGTGGGCACTTTTTCGGCGGCTATTTTCGCGTTCGGGTTGTTCCACGCCTTTTGGAGCGCGGCGTCGTTTGCGTATTTTCTGCCGAGCCAGCGCACCCATGCGTCCGCCGTAGATTTGTCGTAGCCCTGCCAGCGGGGGCTATGCGAGTCTCCGTAGAACCATTCGCACGAGTTCCCTCCTCCGGGGTGGTAGCCGATTACGTTTTTGCCGTAGTTTTTTTCGGCGAAGTCGATGATTCTGCGCAGCGCGCGCTGCGAGTCCGCCCTGAATTTCGGCGACGAAATCGACGCGTGCAGGTTGCTTTTTGCGCCGTCGAAGTATGTGAGGGTAGAGTCGGGGTTGGCTTTCAGCCATTTCAGCGGCGGATAGAATCTAATGCGGATTAATATTTTTGCGTTCGGATTGTTTTTTACAATCGACTTCAACGCGCCGTCGAGGTTCTCGTCGTTCGCGCCGCCGTCGTCGAAAAAGTCCGCCGCCTGAACGGGGAAAGTTATGATGTCAACCCCCGCGTTCCGCGCCAGCCTTACCTGCGGCTCGACGCGCGAAAGCGGCGCGGGCGCGATTGCCTTGTACTGCCCGTCCGCCCTGTCCAGAAGCGTGTACGTGTAGCGCATCGGCGCGAATTCCGCACTTGTTTTGATTCTGAATTTTACGGTATACGCCTTGTCCGCTTCGAGTTTGATGTCTTTTACGTAGACGTGGATTTGGTTGAGCAGAGGCGTTTCTTTTGTGATTGCGACGCGCAACGCGCCGTTTTTCGCGCCGTCAACTTGCGCGTTTTCCATCGTGAAAGGCAGCTGTTTTACTTTTTCTTTTCCGACGCACCAGTAGTTTATGCGGGGGTCTGGCTTTTCGCCGTCGAATTTCAGCTCGAAGACTTTTTTGCCGCTCTCCTTTTCGCTTATTTCGAATTTCGAGAGGAAATATTCGCAAACTTGGTTTGCGGTTCTGATGTGGAAGCGGGCGTCGTCTATTGGCGTTTTTTGCGGCTCGACGTCGAACGACACGCTCCGCCACTTCGTTTCGAGCGGCTTGATTTCCGGCGGGGCGGGCGTGAAGTATGTGGGCGACACATAGAGCATTCGCGCCCTTTGCGGCTTGCCGTCGAAAGTTATGCGCGGCACGCCGCCGACGTCCTCCACTTTGTACGTTTCCACGTCTTTGCCGCATGCGGCTAGTAAAAAGGCGAGAGCCGGTATCACACACAGATATTTTTTTATAAGCATAGCGGTTTACAAATATCGGACGCGCGTTTTTAGGTCAATCCTTTTGTATGTCTTGGAATGCGCAGGATTTCTGCTGCGCCGCCTGTGCGCGAAAAAACCGCCGAATCGGCGGTTTTTTTTGCGGAGCTTTTCGCGCCCGAAATTCGCAAACTATTTTCTAAAATTTGCGAAAACTTCGGCGGATTAAAAAACGGGCACAATGCTTATCGAAAGTTTCGCAAAGCGGGCTTCCAAAATAGCGCGGGGTTTCCCGAAAACGCGCGTCGGTGTTTTGCTATTTCTTCTGCTCTTTCGGTTCGGCTCTGCCCGTCCGTTTTGTGAATTCGAACGAGATGCTTCCGCGGGCGTCGAGCACGAGCGACGCCGAAAACTTTTTCTTTGTGCGCTTCGAAACGAAGTCCTCGATAACGGGGGTTTTGCCCGAGTTTGTGAGGCTTTCGATTTCCGCCCGCGTGATTGTGTGCGAAAGCATTGTCTTGCCGAGCCTGAACGAGCACTTGCGTTCCTCGCCTTTCGGGCAGCGGCAGACGTATGCGGTTTCCGTTTCCACAAGCTCTCCCGTTTTGCATTTGCAAAGCCCCATTGCCGACTTCGGGCATTTGCCGACAACGGGCGCGTCTTCGAGGTTTTCGGGTCTGCGTTCCGTGCCGTCGGGGTTGTCGCCGAACTGGAATTTTACGGCGAAGTTTTCGTCGAGTTTAAGCGTCGCCGTGTAGGGGCGTCCCATCTTGCTCTTGAAGCCTTCGAGCGGCCCGACTTTCCCCTTTGTGACAAGCTCGCGCACTTCCTCCTCCGAAATTTTCCTGTTGCCTATCGTCTTGTAAATTATGAACTTGCCGTCTTTTGATTTGTACGCGCGGAAAGTCTCTATAAGCTTCGAGCCGTCAATCGGGTTCGGAATATCGACTTCGTGCGATTCCACTTCCTCCTCCACGAAGTTGCGGGCTTTGTCCACAATTTGCGTCGTCATTGCGCAGATGCCGTCCATGAACGTTTTGCGCGAGAGCTGTTTGCGCTCGATAAGGCGGAGTTTTTGCTCCCACTCGCCCGTCATCGAGGGACTTGTGAGCGCGTCGATTGCGAGCGCGTCGAGGAAGCGGATAAGGCTTTCGGCGCGGGCTGTTGGGACGAGGTCGCGGCGTTCGCGTTCGACCAGTTTGTGCGCGATGAGGTTTTCTATGATTTGCGCGCGCGTTGCGGGCGTGCCCAGCCCCTTGTCTTTCATTGCGTCGGCGAGTTCCTCGTCGTCGAGGAGTTTGCCCGCGCCCTCCATTGCCGAGAGGAGCGTGGCTTCCGTGTACCGCGCCGGCGGCTTTGTGGATTCCTCTTTGAGATGCGCTTCGAGCATTTTTGCGCGTTCCTTTTCGTCGGCGAGCGGCGGCAGGATTTCCTTGTCGGACGTCTCCTTGTTGTAGACGTCGAGCCAGCCCGCCGAGCGGAGCACCTTGCCTTCGGTTTTGAAGATGTTTGAGCCTACCGCCGAAATGCGCGTCGTGACGTCAAACACGGCTTCGGGGTAGAACGCGGCGACGAACCTGCGGGCAATCATATCGTAGATTTTAGCTTCGTCGTCGGTGAGCTTTTTGCCCGAAACGTCCGTGGGCATGAGCGCGAAGTGGTCGCTGACCTGCTTGCTGTCGAAAATTCTTTTGCCCGCCTTTTTGACGTAGCCCTCGTCGACCGCCTTTTGCGCGAATCTGCGGTAGGGTTCCGCCATCGACTCCATCGTGCGGACGACAACCCCGCGGTAGTCGTCGGGGAGGGCGCGGGAGTCCGTGCGCGGGTATGTAATCATCTTGTGCTTTTCGTAGAGCGACTGCGCAATGCTGAGCGTTTTGTTTGCGGGGAATGAGTATTTGTTGTTCGCCTCGCGTTGTAGGGTTGTGAGGTCGTAGAGGCGCGGGGCGATTTGCTTTGACTGCGTTTTTTTGTCGCTCACTTTCGCCTCGCCCTCGGCGCGGACTTCGTTGAGGACTCTTTCGGCGTCGGCGTGCGACCAGATTCTGTCCGCCTTGTCGTTGGCGTCCTTGTCTTTCTGCTTGAAGTCGGGACGCTGGTAGACGCCCTCGTATTTGCCGTTTTCGATTTCGAATTCGGCGGTGATTTTCCAGTAGCGTGTGGGTTTGAAATTCTGGATTTCGTGCTCGCGCTCCACAATCATCGCGAGCGTCGGAGTCTGCACGCGCCCGACCGACGCAAGGCTCTTCCCTCGCGAGCCGTACATTCTGCTTGTGATTGCCCGCGTTCCGTTGATGCCCACAAGCCAGTCGGACTCGCTGCGGCAGCGGGCGGCGTCCTGCAAAGACTCCATTTCCTCCTGCGATTTCAGGTTCGAGAACGCCTCCAAGATGGAGGAGGGCGTCATCGACGAAACCCACAGCCTTTGGCGCGGCAGTTTGCACTTGGTGATTTCGTAGATGTACGTGAAAATGAGTTCGCCCTCGCGCCCCGCGTCGCACGCGTTGATTACACCGTCGATGTCCTTGCGGGAGAGCAGCTTTTTGAGCGCGGCGAGCTTCGCCTTCGTCTTTTCGATGGGCTTGAGCTTGAATTTTTCGGGGATAATCGGGAGGTTCGAGAGCGACCAGCGGGCGTATTTTTTGTCGATGTCCGCGGGCATGTTGAGTTCCACCAAGTGTCCGAGCGCGGAGGCGATTACGTATTCGTCGTTTTCGTAATAATCGTCGCATTTTTTCGCCCTGCCGAGCACTCTTGCGATGTCCGCCGCAACCGACGGTTTTTCCGAAATAACAAGCTTTTTCATTCTAAAAAAACGGAAGTATTCTAATACGGTATTTGTTTCTTCTCAAAAAAAATCGGCGTGCGCGCCGAAGCGCGCACACCGCGGAAACCGAAACTACTTTTTGATGTAGTTCGGAAGAATCGTGTCGATGTTGTCGAGCAGTTCCTTCATCGTCGCGGGCGTTTCGTCGCCCATGTTCGAGATGCGGAACGTCGTGCCCTTGATTTTTCCGTAGCCGCCGTTGAACACCATCTTGAAGCGTTTTTTCAGCTCGTCGAGCAGCGCGGGGAGGTCTACGTTGAGGTTGTTCTTGAAGCAGTTGAGCGTTACCGAGCCGAACTTTTCTTCGGGGAAAAGTTCGAAGCCGTGCGCGTAGCCCCAGTCGCGGACGAGCTTGTTGTTTTCGGCGTGGCGCGCGTAGCGGTTTTCGACGCCCTCTTCGAAGATGTCGTCGAGCTTGCTGTCGAGCGCGTAGAGCATCGAGATAATCGGGGTGGAGGGGGTCTGCGACTTGTCGAAGAATTTCTTGAATTCGAGGAAGTCGAAATAGTAGCCTCTGCCTTCGACCGTTTCGGCGCGTTTCATCGCCTTTTCGGAAACCGAGCAGAACGAGAGTCCCGGAGGAATTGCGAGAGCCTTCTGGCAGCCCGTTACCATTACGTCGATTCCGAGTTCGTCCTTCTTGATGGGCATTGCCGAGAACGAGCTTACGGTGTCTACAATCGAAACGACGTCGGGGAATTTTTTAAGCACTTCCGAGAGCGCCTTGATGTCGCTCATAGTGCCCGTGGACGTTTCGTTGTGGATAATCGTCACGGCGTCGTACTTGTTTGTGGAAAGCTCCTTTTCGAGGGCTTCGGGGCATACGGGTTTGCCCCAGTCGAACTTCAATTCGCCGGCTTCCTTGCCGCAGCGTTTCGATACGTCGTACCACTTGTCCGAGAACGCGCCGTTGCAGCAGTTGAGCACGCCCTTCTTTACTACGTTGCGGATTGCGCCTTCCATTACGCCCCACGACGAGCTTGTGCTGAGGAAAACGGGGTCGTTCGTGTAGAACAACTGTTTGAGACGCGGCATGATGTTGTCCACGAGTTTCACGAAGTCTTTGCTTCTGTGTCCCACGATGGGTGTCGTCATTGCCTTGTATGTTTTTTCGGAGACCTCTACGGGTCCGGGTATGAACAGTTTGTATGACATATCTTTTAGTGTTTGATGTTTGGAAATTCTTTTACGAAACAAGCCCGACGCCTGCGCGTTCGAGCTATGATTTTATTTAATTTTATCGATAAGACCTCGTTCTTTTAGCGTTTCAAGCAAATTTGCCGCGCGGTTATAGCCGATTCCAAGTCTGCGTTGTATGTGCGAAATACTTATCTCTTTTGCTTCTCCAATAATTTTTAACGCATCTTCGATAAGTGTGTCATCGGATTCATTGCCGACGCTTGCGCTATCCCCATCAATCATGTTTTGCGACTTTATGATTTTCGTGTTTTTCTCCGCCAGCGTAATCGTGCGCGGCAGGTGTTTTGCGATTTCGCGCTCGTCCACCTGCGCGAACGACATGATTACGAGAAGGTCTCCGACGTTTCCGAGGTGCGCCGCCGCCCCCCGCACCGAGAACGTGCCGCTTCCGCGCGGGGCGGGTATTGCGTATGTCTCGAAACGTTTGCCGTTCGAGATGTTGCCCACAAGGATTTTTTCGTAGGGCAGCATGCCGACCTTGTCCATGAGGTCCAAGTCTATCGCAAGCGAGCCTTCGTAGTCTATGCGGGCGTCGGTCGTTTCGGCTCGCAGTATCTTGGACTTTAACATTTCAACTAACATCGGGATTGTCTCCTCTAAATTTTTTAGTAAAAGTCGGCAGAAATATAAAAAAAGCGCGATTAGTCAACCATTTTTTATATTTGAAGTTAGTTAGTCGCTTATATCCAAATTGTTAAATTATAGAAATATGTCGCGCTGCCCCTGCCCCTTGTCGGGCCCGATAAGTCCTCGCTGCTCCAATTCCTCGACGATGTTTGCGGCGCGGTTGTAGCCCACGCCGAGCTTGCGTTGCAGGAACGAAATGCTCGTCTTCTTCGTCTCGCGGATTATGCCGACCGCCTTTGCTATCATGGGGTCGCCGAATTCGCCGCCGTCGCCCGCGTCGTCTTCTTCGTCGGTCGCGCTGTCGATTTCCGACTGCACGTCTTCGGCGTACTGCGGCTCTCCGTTCACCTTCAACGCCTCCACTATCGCCTCTATTTCGCCGTCGGAAAGGTACGCTCCCTGCGCGCGGACGGGGTCGGACGTGCCGTTGTTGAGGAAGAGCATGTCGCCCCAGCCGATGAGCGATTCCGCGCCCTTGCGGTCGAGAATCGTGCGGCTGTCTATCTGCGATGTAACTTTAAAGGCGATTCGCGTGGGGAGGTTGTTTTTTATCAGCCCCGTGATGACCTTTACGTCGGGGCGTTGCGTTGCGATAATCATGTGTATGCCCGCCGCCCGCGCCAACTGCGTGATTCGGGCGATGTACGATTCCACCTCTTTGCCGACTACGCTCATAAGGTCGGCAAGCTCGTCTATAATGCAGACGATGTACGGCAGTTTTTCTTTCGGGATTTCGACGTTTTCGTCCAAGCCCTCCTCTTTGGCGGCGATTGCCGCCTGACGCTCTTCGGGGGAGAGCGCGGCGAACTCTCGTTCGGACTCGCGCATTTGCTCCTTGTCTTTGAGGATTTTCGCGTTGAAGCCGTCGATGTTGCGCACTCCCGTTTTATTGAAAATCTGGTATCGGCGCATCATTTCGGCGGTTAGCCATTTTAGCGCGGCCGCCGCCTTTTTGACGTCGCTAACTACGGGAATGAGCATGTGGGGCACGGAATTGTAGCCCTGCAACTCGACCATTTTTGGGTCAATCATAATCAGGCGCAGGTCTTCGGGCGTCATTTTGTAGAGCATTGAGACTATGATTGTGTTGATACAGACGCTTTTGCCCGAATTTGTAGAGCCCGCGATGAGCGCGTGCGTCATTTTTTTGAGGTTTGCGACAATCGGCTCGCCCACGGCGTCCTTGCCGAGCGCGAGCGGAATTTCGAACTTGTTGTCGCGCCACTGCTTCGATTGCAGAACCTCGCGCAGTGAAACGTTTTGCCTGTGAATGTTCGGAACTTCTATGCCGACCGTGCCGCGACCGGGAACGGGGGCGATGATTCTTACTTTCTGCGCCTTGATTCCC
>OGFM01000432.1_pt1 | contig 35499 bp, 27 predicted proteins | sample 1570871 | NCBI WGS metagenome assembly OGFM01 (sample SAMEA2581957, study PRJEB24529) | metagenome | biome: Human gut stool | place: China | collected 2011
GAGAGGACGTTTAGACGCAAGAAGGACGCTGAAGAGCTTAGTTGCGGATTTGAGGGTAGCATGAAACATTTAAGTTTTTTGAGAAGACATGCCAATATAGTATTCTGCTTACTTTTGTGTCTTGTCTATCAGAGAGCTGAATCTAAAGAATTGTTTGAACATTAGTGTCCACTAAAAAATCATAAGAGTACTTTGAAATTATTGAAATTCAATTTGTTGTGAGCATTTTTGAGGTGCGACGATTTGAAATTAACTTTGCAGTCTGAATCAGGCTGTTATGTTAAAAGACAAGTACGTTTTTGCTCAATTAGTCAAGTTCCTCGACAATGACAAGTTTCGTCATCTTGTGGATAAGTATGATGGCGACAAATATGTGAAGAGTTATACTTGTTGGAATCAACTACTTACGCTGATGTTTGGACAACTGTCAAATCGTGAGAGCCTTCGCGATCTCATCGTGGCGATGGAAGCCCATGCAGGAAAGCTCTATCATCTCGGCATTGGCAAATCCGTGACGCGGAGTAATTTTAGCAAAGCCAACGAGCAACGCGATTACCGCATCTTTGAGGAGTTCGCTTTCTATATGATTGCGGAGGCTCGCAAGCGTAGGATACAGAAAATCTTTGAGCTTGACGGGCATGTCTATGCCTTTGACTCCACCACTATAGACTTGTGTCTATCGGTGTTTGAGTGGGCTAAGTTTCGCAAGCACAAGGGCGGAATCAAGATGCACACACTTTACGATGTAGAGGCTCAAATCCCTGCATTCGTGCATATTACCGAAGCAAAAGTCCATGATTCAAAGGCTATGCCGGAGATTCCATATGAGAAGGGCGCGCACTATATCTTCGACCGAGGCTACAACGATTTCGGCAATCTTTACACGATAAATCGTATCGGTGCGTTCTTTGTCGTCAGGGCGAAAACCAATGTCCGGTTCAAGCCTGAGACATGGAAACGGAGGCTTCCCGAGAATGTTGTCTCAGACGCAATCGGCTACTTCACGGTTTATAAAAGCTCAAAGGATTACCCGGAAAAACTCCGTAAAGGAATCTGCATCGATCCCGAGGACGGTACCAGATACATATTCCTGACCAACAATCTGACTGCTTCCGCCGAGACAATCACCGAGCTATACCGCAACCGATGGAGCGTGGAACTGTTCTTCAAATGGATCAAGCAGCATCTGCGTATCAAGAAGTTCTGGGGGACATCAGAGAATGCAGTACGCATCCAAATCTATTGTGCTATAATTACTTATTGCCTTGTTGCAATCGTACAGCACGATATGAAACTGGAACGGAGCATCTATGAAGTACTTCAGATTCTTGGAATCTCGCTGACTGACAAGACTCATCTGAGAGACCTCTTCGACAAATCGAATTTCAAAAATGTCAATGTTCTCTATGGTTCAAGTGAACCGAATTTATTTAATTTTTAACCCCGTCCATTTTTAGTGGACAGTAGTGTTGTTTGAAAACAATTCTTTAGATACTTGCTATGTGTTAGCTATTGCAAATGTCGATTTAACAACGGATTTGCAAAAAAAATATGAAGAGAGGAACATTGCAACGTCTGCGATTGTCGGATACAGCTTTAGTGATGATGAGGTGAAAATTTATTTGTTGGATGACAGGTATGATTTTGATCTGTATTCTATCCAGAAAGGAGATAGCATAACTTTACATTATCCTCATACGTCACAAGAGAAAGAGAAGAAAGCAATAGCTATACATAATCACAGTTTCCAAGAACGTATCAGAAAGAATGATAGCATCTATATTGATATTGATTTTTGGAATATTGAGAAGAAATTGAGTTTGCCCCCTTCTTTGGACGATGGCCTGTTCCTTAAATGGGAAATCGCAAAACGACGCTTTATAAAGCATATAGTAAAAGATAGCCAAGGCTTCCATAAATTAGATGTTGAGAACGAAGATGATTTACGTTTGTCCAAGCGTACATTCGGCCAGTTATATTGTATGTACATATTGGCACATAATGAGACCATGAGGCATGAAAAGTAACTTATTTGTTTTTTTATAAATGATTTTTGTATGAAGAAAATTCTATTGACATTGCTTCTCGCCCTGCCATTCTGCATGGTGGCGAAAGCACAAGATTTCAGAGTGGGAATAACGGGAGGTTACAATCTCAGTTCTCCAAGTGGTTACAAATCTCAGTCCGGTTTTCATGTCGGTGTAAAGGGAGAACTTGGTCTTCCTATAGTGACAAAAGGCCTTTACATGGACTTCGGATTGATGCTCTCTTCACATGGCTGGAAGAGTCCGGGATACTATTACGACGGTAACTATAACCCCTCTGCAGGCGAAAAACCGGACAAACCATCATCTGGCTATACTTCAGACAATAAGTGTACCCCTTACTACCTGAATATTCCCATCCATATCGGTTACAAGTTTCCCGTAGGACGGAACGTCAGTTTGTTCATCAACGCTGGACCATATTTTAACATCGGCCTGTTTGGTAAAGCAAAAGAAACCATCACTCCCGATAAGGGAACTGCCACGACAAAAGAGATGGTAGGCAATGTGTTCAGTGACAAGATGCTTAATCGCTTCGATTGGGGGCTGGGATTCCGTGCCGGAACGGAGATTGCCCGCCATATCCAGCTTTCCATTGGGTATGATTGGGGGATGAAGAATATAAACAAGAGTGGTGTGGACAACAAGAACAGGACATTTGTGGCATCTTGCGCTTATATGTTCTGAAATAGGTATTCGCAAATGACAAAAGCCATGAAAGTTTTCACGTATATCATGATGGTTGGGGCACTCTGTTGTTTGTTCTGCTACTCTAAAGAAAAAGAAGATGCACCAACAGGTGCTACATTCAATAAAACATTTGTTACTGGTTATTTGACACCCGAATCTATTGTCATATCAAAAATGAATTCAGGAATTAAAATCACGTTTAAGGGGGATTTGATTACTTCTGGTAGGAGTTTTGATGCTTTATCAATATATTACAATGATTTATCTTATAATAGATATACTATTGATGGACCACGTACGGCAATTAATGATAGTATATGGAAAAGCCACTCTACTTTGACCCTTTTGGCCAAACAGAATTTACCCACCTTGGCCATAATATGATTGACCCTTTAAAGTCCTGGTGTTAGGGGTCAATTTTATTTTACCCTTTTAATTCTCTATTTTTTATTAGATCTTAACTTGCGCATACTTTCACCGTACAACTCTATGGTATGTGCCGTATGAATGATTCGGTCAAGGATGGCGTCGGCTATTGTCGGGTCACTAACCATGTCATACCAGTTGGACGATGGGTACTGCGAGGTTATGATAGTGGATTTCCTTTCATGCCTGTCCTCTATAATTTCGAGCAGGATTGGACGTTCCTTGGTATCAAGAGGTACAAGGAACAGGTCATCAAGGATGAGCAACTGACAACGCTCAATCTTCTTGAGCTCAGTCTCAAGTGTACCTTTGACTTTGGCAACCTTCAGTGCGCCAAGTAGTTTTGGCGCATTGGCATAAAAAGTACGGAACCCCCTTTTGCATGCCTCGTGGCCAAGGGCACATGCCAGATAGCTTTTCCCTGTACCTGAAGAGCCGGTAATGAAGAGGTTCTGCCCCTTATGTACAAAGTCAAGGGTGGCGAGGCGTTCCATCTGATTGCGCTCCAGCCCCCGGTTTGTGGCATAGTCAATCTGTTCGAGATAAGCCTTGTATCGGAACGCCGCATTCTTGGTAAGCCGCGCTATGGCAGCCTGGGCACGGTAATCCCATTCTCGTGCAAGGAGCATAGAAAGGAAAGTGTCCGCAGTCATGGACTGCGGGGTGGTGCCGGCAAGGCTTTCTCTGAAAGCCTCCGCCATGCCGTGTAATTTCATGCGGCCCATTAAATCCAGTGATATGGTGTTTTGGTCCTGTTGTCCCGTTACGGGAGCTGTCTTATTATTTGTTTCCATAAATTTAGCTTTATTGTTCCTGTTTGTCTTTTCTGTAATATTCACGCCCACGTATATTTTTGTGGGTCAGTGGCATCGGGGGAGCCATGTCAGGCTGTATCCTCCCGTCCTCATCTGGAAGGAAATCCGCGTCTTCTCCCAGTTCAAGCACCTCTCGTAAGGCCTGATACCCGTATTGTAGCCTCTGGTCTGCGCAGGCGCAGGCAGCGACCAGACGGTCACGGCCATATTTTTTCTCCAGCGTCAGTATGCCCCGACAGGATCTGAATGCTTTTGGAGGATATTGCATGACATGCTCCACTTCCCGAAGATAATTCAATACGATATTGTCTATTTCCGAGGCGCGCTGGAAGAGTTCCTCCAGATCCTTGTCATAAGGGCCATAGTGTCCCGGCAGGTTGTGCTCTTTTTTCCAGGAATAGGTGTAGGGGATGTCACAGCGGTCGTGAGTGGCGACAAGGCTCATGCCACAGTAGATTTCCACCGTATCGGCATCATAGAGAATCGTCACACGCCTTCCTACATATTCCTTGGGGACACTGTAATGGTGTCTGAACAACGAAACATAAGAGTTCTTACCCACGGTCATGAGTTTTCTTTCTTTCATTACGTAACGTTTCTGGGGAAGCGGACGGAGATAGTCCTTCTCGCCACTCAGGAACATCTCCTTACGTGACATCTCCCGACCGGCCATCACCTTTTCATTGAAATCAAGCAGGGAAATGCGGATGGCGGCATTGAGTCCGTCCAGGCTGGAGAATGTCATCCCCTCTATATCAAGGTAAACGGAACGGTAGAGAAGTTTCACGGTATTCTCAACCAGGGCCTTGTCCTTGGGGTGGCGTACACGGGCAGGATAGACCGCACAGCCGTAATGCTCGGCAAAGGCGGCGAAATCATCGTTGATGACCGGCTCGTTACGGTCGCTCCGTATGACAGCCGCTTTCAGATTGTCGGGAACGATGGCCGCCGGGACGCCCTCAAAATATTGCATGGCGTTCTCACATCCCCTTATCAGGTCTTCCTTGCGCTGTGACCATACGGCTTCACAATAGGTATAATGACTGAACGGCAGGACAGCGACAAAGACCTCGGCCTTCTTCGTCTCGCCTGTCATCTCATCGACAACTTCAAGCCTGTCACCGGCAAAATCAACATACATCTGGTCTGCGGCATAGTGCTCGACATGGCCGACGACCTTGATGTGGAACTTGTACTGGCGGACAGCCCGCTTGAAGGAAGACAGTTGAAGACCGTCAGGATATTCAGCATGATACTCTTTAAACAACTTTCTGACACTCATTCCTTTGCGCGTCAGGCGGGATACATATCCGGGAAGCAAAGCCTCCAATTCAATCCTTTTGGAAGAAGGCTCCCGATGTCGGGATTCCGTACCGCCAAACATCTCATGCAACTGCTCCTCGGAGAGGGAGAGAAGCTGTTCGATGCTTTTCCCACTTGAAAGGAACAGACGTACATACTTGCGGACTGTGTTACGGGAAGTATGGAACGTGGCTGCCGTTTCCTTGATACCCATCCCAACCGCATAACATCTTAAAATGTTCTTGATTCTTTTATTCATTTGTATAGATTTTATTATTACCCCTTACACCAGGACTCGGGTTCTTAAATCTACACAAAAAATCTCTAATAACTCTTGTGTTAAGCGGTTAATGTTATTTGGGCCAAAAGGGTCAATCATATTATGGCCAAAGGGGTGAATTCTGTTTGGCCAAAAGGGTCAAAGTAGAGTGGCTTTTCCACTTGATTTGCTTTGCGAGAAAGACAACAGGGACGATTCATTCACTTACCTTGCTGAAATCATAGAACAGGAATCGGTGGAGCTGCTTCGCGGGCTTTTCCTCTATGATCTTGTTGATGAACTTGTGGTTTACCAGCTGCCGTTTTCTGCCGGACAAGGGATTCCCGTGTTGAATACATTCCGACCACAACATTGGGAACTGCATAAAACCACTTCTTTTTCCAACGGCATCTGCCGTCTGATCTACCGCAAATCTTGCAAGATGTAACTTGCATTTTGCGAAAAAACTTGCATTTTGCAAGAACATTTTCATCTCCACTTTTCATACTAAAAATTTTTATTCCGCTGTATTTCAATGGAATGCCAATGCCATTCAGTGAAATACATGGTCATTGGTACGCCATTAGCCCTATATGTAGTATAACCTGTTGCGCGACAAGGTGTAAGCAAAACTATTATTTACACTAAAGACAGAATGCATTATGCTACAGATAAACAGCGAAAGTGTCCAAATAATGCTCATGCAAATCATGGAACGGTTTGATAGGATCGACCGTACCCTGGAGCGGATGAACAAGTTGAAAGAGTGTCTGGAAGGCGACACACTTCTGGATAACTATGACCTTTGCCAATTGCTCGGTATCACCAAACGCACGCTGGCACGTTACCGCCAGAAGAAGTATGTCACCTATTACATGATTGACGGACGGACTTACTACAAGGCCTCCGAAGTGGAAGCGTTCCTCAACCAAAAAGGGAAGGTGTTGCCCCCAAAACTGAAAAATCGGATGGATGTTCAACTCAAAAAATGACTGGTATGGAAATAGTATGTATCGACAAACAGACGTTCGATGAACTTCGGGTACGTTTCGGCAAACTGGAGGAAAAGGTAATGGGTATGTGCCGTCCGGTGGAAGACCTCGGCTTAAAAAAGTGGCTTGACAACCAGGAGGTGTGCGAGATATTGCGCATATCCAAAAAGACGCTTCAGGTGTACCGTGACAAGGGTATCCTGCCTTACTCACGCATCAAGCACAAGATTTTCTTCAAAACCGAAGACGTACACAAACTATTGGAATCGAATTACTACCACTTAAAACGAGAACTATGAGCTATCATTTTTTAGAACGGAAAGACCCGCGTGTCGATGTCCTGTTTCAGGGACTTGACAATATGGAGCGGTTAATCGCAGCGATGGAGGACACCCCTAAATCCGTATTCCACGGCGAACGTTTCCTGACGGACGAGGAACTATCCAAAATTCTGAGGGTCAGCAGACGGACATTGCAGGAATACCGCACACTTGGTGTTGTCCCTTACTATCTGGTACAGGGCAAGGCTCTCTACAAGGAATCGGACATCCTTAAAATATTGGAAGATTCCTACAAGCGGTGCAAGGAAGATATGCGGTGGGTGTGACATGACAAAACGGAGAAACGGCCCGTTCATAGGGACATGCGTTTCTCCGTTCTTGATTTTCAGATAGCGCGGGGGGGCCTTTTTCTGCCTTTCCGAGCGGTGAAATCCTCCTCGCAAAGTTCAGTCGTGCTGCTGAAACCGCTTGCTTTCAAAGCCTTCATGTCCTCGTCCACTTTCTTGTCCGTCACCTGCGCGTAAAGTTGCGTTGTAGAAATCGACATGTGTCCCATCATGCGGCTAACCGTCTCTATCGGGACTCCGAGTGAGAGTGTGACATGGGTTCCGAAATTATGCCGGGCCTGGTGGAAGGTCAAATCGAAACCGTACACCTTTCCCAGTTCCCGCGTCAGCAGGATAAAATAGCCGCGGCGGTAAACATTGAACACATTATCCCCTTGTCGCTGGTTCCGGTATTTTTCAATGATTCGTAAGGGAATATCCAACAGGCGGACGGATGAAAGCGTGTCTGTCTTTTGACGGCGTATGTGAATCCACCATGCGCCGTCTTCGGACTGTGTGATGTCACTTGTCTTCAACCTTTTCAAGTCCGCGTAAGCCAGTCCGGTAAAGGTCGAAAACAGGAACATGTCCCTCACGAATTGCAGTTGAGGTTTCTCCACGGGAGTCTCCATAAGTTTCTTGAGGTCTTCCAGCTTCATGTGGCGGCTCTTCCGTCGTGGCAACGCAGGGTGGAGACGGCAGTACGGGTCACGGCGGAGCGTTCCCTGGCTGACTGCCAGTTTGGTCATCTTTTTCAGGCGGTACAGATGCTCATGCACGGTCTTGGGCATCATGTGGCAGTCCTTGCAAAGGAACAGTTCAAAATCATCATAGAAATTCTTGTCAAGGCTACGTAGCGTGACATCTTCCACGCCTTTCTTATCCTTGATGAAAGCGGAAAGGTGCTTGTACGATCTCAAGTAAGAATCAAGCGTTTCCTTGATGCGGTCCAGCCCAACACGTCTTCTGAAATCTTCGTTATGTTCCCGGAAGAGAGCCAGCAGGGTAAGCGGTTTCAGCCCGACACCCATTACGGCGTTCTTCACCAGTTCCGCCGTGATGAATCCCAGGCTGTTCTTAATCCGGTTGTAATGTCCGGTAATCTCCTCCGTCAATTCGTCTATGGCACGGTTCACTGTCACCGCATTCGCACTGCGTCCGTTGGCAAGGCCTTTTTCCGGATTCCAGATGTCGGGATTGACGGATACCTTCGTGCCAATCTGTTCCCATTCGGCATCAATGCTTACCTTGCACAATAATTGACAGGTTCCGTCCTTGCGCATTTTGGTGCGGTTGATATAAAACAGTATCGCGAATGTACTGCGATGTCTGATGGTTTTGTCTGCATGTTCACTTTTCTTTTTCATCTTATTGCGTTTTAGTCGTTTGTCAAATAACCACGGAGAAGCGTTCCGCTATCCTCTCGTTCAGCACACGGGTGTCGGCATTTATCTTGTCGTCAGTCACTTTGGCATAGATTTGGGTCGTCTCAATCCGGGCGTGTCCCAACATCTTGCTGACCGTTTCAAGTGGAACCCCATGTCCGAGCGTGATTTCGGTCGCATAGGTATGGCGACCGGCATGAAAAACCAGCGGACAGTCTATGTCACAGAGTTTTGCGATACGTTTTAAGTTAAGGTTCATCGTGCTGTTGGAATACATGGGTAGCAGTTTCCCGTCCGGCGCTGTGTCCCTGTATTTCTCCATGATATGTAACGGCAGGTCTAGCAGGGGGATTTCAAACTCGACTCCGGTTTTCCGGCGCGAGCTTCTGATCCACCATGTGCCGTCATCGGCAAGTGACAGATGCTCTTTCGACAGAAGCCGCATATCACTGTACGGGATGCCGGTGTAGCATGAGAAGAGGAACAAATCCCGTGTGAGATAAAGGTTCGGTCTGTGAAGAGGCATGGTCATAAGCCGTTGCAGTTCCTCGGATGTGAGATACCTCCGTTTCTGTTTCGGGCGCACGGGTTCATAGCCGGTAAACGGGTAGGTGGTGATGATGCCGTCCGCTACGGCTTCACCAACGATGATTTTCAACTGCACGGTCAGGTTGATAATCGTTCCCGGAGAGAGGCGACAATCTGTCCGAAGGTGCGAATCGTAATCCTGTATGAAGGAGAGGGTCAATGCCGAAAACGGGATATCCGACAAGTTGTACTTTTCCCGCATGAACCTTTCCACATGGTTGTAGGCGTTCCGATAGCTTCTCAAACTGCCTTCGGTCCGGTTTACACCCACGCGCTTCGCGAAGTTCTCAATAAACGTGCGGAAGTAGCTCAATAACGTTGTCTGTTCACCGGCCATACCCAGCAGCAGACTTTTGACATCATCCGCAGTCACACTGTCACGAACAACCGACAGTTCAGCATAGATTCCCAATGCCATCGCACGGATTTCATCCAGCCGATTGTTGATTTCCTTCGCCTTCACACTTTTGCCTGAAGCACGCCCCGAACTCCATATTGCCTGCGGCACACGGAGTTTCACGCTGAAAGCCGCTTCAGAATACTTGCCGATGTTCAGCCTTGCCATTACAGGACACATACCATCGGCATCCGCCTCGCTCTTTTTGAGGTAGAACGACACCTTTACATTCGCTTGTTCCATAACCTTTTACTTTGTTTGCAAAATTACCGGATATCGAGCAAATGAACGGCATGACGAATATAGCGGAATATGGAAAGAAGCTCCATGCGTAACATCCAGAACCTATATTTTCTCCCTTTAGCGAAAAAAGTATTAACTTTGTACTCGCAAAATATGAGTGAAACAGCGTTCTTTACGGTGATGTCAGTGGCAGTGCATAGACCTTTTTCCAATATTGTTTTCGACCTTGAACAGGCAACGGATAAGTAGCAATTTATTTTCCTAACTCCTCCAAAACGGGGCAAAACCATATAATGGACGAATATAGGTAAAACCTACATATCTCCCTTTTATTCCAATAGTTTGCATTATTCCTGCGAAATCCATCCGTATGTGAGCGAGTTTTAGTATCTTTGCCCCCAAGAAGAAAAGATGAAGATACTCAAAGAAGTAACTTCAATCGTAAAATCGTAAATCGTAAAATCGTAAATATAACTATGATTCTTTTTTTCAGAACCCCATCCAAGAGTGTGATTGCCGTAGAATGTAATCATGAACTCCCCCAGGCAGACAGCGACAAACTCTGCTGGCTTTTTGGAGAAGCCACCCCCGAAAGTGAAGACAACCTGAAAGGACATTTCGTCGGCCCGCGCCGTGAGATGATTACTCCTTGGAGTACAAACGCCGTAGAAATCACCCAGAATATGGGGCTGGACGGCATCATACGCATCGAAGAGTACTTCCCCGTAAAAGATGAGAACGCAGACCACGACCCGATGCTGCAACGTATGTACAAGGGGCTGGACCAGAATGTATTTACAACCAACCGGCAGCCGGAACCGATTGTACACATCGAAGACCTGGAGGCATACAATGAAAAGGAAGGTCTGGCACTTTCCAAAGAGGAAATGGATTACCTCAAGAAGGTAGAGAAAGACCTCGGGCGCCCTCTGACAGACTCCGAAGTATTCGGCTTCGCGCAAATCAACTCCGAGCACTGCCGTCACAAAATCTTCGGCGGAACATTCATCATCGATGGAGTGGAACAGGAATCTTCACTCTTCCAAATGATAAAGAAAACCACACAAGAGAATCCCAACAAGATTATCTCTGCCTACAAAGACAATGTGGCCTTTGCCGAAGGTCCGGTTATCGAACAGTTTGCTCCGGCAGACCACTCCAAGCCCGACTATTTCCAAGTAAAAGACATCAAGAGTGTCATCTCCCTGAAAGCGGAAACACATAACTTTCCCACAACAGTAGAACCGTTCAACGGTGCGTCTACCGGTACGGGCGGTGAGATTCGCGACCGTATGGGCGGCGGTAAGGGCTCTTGGCCGATTGCCGGAACAGCCGTTTACATGACCTCCTACCCCCGTACGGAAGAAGGACGTCCCTGGGAAGAGATTCTGCCGGTACGCAAATGGCTGTATCAAACTCCCGAACAAATACTAATCAAAGCCTCCAATGGTGCCAGTGATTTCGGGAACAAATTCGGCCAACCGCTAATCTGCGGTTCCGTGCTCACTTTCGAACATAAGGAAAAAGATGAAGTCTATGGTTACGACAAAGTGATTATGCTTGCCGGAGGTGTAGGCTACGGTACCCAGCGTGACTGTTTGAAAGGTACACCGGAAGCCGGCAACAAAGTGGTTGTCATCGGTGGAGACAATTATCGCATCGGTTTGGGCGGCGGCTCCGTATCTTCCGTAGATACCGGACGCTACAGCAGTGGCATCGAGCTGAATGCCGTGCAACGCGCCAACGCCGAAATGCAGAAACGCGCCTACAACGTGGTACGCGCACTTTGTGAGGAAGAGACCAATCCGGTGGTTTCCATCCACGACCACGGCTCTGCCGGACATGTAAACTGTCTGTCTGAATTGGTAGAGGAATGCGGCGGTTTAATTGACATGAGCAAGTTGCCCATCGGTGACACGACTCTGTCTGCCAAGGAAATCATTGCCAACGAAAGCCAGGAACGCATGGGCTTGCTGATTCAGGAAGAGGCCATCGAACATGTACGCAAGGTAGCCGAACGTGAGCGTGCCCCGATGTACGTAGTCGGTGAAACGACCGGCGACCATCGCTTTGCCTTCCAGCAAGCTGACGGTGTACGTCCGTTCGACCTCGCCGTAGAACAGATGTTCGGCTCTTCCCCCAAGACCTATATGGTGGACAAGACCGTGGAACGTCACTACGAAATGCCCCAATACGAAGTTTCCCAACTACACGAATACCTCACCAATGTGCTCCAACTGGAAGCTGTGGCTTGTAAAGACTGGTTAACAAACAAGGTGGACCGTTCTGTAACAGGCAAGATTGCCCGCCAACAGTGCCAGGGTGAATTGCAGTTGCCTCTGAGCGATTGTGGTGTGGTAGCTTTAGACTATCGCGGCGAAAAGGGTATCGCAACCTCTCTGGGCCATGCTCCCCAGGCGGCACTTGCCGACCCGGCAGCCGGCTCCGTTCTTTCCGTCAGCGAAGCATTGACCAACTTGGTTTGGGCACCGCTTGCCGAAGGTCTGGACAGCGTTTCCCTTTCTGCCAACTGGATGTGGCCTTGCCGTTCGCAAGAAGGTGAAGATGCCCGTCTGTACACGGCAGTAAAGGCCTTGAGTGACTTCTGCTGTTCCCTGCAAATCAATGTACCGACCGGTAAAGACTCTCTTTCCATGACACAGAAATACCCCGACGGCAGCAAAGTAATTTCTCCGGGCACGGTAATTGTTTCTGCCGGTGGAGAAGTTTCCGACGTCAAGAAAGTCGTATCTCCGGTGCTGGTTAACAATGAAAAGACTACCATTTATCATATAGACTTCAGTTTCGACAACCTGAAACTCGGCGGTTCCGCCTTTGCTCAAACCCTGGGCAAGGTAGGTGACGAAGTTCCCAGCGTGCAGGATGCCGAATACTTCCGCGATGCTTTCCTTGCCGTGCAGGAACTGGTCAACAAGGGACTGATTCTTGCCGGACATGATATTTCCGCCGGTGGTCTTATCACTACACTGCTTGAAATGTGCTTTGCCAATGTGGAAGGCGGTATGGAAATCAACCTGGATAAAATCAAGGAGCAAGACCTTATCAAGATTCTGTTTGCAGAGAACCCGGGTATCGTTATCCAGGTGAGCGACAAGCACAAGGAAGCTGTAAAGCAAATACTGGAAGATGCAGGCGTAGGTTACGTGAAGCTCGGCAAACCGACAGACGAACGCCATATTCTTGTATCAAAAGGCGATGTTACTTATCAGTTTGGCATCGACTATATGCGTGATGTATGGTACTCTACTTCTTATCTCCTTGACCGTAAGCAGTCCATGAACGGCTGCGCCAAGAAGCGTTTCGAAAACTACAAGATGCAACCGGTGGAATTCGCCTTCATGCCGGACTTCAAAGGCAAGTTCTCACAATACGGCATTAATCCGGACCGCCGTACACCGTCAGGTATACGCGCCGCCATCATCCGTGAAAAAGGAACCAACGGCGAACGCGAAATGGCCTACTCACTCTATCTGGCAGGCTTCGATGTGAAGGATGTTACAATGACCGACCTTATCAGCGGCCGCGAGACGCTGGAAGATGTAAACATGATTGTTTACTGCGGTGGTTTCTCCAACTCCGACGTTCTTGGTTCTGCTAAGGGTTGGGCAGGTGCTTTCCTCTTCAATCCGAAAGCAAAAGAAGCGCTCGACAAATATTATGCACGCGAGGATACGCTTTCACTGGGTGTCTGCAACGGCTGCCAGCTCATGATGGAACTTAATCTTATCAATCCCGAGCACAAGAAAAACGGCAAGATGCTTCATAATGACTCACACAAGTTTGAATCCAGATTCCTCGGTGTTACCGTCCCCACCAACCGCAGCGTAATGCTCGGCTCACTGAGTGGCAGCAAACTGGGTATCTGGGTAGCTCACGGTGAAGGAAAATTCTCCTTGCCATACGACGAGGACAAATACAACGTCGTGCTGAAATACTCATACGACGAATATCCTTCCAACCCCAACGGCTCAGATTATTCCATAGCCGGATTGGCAAGTGCCGACGGACGTCATCTGGCCATGATGCCCCACTTGGAACGTGCCATCTTCCCCTGGCAGAACGGTTGCTACCCCGCAGACCGCGTAAACAGCGACCAAATCACTCCTTGGGTAGAAGCATTTGTCAATGCACGCAAGTGGGTGGAAGCCAATAAAAAATGAGCTGAACTTCCTTTTTTATAGAAATGTAACAAGCGCGGGTTATGAATAATCTCGCGCTTGTTACATTTCTATTCTTCGCTTTCTTTTTGTTTTTCTCAAACAAAAGCATTATTTTTGTGTTTATTTTCAACTCTCCCTCAGTACAACATTCAAAAAACCGTTCGACAATTATGAAAAAGTACTTCTTTTTCTACATACTACTATTATTGCCAATTATAGGCATTGCACAAACATACAAATACATCGGTGTGGAAGACGGTTTGAGCAACAGACGGGTATATGCAATTCAAAAGGGACCTAAAGGTTACATGTGGTTTCTTACCCACGACGGCATCGACCGATACAACGGAAAGGACTTCAAGCCGTACAAATTGATGGATGGAGATGAAGAAGTGAATTCCATGATGAACCTGAATTGGCTCTATGTTGACCCCAAAGGCACCATATGGGAAATAGGCAAAAAAGGACGTGTGTTCCGCTATGATACAAAACACGATCGCTTTGTCCTGGTATACAAGCTACCCGAAAGCGAAGTGAAAGGACGTCCAACCCCTATCAGTTACGGTTTTGTGGATGCCAACAGCGTAATATGGCTTTGCAATGAAGATGCCCTATATCTGTACGACAGCAATACCCAGAAGGTAACATTCATTCAAAACGAAATAGGAGAACGAATTACGGATATCGCACAGATTGATTCGACCCACTTCTTCATCGGAACCGACATCGGCATACACTATGCTGAACTGGCCAACAACATCCTCACCCTCAGCCCCTGCAACCAGTTGGATACCTTGAAGATACAAATCAACGAACTATACTATCACAAACCATCCCACAAGGTTTTTATCGGTACTTTCCAGCGGGGAATATTCTCCTATGACCTAAACAAGCACAAGGTCATGCATATACCATCCGGACTGATGGACATCAGCATCAACTGTATCCGTGCCTTCAATGACAATGAGATTCTCATCGCAACGGACGGAGCCGGTGTCTACAAGATGAATACCGATACCTATGCATCCGAACCGTATATCGTTGCCGACTACAATCGGTACAACTCAATGAACGGAAATACTATCAATGACATTTACATCGACAGCGAGCAGCGTATCTGGATGGCCAATTATCCCATCGGCATAACTGTACGCAATAACCGATATACCGATTACCAATGGATAAAACACTCTATCGGCAATAAACAATCACTCATCAATGACCAGGTAAACGCCATCATCGAGGACCATGACGGAGATTTATGGTTTGCCACGAACAACGGAATCAGCCTCTATTACAGCAAGACGAAACAATGGCATTCTTTTCTCAGCACCTTCGACTCCGAAAGCCATAGCAAAAATCACACCTTCATCTCACTATGCGAGGTGGAGCCCGGCATCATCTGGGCCGGAGGGTATAGTTCCGGCATCTACCAGATAAACAAGAAGCAACTGTCCATAGACTTCTTTACCCCATCCTTATTCAGCAATCTGAATATCCGGCCAGACAAGTATATTCGTTCCATTATGAAAGATTCTTCAGGAAACATCTGGTCCGGAGGGTATTATAACTTAAAAGAAATAGATTATTCCAGAAAAAACATACGGCACTTCCCGGGCTTGAATGGTATCACCGCTATCATAGAGAAGGACTCCACACATATGTGGATAGGCACTGCCACCGGCTTGTACCTATTGGAAAAAGTGACCGGTAAGTATAGCTATATCCAGATGCCGGTAGAATCCTATTACATCTATTCTCTATACCAAGCTTCCGACGGAATGCTGTATATCGGTACCAACAATGCCGGTTTACTGGTATATGATACGACCAAAAACACATTCAGACATTATCATAGAGACAACTGCGCTTTGATTTCCAATAATATCTATACACTATTGTCCGATGGTAAAGGAAATATCTTCCTGAGTACAGAACACGGTCTGTCCACCTTCTATCCTGCCGAAGAGACATTCCATAACTGGACCAAAGAACAAGGACTGAAGTCTGACCATTTCAACGCAGCCTCAGGCACCTTGAGGAAAAACGGCAATTTCATTTTCGGCAGTACGGATGGAGCCATAGAGTTCGACAAGGACATGGTCCTGCCTCGCGACTATAAGTTCAAAATGGTATTCAATGACCTGCGGGTATTCTATCAGACCGTTTATCCCAAGGATGAAGGCTCTCCACTTATTCTGGATATTGACGAGACAAAAACCTTGCGTTTGAAGTACAACCAGAACATCTTCTCATTGCAGGTCTCAGACATCAACTATGACTATCCTTCCCTAATTCTGTACTCCTGGAAACTGGAAGGCTTCTATGAGGGTTGGAGCCGTCCGGGAGAGGAAAACGTCATCCGTTTTACCAACCTGAGTCCGGGCAACTATACCCTCCGCGTACGTGCCATCTCCAACGAAGACCGTCGTATTGTCCTGGAAGAACGCAGTATGGACATCATTATCGAGCAACCCCTCTGGCTCAGTTTCTGGGCGCTGATACTCTATGCAGTGATTATCATATCCATTGCAAGCATCACTCTGCGAATAATAGTCTTGAGAAAACAGCGGAAAGAATCCGATGAGAAAATACGCTTCTTCGTCAATACGGCGCATGATATACGTACTCCACTGACGCTCATCAAAGCACCCTTGGAAGAAATCACCGAACGCGAGCAACTGACTTCCAGCGGACAGAGCAACATCAATACAGCCCTGCGAAACGTAAATGCCTTGTTGCGCCTGACCACCAACCTTATTAATTTCGAGCGCGCAGACACCTATTCCGGAAGTCTATACGTATCCGAATACGAACTGAGCACATATATGGAAGAGACGATCGATGCTTTCCGTTCATACGCAAACATAAAACACATCAACCTGACCTACGAAAGCAGCTTCCGTTATCTGAACGTATGGTTAGATAAGGACAAGATGGATTCCATTTTGAAAAATATCATATCCAACGCACTGAAATATACACCGGACGGCGGCAATGTACATGTCTTTACTTCCGAGACAGAAGATACCTGGAGTATTGAGGTGAAAGATACCGGTATCGGAATTCCGGCTTCAGAACAGAAAAAGCTGTTCAAGATGCATTTCCGTGGCAGTAATGCTATCAATTCCAAAGTTACCGGCAGCGGCATCGGACTACTTCTGGTAGGGAAACTTGTACGCTTACATAAAGGAAAGCTCAACTTCAGCAGCATGGAAGGGAAAGGCTCTTGCATCAAAATCACGTTCCCCAAAGGGAACAAGCATTTCCGCAAAGCAATCCAACGCCCTCAACCCAAAAACGAACGGATTGTTTATTCGGCCTCCGGAGTGCCTATCAATGCCTCTACTACATCGTCCCCTGCTTCCAGTGGCATCTACGACAAGACGCAGCAACAGTCACAAAACAACAGTAGCCACCAGAAAATTCTTATTGTAGAGGACAATGACGAACTAAGGGAATATCTGCGCAGAACATTGTCTGAACAGTACAACATACAAGTATGCTCCAACGGAAAAGAGGCACTGACCATTGTCAAGGAGTATATGCCCAACCTCGTCATTTCAGACATCATGATGCCGGAAATGAGAGGAGACGAATTGTGTCATATCCTGAAGAACGACATCGAGACATCACATATCCCCATCATCCTGCTCACAGCACTGAATACCGACAAGAATATCATCGAGGGACTGCAAAGCGGAGCGGATGAATATATTGTGAAACCCTTCAATATCGGTATATTGCGAGCAAACATTGCCAACCTGCTGACTAACCGGGCACTGTTGCGCCACAAATATACCAGCCTGGACCTGAACGACGAGAAGAACAATACGGATTGCATCAACTGCTCCAACGACTTGGACTGGAAATTCATTGCAACCGTCAAAAAGAGCGTCGAAGACAATATGGACAACCCAAGCTTCAACGTCGACGTGCTCTGCAACCTGCTGAATATGAGCAGGACCAGCTTCTACAATAAGATAAAGGCACTGACCGACCAAGCTCCGGCTGACTACATCCGGCTGATTCGACTGAAACATGCCGCCCAACTTCTGAAAGGACAAAAGCATACCATCACCGAGATTTCAGAACTGACCGGTTTCAGTGATGCGAAATATTTCCGTGAAGTATTCAAGAAACATTTCAATATGAGCCCAAGCCAGTATGCCAAGAGAGGGAAAGAAGGGAAAGATGATGAAGAAATAAAGTAAATTACAACATTTTGAATATGAATATATATCTTGAAGCATTCTCCATTTTCTTTAAGATAGGAGCCTTTACCATCGGCGGCGGTTATGCCATGGTACCACTGATAGAAAACGAAATCGTAACCAAACGAAGCTGGATAGCCAAAGAAGATTTCATTGACCTGCTTGCTATATCACAGTCCGCTCCGGGCATCCTTGCCGTCAATATATCCATTTTTATAGGGTACCGGCTACGGGGAATACGAGGGAGCATAATCACTGCATTGGGAACCATACTTCCTTCGTTTCTCATCATCCTCGCCATAGCGTTGTTTTTCCACAACTTCAAGGACAATACCATTGTAGAACGCATATTCAAAGGCATCCGCCCGGCAGTAGTCGCACTGATTGCCGCCCCTACATTCAGCATGGCTAAATCGGCCCGGATAAACCGATACAACATATGGATACCGGTGGTTTCAGCACTGCTCATCTGGCTGTTGGGCTTCTCTCCCGTCTGGATTATCATTGCGGCAGGTGTAGGAGGATACTGCTTCGGACGTTTTCAACGTCCGAAGAATTAAAAATTAAAGAATTAAAAAGGATAGCAACATTAATCATTAATCACTAACCATTTATCATTAATTACTAATCATGGTTTTCTTACAGTTATTCTATACATTCTTTAAGATTGGGCTTTTCGGCTTTGGTGGCGGATATGCCATGTTGTCTATGATACAAGGTGAAGTAGTTACCCGTTACGGTTGGCTTACAGCGCAGGAATTTACTGATATTGTGGCAATCAGCCAGATGACACCCGGTCCGATAGGAATCAATTCGGCAACTTATGTGGGTTATACTACGATAGCTGATTGCTACGGTACAAGCTATGGTATTTTAGGTTCTATTATTGCTACGTTTGCCGTGGTGCTTCCTTCTTTCCTACTGATGCTGACCATCAGCAAATTCTTTCTGAAATACCAGAAACATCCTTCCGTGGAAGCGGTATTCAGTGGGCTCCGCCCGGCAGTAGTCGGTCTGCTGGCCTCAGCCGCGCTGGTATTGATGAATTCGGAAAACTTCAGTTCTCCCAAAGAAGACATATATTCCTTCGTCATCAGCTGCCTCATCTTCCTCGTGACATTTATAGGCACAAAGAAATATAAACTGAACCCGATAGGAATGATTGTAGCTTGTGGAATAGCAGGATTGATACTTTATTAGGGATTAAGGATTAAACGTTAATGATTAATCCCTAATCCTTAATCCCTAATTTTTAAAGTTTAATCTTCTTTCCAACGGATTTCGACTCATTATGCAGACGGTCCAAGGCTGTCACCACATAGCGGTACTTTGTCTTTCCGTCTTCATAAGGAAGTTTATAGAAATTATCGCGCGTGATGGCTACAATATGGGAAGGGTCATCTATATTCACTTTCTCTTTGTCATTAAAGCGATAGACCACATATTGGACGGCACGGTTCATTTCCTCTTTATACTTGGGAGCTGTCCAGAAAAGAATATATCCGTCTTCCGTCCACACCGGTTTCATCTTACGTACCTTTGCCGGGGCTTCGTTATCCATGAAATCGAAAACGGGAGGCAGCGCCGGATACTTATGATATTCGGCAATCAGGGCATCGCGATACTTGCCTGCATTCTCTACAACCGCACTGGCAGGCCACTGGCAACTGCCACCGATGGTCTGATAGGCCCGTTGCAAGGCCATTTTGCGAGGAAGCTGATTTATCGACGGGTTCTTGGGGTCGGCATTCTGCACGGTGTTCATCACGGACTGGCCAATAAACAAGGGGCGGTTTTCCGTATTCCTGGCCCACCACTTCACCAGTGTCTCATAGTCGGCAACCGGATGTCCTATATGCCAATAAATCTGCGGAATATTATAGTCTATCCAACCTTCACGGGCCCACAGCAACACGTCCGCATAAAGGTCATCGTAGTTTTGCAGGCCTTTGGTCTTACTGCCAAGCGGGTCACTGCTTTCATTCCGGTAAATGCCAAACGGAGAAACCCCGAACTTCACCCACGGCTTGATTTCACGAATTGTTTCATGCAGTTTCTTAATCAGCACATTCACGTTGCTCCGGCGCCAGTCTCCTTTATTGCTGAAACCTCCGCCAAAACGTGCAAAACTTGCATCGTCAGGGAAATCCTTTCCCTTAATGGGATAAGGATAAAAGTAATCGTCCATATGAATGGCATCCACATCATAGCGGGAAACGATGTCGCTCACCACCATGCAGATGTGCCGGCGGCTCTCAGGCAGTGCCGGGTCAAAATACAACTGGTCGCCATAAGTGACAAACCATTCCGGATGGATATTGTACACATGATTGGGAGCCAACTCACTCTTCAAGGTCGTCTTCGTGCGATACGGATTAATCCATGCATGAAACTCCATACCACGCTTATGGCATTCATCAATCATAAACTGCATAGGGTCCCAATAGGGTTCGGGCGCTTTACCCTGCACTCCGGTAAGGAAACGACTCCACGGTTCCAGTCTGGAAGCATACAGAGCATCCGCTTCGGGACGTACCTGGAAAATTATGGCGTTGATTCCCGCCTTCTGCAAGGAATTCAACTGCCCGATCAGATTCTGCTTTAGTTTTTCGGTCGGCATTCCACGGAACTGTCCGTTTACTGACTGTATCCATGCTGCACGAAATTCACGTTTAGGATAGGCAGACCCGGTCTGCACTTGCGCAAATACTCCTCCCGCCATTAGCAGCAAGAAGAATACACATAAAAGGGATTTTACTCTCATTCTCTAATTACAGCTTTTTAACACTTAAAATAGTTTATAATTAAGGTTTGTCCTTCATCGGCCATTCCACAATAAAGCGGCATCCTCCGCAATAGGTGTCATCCAGATAAATCCGGCCTCCCACCAACTCCATTATCTCATTGGCTATGGCAAGCCCCAATCCGGACCCTTTGGTAAACGTGTCCACTTTATAAAAACGTTCGAAAATACGGTCCGATTCGTCCGGCCTGATGCCTATACCGGTATCCTCTATCACGAAGCGCAATACATGTCGGGACTTATCTTCCTCGCAGGAAACGCGTATATGACCTTCTTCCGTAAACTTCACCGCATTATCCAACAAAGACACCAGCACCATTTTCAGCCATTGCCGGGCTGCATAAAAGGCCATAATGCCGGAAGCAGGCACATATTCCAGTTCAACTCCCGGCTTCAGTTCCGGACGGAAGCCCTCAATACATTCCTTGCAACACGCATCCACTTCTATCTCCTCCCGCGGCATCTCCCACACTCGCGAATCCATATCCGCAATATTGAGTATGTTCTCCATCAGACTCAACAGATATGTATTGTTGCCCTCCACTTGTTCAACATACTCGCGTTTCTCCACATCATCCAGTTTCTCTTGAGCCAGCAAGGTAGAAAAGCCGACGATGGAATTCAACGGAGTACGGATTTCATGGGTGATATGCTGTATAAAGGAACTTTTGACCTGGCTCATTTTTTCCACCGCCCTGCGTGCAGCTTCCAACTTGCGGTTCATGGAGAGGGTGCGGATATACAGATAAGTAATGAGCAGCAAAAGCAACAATACCAGTCCGCCAACAGCCAAGGCTATCATCAGTCGTTCCTTGTTCAATCTGGCACTCAGCTCCAGCTTCTCCATCTTCAACCGGTCCACCTCAAACTGTGCCGTATATTTGCTTAGCTTGTCATCCATTTCTGCCGTACGCACGGAGTCACTCACGGCGGCATATCTGGCATAACTGCGGCAAGCCGCACGATAATCGCCCAACTGTTCCTGCAGTTCTCCTTTCATATAATGGTTATAAGGATAGCAAAGCCCCAGTGAATGCTGATAATCCATGAGTGAATCCACGTAAGCAATGTTACCTTTCAAATCACCGAGGATACGGCAACACATTATCTTATAGCCAAACCATGCTTCGGGCGTCGAGCTCTCCGGATGTTGACGGTAGAAGCGGTCAGTCTCCTCAATATAAGGCTCAGCAGCCTTTCTACCTTCATTGGCCAATAAGCCTATAACCCTGAATTCACAGAAACGCAGGTGCAGGGAAGGGTCTACGCCGACTTGTTTACGGTTCAGTTCATCCTCCAGTTGCGACAATTTACTCAGATACTCGCCGGCTTCTGCATACTCACTGCGTGAAAGATAAGTCTGGATAATATTAAGCAACACCACGTATGCGTCACGATAGTAGCTGCCTTCCTCGAAAAGTTTCAGTGCATTGTTGTAATTCTCTATACACAGTTTTACGTTGTTTCCAAAGACCCGATGGTTATACCCGATGCACATTTCGCCACATGCCAATCCGTATTTGTCCCGGGCTTGCTCGGCATCCTGATGGAGCCTGACGGTTTCAGCCATCGCCTCCTCCTGCATACCTTTCTCTGTCATGCGCTGAATGTACTGCCGCCACGCCATATACCGGTCTCGTGTCCGTTGGTATTTCCGGCACCAGTCCATATATTCATAGGTTGCGGCTTTCAGGTGGTCAATGTCCCCCAACTGATAATAATGAGAAATCAGGTTGTTGTGGGCATCGCTAATCTGTACCGTATCGTTCAGTTCGCGGGCAAATTTCATCCACCGGGCATTGACGGAAGGCAGCCGGTCTTGTCCCAACACTTTCCGCGCACTATCTGCCAGAGCTTTCATCTCTCCATAAGGGTCTTCGGCATACAAGATTGAGGGGTATAAACCTAATACCAGCACAACAAGAAGCCATTTTATATTACGCTTTACCATGTTCGGACATTAAAAGGAGTCGGATGCGAATTTAGTGCTTTTATTTAATGTAAATTAGCAGTCATCCTAAAGTATAACAAATCTTAACCTTGCCTGTCTGATACGATTTTTCCAGCAGGTTCGTTTTATTCTACCCCGGTTTGCATTATCTTTGCAAATCCTAAATCACATAAGTGACTTTTATATGGCAGAAAATACATCGATTATCATAAAGGGAGCCCGTGTCAATAACCTCAAGAACATTGACGTAGAGATTCCCCGTAACAAACTCGTAGTCATCACCGGACTGTCCGGTTCCGGAAAATCCTCACTTGCTTTCGATACATTATATGCCGAGGGGCAGCGCCGCTACGTGGAGAGCTTGAGCAGTTACGCCCGCCAATTCCTGGGACGCATGAGCAAGCCCGAATGCGATTTCATCAAAGGCATCCCGCCTGCCATTGCCATCGAGCAGAAAGTTAGTAGCCGCAATCCGCGGTCCACCGTGGGCACCTCCACCGAAATATACGAATACCTGCGGCTGCTCTATGCCCGTGTGGGGAAAACCTTCAGCCCGGTCAGCGGACAGGAAGTGAAGAAGCATTCGGCGGAAGACATCGTGAAGTGCATGCTGGAATATCCGGAAGGAACCAGATATACCGTGCTCGCCCCGATATTGCTGCGCGAAGACCGCACGCTGCAACAACAACTGGAGATAGACATGAAGCAAGGTTTCACCCGTCTGGAAGTGAACGGTGAGATGATGCGCATCGACGAATACAAGCCGAAAGAGGGAGACACCGTTTTCCTGCTGATTGACCGTATGACAGCCTCTTCCGAAAAGGACTCCGTGAGCCGCCTCACCGACTCGGCAGAGACAGCCATGTACGAAGGAGACGGCGCCTGCCTGCTGCGGTTCTACCAGTCCGACGGAAGCACCTGCCTCTACCGGTTCAGCACCAAGTTCGAGGCGGACGGCATCATCTTCGAGGAGCCGAACGACCAGATGTTCTCCTTCAACTCTCCCATCGGCGCATGTCCCGTATGCGAGGGATTCGGGAAAGTCATCGGCATCGACGAGCATCTCGTGATACCCGACCGCTCCTTGTCCGTCTATGATGGAGCCGTTGTATGCTGGCGGGGCGAAAAGATGGGCGAATGGAGGGATATGGTGATACACGGAGCCGAGAAAGCCGGCTTCCCCATCTTCACTCCCTATTATGAACTGACCGACGAGCAACGCCGGATGCTGTGGGAAGGGACACCCTACTTTGAGGGCATCAACGCCTTCTTCAAGATGGTGCAGGAAAATCAGTACAAGATACAATACCGTGTGATGCTGGCACGCTACCGCGGAAAGACGCTCTGCCCCAAATGCCACGGCACCCGCCTGAAGCCCGAAGCAAACTACGTACGCGTGGGAGGACGCAACATCTCCGAACTGGTAGATTTGCCCATCACTGAGTTGAAGCTCTTCTTCGACAACCTGCAACTGGACCCGCATGACGCCGACATAGCCCGCCGCATCCTGACAGAAATCAACAGCCGCATCCAATTCCTATTGGATGTCGGTTTGGGATACCTCACGCTGAACCGCCTCAGCAACTCGCTCTCCGGCGGTGAAAGCCAGCGAATCAACCTTGCCACTTCACTGGGTAGCAGCTTAGTGGGCAGCCTGTATATTCTTGACGAACCGAGCATCGGCCTGCATAGCCGCGATACGGACAAACTGATACACGTGCTCCGCCAGCTGCAACAGTTGGGCAATACGGTAGTGGTAGTGGAACACGATGAAGAGATTATCCGTGCTGCCGACTATATCATCGACATCGGTCCCCGGGCAGGCCGCCTGGGAGGGAAGGTCGTCTACCAAGGAGATATGAAAGACCTTCAGAAAGACAGTGACAGCTATACCGTGCGCTATCTGCTGGGCGAAGAAACCATCCCCCTGCCGGAACACCGCCGCCCGTGGAACAACTACATAGAAATAAAAGGCGCGCGCGAAAACAACCTGAAGGGTGTAGAGGCACGGTTCCCGCTGAATGTAATGACCGTAGTCACCGGTGTCAGCGGTTCGGGCAAGAGTACGCTGGTACGCGACATCTTCTACCGCGCCCTGAAACGAGAGCTGGATGAATGCAACGAACGTCCAGGCGAGTTCACTTCCATTGGAGGAGACTTGCAGAACCTGCGCAATGTAGAGTTTGTTGACCAGAATCCTATCGGGAAGTCATCGAGAAGTAACCCCGTGACCTACATCAAGGCCTACGATGAAATCCGTAAACTATGGGCGGACCAACCGCTTGCCAAGCAGATGGGATACAGTGCCGGATACTTCAGCTTCAACAGCGAAGGCGGCCGTTGCGAGGAATGCAAGGGTGAAGGCACCATCACGGTGGAGATGCAATTCATGGCAGACCTTGTACTGGAATGCGAATCCTGCCACGGCAAACGCTTCAAGGCGGACACGCTGGAAGTGAAGTTCCACGACATGAATATCTACGACGTATTGGAGATGACCGTAAACCAAGCCATCGAATTCTTTACGCAACACGGACAGAAAAAGATTGTGAAGAAGCTGCAACCCTTGCAGGATGTAGGTTTGGGATATATCAAACTGGGGCAAGCCTCCTCCACCCTCTCCGGTGGAGAGAACCAGCGCGTGAAACTCGCCTTCTACCTCAGCCAGGAGAAAGCAGACCCGACCATGTTCATCTTCGATGAACCGACCACCGGACTACACTTCCATGACATCAAGAAACTGCTCGAAGCCTTCGATGCCCTAATACGCCGCGGGCACAGCATTGTCATCATCGAACATAATCTGGATGTGGTGAAGTGTGCGGACCATGTGATAGACCTGGGGCCCGAAGGAGGGGACAAAGGAGGAAACATCGTAGCTACCGGTACACCGGAGGAAGTGGCGAAGTGTGCGGCAAGTTATACGGGACAATTCTTGCAAGAGAAATTACACCCCTCGCTTCCTTAAATAGAACACAGAGGCACGGAGACACAGAGATATTAAATTCAAGGAAAAAGAATAAAACTCTATGCCTCCGTGTCTTTGTGCTTAATCTTACCGGGTGCTACTACTCCAATTTAAAAGTAACCGGAAAAGTAAATTCCACCTTCACGGCTTTACCCTGCTGCATCCCCGGTTTCCATTGTGGCATCAATTCTACAATCCGTAATGCTTCCTCATCCAGGGCAGGATACCTGCTGCGCATAATAACGGGGTCCGTCACACGACCATTCTCGTCAATCACCACGCTGACAGCAACTCTTCCTTGAATGCCATTCTTACGGACTTCTTCCGGATAACGGATATTCTTTTGAATAAAATCCATTAAGGCTTTCATACCTCCCGGAAACTCGGGCATCACTTCCACTACTTTATAGACCGGTTCTTCCATTGGCTCTTCCGTTATCAATTGTGGGCTCCCGCCCTTCCCTGCATCCGAAATATAAGGGGGAAGAGATGTCTTTTCCGCCGTTCTCCATTCTTCCTCATTGTCCGTCAGTCTGAACTCAGCCATCATCAAGACAGGTTTCCTCCTGATGGTTATCTCATAAAAGTAACGGTAGCGTCCCGGCTTGTTGGGATGCACATCCGGATAAAGGGAGGCTTTCATAACCCTTTCCTCCCCATCCCGCAGCACATAGGCGATGTCCCAAAAGGCAGCGTTTATCGGCAATTCCCGCCAGGTACCTTTTTCGTCTTCGAACGTCAGGTAGTAATGCTCGCCGCAGGTCAAATCTCCGCCGCTGTGATTGCTGAGGATGAATGTCGCATGGAGAGCTTTCGTTGAAAAGACCGGATATTCGGGACGGATATGGATGCCACGAATATGATTCCTGCTTACTCTCTCGTTGATGACGGGGACTTCTACACCATGAAAACAGAAAACGGGGGAGTCCATTATCTTCTCCCGGAACTCTTTCTGCCGCTCGGGAGTATTCACCATCAAATCTATATCGATGCAATGCAACCCCACCCCATATCCGGTCACATTCCTCTGAATGTGTGTATATGGTGTATTATTCAATCTTTTTCTCAGTTCTTCGTGAATGGCAAGCAATTGTCTTTGCAAGTAGTCACCATCATCCGCAATCCCTATCTTGAGGCTATCGCTCACTGTTTTTTTTCCCACCCCTTGGTCTATCCTTACTGTATCTATGGAATCTTCAGACATTTCCATGCGTTCCGTCTTATTCATTCGGCAAGATGACAAGCAGCAAAGCAATAAGGTAATACAAACTCTATTCATGGCATTTTGCTTTTAGGATTCATACTTCGAGTATAAATATAAGGATTTTTGCTATAATGTTCAAAACCAGCCTCTACTTTCATTAACATATAAAAAGTTTCACGTTATCCAGGCAACCAACAAATATCCACTTTTATAGTGGAATATTGGAGATATACATTACCTTTGCACAATGAAAACAATCTAAAAACAATGGAAATACACTTTGATAAGGAATACTTGCAACAACTATATGAGGAAGGAAAAACAAAGGATAAGAAATATCGCTTTCAGCCTCAAATGGTGAAACGATATCAGTTGCGCATAAAGACCTTGGAATACGTTCAAAATATCGAAGAGCTTTACGCCATTCGGTCGTTTCATTACGAAGTATTGAAAGGAGATAAAGCAGGTATTTCTTCCATTAGAGTAAATGACCAATACCGCATAGAATTCACAGTAAAGCAGAGTACATCTGAAACCGTAGTGACAATATGTAATATCCTGGAATTATCGAACCACTATAAATGATTATGAATATGGGAAATTATAAATGCCAACGCCCTATACATCCGGGTGAATTACTCAAAGAAGAGGTGGAAAATAGAAAATTACCCCAAACTAAGCTTGCTGCACAAACCGGCATCTCATATAAGGTACTAAACGACATCTTGAACTGTCGACGTCCCCTCACAACATCTACAGCATTGCTCTTTGAAGCAGCCTTGGGAATCAGTGCCAGCTTGCTGATGCGAATGCAGCTAGACTATAACATGCAATTGGCTGAAAGTGACCAAACACTCATGGAGCGCTTGAAACAAGTTAGAAAATATGCAGCATTGCTCTAAGCAAAACGTTACTGCAAAACCACTGCATATCTTTTGCAGTACTGCTGCAAACATTTATGCAGTGCCACTGCAACACATTTACAGCGGCACTGCAAAAAAACTTGCAGTAGCAGGAAAATAAGATTAGAAATAGAATCCGAAACCTACCTTCAGACCGAATTTAGAACGGTCGCTATTGACGTTCCAGTAAGCTGCAGGTTCGATGGTCACCGTGCGGGTCAGGAAGAACGCATAACCGGCTTCCAGACCGAAAGAGAACTTGGTATCATCCAAATCATGTCCCCAATCCCAACGGTCCACATTGACATCGGCACCCAGATACACGCCAATCTTGTCGAAATAATAACGTCCACCTACACCCAGCGTATAGACATCGAGGTCAGACCCTCCGGTATTCCAAGCAGCCCCGGCATGCACCAGCAAGGCGATGTTGTCGAGCAGGAAAGCACCTCCCTTGGCTTCAAGGCCAAAACTTGTCTTGTCGGTTCCCGTGTCATGAGAAAATTCCAAACCGGTGATGGACGGGTTCAAAATCCACTTACCTTTTTCAAACTGTGCCTGAGCTGCCACTGTGACAACAAGCAAGCAAACGAATAATGCCAGTTTTTTCATCTTGTTCTGTTTTTTGAGTAAATAATCAATGTTGTTTATTGTCTTCTTCGAATCGCTTGCGTTGCAGCGCCTCCTTCTTGCGAAGCACCAGCCACAGCACAAATACAATGAGGTACGAAGCAGCTACGGTGACATACTTCTCAGTATCGCTGATTTCCGTATTGCGGGGAAGGAAATAAGCGGCAGTAGCAGAAACGTAAATAAGCAGGGCCAACGTGAGCCCGGTAGATTTCTTGATTTTCTTCATTACCAAAGTTTTTTAGTCGTCTTAAAATACCAAATATTAAACCAAATAGCAGCCAGCACAACAGCTATCAAGGCTACGCCCAGCGCATAATTCGGACCGAGCCCGAAACCTTCGGGAGCAATGCAGATGTAAGTGGTACACACAGCCGTCATGAATAATGCCGGGAAATAGGTGACGTAATAATAACGTCCTTTCTTCTCGCGTACCAGATAGACCGTAATGGCCCACAACGTAAAGACGGACAGAGTCTGATTGGCCCAGGCAAAATAACGCCAAATCATGTCAAATCCATCCTTGTCCCGCAGGCTGTAAAGCAACAAGCTAATGGCTACCAGGAACATCGGGATGCATATATATAAACGGCGACGCATGGATTTTTGTTCCATTCCCAAGAAATCCGCCACAATGAGGCGCGCTGAACGGAAAGCCGTGTCGCCACTGGTAATAGGCGCGGCAATAACACCCAGAATGGCCAATACGCCACCTACGGCACCCAGCCAGTCTTTTGTAATGGCGTCTACAATGATAGAGGCATTCGTCTCCCCCATCCCGTTCTCGTGGAAGAAATAAGTGGCGGCGGCAGCCCATATCAGAGCTACAATGCCTTCGGTTATCATTGCCCCATAGAAAACGGGGCGTCCGTGGCGCTCGCTTGTCATGCAACGTGCCATCAGCGGACTCTGCGTGGCATGGAAGCCACTGATGGCACCGCAGGCAATGCTGACGAACATGATGGGGAAGATGGGCAATGCAACCGCATCGGGATGCGTGTTCTGCAATCCGTCCCATATCTCCGGCAATGCAGGATGGTTGACGTAAAGCATTACCAGAATACCGACCGCCATGAACAGCAGGGCAACGGCGAACAGTGGGTATATCTTACCGATAATCTTATCTACCGGCAGCAAAGTGGCAAAGATATAATAAGCGAAAACAACAATAATCCAGAAGGTGGTATCCAAGCTGTCGGGGGTCAACTTGGCAAGCAGTCCGGCCGGCCCTGCCACAAAGACAGCTCCCACCAATATCATCAGGATGACGGTAAAGCCGCGCATCAACTGCTTGGTGGTCAGCCCCAGATAGCGTCCGATGATTTCCGGCAGGCTTTCCCCGTCATGCCGCAAGGAGAGCATACCGGCAAGATAGTCGTGCACTGCACCGACAAAGATACTGCCAAGTACAATCCACAGATAGGATGCCGTACCGAACTTGGCTCCCATGATGGCACCGAAGATAGGTCCCAACCCGGCAATATTGAGAAACTGTATCATAAAGATTTTCCAAGTAGGCAGTGGAATGTAATCCACACCATCGGCTTTGGTAAGGGCGGGTGTTTTGCGGTCATCGGGACCAAAGACGCGTTCTATGAAGCGTCCGTAGATAAAATAGCCGGCTATCAACGCCAGCAGGCAAAGCGTAAATGTAATCATGGCGTGTTAATATCTTTAATGTATGCAAATGTAACAGTTTCCAAGTAAACAGCACAAAATAATCGGGTGTTTTGCTTATCTTCGCCGAGAAATATGACAGAAATAAAGAAGAAAAGAGAAAAATGAAACGAATTATTTCCATTTTACTATATATGGCCGTCTTGCTGCCACTGGCTGCGCAACCGCCCAAGCATGAAGTGCGTGCCGCCTGGATAACTGCCGTCTATGGCCTGGACTGGCCGCAGACACGCACCACTTCGCCCGAAGGCATCCGCAAGCAACAGGCCGAACTGATTGAAATATTGGACAGACTGAAAGCCGCCAATTTCAACACAGTACTGTTCCAGACCCGTACACGGGGAGATGTCCTCTACAAATCAGCCATCGAGCCCTACAACTCCATACTGACCGGAAAGGTGGGCGGCGACCCCGGCTACGATCCGCTGGCTTTTGCCATAGCCGAATGCCACAAGCGCGGTATGGAGTGCCATGCCTGGATGGTGACCATCCCTCTGGGCAACCGCAAGCATGTAGCCGCCCTCGGTAAAGAGTCCGTCACCAAAAAGAAACGCGCCATCTGCGTACCCTACAAACGCGAATACTTCCTGAATCCCGGACATCCGCAAACCAAAGAGTACCTGATGAGCCTTGTCCGCGAAGTGGTGGAACGCTACGATGTAGACGGGATACACTTCGACTACCTGCGCTATCCGGAAAACGCCCCCCGTTTTCCCGACAGCTACGACTACCGCAAATACAGCAAAGGACGCAGCCTTGCCCAATGGCGCAGAGACAACCTGACGGAAATAGTACGCTATATATATAAAGGTGTAAAAGCCATGAAACCCTGGGTAAAGGTCAGCACCTGCCCGGTAGGAAAATACAAAGACACTTCCCGCTACCCCTCCCGTGGCTGGAATGCCTTCCACACCGTCTATCAAGACGTGCAGGGTTGGCTGGGCGAGGGCATCCAGGACCAGATTTATCCGATGCTCTATTTCCGTGGCAATCATTTCTATCCCTTTGCCCTCGACTGGCAGGAACAAAGTAACGGACGCCAAATCATTCCCGGTCTGGGCATCTACTTCCTCGACCCCAGCGAAGGGAACTGGACGCTGGACGAGATTGAACGGCAGATGCACTTTATCCGCGCCCACGGTCTGGCGGGCGAGGCACACTACCGCGTGAAGTATCTGATGGACAATACGCAAGGGCTTTATGAGGCGCTGGAAGAAGACTTCTATACCGCCCCGGCCCTGCAACCCGCCATGCCGTGGATAGACAATGTAGCTCCTACACCTCCCTCCGGACTCACGGTGGAAACACCGGAAAACGGCTATTGGAAACTAAGCTGGCAACCCGCCACGGACAATGACAAGCGGAATGCTCCGATGTATGTAATCTACGGTTCGGACACCTATCCCGTAGATACCTCCAATCCGGAGAATATCCTGGCACAACGAGTACAAGGTACGGAATATACCTATGCCCCCATCCGCCCGTGGACTGCCCGAAAATATTTTGCCGTGACAGCCATAGACCGTTGCGGAAACGAAAGCGAAGCTATTCAGCAGCAGTGACACAGACAAAAGCCCGGTAACGGCTCTTCGGAGTGACCGGTACCAGAGGCAGATAGCCGGAAACAACCCTGCCGTCCTTCACCACCAGCGGATAGCTTTGCATATCCTGCTCATGCCGCTCCATCAAAGCTTCATGGGTCGGAAAACAATCAATGGAGAAACGTCCCTCCCCACCGGGGACAATGAAATGATCACTAAGCACATGGGAAACGATTCCCATATTCATCCGTAGATTTATTTCGACATGGGGGTTGATGGCATACGGATGCCCTTCCTTCTGACGGCAGACCATCATGTCCACACCCAAGAAACCCATATAAGATGTAGCATAACTCGTTTCCAATGCTTTCTGCATCATATTGCGTATGCGTACAAATGCTTCAAAGGGTACATATTGCTGAATCCATTCCTCCACTTGCTCATCCGAAGTAAGGATATTACCACGATATGCCCCTTTGTCATCCGTAACAAAACGGGAATAGCCGACAAAAAGAAGCTTTCCCCGACCATCCGAATAAAATTCCATGGCAAAGTCTTCCACCTTATCAAATATAGGCTCCATCACAAAACCTCTATTTTCTTTCAGCGCCCTACTACACCAATCGGAAACATTTTTCGTAAAGCCATGACGGCACCAACACAATCCCTTTCCACTTCCCGACCAAAGTGATTTGAACACACATCCCTCCTTGTAACGATCAACAATATCCGGAGAGATATCCGTCATTCTACCATCAGCCTCCACCAAGCAACAACCGTCACCACAAGTATAATCTATTTTATTGAAATAGAAAAGTGCGCGAAAAGCCAAAGCGTTACTACGGACAGCCTTCATACGATATTTATCCAAAGCATCCGGCGTAGGAAGATTTTTTTCCAGAACACCGCCTTTCAACATCCGTTTACGGATAGCGGGGTTCCATCCCCAAGGCATTACCCGCACATCAGCATAATCGGGCAGCTCCGGCTCTGTCACCAAATGCACATCCAGCCGGAACAACTGTTGCATCTGTTTCAGATAATCTGCATTATAGGCGGAAGAGGCCAGTACCCCACTACCCGGCTGGGCATACCAAATCGGCAACAAAGCCAAGTCTTCAGCCATACGGCGGATGGTAGCGGGCGCCATATAATTTTCTTCATTATTTCCCAATGCCATATCTGCATCAGGATTGAACACATAAAGTTTCATCTTTCAAATGTTAACCAATTACTCACGTTTTGTATGAGAGTGCAAAGTTATATAATATTTTGCCATCTCTACTTTGCAAATCTATAAAAAAGCCGTATATTTGTCGCCCGATAAACCGAATTTAAAGCATGGAAGCATTTTACCGTACACACGCTTATCTCGTAGAGCATACCAATGCCCCCGTACGCCGCGACCTAATGGACGAAATAGACTGGAATGACCGTCTTATCGGTATCAAAGGCACAAGAGGCGTAGGTAAGACTACTTTCTTGCTGCAATATGCCAAAGAGAAATTCGGCACAGACCGCTCCTGCCTCTTCATCAACATGAACAACTTCTACTTCTCCGGACATGGCATCGTGGAGTTCGCCGCCGAATTCCAGCGTCGCGGAGGAAAAGTGCTGTTGATAGACCAGGTATTCAAGTACCCGGAATGGAGCAAGGAACTGCGTATGTGCTACGACCGCTTCCCCAACCTGAAAATCGTGTTCACCGGCTCGTCCGTGATGCGTCTGAAAGAGGAGAATATGGAGTTGCGCGACATCGTGAAGAGCTACAACCTGCGCGGCTTCTCCTTCCGCGAATACCTGAACCTGCAGACGGGCATGAAGTTCCATGCCTATCCGTTGGAAGAAATCCTGAGCAACCACGAACAGATAGCCAAAGGCATCCTCTCCAAAGTACGTCCATTGGACTACATGCAAGACTATATGCACCACGGCTTCTACCCTTTCTTCCTTGAAAAGCGTAACTTTTCGGAGAATCTGCTCAAGACGATGAACATGATGGTGGAAGTGGATATCCTGCTCATCAAACAAATTGAGCTGAAATACCTTTCGAAGATAAAGAAATTACTATATTTGTTGGCCGTGGACGGACCGAAAGCGCCGAATGTCAGCCAACTGGCAAACGACATACAGACCTCCCGCGCCACAGTAATGAATTACATCAAGTATCTGGCAGACGCACGACTCATCAATATGGTCTATCCGAAAGGAGAAGAATTCCCCAAGAAGCCGTCGAAGATAATGATGCATAATTCAAATCTGATGTATTCCATCTATCCCGTCAAGGTGGAAGAGCAAGACGTACTGGACACTTTCTTTGCCAACACAATGTGGAAGGACCACAAGGTGAACAAGGGCGACAAGAACATCTCGTTCATGGTAGATGAGGTGATGCCTTTCAAGATTTGTCCGGAAGGAACAAAGATAAAGAATAATCCGGGAGTTACTTATGTACTGCATAAGGCAGAAATAGGCCGAGGCAACCAAATACCCCTCTGGTTATTCGGTTTCTTGTATTAAGAGAGAGATTTTTTTACTTAAATAAATAATTCAATTTAGTTATGACTAAACAGAAGAAATTCATTACTTGTGATGGTAACCAGGCTGCTGCACATATCTCGTATATGTTCTCCGAAGTAGCTGCCATCTACCCCATCACCCCCTCTTCTACGATGGCTGAATACGTAGACGAATGGGCTGCCGCAGGTCGCAAGAACATCTTCGGCGAAACAGTATTGGTACAGGAAATGCAGTCAGAAGGTGGTGCTGCAGGTGCCGTCCACGGCTCTCTGCAAGCCGGTGCGCTGACTACTACTTACACAGCTTCACAAGGTCTGTTGCTGATGATCCCGAACATGTACAAGATTGCCGGTGAATTCCTGCCTTGTGTATTCCACGTATCAGCACGTACATTGGCAAGCCATGCACTGTGTATCTTCGGTGACCACCAGGACGTTATGTCTGCACGCCAGACTGGTTTTGCCATGTTGGCCGAAGGTTCTGTACAAGAAGTTATGGACTTGGCAGGTGTTGCCCACCTAGCCACCATCAAGGCCCGTGTTCCGTTTATGAACTTCTTCGACGGCTTCCGTACTTCTCACGAAATCCAGAAGATTGAAATGCTGGAGAACGACGACCTCGCTCCTTTGGTAGACCAGGAGGCCTTGAAGGAGTTCCGCAGCCGTGCTCTGTCGCCCGAACATCCGGTGGCACGCGGTATGGCCGAAAATCCCGACACGTTCTTCACTCACCGTGAATCTTGCAATAATTACTACGACGCAGTTCCTGCCATCGTAGAGGACTACATGAACAAGGTGTCTGAAATCACCGGCCGCAAATACGGCCTGTTCTCTTACTACGGTGCCGCAGACGCAGACCGCGTCATCATCGCCATGGGCTCCATCTGCGACGTGGCCGAGGAGGTCATCGACTACCTGAACGCCCACGGCGAGAAGGTGGGCCTGGTCAAGGTGCGTGTCTTCCGCCCCTTCGCCGCCGAGAAGCTCATCGAGGCCATTCGCGCCACCTGCAAGAAGATCGCCGTGCTGGACCGCACCAAGGAGCCCGGCGCTCTGGGCGATCCCCTGTACATGGACGTGGTCACCGCTCTGGCCGGCGCCGGCATCACCGACAAGGTGGTTGTGGGCGGCCGTTACGGTCTGGGCTCCAAGGACACCCC
>OGFM01000452.1_pt1 | contig 34291 bp, 26 predicted proteins | sample 1570871 | NCBI WGS metagenome assembly OGFM01 (sample SAMEA2581957, study PRJEB24529) | metagenome | biome: Human gut stool | place: China | collected 2011
TGAAGGGATACGACCAAGAAGTGCTGATACCTCTGAACCTGCCTGTGTAAAACGGAAAATGTTATCAATGAATAAAAGCACATCTTTCTGTTTTTCATCTCTGAAATACTCAGCCATTGTAAGTCCTGTCTCAGCAACACGCATACGTGCTCCAGGTGGCTCATTCATCTGACCGAACACTAAGGCAGTCTTTTTAAGAACACCTGATTCTCTCATCTCAGTCCAGAGGTCATTACCCTCACGCGAACGCTCACCGACACCGGTAAATATTGAATATCCGCCGTGCTCAGTAGCAATATTTCTGATAAGCTCCTGAATAAGTACTGTCTTACCTACACCGGCACCACCAAAAAGACCGATTTTTCCACCTTTTGCATATGGTGCGAGAAGGTCTATTACCTTGATACCTGTCTCAAGTATCTGCTCAGCAGGATTTTGTTCCTCAAATGTAGGCGGTTCTCTGTGAATCTCCCAATTAGCCTCGCCCTCAGGCTGTTTATCTCCGTCAATCGTCTGTCCAAGTACATTAAAAAGACGACCAAGAGTATCTTCACCAACTGGAACTTTAATTCCGCTTCCTGTTGCAACAACTTCCATATCCCTGCAAAGACCTTCACTGGCTGCCAGCATAATACAGCGTACAATGTGATTTCCTATGTGCTGTGCAACTTCCATAACGCATTTTTTATCGCCATTCATTACTTCCAATGCATCTCTGATTGCCGGCAGGTCATCATTTTCAAATTCAACATCCACAACAGGTCCTGAAACCTGTACGATTTTTCCTGTATTCATCTATGCCTCCGTTAATTATTTTATCTTTCAACATTCAACTTATATAAATCTCTGCGAAACTTTTGCAAACCTTGCCTAGCTTGTGCAAATATAACAAATGATTTTAGCAGGCATTTTTGTTGCCGCCGGTACTTAATGGTGGTCTTTTCACCATTTATGTACCGCTGCGGAAACATCATAGCGAGAGCGTGCCTGCGTTATTATTTGTTATATTTGTGCAAGCAGCACAGCTTACAGCCGGTTTCGCACACTATCTCTTCTTTTTGCGTTTCTGTGCCTTCGCTCCCGCTATTACTTCCGTTATCTCCTGCGTAATAGCTGCCTGTCTGGCACGATTATATAAAATATCCAATTCATGCAACATATCCTTTGCACTGTTTGTCGCATTTTCCATAGCCATCATTCGTGCATTCTGCTCACACGAAAATGCCTCAACAAGTGCACCATATACGAAACCTACCAGATAATCCGGAACTATTCTGTCCATAACCGCTTCTGCTGATGGAACAAGTGCAAGTTCCTCTCTCGGCGCATCTACCGGAATATGCAGAGAAGTAAAATCTGCTCTTTTAAGAGGAAGAAGCTGCTTTATCTCTACTTCCTCTGCAACGGCGTTTACCATGGCGGTATAAATAATATATATCTCATCAAGTTTACCCTCATGGTACTGCTCTAAAAGTTCTCCTGATATGTTTCTTGCTCTGTTAAGAGAAGGATTCTGAACAGTATAATGAAACTGTTTATCAATATGTACACCCTGCTGTTCAAAATAATGTCTGCCAAGTTCTCCGAGAACAAACAATTTGTTGTTCGGATGAGACTGAAGATGCTCGTAGGCTGCTTTCATGATATTGTGGTTGTAAGAACCGGCAAGTCCCTTATCTGCCGTAACTACAATATAACCTACCCTCTTTTCCTCAAGTTTTTTGGCTACAGATGAATCGGATTCAAAATATATATCTTCAAATTCAGGCAAATGTCTCAAAATACGACTCATCTCTGACTGTAAAGCAAAGAAATACGGCTCTGTGTCGGCAAGCATTTTCTTTGACTTCTTGAGTTTAGAAGTGGAAATCATATACATGGCATTTGTGATTTTTAATGTGTCCTGAATGCTTCGCATTCTATCCTGAATCTCTTTAATATTTGCCATAAATACTCCTCCGGTTCTACTTAGACATTTCCTTTCCTAACTCAACGATTTTCTTTATCATCTCGTCAGAAATCACTTTCTTATCATCTATCTCTCTACCAATCTCAGGATGTTTTGTATCAAATTCTGCCAAAATATCCATCTGAAGTTTCTTTACATTCTTCTTTCCTGCTTTGTCAAATACGCCTGCATTTGCAAGACAAAGCGTGATAACCTGCTCGTGAAGGCTGAGCTGACTGCAAAGCGGCTGTTTAAGCAATTCCATAAGTGCTTCACCATGGTCAAGCTGCGCTTTTGTTGCACTGTCAAGGTCTGATGAAAACTGTGTAAACACTTCCATCTCTCTGTACTGTGCAAGGTCGATACGAATACTTCCCGCAACCTTCTTCATTGCCTTTGTCTGTGCCGCACCACCTACACGGGATACTGACAATCCGACATTTACGGCAGGACGCATACCCGAGAAGAAAAGGTTACTCTCAAGGAATATCTGTCCGTCTGTGATAGAAATTACGTTTGTAGGAATGTAAGCCGATACATCTCCTGCCTGTGTCTCAATAATCGGAAGCGCTGTTATTGAACCTCCGCCAAGTTCATCACTAAGTCTGCTTGATCTCTCAAGAAGTCTTGAATGAAGATAGAATACATCACCCGGATAAGCCTCTCGTCCCGGTGAACGCTCAAGCAAAAGTGAGATTGCTCTGTATGCAACCGCATGTTTTGAAAGGTCATCATAAACTATCAAAACATCTTTTCCCTTATGCATAAAATACTCCGCAAGTGCTGTTCCTGCATATGGAGCGATATACTGTAATGATGCCGGATCACTTGCAGTAGATGAAACTACGATAGAATAATCCATTGCATCATGTTTCTTTAACGTATTTACAATCTTTGCAACTGTTGAAGCTTTCTGTCCTATTGCGACATATACGCAGATAACATCTTTGCCTCTCTGGTTGATTATAGTATCTGTTGCGATTGAAGTCTTACCTGTCTGTCTGTCACCGATGATAAGCTCACGCTGTCCTCTTCCTATAGGGAACATAGAGTCAATCGAAAGAATACCTGTCTCAAGCGGTGTATCAACCGATTTTCTGTCTACAATACTTGGTGCTTCCTGCTCAACAGGGAAATAATCATCTTCCTTTATATCTCCCTCACCGTCGATAGGCTCACCTAATGCATTTACAACTCTGCCGAGGAATGCATCTCCAACAGGGATACCTGCCTTTTTCTTTGTTCTTACAACTTTTGTTCCCTCTTTGATGCCGAGGTCGCTGCCAAAAAGAATACATCCGATTTCATTCTGTCTTATATCCTGAACCATTCCTTTGACACCGTTTTCAAAAGTTACGATTTCACCATACATTGCATGGTCTATACCATAAATTGTTGCGATTCCGTCACCGACCCAGATAACCTCACCGGTTTCTCTTGCCGAATCGTCCCAATCAAAATCTTCTATCTCTTTTTTAATTATAGATATGATATCTGTTGCGCTAATAGCTCCCAACAAATTCACCTCCCAGTCATTTTTCGTTCCAGCTGGCTTAACCGCCATGTGAAACTCTTATCATATTCTTCCATCTTTGTCTTAACCACATATCCGCCGAGTAAAGAATCATCCACCTTTTCAGATATTTCAATAGTATATCCCGGATACTTCTTTTCCAAATCATCACGAATACCTTTGATTTCATCCTGCGACATTTTCTTTGCACTGGTAACTACAGCACGAAGAATATGATTTTTTTCATCCCAGTAATCATAGTAAGCCTTGAAAATATCACTCAGTTCGCAGGCATTACCAACTTTGCACATTTCCTTTACAAAGTTTGTCACAACGGACGAAAGTTTTGCTCTCTTAAAAATCTCATCTACCACTTTTTCCTTTTTGTCCAAACTTACAATAGGACATTCTAAAACTTCTTTAAAAACCGGAGTAAGTGACAGAATATTTTCAGCATTTTTTATATCATCTTTGTCTGTCGACAAATCGTACAAAACCTTTGCACTATTTACTGCTGTCTGCGTCACGGCTATCACCTGTCTCTAAAATTTTTCTTGCTGCGACAACGGCGAGTTTTGCAATCTCAGCCTGTGTTGCCTGCATTGCTTTTTCATGCTGAGCCTCAATGTCTCTCTTAGCTTTCTCTTTCAAACGCTCTGTCTCAACTCTTATATCCTCCATTTGGGAATTATAAGCCTCGTCAGCACGCTCTTTAGCATCAGCTAATATCTGGTCAGCCTCCGTCTTTGCTGTCTTAATCTTGTCGTGATATTCTTTTTTAAGTTTAGCAGCCTCGTCCTCTGCATTCTTTGCACTCTCGAACTGGTCATTTATCATTTTCTCGCGCGCATTGATAACATTCATAACAGGCTGGAATAAGAACTTTTTAAATATCGCATATATGACAAGCAAGTTTACAACTGTCCATAAAATATTCCATGGGTTTATACTTAACATATATTGTCCTTCTTTCAACAATCATTACTGTTCACACTTATTGTGCGAACAGTAATTAACAATCCACTAAAAAAACTTCGTCTATATCAACAATTATCTTCCTGACTTTCAACTCCGTCTATTATTTCAAAAGTAAGATAATAAGAAGTGCGATAACGAAACCGTAAATAGCTGTTGCCTCTGCAAGGGCACAACCTAAAAGAAGTGAGCTGCTGATTTTTCCTGATGCTTCAGGCTGTCTTGCGATAGCGTCTACTGCTGAAGATGTTGCCTTGCCGATTCCAAGACCTGCTCCGATACCTGTTAAAACTGCGATTCCTGCTCCGATTGCTACTAATAATGTTGTTGACATAATGTTAATCTCCTTTTCTCTCTCTTTAAATCTCTTGAATTTTTTAATATGTATTCTGTTTTCCAAAAATCTTAGTCCGTCTCTGTTGCCTCTTTTATAAACAATGCAGTTAAGAATACAAAGACATATGCCTGTATAAGACCGTCAAATATATCAAAGTACATACTGCAAAACGCCGGTAATACTGCCGGAACTACAAGTTTCAGAAGCTCCATGACTACGAATGAACCAAGTACATTTCCAAATAGTCGCATACACAATGAAAGTGGCCTTATAAATATTTCCAATATATTTATTGGCAATATGATAGGCATTGGTTCAGCAAAACTTTTAAGCCATCCCTTAGTACCTTTCTGACGAATACCTGAAACCTCAATCAGAATAATACTCATCAACGCAAGTGCTATGGTGACATTCATATCTTTTGTCGGTGGTTTAAATCCCAAAAGACCTATAAGGTTTGCTATTCCTATATAAATAGCCACCGATGCAAGATACGGTATGTATGCAGTACCGTTTTCACCGACTGTACCCTTAAAGAAGTTGTACAATCCACTTACCGCTGTTTCCAAAACAAGCTGTTTACGACTGGGATTTTCTATACTCAGGTTTTTGACAAGCAGAACACAAAGTACAAGAACTGCGAGCATAATAATCCATGTAACGACTACCGACTCATAAACAGGTATGCCGCCGAATATCGGAATTTTAAACACTGTTTCACAGTTCAGTTCTTCCATCAGACTCTCTACCAGAGTATCCACAATATTCACCTCCATCACTTTTTTTCGACTGCTATTATAACTACAGCAATTCTGATATGTAAAAAGTATTTTTGACATATCGGTTATACAAATTTGACATATTAAATTTTGTTAAAATATGCTATTATTACCATGTATTAAATTTTTATAAACTTGGATTAAACATTGAAATCAAATGGATTGAGCAAGTTTAGTCTGTTAATTTTACGACAATAAATACATGAAAAATTCTAGATTAAAAGGAGAGCATTTATGGAAAATATTTTTACAAAAAAAGCGCCTGCAAAAATAAATCTTACACTTGATGTGACGGGAAAACTTGAAAACGGGTATCATACTTTATCAATGATAATGCAGAGTATAGATGTATGTGACGAATTATCATTTGAAAAGACAACAGATGAACAAATTATTTTTACAATGAATAAAGAACTTCCCGACAAAATACCGTCAGAAAAAAACTTAGTATATAAAGCCGCAAAACTCATGAAAGATACTTTTGAAATAAAAGGCGGATTTAAGATACATCTCACAAAAAACATTCCTGCCGCCGCAGGGCTTGCCGGAGGAAGCTCTGACTGTGCCGCAACACTCATCGGCATAAACGAATTATGTGAAATCGGTCTTGACACTGAAAAACTCTGCGAAATCGGAGTTAAACTCGGTGCTGATGTGCCTTTCTGCATAAAAAAAGGAACTATGCTTGCCGAGGGAATAGGCGAAATACTCACACCACTCACTCCGCTTCAAGGTGTTCCGGTACTGCTTATCAAACCTGACATCTCGATAAGCACCCCATATGTATATAAACATCTCAACCTAGAAGAACTTGATTATCATCCTGACAACAAAGCCATGATTTCATACATAGATAAAAAATCCGTCAAAGACATAGCCGCTTCACTCTCAAATGTACTTGAGACGGTTACCATTCCTGAAAACCCTGTTATAGATGAACTTAAACATTATCTTCTCGAAAACGGTGCTATCGGTTCACTGATGAGTGGAAGCGGGCCGACAACATTTGGAATATTTGAAGATATGGAAACAGCTAAAAAAGCATATGATAAAGCAAAAATTGATTACCCAGGTTTTGACGTAGTATTGTGTCGAACCATGTAACACGAAATTATTGAACATTTTGTAAACTTTCCTATATAAATATGGTACACGGTGAAAAACAGATAGCAACGGAACAATCCGTGGCATTAACTTTTTTATTATATTCATAAACACGCACAAACCACTAATAATATCAGCAGCACTGACGATATACTTATTAGAAAATATTGTTTCAATGGAATGAACGCACAATCAGAAAAAGGAGGTTCTTACTATGAGTTTAGACGCAATTTCATCAACATTAAATACATACAGCAAAGTTGATACAAAAAAAACTGACGATACAAAACAGAAAGAGGCTGTTGCTTCATCTTTAACAAAAGATACATCTTCCGCAGACAAAACAACATCTGACAACGACACCAAAAATAATGGCGTTGTATTTGACAAAAGCGAGAGCACAAAAAACGACAGCACAAATCAGATTTACAATAAGGATGCCATTATATCAAAGTTAAAAGCAGACCAGCAGTCACGCCTTGAATCTATGCAAAGTCTTGTAGAAAAACTTTTGAACAAACAGAAGGGTACTTTTGACCTTGCAAGCCTTATGAAAAAAGATGATGTTTCAGGACTTAATCTCTCAGCTACATTTGAGGAAGCTGCAAAAAATGCAGACCCTGACACTATCAAAGCCGCACAGGAGAGCATCTCTGAAGACGGCTACTGGGGCGTAAACAAAACATCAGACAGACTTGTAAGCATGGCTATCGCTCTTTCCGGCGGCGATACTTCAAAAGCCGATGAAATGATGGCTGCAATCCAGAAAGGTTATGACAGAGCAACTTCTGCATGGGGCAAAGAACTCCCTGATATCTGCAAAGATACACTCGAAGCTACAAAACAGAAGATGGATGACTGGAAAAGCGGCAAAACAACAGCAAAAGATTATTCAGATATTCAGTAAACAGTTATAACTTTATTGTTCACGCCTGCGTGCAGCCGGCAATATTATTATTTTCTATATTTTAAATCACAAAGGGCAAAGGTGTCTGTAACAAAGATTATCTTTGTCCTTTTTATTATCACATTAAAAGAGGGGTAAAATGACAAACAAATTAAAAATTTTAACAGAGTTTCTTATGCTATCTATCGGTTCTGTCATAGCGGCTTTCGCCATTGAAGAATTTCTTGTACCAAACACAATTCTCGACGGAGGCATTATCGGTATCGGTATCATGATAAACAATCTCACAAAACTGCCATTAAGTATGCTGACCATAATATTAAATATCCCTTTTCTGCTTATAGGCTTACATAAACTTGGCAAGATATTTATTATAAAAGCGGCATACTGCATGATTATATTTTCACTTTTTGTATCATTATTTGCACCATGGGCAAATGCAACCGAAGAAACATTCCTCGCCGTATGCTATGGCGGCGTTATCCTCGGTGTCGGAGTCGGAATTATCATAAGATTTGGCGGATGCCTTGACGGAACCGAAGCCGTAGCAATCATTCTGAACAGAAAACTCGGTCTTGCCGTAGGACAGATGGTTCTTATAATGAACCTTGTAATATATTCCGTGGCAGGTATTCTTTTCGGTCCTGACAGAGCGATGTACAGCCTTTTGACGTATTTCATTACATCAAAGGTACTCGATGTCGTTGAAAACGGTGTAAACCAAGCCAAAGCAGCTACTATCATCACCAACGATGCCAAAGAAATATCCGACAAGATATATCAAAATCTCGGAAGAACAGTAACCATCATGGAAGGCGAAGGTCTTGTAAGCGGTAAAAAAGTTGTACTTTACTGCGTGCTGACACGCTTTGAAATAAGAGAACTGACCAATATAATCAATTCTGTTGATACATCGGCATTTGTCTCAATAACAGATGTATCCGAAATAATAGGAAATCACATTAAGAAAACAGCAAAAGAATGAGTACAATTTGACTTTAGATAACACAATGTCTTATAATACAGTCATTGCAAACAAAAAGGAGGACACATATGAAATTATCAAAAAAAATAGTATCATTACTTACTGTTACTGCATTAGTGACAAGTCTTACAGCCTGTGGAAGCTCAAGTGAAAAATCAGGCTCAGAAAGTTCAGACAAAAAAACTTATAAAATCGGTATCTGCCAGCTCGTTGAACATGAAGCATTGGATGCTGCAACAAAGGGATTTAAAAAAGCTCTCACTGATAAACTCGGTGAAGGTAATGTTGAATTTGATGAACAGAATGCACAGGGCGAATCTACAAACTGTTCTACTATCTGTAACGGTTTTGTTACAAACGGTGTAGACCTCATCATGGCAAATGCAACAGGTGCTTTACAGGCTGCTGTTTCAGCAACAAATGAAATTCCTATCGTTGGTACTTCTGTTACTGATTACGGTACAGCACTCAACATAAAAGACTGGAACGGAACTTCCGGTACAAATGTAACCGGAACTGCCGACCTTGCTCCTATAGATGAACAGGAAGATATGATTCTTACCATTAAACCTGATGTAAAGAAAGTAGGTATTCTCTACTGTTCATCAGAGGCTAACTCAGCTTATCAGGCTAAACTTATGGAAGAAGAACTCAAAAAAGATAACATTGAATACAAAGAATACACAGCATCAGATTCTAATGAAATCCAGTCTGTTACTCAGACAGCATGTTCTGAAGTTGATACTATCTATATTCCAACAGACAACACAATGGCTTCTAGTATTGAAACTGTTAAAAACGTAGTTGTTCCTGCCGGAATTCCTGTATTTGCAGGCGAAAAAGGAATCTGTGCAGCCGGAGTTGCCGCTCTTTCAATCAGCTACTACAACCTCGGATACCAGACAGGTGAGATGGCATACAAAATCCTTAAAGAAGGTGCTGACCCCGGAACAATGGCTATCGAGACAGATAAAAAGCCTACAAAACTCTACAATAAAGAAAACTGTGATACTTTAGGAATTAAAATTCCTGAAGGCTACACTGAAATAAATGATGCCAAATAATTTATATTTTTTATAAGTAACAATTCAGCCATAAAAAACACTCGATTATACAAGAGCCTGCTCTTGATATTATCGAGTGTTTTTTTTCGGCGGAATAGCCTTTCATTTTCTATTCTTCCTGCAATGCCATCATCATTGCCGGTATTATCTGTTTTTTTCTTGATACGGTATTTTTAAGAATTATGGTATCAGCATCTTTTGGCAAATGAAATGCCTCCAGTGCAAGCTCCCTTGCACCGCTTCCATAATACAAAAGCTCTGTACTCGCCTGCAATATATCCGTAAGCATAAAGAAAAGCATGGAAACCTCATGGTCTGCCATAGCTTTCTGCATATAAGGCGTAAGCTTTTCCTTTATTGCTTCAAGTTCCTTACTCGTCATAGATGTTATCTGACCAACACCAAATGTCTGCTCTCCGACAACAAATTTCTTAAAATCCTGATAGAATATTTCCTCAGGCGACTTCGATGAAAGGTCACTTTCCGCCGCAAACATCTCCATGGCATACTCATGTGTTTTAATTCCGGCTATACCGGCAAGCTCCTCTGCTGCAAGCCTGTCCGTTTCGGTACAGGTAGGCGAACGGTAAACAAGTGTATCTGACAAAATGGCAGAACATAAAAGCCCTGCTATATCAGGCGTTACATTTATATTATTTTCCTTATACATCTGATATATGATTGTCGCTGTACAGCCAAGCGGCTGATTTCTGAAAAATACCGGACTCATTGTCTCAATACTTCCAATGCGGTGATGGTCTATTATCTCTAAGAGTTCTGCATCCTCTATGCCGTCTACCGCCTGCGATGGTTCATTGTGGTCTACAAGTATCAGTTTTTTCTTTCTTGCTCCCAAAAGTCTTCGCCTTGAAATCATGCCGAAATATTTTCCGTTCCAATCCAATATAGGGAAATCTCTGTATCTTTTTTTAGCCATCACGTCACGAATATCATCAATAAACTCACCGAGTCCAAAAGTTATAAGATTTTCACTCTTCATGAAAAACCTTATCGGAATACTCTGATTGATGAGACGTGAAGCAGTAAATGTATCATATGGAGTTTTTATTATGAAACACCCCTTATCCTGTGCAAGCTTTGTAATTGTAAATGAAACCGGTGCACCGTCACATACTATGATACACTTTGCTCCCATTTCAATTGCGCAAAGCTGGGATTCATATCTGTTTCCCAAAATTACTATATCACCCTTTTCAATATAGCTTTCCATAAGGTCGGGGTTTGCAGCTGCAATAAGACACTTTCCTGTCTTTATCATCTCGTCAGAATCACCTGATATCATCTCTCCGCCAAGTGTTTCTACTATATTTCTAAATGGTGTCTGTGCATTTGCAATAATACGGCTGTCATAAACATCCATGTATGACTTTGCAATATCCTCTATCGTGATAAGTCCTTTTAAATACTGCGACTCATCTACTATAGGAAGTGTCTGCAATGCATCTTCCCTCATAAGTTCCCATGCTTTTTTCAGTGATATATCTTCTCCTACACCCTTTACACGTCCTACATCAATATCAATTACCTGTGGTCTTACATCATTCATATAGTCAGGTGGTAGCACACCAAATTTTTTTAGAACAAATCTTGTTTCGGCATTTATCTGACCGGCTCTTTTAGCAACATAATTTTCACCGGTCACCTCTCTTTTAAGTCTCGCATATGCGATTGCAGAACATATTGAATCCGTGTCCGGGTTTATATGTCCTATAACATTAACTACTTTTTCTGAACTAAGCGGCATAAGCTTAATCTGCCTCCTTCATAATTAATTCAAATCCTCTGCCGTATATCTGCTTATATCAATTACATACTTGAACTTTTTCGCAAGTGCAGGTGCAAATCTGAACATCTGGTCAAGTGTATTTCCTTCATCCGCAAGAATAACTATGAAATCTCCGTAAAATTCATCCATAAGTTCAAATATTTTTGTAATTGTAGGGAAAAACAAATCTGCTGCATCATCAACGAGAAGACAACTGCCTTTAAGCTGTTCCTTGTATACATCAAAATCCATCTGATTTAACTGTTTTGCCTTAATACAGCCAATTCTTCCCTTGCTTAAAAATCCGTTTTGTTTTAAAACTTTTACTATCTTCTTTGATACCGCAACTATCCTTTCCGTATCTTCACCAATAAGTACAAAATGTGACGGATCCTTCTCGGCATTTATTAAGGTTAAAACATCTTTAAATGTCTTGTGTAATGCTCTCGTTGTAGGTAACTCTTCATCTGGTGTTGAATATTCTGCCATATCTGTATCCTCCTTTGACCATACACTATTTATCCCAAACAATTTTGCTGCCTTTTCTAACTTTATTTCTGTCTCGGATTTCTCCCCAACGTTATCTGAAATATCTGTAATCTTTTCCGGTATATCTGCAGCTTTTTGCTCAAGTGTATTTTCAGTGCTATTTAAGTTTGGATTCTCTTTTTCTCTATCTTCCTCCACTGGCTGTGCCGGCTGCTTTACTTCATTGGTTTCTGTTTCTTTTACTGCCTCGATTACACTTCCGATAGGCTTTGTGTGCCCCCAGTCATCAGCCACAGCATCAATAATACGTCTTTTCTTTCCGCTAAATATATTGCCTGTTATATCTTTCAAATCATTCTTTATTTCCTCTATGTCAGAAGGTGCCATTGCATCTTCTCTTGAAATTACAGAATTATCCTCCAATATATCCGGCTGTTTTGTATCAGATATATCACTTTGCGGTTCTTCATTTACCTTTACGGAATGTACCTTAAGCTGTTCTCTCTTTTCTGCTTCATATATTGCTGATATTTCCTTTGAAAGGTCAAGCGTAATACCTGTGCCGGATTGTGAATAATGAGTATACTGCGGCTCTTTTTTTGCTTTAACATGTTTTGGTTCAGACTTTTGCTCAGCTTTAGATTCCTGTTTAGGCTCAGGCTGCGTTTGTGTTTGAGAATGTTTCCAAATACCTGACAGCTTTTGCAGTCCGTCTATCGCTTTTCTCGCCATCTCTGCACCATCAAAATCTTCTGCATCATCTTCAAAGTCTTCATCTAATGTATCTTCTGAAGCAGTTATGCTTAAATCAGGTTCGTCTTCATCAATATCATCATTATAATCTGCAGACTCATCACTTTTATGTGCCTGTTCTCCGACAATATCATTCTCTGTTTGGTCACCCATCTTCAAAAGCTCATCGACAGCCTCGTCTCTTGCATAACTTGTTTCTTCCTGCTCATCCAAATCGTCAAAACTTTCGTCTGCATTTTCGTCGTCTTCATAATTTAATTTTATTGCTTTTTTCACTTTGCTGCCTATGTTTTTATCATGCCTTTTCATTTCACTCTCGGACTCCACGTATTCTGTAAGATCCGGCAGAGAGCCTGTATCTTCAGGGTTTGGTATGTCCTTTTCTATCGTATAATCCCTGTCATCAATATATGCAAACTGTTCATCATCATCAATGCTTGCAATAAGGCGTTTTGCCCTTTCAACGATTTCTCCCCTTCCAAACCAAAGCTTTATGTCCTCACATTCGCTCCTGCACTCGTCAAAACGTCCTGCTTTGAAATAAAGCTTTGCAAGCTCATAAGCCCACTCTTCTATATATTCTTCCTCTTTAAGTGACTCTAATATTCCTATAAGCTGTCCGATAGATGCCCCTGACGCTTTGTCAATGCGGTATCTTAAGATAAGTGCATCCCTCTGGCTTGAGTTCATCGCCACAAATTCCTGATAATATCCTTCTGCCTCATCTAATGCATTTGTACGGATGGCAAGATATATAAGTCTGTATAAAACTCTCCTTGTGCGGCTCTTTTTGTATATTCTTAAATATGTATTTTTTGCCGCGTCAAACTGTTCTGTCTTTGTATAAACCTCTGCAATTGCACTCAAATCACTTATTCCTTTTACCTGGCGCATATCGAGAGTCTTTACTACTGCAAGTGCTTTTTTATATTTACGAACCTCTATCAGATGATGTATCTGCGCAATTCTTATTGTTAATTCATACTGTCTCATCTTTACCTCCATACATTAGAAATATATCGTAATATAACTCCTCTTTTCTGTCTTTCCTCGTTTGAAATTTTTCCCGAAGTCCCCACGCTCTGTCATCAAGTTCACAGATAAGCACTCCCTCTTTTCCTGAAATCTGTCCCAGTATATTTCCTATAGAATCGACTGCCATGCTGTCACCGCTGTATAAGATACCATCATGCTCTCCAACGCAATTTACCCCTGCAACATATGACTGTGTTTCAATCGCTCTTGCCCGAAGAAGTGTCTGCCAATGTATATTTCTGCTCTGAGGCCAGTTTGCAATGACAAACATAACATCAGATCTCTTTGCTGCAGCCTGAAATATCTCAGGAAATCTAAGGTCATAACATACAAAAAGACTTACCGTATGCTCCTTAAACGGAAAGGAAACTATCTTGTCCCCGCCGTCATAAACATCACTTTCCCCGCCATATGTAAACGGATGAATTTTCTCATACTCGGCAATAAGTTTTCCTGTATTATCCACAACCGAAAAAACATTTTTTCCTTTCTCTCCCTCTTTTTCAGGCAGTGCCGCCCATCCAAAACCTATGGCAATATCATATTTTTCAGACAACTCACACATCTTTTTCACTGTATCGGATGCGTGTCTTTTTTCACCTGTCTTTAAAAGATTCATAGAAAAACCTGTAAAACTCATCTCCGGGAAAATAATTATATCCGCATTTTGTAAAGCTGCATCACATATCATTTTTTCTGCCTTTGCGACAGACGCTTTTTTATCTTCCCATACCATGTCAATCTGTCCAAGTGCAACTCTCATACGGTTCCTCCCATCAATTTGTCTTTAATTATAGATAACTACTGTGCACTCATATGACTATTATAACTAATGCTCACTTATAAAACAAGTGTACAAGTATACCAGTATACTAACACCAATTATCAAAGTGACAACAGCCTTGTTTGTATGGTACAATTATATATGATACAAATCATATATAAAAAACGAATGTCGTAAAATCTATATTTTTGCTTCTATATTTTATTTAATAAAAACAGAAGCATGCTAAAACTTATTTAAGGAGGATAATATTTATGAAAATTCAATCAGTTACAGATGAAGCATTTAAACCTTACGGCCGTATTGTTGACGGATACGACTACAAACTTCTTTTAGAAAAACTCGAAAGCGAGACAGACAAACCTGCTGACGGAGTTATCTATGAGCCTACTTGTGAAGCTCTCGAAAATACTCCTGCTTTTGTACAGCTCCGTGACAATTGCTACGGCGGAATGCCAATCGAAATCGGATACTGCAACGGTACAAACACAAAGTTAAACTGCTATGAATACCACAGAGACAGTGAAATTGATATTGCCGCTGATGACGCAATTCTTCTCGTCGCTAAACTTCAGGATGTTGAAAACGGCATTATTGATTCAAGCAAAACAGAAGCTTTCCTCTGTCCTAAAGGAACAGCCGTTGAACTTTATTCTACAACACTTCACTATGCTCCTTGCAGTGCAAAGAAAGGTGAAGGCTTTAGAGTAGCTATTGTTCTTCCAAAATACACAAACTTTGATATGCCTGAAATAACAAAAGCCAATTCTGAGGATGCTCTCCTTTGGGCTAAAAACAAATGGCTTATTGCACATAAAGATACATCAGAAGCCAAAGACGGCGCACATGTCGGAATTACAGGCGAAAACATCGACATAGCAGATTTAATTTAATAAATGGAGAAATAATTAAATTATGAATTTACCCGAGAAATTTATTGAACGAATGAAGTCTATGCTCAGTCCTGAAGAATTTGAATTGTTTAATGCAAGCTATTCAGATGAAAAATCATACGGACTCCGCATAAATCCATTAAAAATAAAGTCTCAGGATGCATTACCCTTCTTTTTAAGCCCTGTTCCATGGGCTAAAGAAGGGTTTTATGCTGTCCCTGACGAAAAACCCGGCCGCCATGTTCTGCATGAAGCAGGCGCCTATTACATTCAGGAACCAAGTGCAATGTCCGTTGCTGCTCTCTCAGATGCAAAGCCCGGTGATATAGTATGCGACCTCTGCGCTGCCCCCGGCGGGAAATCCACCCAGCTTGCCGGTATGCTTGATGGAAACGGCTTACTTGTATCAAATGAAATTTTTGGCCAGCGAGCCAAAATACTCTCACAAAACATTGAAAGACTTGGCATTTCAAATGCTGTTGTCTGTAATGAAACTCCTGAAAACATGGCGAAATATTTTCCGGCTTTCTTTGATAAAATAATCGTAGATGCGCCTTGTTCCGGTGAGGGGATGTTTAGAAAAGATGATGTTGCCATTGAAGAATGGACATCCGAAAATGTTGCTTTATGTGCACAAAGACAGCGTTCAATCCTGTCACAGGCACAGAACATGCTCAAACCTGACGGTGTCATTGTCTATTCAACATGTACTTTTGCTCCCGCTGAAAATGAGGAAATTTTGGTCTGGTTTTTACGGGAATACCCTGATTTTTGTGTTGAAGACTATCACGATATTCTTGAAATTGATATTTCAAACGGAAATCCTGACTTTGTTTCAGAAGAATTTAAACCATTGACCGATGACGAAAAAACGGCAATTAAAGGTTCACTCAGATTATGGCCGCATAAAATAAAAGGCGAAGGTCATTTTGCAGTAAGATTGAGGAAAAACGGCGGTGAAACAGCCACTCAAAAAAAGAAAAAGAAATCATCCGGCAAAAATATTTTGTCTAAAAGCGAAAGAAAACAGCTAGTTGAATTTCTTACTGAATTTATAAATGATACAGACTTATATTCAGACAAAAGATATGAATATTTTGGTGATGAACTTTACCTGATTCCCGACAAAATGCCTGAACTTAAAGGAATTAAACTTCTCAGACCTGGACTTCACATAGCCACAAGAAAGAAAAACCGTTTTGAACCGGCACATGCTTTTGCAAAATATCTCAAACCGACCGATGTAAAATATTCTTTTGAATGTTCAGATGAACAGGCAGAAAAATATCTGCACGGTGACGTTATACAGATAACCGACAACTCGCTAAACAATGCAAAGGGATTTGTTTTAGTATGCTTTAAAGGTTTAAGTCTTGGCTGGGGCAAAATCACAAACAACACCATCAAAAATCACTATCCTAAAGGACTTAGGATTAATTATTAAACACCTATAAATATCAGAATATTTTTATTTATTGATATTAATTTTAAATTACAGCTATAACAGCAAATGCAGCAGGTTTAACCTACTGCATTTGCTGTCTCATAAGCTTTTTTATAACTTAAAACTCTATTTACATATGTCTTGCAGAATGAAGGCACTCCGCCATATTTCTTGACCGCACCGCTTCCTGCATTGTACGCCGCAAGAGCAAGTCTTACATCGCCGTTAAATTTCTTTAAATGCGCCGCAATCAGCTTTGCACCACCCATAATATTCTGTTCTGCATCATACGGATTTGTAACACCAAGTTCTTTTGCCGTAGATGGCATCAACTGCATAACTCCGATAGCTCCCGCACTTGAAACATCATTCGGGTTAAAGTTTGACTCTGCCTTTGCAACGGCTTTAAGTAAGCTCTCAGATACACCGTATTTTTTTGCCGCCTTTTTGAATATACTGTCATACTTTGTCTTTTTCATCGCATCTGCTGTATTTGTATCCGATGTCTTGTTTGTCTTAGATGTCTTGTCATCTGCAACATCAACATACACATATGTCTCACCTGTCGACGCATTTTTATATAAAATTTTTCCTGCTGTTGAATCACTATCTGATGATTTATTTACAGTCGTATCTGCATTTGAACTGTCTGACTTAGCTGATTCTTTAGCAGCCTTTGAAGCAGATGTATTCTCTGCTTTTTTCTTCTGGCTGCTAAGCACCGTACTAAAACTTTTTATGCTTGTATGTTTCTGTATTCCGTCATTTTTCAATTCTGCCAATGGCTTTATTTTCAATCCCTGAACACCACTAATCATTTTTCTCCCCCTTGTTCTCCTTTCCTAAAACCATCTAAGTTTTGTCCCAAATCATGAAATAGATTGCTTAGTGTGATATCATTATCTGCTTTTCCTATTTTGGTACTCCTGACAGATGCCCCCTCTATATCCGCATCCATCACCTGTATATAGCTTGTCTTTTCTATGACTTCTGCCTGAGACACTCTCCTTATATCCGGATTTTTATAGACCATTTCCGAAACTTGCTCTTTCAAATGTGCCTCTTTACACGATATGGTTTTTGCTTTCTTTCCTTTTACAGGCTTTCTAAACAAATAACCACCCCCGTCTTAAATCTACTTGTTGAAAGTCATTCTTAAAATTAAAGCTATACATAGTTATGATAACACATTAGATTGCCGTTGAATAGTGGTTTGTGGAATAAAAATTTCCCTATCCACAAAAAAAGAGCTGCCGATTATTCGACAACTCTTTTTTAATATCAGTTTATCTGTTGCTTTACAACCAATAAACATTATTTTGCGTCATAAACATATACTCCTGTGACTGTAGGTCTTCCGCTGAATGTCAAGCTAATCCATGGTGTTGCTGCATTTGCAATAACTCCGGCATCATTAATCTTGATTGCCTTTCCGTTGAAGTCCTTCAAATCAATGTCTAATACATCATTAAATGATGGAGTTCCGGCTGTTCCCAACTGGATATGTCCTACATTATCCTCACCCTTGTCATTGAAGTTTGCAGGATCTAAAGTTTCGTCTGCAAATTTCACTACTAAGTAAGGATTTGTATACTTTGTATAATCCAGCTTGATAAACATCTGGTATCCTGTCGCATCAAACTGAACCTCTGTAGTATCTCCGTCTACTGTAGGAATGCATTTTGATACAGGTACAAAATCTTCTGCTTTAGAACCTGTTGAAGGATTTGCACTGTAACGGTCTGAACCAACGGCAGAATCTCCACCATTCTTATACCAGATACCTTCCCAGCTCCAAACAGGTGAAGTACTTGGTATATCTGTTACAACTTTAGATACATCAATCTTTCCTGTAACATTCTTAATATCTGTATTACCACTTGCATAAACACCTTCCGCATTTACATTTGTAGCATTCCAGAATTCTCCTAAATCTCTAAATTTAAGATTTCCGTTTGAACGATCAAAGAACTGACCTGTTTCCCACATTACAGGTACAATATGGTACTGTCTGCACATTGTAAATGTATCTTCAAACCATTTACTAACACTACCTGTAACTGTCATTGGACTGCAAACTCCACATTCACCTAAGATAACAGCGTAACCGTCATCACTGAATTTTTTCAATGGTGAAAATTCTTCTCTTAATTTAGCCTGATCACCATATGTATAAGAGCCACTGCCACCATCACCACAGAAATCCCACGGAGTATAGTAATGTAAAGATACAAATAAACGATTCTTTCCATTGCAAGTCAAATCTGTTGGCATCTTAAATGGATTTTCTACTGTATATTTCTCTTTAACTCCGTCGCCATCCTTATCCTCACTGTATGTAATTTCATTACAGGTATTTTTAATATTTGTATCAATGCCTGCTATCAACAGATGTCTGTATGCGTTGTTTCCTCCTGTTTTACGGATAATATCAACAAATTTCTGATTGATTTTATTTGTAGTCTCATACTGTTCCATAAGTGTCAAGTTTCCGGCCTGGGTATAATCTTTCGTATACTTTCCGCCTGACCACTTAGAGAGTTCGCTTTCGCTAGTTGTCTTAGAATATCCGGTATAGATACTGATTTTGTCATTTAATCTCTCACCTAATTCTTCATTTGCGCTCTCTAAAATAACATGGTCAGAATAGTTTTTGAAACGGTTAGCAATCTGTGTCCAGTATCTTTCATAACGCTTCCAAGCATTAGCACGTACTTTTTCATCTGCAACTTTGTTTCCTGCTGCATCTTTTGTAGCCGCACCAAACTGACCCCACCACTGATTATCCCAGTGGTCATTGATAATAACATACATTCCCTGATTTAATGCCCAGTTTGTCAACTGCTCAACACGGGCAAGAAGTTTAGAATCAATTGTGTATGTTCCGTCATCCTTGTCACCGTTTGACCAGGCTACAGGAATACGCACTGTATTGATACCATAAGAATGAAGCTTCTCAAAATATTTTTCTGTAATCTCAGGCTGACCCCATGCTTTATCATAAGCAGTTTCATCTGTTCCTGCAATTACATCAAGTTTTGAGCCAACACCATAAACGGCTTCTTCAGTATTACCAAGGTTGATACCTGTTCCCATCTCGTACTGCTGTAAATACTGAGCACTGAGATCTCTTCTCATTGAACCGTTATCTTTTTTAGTAATCTTCTTTGTGCCGCCCTTTGGAGTAAAGCTGACAGCCTTATCACTTATGTTTGACTTGTCATTATACTTCATCTGTAATGTGACATTGTCTTTATTTGCAAAGCCTGTTACAACTTCTTTACTGCCATGACTAATGCCATCTGTCTCACTGCTTGTCTTGTACGCTTCCTCTTTTTCTACTGCTTTTACAGGATACAAAGTATCATAAACTGTTACTTTACACTTGAATGTCTTTGATTTTACTTTTTTCTTTCCTGTCTCAGTATACTTAACAACACATTTAACTGTTGCTTTTCCTTCAAGCACACCTTTCACAACACCCTTATTTGTAACAGTTGCTACACTCTTATCAGATGAAGAAAAACTTTTTGATTTAAGTTTACCATTCTTCACTGTAACTTTTAATGCCTGAGTCTTTCCGTGCTTTACCTTAACACTTGTCTTGCTTATTTTGACAACAGTTTTCTTTGCTGCCTGTGCTGTCGTCTTAGCACTCTGGTTGACACTTACACCTGTAACAACTAATGAAGCTATGAGAGATAATGACACTAAAATTTTTCTGATATTTTTTCTCACAGTTATAGTCCGCCTTTCTAGTCTATTTTACTTTCTTATATCCTGATTTTTTAATCTGCTCAACTGTATATTTCTTGTTTGCAGCTTTTCCTGATACTTTAATTGTCTTTTTGCAGCCCTTAAATGCATTTTTGCTTACTTTAACTTTCTGATTAACAACAAGCTTAGTAATATTTTTGCAATTTAAGAATGCACTTGAACCGATTTTCTTTGTAGCTTTTGATAATGTAACTGACTGTAATTTTGTACATCCGCTAAATGCTTTAGAACCAATTGAAGCTGTAGCTTTGCCCGTTGCAAATGTCTTTAAGCTTGTGCAGCCTGCAAATGCGCTTGAACCAATACTCTTTATTACACTGTTCAACTTAACTGTTGTAAGATTCTTGCAGCCATTGAAAGTATTTGATTGGATTGACTTAATGTTAGCTGCTTTTGCTAAATCTACTGATTTTATGCTGCTTGCTTTAAATGCACCACTCTTAAGTCCTGTAACTTTATATGTTGCATTTGTAATTTTTGTCTCATTTACAGTAGCTGGTACTTCAATTGCACTCTTTGCTTTTCCTTCTGCTGAAAGTCCTGTAAGCTGTACTTTTCCTTCTGTCGTTGAAGATGCCGGCTGAGTTACCTGATATGTAAAATCGCCCTCTGAGAACTTCATTCCCATAGTTCCGGCTAAAGGAAGTTTTGACCAGTCACCACCGCTAATCTTGTATGAGATTTCGATGCTTGATGTAGGTAATACTTCTAATTTGTCATTTGCATTAAAAATTTCTGAAGCATCTGTTCCGTCGGCAGGTGCATAATTGTCCGCAATCATGAACTGATATCCGTCTTTTGCATCTGACTTATTAGGAGCTTCTTTTAATGTTCTTACAACCTTGCCATCAACCTTTAATGTGACGTCTGTTAATTTAACACCCTTGTTTGTCAATGGCACATCCACTGTAACATAGAGCATGTTAAATGTTGTAGCTTTTGTTTCAGTACCCTTTTTAGAAATATTTTTCTTATTAACAAGGTCTATTCCTGAAATAGATGTTGTATACTCGCCTTCTGCTGACATGACCGGGTTTACACTTGTAACATCTGTAGCTTCAACTTCTGCCTTATCAACCGGGAGCATTGCCTGTGTCTCATATTTATATGTCTTGTTTGTCAAGCCGTTTGAACTTAAAACAGGGTCACGGTAAGCATATGGTCCATCTGTCTGGAATCCTACATATGCTGTATATCCATATGTTACTCCTGATACGTCTGCCTGATCATCTTCTGCTGCTGATGCAACATTGCCGACTGTTCCTGCACCAAGTGTTATGAGCATTGCAGCTGATAATGTTGTTGACATTAACTTTGAAAATACTTTTCTCATAATATTTGTTCCTCCTTTTATATCGAACAAAGTTATCTAATAATTTTTAAATAAAAATCCCAAGGCAATTATAATGCCCTGGAATTTTTATATTGACTCAATAATTCTCATTTTATTATAATAAAATTTCAAATTTTGACTTATTAAACTTTTTAAAATACATCTTCCTGGTCTTATACTTTATACCAAGAAGCATATCTTGCTTTCGCCCAGGTCACTTTATTATTTAACCTTAACTGTAACTACTGCTTTCTTCTTTGCTGCTTTTACAGTAATCTTTGCAGTTCCTTTCTTAACACCCTTTACAGAAACTACAATCTTTCCTGCCTTAACAGTAGTCTTAACTACTTTTGCTACTTTCTTGTTGCTTGTTGTAGCTGTAACCTTATCTGTAGTCTTTTTCTTGCTGCTTGCAGCTGTTACTTTAACTGTTACATCAGCTTTCTTGCCTTTCTTTACAGAAACTGTCTTCTTTGCAGCTTTAAGTGATTTAACTGCATTCTTTGTTGTAGAAGGCTTTGTTGTTGGAGCTGGTGTTGGATCTGCTGGTGCAGGTGTTGGCTCAGCAGGCTTATTTGCTGGCTCATAATCCGGCTGAGTTGTATCCATAGTGATTAAAGAAGGATCATGATCTTCCACATCCCAATCTCTAGCTGTATCTCTAAGACCAATTGTAAACTGTACTTTAATCTCATAGAATGATGAAGGGAAGTTTGCCGGAACTTCAGAACCTGCTGCCGAATCTCCATTATCAGGGATTCCCCATGTATTCCATAACTGAATACGGCAATCCTTGTCACCACCATAAATTACCGGAATATCTACAACTTTACCGTCAACCCATACAGTAACATTAGAGAATGTAACATAGTCTGCAATAGGTTTGAGATCAGCAATTGTCAATGCACAATAAGCCTGAGGATCTTCCTGAACTTCTTCCCATGTAGAAGATACTGTGTATGTTCCAGCACCTTTTATATCAGCCTTAACATTTGTACAATCATCATTTGCGCACCATCCGTTAGCCTGTGAATCAAGCTGTGCTGTACCTACTAAATCAGCATCTGTAGGTGCTCCTGCCGGTGCCGGTGTTGCAATTGCACCTGGTGTTGATGTATCTGCTGAAGCATCTTTTGCTTTTACTTCAAATGTTACTTTAATCTTATCTCCTGTTTTTATAGGAGCTACTTTATCTGTCTTGAAATCAATATCGGCATTCCAAGCATTGTGGATAACCATACGGGCACCGTCCCAGTCAGAAGGGGTAACATTCCAAGGAATGATGTCTCCATCATTAACCTGAATGCTCTTACCAACAACTTCAAAGTTATCAATACCTGTCTCTGCTACTGCTGCACTGTACTCTTTAGAAGTACCAAGAACTACAGCTGTACCATTGTCTGATTTAAACAAATCAGCAAGGTCTTTTGTTGCTTCTCCTGTAAGAGTATACTCACCAAAATCTTTAACCTCTACTGTATCACTTGCTGCACCTGCCCAGTCGGCAAATGTTCCAAAGCTCCATAACTCCGCCTTAAAGTTTGGCTTTGTATCTGCTGCTGATGACTTTGTCAAATTAATGCCTGCTCCTGCTGTGATTGCTAATGCAGCAGACATAACGATAGACAAAACTTTTTTTGTCTGTTTTCTCATTTTCAAATTCCTCCTTATCAATTAAAATTATTGAGTCTTTGTATATAAACAAATGCTATAACATATTTATCGAAACTTTGTTGTTTAATAAAAGTCCCCATCACACCTTCATTTATATACATATATTTAAACATTAGATAATATATCAAATGTTTATATCTTTTTCAACTATATTGCACAATTTCTACAAATATTATTTTGACATTTTGTAACACTTTGCACAACACTTCACTAAATACTAAACACATTAAAACATTAGAAATATGTAAGCGTAACCTTTGTAACTTTATTCTCCTAAATTATAAACCGTAATGCTTGTGACTACCGGAGCATTTCCAAATGTAAAATACATATATTTTCTTTCTGTGTCTGTCTGTAAAGTATTTAATATGCTTCCCGGAATTGAAACATATTTACCATTCCAAGCTTCATAATCCAAAGTAACCGTATCCTTAATAGAACCATTTATTTTCTTTGTTGTCGCAAATTGTATTTCTCCTACTGCATCTGCAGTATCTTCTTTGAATGTACAATATACAACAGGGTTTTTATATTTTGACCAATCAAGTTTTAAGAAAGATTGATACCCCCAATCGTTGAAAGTTATCTGCTCATTCTCACTAACACTCTCAGTCTTGATAAACTGCTCTATACCTGATGATGTTACAAGATTTCCATCTAATCCGATATTGCTTCCATCATTTTTCTTCCATTCACCTTTCCACTGGAATACCTGTTTTGCACTTTCAGGCAATGTTGTATAGTAATTTACATCTGCCTTCACAAAACCTGTATTGGAATTTATATTTGTGTCTCCACTGGCTCCTGTAATAGAATTATACATTTCTGCAACATCTTTAAACTGCATAACACATGCTTCACGGTCAAAGTATGTGCCCGGCGTATCCCACAAGAGAGGAATACAGCCATTCTTAGCTGCTATCTCCATAGTGTCCTGAAGCCATTTAGTTACACCATCCTGTAAAGGATTGCATACACCAAACTCTCCAACTATCACACCATATCCCTGATCTGTAAACTTCTTTAATTTAGCAAACTGTTTTTCTGTCGCTTCCTTGTCTTTTTCAGTGTATGTGGCACCGCTCATGCCATCTCCACAGAATTCCCACGGATCATAATAGTGCACTGAGACGCTAAGCTTTGTGTTGCCATTTCCTTCTACTGTATCTGTCGGCATCACATAGTTGCTGCTTAATGTATTATTGATGTTTGTTCCAAATCCGGCAATCAAAAGATGACGATATTCATTATTTCCACCGGACTTTCTTACAACATTGACAAATGTCTGATTTATCTTGTTTGCTGTTTCGTAACACTCCTCAAGTGTCAATGTTCCTTTCGGATAATTTCCGTCATAAGTCTCTGTTTTCGGATTTATCGCTGTATTCAAACCTAGGTTTGCATCATTCATATGATTTGTAAGTTCCTCGTTGGCTGATTCAAAAATCAAATGATCTGAATAATTTTTAAAACGCTCTGAAATCTGCGTCCAAATCGCCTCATACTTTTTCCATGCCTTTGCTCTGATAGTATCATCACTCGAGCCAAACATTCCCCACCATCCATAATCATAATGGTCATTGATAATTACATACATGCCATTGTTCAATGCATAGTTTACAATTTCTTCTACCCTTCCAAGCATCTTATCGCTGATAGTATAATTTCCGTCTTTAGATATCATACTTGACCATGCTACCGGAATACGGATTGTATTAAATCCATAACTATGTACACTGTCTATATACTTCTGTGTAGTTATCGGTGCACTCCATGCCTGTTCAAAATCTGTAGCTTCTTTAAAGTTATCAATCTCGCCTATTGCCTTTGTAGCCTCCATAGTATTTCCAAGATTGATACCAGTTCCCATCTCGTTTTTGATAAGATACTGTGTCGATAAATCTTTACGCATCTCACCATTGTCTTTGACTGTCATACTGTCTGATGTTCCTCCGACAATAGAAACCGTCCTCTCAGATCCGATATTTGATTTATCATTCCATTTTACAGTGAACTTCTCATCTGCAGAACCGGATGTGCTGACTTTGACCTTTGTCTGAATGGTCTTTGTCTGATATGTTTTCTTGCCTGAAGCTTTGTACTGTACTTTGCAGGTAACAACTGTGTTTCCCGCTTTCACACCTGTAACAGTTCCCTTTGCCGAAACTGTTGCAATTTTCTTATTCTTTGAAGTCCATACAAGCTTTTTAACTTTACTTATATTCTTTTTTGTAATCTGGCTCTTTAAAGATAAAGTTTTCTTTTCTTTAACTGTATAAGAACTTTTCTTAAATTTTAATGTAACTTTTTTGCTTGCCGCCTGAGCAGACTGCCCAGTAACATTTCCAGCCAAAACACTGCTAAATGCCATAACTGCCACTAATGCCAATGATAATAATCTGTTTGAATAAGATTTCCTCATACCTTGCTCTCTCCTCTCATTTCTCACTAACATTCATAGTATGTACATATTTTATTACAATCTTCTTAACATTTATATCCTAATTTTTAGATATATTGTACATGTTTTTTAGTATATTTTTATGTCATTTTAATGTATATTTACAAAAGATTTTATTTTTTTCATGGGATTTCCAGTAGATTAAAAAAATATACCAAAAAAGAGCGTGTCTACAGACACGCTCTTTTTACCAGGCTTTTGTTTTGTCAAATCGCTTTCAGCTTTAATTTACTTCAACCCGGTCAATTATTTTACAACCACACTAACTTTTACAGATTTCTTACCATATTTGATTGTAGCAGTTGTCTTTCCTTTTTTAAGCCCTTTTACACTATATGTAATCTGACCCTTAGCAGTTTTCTTAACTGTTACTTTTGCAATCTTCTTATTCTTTACAGTAACCTTAATCTTATTTGTCTTAACTTTCTTAGTTACTTTTGCAAGTGTTACTGAATATTTAACTGTCTTATTCTTTTTAACATTTGCATTCTTAGCAACTGTTACTTTTATTGTAGCTTTCTTAGTACCTGCTTTAAGAGTTACTGTAGCTGTAGAGCCCATAGTTGCTGTAGATTTAGCAGAAATTGCAACTGTCTTTTTAGTCTTGTTAACCTTAACTGTTACAGCCTTGTTGCTGCTTGAAGCTTTAACTGTCGCATTTGATGTGTACTTAACTGTTGTTGTTTTTCCAGGTGCAACTGAAACAGCTTTTTTGGCTACTGTTACTTTTACTGCTGGTGTGTTTGTTGGTGCCGGTGTTTCTGTAACTGCTGGTGCGCTTGTCACTTCCGGTGTGCTTGTTGCCTCTGGTGTCTCTGTAACTGCTGGTGTGCTTGTTGCTGCTGGTGTTTCTGTAACTGCTGGTGCACTTGTCACTTCCGGTGTCTCTGTAACTGCCGGTGCACTTGTTATTGCTGGTGCGCTTGTAATAGCCGGTGCACTTGTTACTGCCGAACCGCTGGCTACTGTTGTGTTTGTTGTAGTGTCTGCTGCTGCACTTTTTGTTCCCTCAAAACTTGCACCTGTAATAACCAATGCTGCTGAAAGAGCTAATGAAAGTGCTTTTTTTGTTCCCTGTGTTAATCTCATTAACTTATCCTCCTCTCCCTATATATAGGGGATATTTTTTATAAGGAAAAATAGTTTAGTTTTTACTAAAACTCAGCTATAATTTCCTATAACAAATTACATATTAACAGAACAGAAACGCTAATGGTATCGTTAATCTGCATAATATTTCACCGTTTTTCTCTTTTTTTATATGCATTTCGTATCCTATACAACCATTTTCACAAGATTTCCAGAGAATAAGCTTTATTTTATATCATTCTAAACAAAAATCAATTTTATTTTTATAAAACCGAATTTTGACACACAATCGCCTTAAACTATAAATTCTGTCATATTTTTCCTATATTTAATAGGAAGATTCTCAATCTGAAGTTTCTTATTTTCTCTTTCTTTTATTGCAATGCTATCAAAAAAAACTCTCCATAACTCAGAATATTCTTCCTTCGTTTCATCAAGCTCACGTATCTTTTCCTCTTCATCTTCTGTCAGCAAACGTACTTCCCATCTTCCTGAAACATCATGAAATACCGCTTTATGGTGCCTTGCATCATATATTATAAACCATTCATTATTAAACCTGTCAGCAAAATGATTTGCAATATGTGCTGCTATGTCATTCTTTGGTTCTATCACAGCAAGCAAAAGCGGCGGTTTGTGAACAACTTCTTTAAACCGAAGTATCTCTATATATCTATGCGCCTCATTTTGAACACTTCTCACAAGAGTAAACATGTCCGAAACTTCCTGAAACTGAACTGCCATAATGACTTTTTCACCTATTGTAAACCCATATGTTATAAATTGATATATAATATCTCCCCTGCGTGAATCATCGCTTACAATAGCTTTCATAACATACTCATATACTTCATTTGATATCTTTTCCTTTACCGCACTGAGAACTGCATTCATCTTTTTTTCAGAACTTTCTACATCTACATACTCTGCAAACAGTTCCATACTATACATATATTTGTCTGACTGTGGCTGGATGCGTATATATTTATGTCCATAACCGGATATTCCCGCTTCATATATAGCACTGAATACCCCCACCTCATCATCCGAGCATCTGTATATGCGAATATTCTTTTCTTCCATATCCTGTTTTCCCCCTCCCTTTTTGCAATTTCAATAACACATGCCAAAAATCCTTGCCGTAGCCCGTTACGCCTGCGTTTTTTGACATGCACTCTCATAATCGCACTTTTGACAAATATATCAAAAAGTTAATTTTCAACGAAAGTCATTGATACAACACTCTAACCAAGCGAAAAATCATCAAACAACGTAAGCTGCTTATATGTTATATCCTGTCCGAAACCTTTCATAATATCGCCTTCATTTGCAACGAGATTTCTCGTAATATAATCCTCATCCACTTTCAAAAAGTTGTACATCATCTTTCCACTGCATGTTATAAAAAACACTGCACGCTTTAAGACAACTCCTATCTTCTTTAAAGTATCAAAATCAAGCTGTCCCGTTTTTCTGGCTCTGACTATGCGCCCTGCTGATTTAATACCAATCCCCGGAACTCTAAGAAGCGTATCATAATCTGCCGTATTTATCTCGACAGGAAAATCTTCTAAATGTCCAAGTGCCCAATCACATTTCGGGTCAAGATATGTGTTAAAAAACGGTCTTTTTTCAGACAGCAGTTCATTAGCTTCAAATCCATAATACCTGAGAAGCCAATCCGCCTGATATAACCTATGCTCTCTGCGAAGCGGCGGGTCTTTCTCCAATGCCGGAAGTGTACTGTCATTATTTACATTTATGAATGCAGAATAAAATACTCTTTTTAAATCAAATTTCTTGTACAAAGCCTCAGATACAGATATAATTTCAAAATCACTCTCACCTGTAGCTCCTATAATCATCTGTGTACTCTGACCCGCCGGAACAAACCCCCTGTTTGTTTCGGCTTTATTCCACATAGTCAGTGCACCGCCTCTGTCCGGTACTTCAGGCAGAATATTAGTATTTTTCCGAAAATCTGTTTTCTGCTTTGGCAATATGGATACCTGCATTCTATCTGCTTTCTCATATTCTCCTCCAACAAACTCTAACTGTCCCCTATCCTTTTTCAGCAGACTATAATCCTTTTTTGTCAGAGCATCATCCATATGGCGTCCCAGCCTCTTCGATGTATGCCAATACGCACTCCTGTTTCCGCCTTTCATGCCAAGTTTTTCCATACTCTCTGCCATTCCGAGCTGAATCTGTCTCATAGGTGTCAATATATTTTTTCTTGATTTATTTGGAGCCAGTTCTTTTAATCCAGCCTCTGTCGGAAGTTCAAGATTTACACTCATCCTGTCAGCATACCACCCCGCAAGTTCTACAAGTTCCTGCGAAGCACCCGGAATAGCTTTGCAATGTATATAACCATTAAATCTATGAACCACTCTTAAATCATGCAAAGTCTTACATATCAGTTCCATAGTATAATCAGGTGAATATAAAATACCTGAACTCAAAAATAAACCTTCTATATAATTTCTGCGATAAAACTCCATGGTGAGACGGCAGACTTCTTCCGGTGTAAATGAAGTTCTCGGTACATCATTTGATACACGGTTTATACAGTATTTGCAATTGTAGATACATTCATTCGTAAAAAGTATCTTGAGTAAAGATATGCATCTTCCATCAGCTGCAAAACTGTGACAAATTCCACATGATACAGCATTTCCCAGCTCGCCTTTTACTCCGTCACGATGTACTCCGCTTGATGTACACGCCACATCATATTTAGCCGCATCTGATAAAATCTGTAATTTTTTCATAAGACTCATATCATTTTCCAGTACCATTGCTCCACCCCTCTTCCGAACTTTTGTTCCAAACGTTTGTTTTATTCTAACATCTTATTTTTTCAAAGTCAACATCTAATTCTTTACATCTTTTTGACACAGCATACAAATATACTGTAGTATATAATCGTTACCGTTTATACTGACAGCGAATAATTAATAATTGATTTTTGTTATAACGGTAACATAAAATTCAAACTACGGAGGACACACATGAAAAAGAAATTTTTATCAAAATTACTGATATGTTCATTGATTATGCAATCAGTCTTTTTATTTTCAGATACAACATATTTTTTAAACAACACACACGTTTCTGCCGCTATTACAGGCAAAAGCCCATTTACAAGTTCAACCTACACCCACAACGACATTTTTAAAAACTATAATATCTACAATGGAATAGATGTTTCAAAATATAATGGCGACATAAATTGGGATAAAGTAAAAAAGGACGGTGTCGATTTTGTCATTGTCCGTGTCGGTTACAGAGGATACGGGAAATCCGGTACTTTATGTACCGATCCTAATTATAAAGCTAACATCGAAGGTGCTCTGGCTGCCGGAATTAAAGTCGGTGTTTATTATTTCACCGAAGCTCTTACAACCGATGAAGCACGCGAAGAAGCCGAATTTTGCATAAGTAAAATAAAGGATTATAATATAACACTTCCTGTTGCTATCGATTATGAATACCCAACTGACGGCAAAAATCCTATCGGAAGAATGTATAATGCGAAATTAACCAAAGCAGAAGCAACGGCAAATGTAAAGGCTTTTTGTGCTGCCGTAAAAAAAGCCGGATATACCCCTCTTGTATATGCAAACAAAAGTGATTTATCAAGTCTAATAAACGGCAAAACAATCGGAAACACTTATAAAGTATGGCTTGCAAACTATACCACAAAGACAACATACGCAAACAGCTATGAATACTGGCAGTATACAAGCAGCGGAAAAGTAAGCGGCATAACAGGAAAAGTCGATTGCAACTTTTGGTATACCAAAAAAAATATAGATGCCGCCGAAGCTACCTCATCGCCAGTCATAACCCCAACTAATACTCCAAAGCCGACTGCTGCTCCTACGGTCAAACCGACTGCCAAGCCTACCGCTAAGCCAACCGTAAAACCGACAGTTAAACCTACCGCTAAACCGACTGCCACTCCTGCCCAGACCACAAAAATAAGTGCTCCAAAACCATTTAAGGCTGTTTCAACATCAAAATCAATTACGCTCAAATGGACTGCTCCGAAAAATGCAACCGGATTTGAAATATATAGAAAAGATTTTTATGATGGAAAATACAAAAAAGTCAAAACAATAAACAATGTAAAAACTCAAAAATACGTTGATAGCAACGTCGAAAGTTACCACGAATATTATTATAAAATAAGAAGTGTAAATTCAAAGTCAGCAAAAAAACTGTACAGCAGTTATCTTTCACTTACGGTTTCTGCCATGCAGCACAAAGCAGCCATAACAACATCTTCTTTGAAACTTTTAAAGAAGCCTTCTGCTCAGGCAGATACACTTAAAACACTTCCTAAAAAATTCATACTTGAATATACGGGCAAAACCACTTATAAAAATAATACGACATTTTTACATATGTACTATTATACAAAAAACAAAAAATACAATTGCTGGCTGCCGGCTGATTCAAAGTTAAAATATTATAAAGGTGGAACAGCTAAAACTTCAACTAAACTGCTTAAAGAAGCAAAATCTATTACAAATGCAATAGTTAATGTTCCGTCAGGCTCATACATGGCTGTTCTCAGCACCAAAAAAGTCGGATTGCTAAGTTTTTATAAAGTAAGATATTCCGACTCACGTAAATCATATGTCGGATATGTAACTGCCAAACATATAGTTTTACAATAATTTTGATACAAAAAAGCAGTAGAAAACATTATTAACAATCTGTTTTCTACTGCTTTTTACATTAAACTTTATTATTTATAATCAAACTTAAATACTGTAACGGACATTGGCGGAAGATTAAATTCTATAGAATAATCTTTTCCTTCGCATTCAATTTTTTCCGCTTTTATTGTCTTTTTAATGTTTGCTCCTGTTCCTCCGAACTTTTCATCATCAGACGATAAAACTTTCACATAATCTCCTGCACACGGCACTCCTGTACGATATTTCTCATATGATACCGGTGTAAAGTTACACACAAATAATAACTGATTTTTTGCAGAACTTCCACGCCGCACAAAGCTCACTGTACTCATGTCGGCATTGTCGCAGCTCATCCACTCAAAACCAATAGGCTCACAGTCATTCACATACATTGCATCATATTTTTCATAAAGTTTATTGAGCTCTCTGACATACGCCTGCATCTTCTGGTGCATATCATAATCAAGAAGTTCCCAGTCAAGACTGCGTTTTTCACTCCACTCTCTAAACTGTGCAAATTCCTGTCCCATAAAAAGAAGCTTCTTTCCCGGATGACCGTACATAAATCCATACGCTGTACGAAGATTGGCAAATTTCTCCTCGTATTCACCGGGCATTTTCTCTATCATTGAACATTTTCCATGAACAACCTCGTCATGAGAAAGTACCTGAATAAAGTTCTCACTATATGCATATTGCATGCTGAAAGTCAATTTGCCGTGATTATTTGCTCTGAAATAAGGGTCAAGCTTCATATACTCAAGAAAATCATTCATCCATCCCATATTCCATTTAAATAAAAATCCAAGACCGTTCATTGAAACCGGTGATGTAACACCTGCCCACGCAGTTGACTCCTCAGCAATAGTTACAGCCTGTGGAAAACGTTTTTTCATCATGCTGTTAAAATGCTTTAAAAAGCTGATTGCTTCGAGATTACCGTTGTCACCATATTTGTTAGGAACCCAGTTTCCTTCTGTCCTTCCGTAATCCAGATACAGCATCGAAGCAACCGCATCCACACGCAATCCGTCTATATGGAACTTCTCAACCCAGAATAACGCATTTGAAATCAGGAAGTTCCTTACTTCATTCTTTCCAAAATCAAATACTTTCGTTCCCCAGTCCGGATGCTCACCCTTTCTGGAATCCGCATATTCATACAGGCACTGTCCGTCAAATTCCGCCAGTCCGAATGCATCTTTTGGAAAATGTGCCGGTACCCAGTCTAAAATAACCCCGATTCCCTTCGAGTGCATGTAATCCACAAAATACATAAAATCCTTTGGCGTTCCGTAGCGTTTGGTTGGCGCATAATAACCTGTTACCTGATAGCCCCATGAACCGTCAAACGGATATTCTGCAATACCCATCAGTTCCACGTGCGTATAGCCCATATCCTTTACATAGTCTGCCAGCTCCGGCGCAATCTCACGGTAATTCATAAAACCGTCTTTGGTGCCGTCCTCTTTCTTTTTCCATGAGCCGAGATGACATTCGTAAATTGCCATCGGACTTTCTAAATGATTTTCCTTTTTCTTCTTTTCAACCCAGCTTTTATCGGTCCAGTGAAAACCTGTCAAATCCGTAATAATAGATGCATTGTCCGGGCGAAGCTGGGCTTCATTGGCATACGGGTCTGCTTTATAAATTGCTTCTCCCTGCGGTGTCACAATTAAGAACTTGTACATCTGACCAACCTTTGCACCCGGTATGAACAATTCATAAATGCCGCCGTCTGATACCGGTTTCATATCGTATCCGTAGGCTTTCCAGTCATTAAAATCACCGACTACAAAAATATCCTTTGCATGAGGCGCCCACACCGCAAAATAGACCCCTTCCTGTCCGTCCTTTACTGCCTTATGTGCGCCCATCTTGTTGTAAATCTCATAATGCGTACCTTCCCCAAAAAGATACGCATCCAGTTCTGTCATAAATACATCTGTTGAGTCTTTTTTAGCCATAAATATTCCGCCTCCGCCTTTACAAATTTTATTCTACTGTCTGCACGTTTATGATTATTAATTGTACCATACTCTACAGATAAATACTATTTATATTTTTTTTGCTTTTTTGTACAAAACTAAAACTAAGTGTGCTATACTTTGGGAAAAACATATATAATGATGTATACAAAAAAGGAGTACGTATTACAATGATTTACAATTTAATCAGTTCTGATTTGATAAAAGAAGTTACTTTTATCAGTGTGCTGTTTGCATTTATTTTGACCTGCGCAGCCATTGCTTTAGGCAAGAATATCCTTCCGCGCGATGCCGGACGTGCCTATGCCATCAACGGTTCCAAATCCGTTGGCAAGCCGCGTGGTGCCGGAATTATCTTTATACTGACTTTCACACTTTCCTGCGTGTTATTTATCAAACTGGATGCGGAAATTATCATTTATCTGATTTTAACGCTTGCGGCAATGTTAAGCGGCTACTTA
>OGFM01000454.1_pt1 | contig 34130 bp, 23 predicted proteins | sample 1570871 | NCBI WGS metagenome assembly OGFM01 (sample SAMEA2581957, study PRJEB24529) | metagenome | biome: Human gut stool | place: China | collected 2011
CGCTATCCTCCTCGTAAAAACATACTTGCAAGAAACTCTCAAACCTGACCCGAGTAAAATTTAGATAGGCTCTAAATGATAAATGAGATAGAAAGGCCGAAAGATTTTCTTGTTATAAAATAATATAGAGAATAGCTCTTATTCATATAAAATACTTTACCCGTAAGTTTGTACCCATTTTTACAATAAGATATTGTTTTTGTGTTGACTTGATAAATCAATTATGTAAGATTATATATTGTTATAAATACAATAAGCGTTTTAGACAGATTACAAATACTTTTTTATAGGCTTTTCATTTCGGTTTTTAACCTTTGGAGAACTCTTTTTTTAATAGAGAATAATCCTTATCTTTGTAAAAAATACATTATCCCATGACAAATACGTCTGTACTTAACAAAGCAGCTGATAATATCCGTATCTTGGCTGCATCGATGGTTGAAAAAGCGAAGTCGGGTCATCCCGGTGGAGCGATGGGGGGTGCTGATTTCGTGAACACCCTTTTTGCCGAATTTTTAGTGTATGATCCTTCTGATCCTAAATGGATTAATCGTGACCGCTTTTTTCTTGATCCCGGCCACATGTCTCCGATGCTTTATTCAGTATTGGCATTAACCGGAAAATTTACGCTTGATGAACTGAAACAATTCCGTCAGTGGGGAAGTCCTACACCGGGACATCCCGAAGTCGATGTGATGAGAGGTATCGAGAATACTTCAGGTCCTTTGGGACAAGGTCATGCGATGGCAGTCGGGGCGGCAATAGCCGAACGTTTTTTAGTTGCCCGTTTCGGTGATTGGATGGCTCATAAAACGTATGCATTTATTTCGGACGGAGGTATTCAGGAAGAGATTTCTCAAGGGGCTGGACGCATTGCCGGTTATTTAGGTTTGAACAATCTGATCATGTTCTATGACAGTAATGACATACAATTATCTACCGATACCGATGCCGTAACTAAGGAAGATACTGCCGCCAAATACCGGGCATGGGGATGGAATGTCCTTGAAATAAACGGTAATGATGCAGATGCAATCAGGGGGGCTCTTATCGAGGCCGGGCAGGAGCAGAGCCGTCCGACTTTGATCATCGGTAAAACGATTATGGGTAAGGGTGTTGTGACCGAAGAAGGGCAATCTTATGAGGGGAAATGTTCTACGCATGGGCAACCCTTGAGTGCTGCCGGTGCTTCTTTTGCAAAGACCATTGCTCATTTGGGGGGAAATCCGGACGAGCCGTTCGCTATCTTTCCAGAAGTGGAAAAATTGTATGCCGACCGTAAAGCCGAATTGTTGAAAGTTGCGGCTGATCGTAAAGCAAAACAAGCAGCTTGGGAGAAAGAAAACCCTGAGCTCGCAGTAAAGTTACATCAGTTCTTTTCCGGAAAAGCTCCTGAAATCGATTATAAAGCTATTGCCCAGAAACCGGGAATTGCTACTCGTGCTGCATCGGCAAATGTATTGGCTGTTTTTGCGGAGCAGATCGAGAATATGATTGTTTCATCTGCCGATTTAGCTAATTCAGATAAGACTGACGGATTTTTGAAAAAGACGCATGCTTTCAAGAGTGGGGATTTTACGGGAGCTTTTTTACAGGCTGGAGTGAGCGAACTTACTATGGCTGCCATTATGAATGGGATGATGCTGCATGGCGGTGTGATAGGTGCATGCGGAACATTCTTCGTATTTTCCGATTATATGAAACCTGCAGCACGTATGGCAGCGTTGATGGAAGTTCCTGTAAAATATATCTGGACGCACGATGCTTTCCGTGTAGGAGAAGATGGTCCTACACATCAACCGGTAGAACAGGAAGCTCAGATTCGTTTATTGGAACAGCTTAAAAATCATCATGGTAAAAACAGTATGTTGGTATTGCGTCCTGCCGATGGTCCGGAAACCAGTGTGGCATGGAAATTGGCAATGGAAAATACCGAAACCCCTACCGCTTTGATTCTTTCCCGTCAGAATATCAAAGACCTGCCGGCTGCTTCGGGAGATCGTTTCGAAGAAGCTTTGCAAGCAGCGAAAGGAGCTTATGTCGTGATTAAGAATGAAAATCCGGATGTCGTATTGGTTGCTAACGGATCGGAGGTTTCTACTCTTGCAGAAGCTGCTCCGTTGTTGAATGAAGCAGGAATAAAAGTTCAAGTAGTTTCTGCTCCGTCCGAAGGACTTTTCTTCAACCAATCGAGAGAATATCAGGAATCTGTAATTCCTTCAAACCTTCCGGTATTCGGGCTTACGGCCGGTTTGCCTTCGACTTTGGCACGTTTGGTAGGAAAGAACGGAGTTGTTTGGGGACTCGAACATTTCGGACATTCTGCTCCTTATCAGGTACTTGATGAGAAACTCGGATTTACGACCGAAAATGTTTTGAAACAAGTGAAAGCTTTGCTGAAGAAATAATTTACCTTTCATTTACCGGGATACGATAATTGATATAAAACAGAATACCTTCGAAATATGAAGATTCGAGGGTATTCTGTTTTTATTTAGTGGGACGGAATTTTTAAGAAACAAAATGCCGATTATTTTTTTGAAAATGAATAAGAAACATTTGCGAATATCTTTTTATATGTTTTATTGAAACAGGGAATATTGGTAAAATTTGATTATTTTTTGTTCCTATTTGGGGAGAAAAGTATCCTGTTCAGTCTTATATGTGTAAATAAAGGCCGAACAGGATATTTATTTTATAGAGATTTTCCTTTTTACATCTATTTTAATAAAAATGTAATAAATATTATCTCTGTTTTTTAATACTATATCTTCTAAATTTGAGATATGAAACAGTTACCAAACTATCTTATTCGGTCATGAAAAAACTATATTCTTTATGTCTCCTCTGTTGTCTTGTAGGAATTTTACAGGCACAAACTAAAATTCGCTATTATTATGATGCTTCAGGAAATCGTATTAAAAGAGAGATTGTATTAAGTCGGGTTCAAAACCGGGCATTGGCCGATCCGGAAGATGAGAAACCTTTATCTGAAAAATTTGCCGGGCAGACCGTTCGTTTTTACCCTAATCCGACCAAGGGACAAATAACGATTGCCATTTCCGGTAATACGGAAGAACTATCGGGAGATGTGAAAATTTTTACCATGAACGGAAAATGTATTGCCACCCGAAAAATCGTTTCGTCAAAAGTCTATTTTGACCTTAGCAATCAACCGGCCGGAAATTACATCCTGAAAATGACATTAAATGGAAAATCTGCAACCTGGAAAATTATAAAAGAATAACTTATTATTATCACATACACATGCGCACATCGTTAACCTTATTTTTGTTGTGTCTTGCATTCGGAATTTATGCACAGACTTTAGGAGGATCATATCCTCAACCGATTCGAAATTCGGATACGGCAGTGATAAAACATGTCGATTGGGTACAAGATCCGGAGATTTTGCCGGACTCGACGTTAGAACAATTGATGCGGGATATTCAGGCTTACAAAGAGCCGGAAATGAAAAACGTGTCGACAGCCATAAGTCCTTTATATACCCCTGGAGAGATCACCGTTCATACTTCGGTCAGTCCTTTAGGCTCGACGATCTGCGAGGTCCCTATCGAATTGCCGAAAGGACGAGGAGAATGCGCTCCGGAAATTTCATTATGTTATACACAATTCAGCGGTGACGGAGTTTTGGGATGGGGATGGCGATTACAAGGATTCTCATCCATAAACAGTGTCGATTTCAATAGATATTACAATGATAAGACCGCCCCTGCTGTGACCGATGCTTCGGCTGCATTTCAACTTGACGGATCTCAACTTGTCGAACAGTCGTCCGGTTGGTATCGTACCGAAAAAGGAAATATCAAGGTAAAATGTCTTACGCAAGGGGACAAAATCGTGTCGTTTACCGTATTTCGTCCTGACGGTTCGCAATCGCTTTATAAGCCGGTTGTTAATGATGGATTGGAGTATCCTTTATCGAGAGTGACCGATGTTGCCGGCAATCATATCGATTATACTTATGAGTATAAATACGGGCATCATTACTTGCTTTCCGTTTCGTATGGAGGTAGAGGTCCGGTCGATAACCCCGGACATTTTGTCCATGTAGATTTTATTTATGGGGAACATCGACAAGATATTCCTTTATCTTATACGGTAGGCATTGAAAAGAAAGAACCTCGTTTATTGCAGGGAATCATGATAAAACTCGACACCAATATCGTGAAGATTTATTCAATGTCCTACAAAAATACGACACCTTCTTTGTTAAGCGAAATTAATTGCTTGGCCGGTTCGAAAACTCGTCTTGCCCCCTTGCGTTTTGCCTATGCTTCCGGTAATCAGGGAGGTATTAGACAATATACGTCGAGTATTTCTTTATACTATCCCGATATGAAAGATTTGGTTGTTCGTTCCGGAAAGTTGTCATACGGCAGTGATGATGACGGGATTATCTCATATCCTGATCCCGGACTATACCGAAATCCGCAAGAAGAATATTATTATGTCGCGCTTGATCCGAGTCATAAATTGAACCTTTATCCGGGTATCGGATCGAATTCGGCTTATGCTCTTGAGCTTCAAGTTGAAGCAGGATTCAATTCTGCTTTTTGCGCCAATATCGACTATGTCCCGGGTGACGAGATCGTACGTATCAATAGCGGAGTGATGTCGGGAAAGGATGTGGTTCGCATCGCAGCCTATGCTCCGGCCTATATGAATACCGGAGTGGATCTGAAAGAAGATGTTTATTATTTTACGGGAGATGCGATAAAAAAGAAAGATACCTATTCATTCTGTCCTAAAACCTATTTGAGCGGAGATTTTACAGGGGACGGAAAGGATGAGATATTTGCGGTTTCGATGAATGCCCCGTTAGATATGGCTCAGCATAGATCCGTATGTTATCTGTTCGATTTGGATCAGATATTATCACCTGTGTTTCAAAGACCCGTGTTTAATTACAATATGGGCGCTGATATGGTAACGGTAGTCGATTTCGACGGAGATGGCGAAGCCGATATTTGTCATATTCATCCCGCAGGTTTCGATATCTATACATTTGTTCCTGTAAATGGAGATTGGCAATTAAACAAGATATACTCCGATAACCGGATATCGAATTCTTTTTTGTCGGATAAGAGAATGCTGCTGTCCGATGTAAACGGTGATGCTAAAACCGATTTTATCATTTCCCCGGAATTCGTTCGTACCCGGACCGAATACGTCCCTGTCTATTCTCCGAGAGAATGTCCTGTATGTCATGGGCATGATTTCGGATATGAAGGATTTAATTCCATGACCGGTTTGCCGGATGTATGGTGTTATACCTGTGAACAATATATACAGCCCAGTTATACCTGTGTGGAATGCGGGGCTGGATTAACATCCGATTTTACTTGCCCGGATCATGGCAGTCATGTAAATTATACGTGGCGGACCGAAGATACTCAGTGGCAGGTGTTGTTTTCTACCGGTACCGGAGTATAAGTTGGAATCCATACCGGGTTTTCCCGTAGAGAAAAGCGATAATCTGCTTATGCAAGATATGGACAATGATGGGATTCTCGATATTGTGTGTCAAAAGGAGAATAAAGAGGTCAAAATATATCCGGTAAGAAATAACGTCATTGTTTATGAACCGAATAATATCGTCACCGCGACCTTATCCAATCCGGCGATATTAGTCCCCGCTACCGTGATGCAGGCTACTAATCATTTGTTTTTGTACGGGTTGTATAAGAATGAAGTGTATAAGATCAATTACGGAATAGATCAGTCACAATCCCGTTTACTTTCTGCCGCTTATACCAGTACCGGCAACGAGATTCGTTTTTCTTATCAAAAAATGAATAGCGGTTACAATTATAAGATCGGGCAAGGAGCGGTTTTCCCTTATATCGATTTTACTGCGCCGATATGGATAACCACGGCAAAAGACGGTTATAGTGGAGGAACGCTTTTTGAATCGTTGCAATTCAGTTATGAAGGCGGTATATCTCATGTGCAGGGGCTGGGTTTCAGAGGATTTAAAACCGTCAATACGATCGACGGGCTGCGGTCCTGGTATGGTAAAAAGATTTTCGATCCAACCCGTTACGGTATCTTGCTGAAAGAAGAGACCGAGCAGACCGTATCCGATTTTGAATATGATTTTGTGTTGCATGACGATAAGACCGTGAAATCGTTATTGTTGAGGAAAACAGAAAAAGATCTTTTAAACGATAATACTCATATTACGACATATACCTATGACGATAAGGAAAATCCGATAAAAGAGGTGGTCGATTACGGGGACGATCTGAAAACCACGATCGAAAATACTTATCAGAATATTGATACGGAGAGTAAATATTATACCGGATTGTTGAAAACCCGTACTACAACATATTCAGCTTCCGGTCAAACGGATTTACGAACATCAGAAAGTTATGAATATGATGATTATCAAAATCTCATGTATAAATCGGTAGTTAAAGGAGAGTCGTCTCTTGTATCGGAAGAAAATTATACGTATGATGAGGATCAGAATATGATAGCGTACGACATACAAAGTTATGGCTCTATGTATCAAATAACTTTCTATGAATACGATGCTTATGGAAGACCTGTTAAAAAGACCGATCCTATGAATTTGGTTACACAGTGGCAGTATGATATTTACGGTAATATGGTTCGGGAAACCAATCCCGAAGGGCTGCATACATATTATGAATATGACGGTTTGGGACGTACCTTAAGAACTGTTTATCCCGACAGTACCGAGACGGTCGTTACTTATGCGTGGGCTTCGGGACCGGAGTCGGCATTGACCGAGATAACGACAACCCATACGGGTAAACCGACGGAGAAACTGTTTCAGGACGCTTTAGGCCGGGAAGTCCGCAAAGGAGCGCAACGTTTTGACGGACACTATCTCTTTACCGATAAAGTGTATAATCAGCACGGTTTGCTCGAAAAGGAATCGTTGCCTTTTCGTTCTCAGAGTCCCTCGGCGTGGAATCAGATGACGTATGACTTTCATGATCGGCTTGTCCGTACCGATTATGCTTCGGGACGTACCGATGTGTATGATTACGGGCAGAATACCGTTACCGAGACCAAAAAGGGAATAACGGTTTCAAAGACGTGCGATGCAGTCGGTAGAGTGATTCGGGTTTCAGATATGGCGGGAGATATACAATATACATTGCGTCCCGATGGTCAGCCCGAATCGATTACAGCGCCGGGTAACATAACTACCACATTCACCTATAATGTGTACGGACAGAAAATCGGAATGTCCGATCCGAGTGCCGGTACGATCGAGTGGAGATACGGTCCTTTTGGAAATCAGACTTATAAAAAAGATGCGAATGGGGTCGAGACCCGAACTTTGTATGATTCTTACGGGCGAAAAGACTCGATTCATATCTCCAAAGACAATAAAGAGTTGCGTACCGTCAAGTTCGGTTATGACAATTATAACCGTTTATCGCAAGTTGTCGAAAATACCGGTTCGCGTTTTTATAAGTACGACCGGTATGGCCGCTTATCGGAAGATATACAGTATATCGATGATTATTTTAGTTTAGAACGCAAGTATGCTTATAATGAGTTGGGGCAGATAAGTTGGATAAATTATTACGGTTATTTGCCGTGTACGATAGGGAGAGTGCATTACACATATGCCAATGGGCATAAGACCGAGATCAAAGTCGATGCTTCTGCTCCGGCATGGAAGCTTGTTGCCGAGAATGATATGGGATTGCCCGTGTCGATAGAGACGGGACCGCTGACCCGGACTTTTGAATACGACCGGTACGGATTTCCGTTAAAACGTACCGTAACCTGCGGTGATCGGATTATTCAGGATATGAGTACCCGATTCGATTCTCATACCGGAAATCTGACCTGGCGGCAAGATAATACGCGGAATATCCGGGAAGATTTTTCTTATGATGCCTTGAACCGTCTCACAGGATTTAACGGCAAGACGATAACTTATGACGGAAAGGGAAACATCACCGACCATTCCGGAGTCGGGTCTTTCGAATATGCCGAAGACCGTCCTTATGCGATAGAGTATATTACGCCTTACGGAGATTATGTTCCGGAGGCTGCACAAGAAATTACCTATAATGAATTGTTGCGCCCTCAGAAGATACTCGAAGGGGATATAGAAACTTCGTTCCAGTATGATTATGACGGAAACTTTAATTATGAGAGGATCGAAGGAACAGATTCTCTCGGAAAAGAAATTTTTAGAGAGCATTTTTCATGGGATAATAAATATGAGGAGCTGAACGGTTATCATTTTGGCGGAGTGCTGTATCTCGACGGAGATGTCTTTTCGGCGACCACCGCTTGGTGTACGTCACCGATAGGGGGAGAAAATGAGTGGGAATACCTCTATATATGTCGTGATTATATGGGTAGCATTACCCATGTTATAGACAAATCCGGGAATGTATTGCAAGAATTGAGTTACGATCTGTGGGGACGTTTTCGCGATCCCGATACGCAGGAGATGTACGCTTCGGGAGAGACGCCCGAATTGCTTTTGTTGCGGGGGTATTGCGGACATAAATATGTTGAGTATCACGGATTGATACACATGAATGCCCGGCTGTATGATCCGGTAATAGGACGCTTTCTCAGCCCCGATCCCTATGTGCAGATGCCGGATTTCAGCCAAAATTTTAACCGTTACACCTATTGCTTGAACAATCCGTTGGTTTATAAAGATGAGAATGGAGAGTTTATTATAGCATTTTTTTCTCATTTTATAAAAGGTTTAGTCAAAAAACAGAATCCTTTTAAAACAGGTTGGCAGGGAGTTAAGAATGAATATATGCTTCTAAAGGGTTTGTTTTCCGGAGGAAGCCAACGGACAAAGAGCCGTTTCACTCGGGAACTTCCGCAAACAGCTGCCGGCTTTTGGGCATCTTATTTTAGTAATTTATTTGGTTTTACTCGTAAAGTAAGTAGTTGGGGCGGGGCGACTGTTTCGCAATTAGAACCGGCATTCTTACAAGGAAGCAAAGCATTTACATTGGGTTCGTATATTATGGGAGGCAGTAGTATTGAAGCCGATCCCAATAACGTCATCTTTCAGCATGAGTACGGGCACTATTTGCAGAGCCAGGAGATGGGATGGAGTTACCTGTTCAAGGTCGCTATTCCGAGTTTGAAAAGTGCTGCGGGAGATGGGATGCATTGCTTTTTTAAGACGGATCAAGATGCCAATATGCGGTCGTTAATTTATCTGAGTGAAAATGTTGAGGGATTTTATCGAAGTGAAGATGTAGATTATAATAATAAAGGATGGGACTTTTGGAAAAATTCATTAGATCCAGAGCAAAAGCAGGTAAGAGGTCGTTATTATGATGTAAGAGATGCTTCCGTTCGTTCTGATTTGATAAAGAGTTTGAGTTTGACAGGAGGTTTATGGTATATAAAATAAAGTTGTTATGAGAAAATTAATTTATGTGGTATCGATAATATTTCTATTCGGGAATTTTTCATGTGGGAAGGTTTTAACACGAGAAGTGACGATTTATAATGATATAGATACAACGATTTTATTTAGTTGTATTGGAGATGTTACTCATATATATGATAATTCTCCTAATCCGAGTCGTTGTTTTACATCCCAAATGCATAAGATAGAACCAAGTGGGACTACTCTATGTACAGTGGAATTAGATTTTTATACCGAAGATATATATGTATATATATATATAAAGATTTATCAGGAAAAGATTATGATTTAAATATGGTAAAAGATTGTGAAGAAATAAATATAAAATATATTAATAGTGTGAATTATACGTTGCAAGATCTTGAAAATATGAAATATACAATTGTTCTGGATAGTCTTACGTTAGGTTTGAAGTCTCCGGAATAGTGTTTTTGTATGCCGGTTTAAATGCAAAATTTGCTTATGATGAAAGAACAAGAATTGAAAGAACATATTCGGAGAGCAAAAGTTGCCCAATGGTATGTGTTGACGATGTTAATAGGAGTGTGTTTGGCTATCTTTTTTTATGTCCGCTCTGTAGTTTTAGAAGAGTCTGAAGATGAGATTCCTCTGGCACAACAAGGAAAAGGCATTGCCGTAGCAATTGTTTATTCCTCATTTGAAGTTAGAGGAGGCAAAGATATGGATGAGGTGTACGGCTTTGGAGGTGCAGGAGTGTTTTATGTTGGTGATAAACGGTATTTCTGCGATTTAGAAACACTTCAAGTAGTTCCACCTGTGGGGCTTCGATTTCCAGTATATTACAATATTGAGAATCCGGAAATTAACCGAATGGCTGATATTCCGAAAACAGACTCTATTGTTCGTTCCCCTTATTATTGTTGGGAGTTGCAGAAAAGCGGAATAATGCAATTTATTGATACCGTTTCGCATATAGATAGAGGCATATATGAAAATGTTTTTTTGATGTTTTCGAAATGAATAGATTATGAATATATTTAAGACAATATGGAAGTATGGGTATTCTTATTGTGTGATATATACCCCTTTTGCTCGAGCTATATTATTTATGTTTGTATTGATTATTGTTACAATTGCATTGTGTTTGTGGACTTTTTCGGATGACTATTATATAAGGAACAGCTGTAATACTTTTACATTGGCAGAAATCGTATCGGTGGATACTACGAGAATATATGGTGACCCTTATCGAAGTTATGAATATTCTGCAAAATGTGTGTATTATGTATCGGGTAAGAGGTATGATGCTAAATTTTCTGGTTTTGAAGTTTCTCCTCCTATTGGCCTTAAAGTCCCGGTGTATTATGATTCCGTTTCTCCGAATAAATACACCTTTTATGGCGAATTTGAGAAAAGCCTTCAAAACAATCCTTTTTTTTATTATGAAAAACAGATAGAGAGAGAAAAGATGGATTTATGAAAATTTTTGTTTATTAGAAGAGTATTTGGGGAAATAGAGAAATGTTTGTATCGATTATCGTTTAAAGAGAATGATGTCCAATTTAAAGGGGGATTTCTAGAATATATATATGATAAAGAGATGCAAGAAAGGGGATATGTCTTGGTTCTGGACAGTCTTACGTTAGGTTTGAAGACTCCGAAATAAGGCGGAATATCAGGTTAAAGTTTGAGAATGTGAATTACTTCAGTTCTAATCTGTTGACACCTATGGAAGATAATTATAATGCTAAAGACCAATTAGTAAAAAACGTCTGATTAAATGTTTAGGTCTGATAAATAGTTTGTAATGTTTAAAATGTTGATTATGGGCAGGATAATCTATTCAGTAATAGTCATTTCCATATTTTTATTTGGATCAGTTGGGTGTAGAGATAGAAATACAGAACCTATGACTATCTATATTACCAGTAATATTGATACAACATTATTATTGGTGAATATGGATATGAAAAAGGGGTTTGATCCCTATTGTTATATGAATTGTATAGAAAGGATTGATCCAGGGAGTACTGTTGTTATGTATAAGGATAGAGATAAATATATGGGTGTTTCGTTTACTATGAATGTATATCGAGATTTGTTTGATAATAGGATTGATAAAGATACTTTGTCCGATTGTACTAAAAGAAAAATCATTATGGAAAAAGGGATTATTAGACAACTCAAAATTCCGGATTGGAAATTGGAAAAAATAAACTATTCTATTGTTTTAGACAGTGTTATGTTAGGTTTGAAAAATTAAAAAAATAGAAAAGAAAAAATGAAACACTTAATTTATAGTATTGTCGTATTTATATTATTTTCGGTATATGGCTTTCGTTGTGGCGGAGATGACGGTTTTGATACTCAGATAACGATATATAATAAGACAGATACTACCCTTTTGATAAGGAATGTAAGTTGGTATTATATTGATAAAATGGCGTGGTATCCGATGAAAACGATTCAAGCAAATTCATTTTTTTTTGGATGAGGATGAAAAATGGGCTATAGAGGAGCGTTTTTATTATGTATCAGTTTTTTATGATCGATTTAAAAATGATGGAGAACGTTATGGGGAATTTGAATTAATATATGAGGTTTTGAAAGGGGCGTTTATTCGGGAATTTTTTTATACATATGAAGAGTTGGAGCGAATGAATTTTACAATTGTTCTGGACAGTCTTACGTTAGGTTTGAAGACTCCGAAATAATGTCCTTGTGCGGCAGTTTGAATTTAAGATTCGGTTATAATGGATAATCAGGAAATATTGGAGCATGTAAAACAAGCTAAGATTGCGGAACGTTATATATTAGCTGTTCTGCTAAGTATTTGTGTCGGAGGTTTTTGGGCAATCCGATGGATGATCCGGGAAGATGTTTATGATGACAATACACCGTTGGAGTATAGAGGTATGGCTGTGGCAGTAGTTTAATAATGACATAGATACAACGATTTTATTTAGTTGTATTGGAGATGTTACTCATATATATGATAATTCTCCTAATCCGAGTCGTTGTTTTACATCCCAAATGCATAAGATAGAACCAAGTGGGACTACTCTATGTACAGTGGAATTAGATTTTTATACCGAAGATATATATGTATATATATATATAAAGATTTATCAGGAAAAGATTATGATTTAAATATGGTAAAAGATTGTGAAGAAATAAATATAAAATATATTAATAGTGTGAATTATACGTTGCAAGATCTTGAAAATATGAAATATACAATTGTTCTGGATAGTCTTACGTTAGGTTTGAAGTCTCCGGAATGATTCAAAGTAAATATTGAGCAAGGTCGTAACACGTTTCACAGCTTTTTATCCTTTCCTAAGAGCAGCATTTGGTATTTAATTTCCCTTTTGAGAGGAGACACAGAGATGTTTGAGGTATGAGTAACGGGTGCTATTCGGAAATTCCGATATGAATACCGGACTAAGAACAATCCGGTATTCATATCGAATAGCAACACACTATGGAGTCATATCTATAATATATAAAGCTCTTGGAGTAAAGTCCATTCGAGGGGAGCATATAAAAGGTTCTCCGCTGATTATATCTATACCTCCCTCACCCGGTTTCAGTATCTCTTTATAGCGATTCATATCGATGCTTTTTGCAGTATCGTTACCGTTCATAATAACGATGATGCGTTTATCTTTAAATTTTCTTTGGTAGAGGTAAATGCCGTTTGTCGGCATGAAATGTGTCATATTGCCTTTACTGATCACTTCATTACCTTTGCGCCATTTCAAGATTTTTTGAATGAAATCGAAAGCTTCGTTTTGTAAGGGAGTCCGGTCGGCAGCGATAAAATCATTCACTTTGTCTTCCGGAAAGCCACCCGGAAAGTCGAGCCGTACCAGTCCGTCGCTTTCCTTTTTGTTTCCGTGCATCAGTATTTCCGTTCCATAATAAATTTGCGGGATGCCCCGTGTCGTCAGTAAAAATGCGATGGCTTGTTTGAAGAAACCCAGATTATCGGGTTCTTCCGATAAAAATCGGTCGGTGTCATGATTATCGAGGAATGTAAGTACAGCCATAGGATCGCTATACATAAAATCCAGAGCCAGACGGTCGTATATTTTGTTCAATCCGGTCCAACTGTCGGTTTGGGACATAAAAGCCTCCTGTACGATTCCCTGAAGCGGGAAGTCCATAACCGTTTTCAGATGCGAATTTCGGGTTTGGTCCAATATGCTGTTTTCCTGCCAGTAAGCCGATCCCGCTTCTGTATTGTACCAGCATTCTCCGACGATGTTGAAATTGGGATATTCATTCTGAATCTCTTTGCACCATTCCGCCATCGAATCGAAAAATACATACGGATGAGTATCCATTCTTATGCCGTCGATACCGGAGTATTCGATCCACCAGATGCTGTTTTGCGTAAGGTATTTCATCAAGTGCGGATTATGTTGGTTCAGGTCGGGCATCGACTCCACGAACCATCCCATATCCATAATATTTTTATCGTAAGTCGAAACGTAAGGATCGAAATGAGGCGTCAACCGATAAGAAGTCTGTACATATCCGTCCGGAAAGTTGAACCAATCTTTCGAAGGACGGTCGAGAAACCATATATGTTCACTCCCGCAGTGGTTGAAGATCATGTCCATTACCACTTTCATATTTCGTTCGTGACATTTTTCAATCAGCTCTTTGTAATATTCATTCGTCCCGAAGCGCGGATCTACTTTGTAGTAATCCGTCGTAGCGTATCCGTGATAAGATCCTCCCGGCATGTCGTTCTCCAGTACCGGATTCAGCCAGATAGCTGTCACTCCCAGATTTTGTATATAATCCAGATGTTGCTCTATACCTTGCAGGTCGCCTCCATGACGGGCATTGGGATCATTGCGATTTACAGGAGCAGGAAACCGCATGGACGGTATTACATTTGTTTTCGGGTCTCCATCGGCAAATCGGTCGGGCATGATCAAATACAGTACGTCCGATGCACCGAATCCCGTATAGTCCCGGTCGGGTCCGTTCCGTTGTAGTAATTCGAAAGTGCGGGATGTGTGTTCTTTTCCCCGATCGAATCGGATGGTCATCTTACCCGGTTTTGCATTATCCGATATATTCAGATATAAAAACAGGTAATTGGGACTGTCGAGGCGTACGGTTTTTTCTAAGGTGACACCCTGATATTTGAGAGATGCTTTCGCGTCACCGATTTTATCGCCGTATACCATGATTTGCAATTCTTTGTTTTTCATACCGCACCACCAGAAAGCCGGATCTATACGTTTAATATTGATTGCAGCCTGCAACCCGGCTATGCAGAAAAAGGATAAACAAAAGGAAATTAATTTTCTCATATCGTAATTTTAATCAGTGTTTTTATTCCTTAGGTAACCAGATCGGACGTGCTTCCGGAGTTTTATTTATGTCTCCGATGCGTCTTAATCGAATGAAATCGATCAATGCGCTGTTTATCTCTCCGTTCATGTTTTCATCTTGTGGAGAGATAAACCGAATCGAAATTTTATTCCCGCCTCGATTCAGGTTAACGATTACCGGGTTAGAATATCCCCAGTTCGCCCATTCGTTTTCTCCCCGTTGAGGCATTACCAATGCTCCTTTAAATTGTCCGTTTGCAAAAAGCGAGCGTATTGCACATTTGTTTTGTGTGTTGATAGGTCCGTTTCCATTTGCGTATCGTACGTCTATTGCATATTGCCCCGGAATGTTTATCGGAATCATTAAATCTATTTTCCGATTTTTCGTCTTGCTGATTTCGATGAATCCCTTACCCGAATATTCCGATCCTTTTATTGGTGATTTGGGAATTACCGACTCTGCTTCTATCCGTATTTCGCTGTGTGGAGGTAACCACGTAAAAGGTTTGCCGGTAAAACCTGCAACTCCGCTCCAGTTTACCGGGACGGCAGCGACCCGGGTGAAACGATCCAACACCGGAAGACCGTAATAACGCTGCATGATAATGCGCTCGCCTTTACCGTTAAGATAAACTATATATCGGTTGTCGGGGCTATAGTTTAATATTTCGAGGGTATTGTTGTCTTTTTGATAACCCAGTCGACTGGGTTCGGGCATGTCGGTTATAGGACGCACCGTGATGCTGTCCCGTGTCCGGAAATCCGTTTCCAACTCTATTTTGATCGTGTGCATTCCTGTCAGTGTTGCAGGGAAAAAAGCCTCTGCCTGTTCCTCGTTGTCGATCGTAAATTTTTTTATGCGGTTTCCCGTACCCGAAAGGTCTATTTGAAGCACGGCTTTCCGGTAGTTGAAGTTCGATATCCTTTTATTGCCTGCAATACTTTGGGAAACAAAAGGAGTAAAACGTATTCCGTCCGTCTCGAATTTCATTCCGTAAAACAGTCGGTATATCATGGCGATATTACCTGACAGACTCCATAACATTTTATCCGAATTTACTGCCGTACCGCTGTAATCACCTGTCGATGCGACGAATAATTCTTTATTCGTGGTAAATAAAGCTGCTGCACGATATAATGCGCCCAAACCTCGAGTTACCGAAGCTTCGTTTTCTGCTTTAGCTGAAGCCAGATTCCAAAACGCTTGTACGAACGGCCACACCGCATTATTATGATACGGCTTTATTTCGCCTATTTGCGGGTAAATGCTCGTTGCACCATATTCAGCGACCGGTATGCGGGCTATCATGCGGCGTGCTTGTTCGTTGGAGGCTATATCGAACAAAATACTTAGCGATTCGCCGAGATTATCGATGCCCGGTGACAGTATGGGATAGATACCTCCGTATAAATATTGTCCGTAATATTCTTTCGTCTCTATCCATAAATGACGGTTTACCGCTGTTTTCAGAGAATCGGCCTGCTGTTGGAATATTGATGCATCTTTTCCCAATTCGGCGGCCATTTCAGCCAAAATGCCGTATGTTCGACAATGTACGGCATTTGTTCCCAGACAAAGCGACTGATAAATATCTGCCGGCTGCATCCAACGAGGATAAGATTGTTCTCTCCAATCGAGATAACTTTGCTCTCCCCTGAATAATCCCGTCGTAGGGTCTTTTAATGTAAATTGATCATCTTGAGCCGAGTTGCGGATTACTTCAAAAGCATATTGCAGCCACTCTTTATCTCCGGTGTATTTATAAAGTTCCCATGCCGCTACGCTCCAGATCATCCGGTCGCTCGATACAGGCCATGCACCCCCTGTTCCCGTATCTTGAATGATCCGATTATTGTTGACTTTTGCGACAAGACTTTTTTGCGCAGCATCCGGATAAATATAGGCGAGTGCCAGATAAATGGAGTAACTGATGTCGCGAGTCCACACTCCATCCCATGCTGCACCGGCACGGAGAGTTCCGTCCGGACGAATATTGTCTAATAGTTCGTTCAAAGACATGCGGTATAAGGCATCTATCAGGAGTTGCTGTGAACCATATTGAGGAAATGCGTCGATGTCGGCAGATAAGCTCCATACAGAATAGTTTTCTTTGCGTGGTTCTTTGGTGTTCATCGTAAGGGAAATCTCATATATACCGTTTTTGTCCGGATCAGAAAGTTCCATGCCCTCCCGACTATACAGGTTTTCAAAGTCCCATGTCATCGGTTCACTGCCACCGGCGATATATACTCCTTTGAAATCGGATTCCGAAATGATGTCTCCTGTCGGAGTTTTGTAAAATCCCTGTTTTTTGAAAGCTTCGATCATGGGAGACATATCGACTCTGACTGTCCATACCGTGCGATGAGGCAACGGAATAGACTCGGCATTCGTATCGATAGCCGTGTATCTTTCGCCGAACAGAATTACCGGAGAAACACATGTATCGTTCTGGGGTTTTAAAGTGATGATATGTTCTTCGCCTGCCGGGAGTTCGTTATCACGGCTATTGATACTGAATTTGAAATGTATGGTAGGAGAATAACCTTTGTCCGCAGGGCTTTCATAATCAGATCGTATTTCGTCTTTTGAAATGGCAACCGCTCTGAATTTACCTTGTTCTACCCGGTTGTCATATACCGTGTAAGTATTTCCTTTGTATATCACGGTGTTTTCCTTTTGAGTGCATGCTGTCGTAAGAAAGACTCCTGAAATTAGAATCGCAGAAAATATTTTCATGACTTTTACTGTTTATCGTTGCCTAAGAGCCGGTTTAAATTTCCCGATAGAGATTCAATTAGAGCATTCTTTCTATTTTCTTTCGGTCTGTTCGCGGTTATTCTTATAAAAACAAAAAGCGATCACAAAACCGATCCGATCAAAATTTAAACAAGCTTTTAATTAAACAAACTGTTCCGATGAATGGTTGAATGTTATTCGTTAATTTTTTTACCGGTACGGGAAAAGTCGATTGTTGAAAGAATAGGTGGTGTATGTCAGGAGATTTGGGGATCACATCGAATAAATGGGTTGGAACGATGCAGAAAGTCTCCGGATTAGATCTGATTAAGGAGTGTCGTTTTTTTGATCGGGTTATTCGGTTACTTCTATTGCTTCTGTGAATTTCAACAGAGAAGTAGCGTCCGGGTCGTGAAATGAAAGTTGATTGAATAGTTTATGTGTTTTTAGCATTTCTATGGCAGCATTGGCAGTAATTATTCTTTGCTCATAGAGCCTGATTGTTGCATATAATTGATCGTTAGCTACCGGGCCCATTATCAAATTATATTTTTTTTCATCATTCCCTTTGCGGTTATTCACAACAAAATCCAACCATTCTTTTGTCGCTCCCTCGAAATGAAGCACGGTAAATCCTCGATTCAGAATATCATCGGGGACTTCATAGACCGATACGATAGCTTTAGGGGCTTGTTCCCGTTTTTGTTTGAGTAAAGCCCATTTTTTTGCTTGCTCGAAATTTGTCGTTGTGTAAAATCCTTTTCCAAAGTCGGTAGCCTTTCTGCCTTTTTGAAAATTCGGATGTTTTACCGCTACTGTTGAACCGTGATATAGCTTCATCTCTTTTGTCCTTTATTTCTGATGTACGTTGATATGGAGTTTAAAATATATGTTGTGCTTTGCGTGTGCAATGTTTCGAATGTTTCGTTTAAGAATCCGAACACGTCATATTCTGAAAATAGTTGTAAAGTCTCTTTTGCAGATATATTTTTTATTTCCCGATAGTTCTCTATGCAAAATATTTCGAAAAGCAATCTTTTCGGGTCGTTTTCTTGCTGTTCCCTTTTTTCCGTTTTCTCTTTCTCCAATGTTTCATAGAGGGATAAAGTACTTAAATACCACATTTTTTTACCTTCATCCAATAGGGAACTGTAAAGGTCAGAAGAATATATATAGTATAAAGCATCTTCCAGTGCTAATGTTTTTCTCTGCATTACCATAGAGACTAATTCTCTCATGGTAAAAGGGAGCATATCGGATTCTATATTAGACTGTTTGTTCATAATTGTCTATTTTAATACGCCTGTTTTAGAGCCTATCTAAATTTTCCAATAAATAAAAAAATATCATCAGGTCATTTGGGCGTTTTCTTCCGGTCTGTTTTCTCTTTTTCACTCGTTAGATAACTCGCTATCGTCCTCGTAAAAACAGAAAAATATCTTCGAAAGAAACTCTTAAATCTGACCCGGACAATATTTGGACAGGTTCTTATACAAATATAGATATATTTAGATGATAAATGAAAAAAAGTATGACATTTGTTTATTCGGTTCGACTTATGGTTTTATACCTCCTTTAATTGGTGGAATATCTTGTAATTCCCGATATAGCGGAAAACTTATCGTTTATCGGGACGGATAATAATTGGGAATATGGCAGGAATTTGATACTTTTGTTTCATTGTTAAACGAAATATTATGCCCGATCATACTGTATTATTGATTACACCGCCTTTTACGCAGTTAAATACACCTTATCCGGCAACCGCTTGTTTGAAAGGGTATCTTAATACATTAGGAATAAAGTCCGATCAGATGGATCTTGGTTTGGAAGTAATCTTGCGGATTTTTTCAAAAGACGGGCTTCGTCGGATGTTTCGTGAGGCAGAATTATATTATTCATCGCATATTACTCCGGAATTTCGTAGAACATTTGTCCTCCGGGAAGAATATGTTCTGACAGTAGATAGGGCAATAGCTTATTTACAAGGAAGAGAGCAAACTTTGGCTCATACGATTTGCGAAGGATTTTTTCTTCCCGCAGGTAATCGAAAACCTGAGGAAGAAGATATGGAGTGGGCATTCGGTACGATGGGTTTACAAGATAAGGCTAAGCATCTTGTAACGCTTTATCTCGAAGATATTGCTGACTTTATCACGGGAGTTATCGACCCCCATTTCGGATTTAGCCGCTATGCCGAGAGACTGGGCCGTTCGGCTTCATCTTTTGACGAGTTGTATAAGGAATTGCATAAATCCCTTACTTATATAGATCGGTTGATGTTTTCTGTTTTGCGGGAAAAAATAGAAAGTTGCAATCCGGATTGGGTGATGCTGTCCGTTCCTTTTCCGGGAAATCTGTATAGTGCATTACGTTGCGGTAAATTTATAAAAGATAATTATCCTGATATTCGGGTGGAGATGGGTGGAGGATTTGCCTCTACCGAATTACGGCAATTGTCCGATGTTCGGGTATTTGAATATGTCGATTTTATTACGTTGGATGACGGTGAAACGCCTTTACGTCAGCTATTGGTCGGGAATGAAGCGAGTTATGTCCGCACTTATTTATGTCGGGACGGAGAAGTTCGTTATTTGAACAATCCTGAAATTCCGGATGTTCCGATGCGGGAAAGGGGTGTTCCCGATTATGCAGGACTGCCGTTGGATAAATATCTTTCGGTTATCGAGGTCACCAATCCGATGCATGCTTTGTGGAGCAACGGACGATGGAACAAATTGATTTTGGCACATGGCTGTTACTGGGGGAAATGTGCCTTTTGCGATGGGTCTCTTGATTATATAGGTCGATACGAGCCTTTGACGGCAGTCGAAATTGCCGATCGAATGGAGGAGATGATACGTCTTACAGGAGAAAGAGGCTTTCATTTTGTAGATGAGGCAGCACCTCCTATGCTGTTGAAAGAGCTGGCGTTGGAAATATTGAAACGTCGTATGTCTGTCGTGTGGTGGACGAACGTACGGTTTGAAAAGAGTTATACACGAGATCTCTGCCGTTTGTTGAAGCAGTCCGGGTGCATAGCTGTCTCAGGAGGTTTGGAGGTTGCTTCTGACCGTTTGTTGAAATTGATCAATAAAGGTGTCTCTTTGGAGCAGGTTTCTCGAGTGACCGATCATTTTACGGCTGCCGGAATTATGGTGCATGCTTATTTGATGTATGGGTTTCCTTCTGAAACAGCTCAGGAAACGATCGATTCGTTAGAAGTCGTACGGCAACTTTTTTTGAACGGACTGGTGCAATCTGCTTTTTGGCATCGGTTTGCCTTGACAGCTCATAGTCCGGTAGGATGCCATCCCGAGAAATATACGGTGCGAATTACCGAAAAACCGTTCGGAGGGTTTGCTCGAAATGATGTTGATTTTGAAGATACTGCCGGAGCTGATCATGATATTTTTGGAGAGGGATTGCGGAAATCTCTCTATAATTATATGCGTGGAGCAGGTTTTGAGCTGCCTTTGCATAAATGGTTTGATGATCCGGTTCCCAAGACACAAATTCCACCAACTTATGTCGCTCGTTTTCTTGTTGATGAACAAGATTGTGTGCAGCGTGATGGACATAAGAAAGTATATTGTTTGTTAGTGCTACTCCCGGAAGTGCGTTATTATGAACGGAATAAAAAAGGGAAAAATATCCGTACTGCCGAGTTCTTGTTTCATTTTCATGATGGAGATGCCCGTTTTCAGTTAAAAGCCGATTGGGGAAAGTGGCTGGAAAATTTGTTAATCCGGTTATCGGATAAAAATGAGAAAACGGTATCTTTAAAAGATCTGGAGATTGAATTCAAAGCCTGTCATTTCGGAAGTTTTGATCAGTTTATCACTACTCCGCTTTGGCAGTCGTTAAGAGAACATGGTTTATATTTGTTATAATAAATGAAGTATAAGGTTTTCATATCGCTATTATTGTCGCTTTTGTTGTTTTCTTGTGACAAAGAGGAGGAGATTTATACTCCTGTGTATCCCCAGAAAATATATGCGGTTTATCATGAGGGCGAAGAGCCTTATCCCGATCTGCCCGTACTGTATCTCGATCACATGTTTTACCTGAAGAAACGAGCTCCGCTTTTTTTTCAGGCTACCGGTAACGATCAGTTGCCGTTCGGGAGCGATCAATCTGTTCAAAATTCGGATGTCCAGGAGACTGATGTTTCGGTCGGAATAAATAAATGCGATGTTCCGGTTACGATTACTCGGGTTTCGACAAAATCAACGGTAGGTAAAGGTCGGCAAATACGCTTGCTTCCGATAGGAGATAGTGTGGGTGCCGGATATGGAGGACAGTGGAATTGCCCCGAAGGGAGAGCGTCGGTTTCTTGGTCGATTGCCCGGCAGTTTTTTATGCAAGATAAATATTTCGATGGTACTATGCCGACGGTGTCGGATTTTATAACCATCGGTACGACAAATAAAAATACTTTTAACGTCCTTACGGACGAGGGGATTGTGACTTGTACCGGATATGGCGAATGCCGGGGCGGTTGGAGACTTTCGGATTATCTCTATTCTCGTGTTGTAGAAAAGGCCGAAAATCCTTTTTATGACGAAGATCGGCCGGGGGAGAATAAATTCTCATTAGCAGCCTATTTGAAACGTTTCAGAACACATACCGATGACGGAGAACCTTTGTCGGCAGAATCTGTAACCGATGCGTATGTGAGTACTCCCACACATGTCATTATTCAGTTAGGATTAAATGACCTTTACAATCAGGAATATAAAGACCAGATCGCTTCTTTGGTTTCCCGTATTAAAGAAGAGTTTCCCGATATGATTGTCGGATTGTCACTGACCGATGCGTTCGGTACGGCTTTTTCGAAATATTATCCGGATTATGATTTTTCTTCCAATGCCATGACTTTACTTAAAAATAATCTGCATTATAAATGCTGGTCTTGGAATCCTGTTTTGCAACAGTTGGAAAATCCTGCCGAAAAGATTTTTTATATTCCTAATTATTATGTTCAGCCGTCGGCAGAGTCAGTACCTTATGAAATTTCGAGCTCCGGATTAAGGACACCGGCTTATGATACTTCTCATTATCACCCGAATAGCAATGCCCATTATGCTTGGGGATATCAAATTTATGCGTGGTTGAAATATACATTGACATTAATTTGAATGTTATTTCCATTTATTAGAATGTTTTCTTATTGGGAGAAATGAGAGTTTCTTTCGAAAAGATTTTTCTGTTTTTACGAGGAAGATAGCGGGTATCTAATGAGTGAAAAAAAGGAAAACGAACTGAAAGAAAACGCAAAGATGAGCTGATGCTATTTTTTTATTGAAAAGTTTAGATCTGCTCTTATATGGCTTATCGTGTGAATTTTGAGAAGATAATTTGATAAATCTTGATGATATTGTTCGGGAAACGTTTTTATTATATATTTTATCTGTTGAGATAGAATGAATTACATATTTTATATTTTAGCATTATTTTTTAATTTTGTGCGGGTTTAATTGCATATTATTTATGAATACGAAGATTCCTGAATATGCCGATATACTGCAAGTATTGCTTACGATGTCTGTTGTGATTTGTGTGGGTGGTGCAACTTTGCTTTTTCTACGCTCCGGAGGCAATCGTTCGCGTCGTTTGTTATCGTTGGTAATGTTTACATGGGGGCTTATTTACATGACGCGTGTTATAGGCATGTTGACAGGAATTCTGAATTTTGATTTTACGAGTACAGGTGTTTTAGATGTCCTTGTGCTTGTAGCCGGTAATTTTTTCTTGATAGTTTTGTTGCTTTATCCGTTGGAAATAGTACGTCCTGGGTGGCTTAATTTAAGACGTATAGGATTGTTGTTACTTCCTTATATCATGCTCGTGCTGTTTTATTATGCTGTGTTACCTTTGTTGGGACAAAAAATTCTTGTGTTGCATGATATTGACGATTTTTTTGAACACATTGGAGAGTTTAATGTTTGGTATCGTTTATTGTTGCTTGTTTCTATCGGGTTTTATCTTCTGTCATTGTTGCGTTTGACTTGGCGGTATCGTGAGGTTTATCAACAGTGGTGCCAGTCTAATTATGCTGCAACTGAGGACATGGAGATCTCATGGCTGCGAAATTATATCATTGGAGTATTTTTAATAGGTTGTGCATATTTTTGGTTATTGTTTGACGGAAATACACGATGTTTTGTTGTGCATAATCTTATGGTACAGCTTTTCTTTTGTTATACCCTTTATAAGGGGCTATTTCATTATAATCCCTATACAGAAGATTTTTTCAGCCATACATTGGATGAAATGACTGCACGTAGTGAAGCTGTATGTAAAGAGGAGCAATTGCTGTCGGGAGATATTTTTGAAAATTTCAATCTTTCCGAAGATGACAGTGCGTTTCTTGGAAAATTGTCTACATATCGGGATGAAGTAGCTCGTTGGATGACGGATAAAAAGCCTTATTTAAATAAGGATTTTAAATTAATGGATGTGTCGGAATTTTTGCCGTTAAATCGTACTTATCTTTCCCGTGTATTTAACGAAGGTTTCGGGGATAGCTTTAGCAGTGTCGTACGTAGCTATCGTATGCGCGAGGCTGAAATATTGTTGGTTTCTAATCCTGATATTCCTGTGGGACAGATTGGTGAACGTTGCGGTTTTTCTTCTCCGGCTGTTTTTCACCGTAGTTTTGTGCAGTGTCATGACGGAATGACACCGAGCCGTTATCGTAAACGATCCGCCAAACCGTAATTTTTCTGTCGAATTGCAATTATAAAAGCATCTTTTTTACGTATTGCAAATTTTATTTTACAAAATGGTAATCCTCTTTTAGGTCTTTGTCCATAATTTTGGCACACAAATTTCCTACCCAGATGTGAGAAATAACATATCTGCACAATTGCGTATCAATATGTAGAGAACAAATCTATGATGAAAAAAATGTTCGTTTGATTGGACAAAGATAAAACTTTTTTCATATATAAAATAATAATTATATAGTAATTTGGTTTCTAGGCATTTATATTATTTATTAAAATAATATTTTTAATTAAACTCCTTTGTCCAATCAAACGAACATTTTTTTGTTCTGTTTTTTTATAATTGTTATATTAAGTTGTTGTTTTACAATTTAATGCATGGGGGTAAGTTGACGAAATAGTATTGAAAGTTTTTAGATATATTCAACATACTAAAAATGCGTGTAAAGAATATCGTTTGTATATTAATTTCGTTGTTCATTATTGTACAGGTAAGCCAGGGGCAGAATCGGGAGAAAGGAAATAATGAGCCTTTTTGTTCGGATACGGCTATTCTATTTCGCTTTGTGCCTAAGCGATTGATGTTTTATTCTCCTTATAATGGTAATGAAAAAGCAATTTCTCAAGCTATGAAATTGCTCAGGATGCATCGTAAAGCGATTGTTAGCGGTGATGCGGTTATTCGCATTCAGGGGTTTTGCCAATCTTATCCTACCGAAAAGGAAAATATGGCGGCGGCTAAAAATCGCAGTAATCAGGTAAAATCTTATTTTATTACCCATTTGGGAATGAAAGAGGCTTATTATCGTACATCTAATAAAGCCGTACCCTATAAAGGAATGAGGGATATTGTGGCGTTAATGGATGTTGAGTATTTGAAGATCCCTTCTGTAGCACAGAATCCTATTCCGGAAGTGGAAGAAAAATCTGATACGGTATATTCTAGGAAAATATCGACACAATTAGATACGATCCCTTTTGAAACGGTTATAGAGTTCGACACGATTTTCAAAAAAGAACTTGAAGGAATACCGGAAGTAGAGTCGGTTTCTATAATGAACCGTGAGTCGAAATATTCTCATCGTAACATTCCTTTGTCTATCAAAACCAATCTCCTTTATGATGTATTGCTTATGCCTTCGTTAGAATTGGAATACCGTTTCAACAAACATTGGTCGGTCAACTTGGAAGGTACTATGGCGTGGTGGCATAAAGATGTGAAACATAAATATTACCAGTTGGCACAGATTAGTCCCGAAGTACGGTATTGGTTCAAATCCGAAGGTGCTCGCAAAGGACATTATTTCGGACTGTTCATCGGTGGAGGCTGGTATGATCTGGAGAACGGAAATCGAGGTTATAAAGGTGAAGGCGAGTATGCCGGTATCAGTTACGGATATATGTTCCCTATCGGAAAATATTTTGCTTTAGAAGCCGGTATCGGTGCGGGTTTCCTGCATGCAGATTCTGAAGATTATTTACCTATTGACGAACATTATGTGTATCAACAGTCGATTCGTACCAATTATTTCGGGCCATTGAAATTAAAATTAGCCTTTGTCTGGAATATCGGTTGTTGGATGGACAGGAAAGGAGGTAGAAGATGAAATACTGTCTTTCTGCGATGATAAGGTACGGATTGTTTTTGATATTGCCTCTATTGATTTTCGGATGCCGGAAAGATTTATGTTATGATCATGAGTTACATAGTGCTTCGGTAAAAACAGTAGTTGCCGCCGATTGGGAACAGGAGTGGGAACGTACTTATGATTTTGATTGGGAACAAAATTGGAACGTTTTGTGGGGACGTGAATATGACGAGTTGTGTCCGGATATTGCTGAGGGCATCCGGGCTCTTGTCTATTCTGACGGTGGCGGTTTCTCCGAAAATAATTTGCCGGCCGATGGCGGCCGTTTGCCTATGAAAGAGGGTGTCTATTCATTGCTGTTTTATAATAATGATACCGAATATATTCTTTTCAATGATCTTACCACTTCGGCTTCTGCTTCGGCTACTACCCGTACTCGTACGCGTGGAGGTTTTAAAGAGCTGCATGCCGGAGAACGTACGGTGAGTCCGCCGGATATGCTTTACGGTGCTTATGTGAAGGAGCATTTTGCAGAACGTACGTTAGAGTCGATAGAGTTACCTGTTATTATGCGTCCGTTGACTTATACCTATCTGATACGTTACGAATTTAAAAAGGGTGCGCAATATGTGGCATTGGCACGAGGTGCATTGGCGGGTATGGCAGAAAGCGTTTACCTCGAAGACGGACATACGGGTGCGGATGCCGTAACGGTGATGTTCGATTGCACGGTAGAAGATTTCGGTGCAGAAGCTCTTGTTTATTCGTTCGGAGTGCCGGATTATCCGGGAGATCATTATGTTACGGGTAGGCAGGGAAAGCACTATGCCTTGAACTTGGAGGTACGAATGTTGAACGGAAAATTCAAGACTTTTGAGTTTGATGTGACAGATCAGGTTACAGGGCAGCCTCGCGGTGGCGTTATTGTCGTGAAAGATATTGAAATATCGGATGAAGAAGGAACAGAAGGAAGCGGTAGTTTTGACGTGACAGTGGATGGTTGGGGAGAATATATCGATGTAGAACTTCCGTTAAACTAAAAGATATAAAAAAACAATAAGTAATTTATTTAATTTTTAATTGTAGAAGTTATGAAAAAAAGTTTATGGATTCTTGGAGCGGCTGTTATAGCCTTAACCGGTTGTACGAACAATGAAGTGGTAGATATACCTCAGTCTCGTGCAATCAATTTTTCGAATGCTTTTGTAAACAAGACCACAAGAGCAGATGTGACGAATGCCGATTTCAAGCAGTTTTGGGTGTATGGTGATTATCAAAATGGATCGTTATGGGTTGATGTGTTCAACAATGTAAAGGTTTCGGGTGCTTCTGTGGGTAGCGGTGCTGTTTGGACTCCTGATGAGACCGCTTATTGGCAAGTAGATAAAACTTATAATTTCGGTGCTTATGCCGACGGAACATCTCAGTTGACTACAGGTATATCATATAATCCTACATCTAAGACTTTGACGTTTTCAGATTATTCTGCCGGAGCAAATGACTTGATTGCTGCTACTTCAGACGATGCATCATGGGATGGTTTGGGAGATCCTTCAAAGGTGCAACTTTCTTTTAAGCACATGCTTTCTAAAGTTAAATTTACGTTCAAAACCGATGCTGCCGAAACCTATACGATGAAAGTTTCGGAATTGAAGATTTCTCAAGCTATTCAGACAGCAACCGGTACGATGGTAGATAAAATTGTCGGTACGTGGTCAGGAGAAAATACAGGAGAATATTCTTTTGCCGATATCGACGATTATGCGACAGCTGAAGGTCAGGCAGAGTCAGAAGTAAAATATGTGATTCCTCAAGGAAACACGAATTCTATTGCTGTTTCTTTCAAAGTAACAGTAACTGATGGCGGTGGTTATAATAAAGAAGGATCTTTTACGGGAACTATGACTATTGCTGAATCAAATAAGTGGGATGCCGGGTTAGCATATAATTATACGGTTACGATCAATCCGGATAAAGTGGATGATACATTGAAACCTATATTGTTTGATGTAACGACAGTAGAAGAGTGGGATGAATTTATCAATCCTGATCTTGACCTCAATTAAAATATATTTTTAGTTATAAGGTATATAGGCTATAAGGGGTTGAATGTCCCCTTATAGTCACTCAAAACAACACTCCAGAGGTGTTTTATCTAAGAAATAAGCTGGTATATATGGGGAGAATCGGAAGAATAATGAAAAAGTTTTTTTGTTTCCCGATGGCAACGGTTGCATTACTGTTGACATCATGTACAAACATTCTCGTACATGATGCGGAAGAAGATGGAGTCGATGGCATGGCGATTGATTTCCGTACTCCGGCATTGACTCGGGTTGCGATAGAGAGTTTTACTCCGGGCAGTTCTTTCTCTGTGTGGGGGTGGTATGTACCGGAAGATGCTGCCAATGAAGTTTTTAATGCTACTACAGTATCGACACCGAACGGTTCTGTTTGGACCTATGAGGGATTACGCTATTGGAAAGCGGACAAAACATATTCATTTTACGCTTTATATCCGTCGGTAACCGATCTAATGGCAAATGCAGCGACTGCTGCTCATTATAATGAAAACGGAGATATTTCTGTTACCGCTTTCGATGCTTCTAAAGGATATGATCTTATGGTAGCTTCTGCCACGAATATTCCCGGCAGTAATGCTGAGAAAGTAGCATTCACGTTCGGTCATTTATTAGCGCGTGTGGAATTTGTCGGGAAACGTAGTACGGCAACGGACGGTATCGAAGGTTTTAATCCGATAATTCATTCGGCTAAGCTTTACGGTATGTATAAGACGGCCGATTTTTCAGCTTCTGCAGCCGACTTGATCGATAAAGAAGCTATATCTGCCGGATGGACTATTTCTACTGATGAGAGTGACCGTACTACCGAGGCAGACCCCTTTGCCATATTAGGAGAAGAAACTTCGGTAAGTGCAAACGGTGTAACCCTTATAGATGCTTTATTGTTTCCACAGGATCTTTCTATTGAATATTATTTTGAAGTGACCTACTCTTCTGCTTCGGATCGAGAGCCGAAAACTACCGCAGTTCAATTGGTTTCTTTGCCTTTGATGACGTGGGAAGCCGGTAAGCATTATCGTTATACGTTTACCATTTCGGATGAAGACCGGATCTTGTTCGATACGCCTACTGTAAATGCATGGGGTGAAGCTACGGGTGGTATTATAATTGTCGAGTGATAAAATAAAAGGATAGTCTGATATGATAAACTTGAGACATCTGTTATATGGAGGTGTGTTTTTGGTTACTTGCGTTGCTTGCAGGGAGGAGAACCTTGTCGGTTCTGTTCCGGAAATGTCCGATCATATTTTGTTCGACACTCCCTCTTTATCAGTAGAAACCGTTTCCCGCAGTACATTGAAAAATGCTCTTACTCCGGGTGAAACATTCGGTGTATTGGGATATTGTGTCCCATATACCGTAGGAACTGACGAGCCGAATTATCTTTCCGCTTCCAGTGTTTGGTCATTAAAACGAAACCAATGTCCGCCGGATGTATTCTTTAAACAAAAAGTGGTCGTGGGAGTTAACGGATGCACTTATGACAGAGATGGCGGTACGGATAATAATCCGAAATTTTGGTATCGCGACGGTTATGATACGAATAATAATCCGGTTGGAGCTATTACGGGAGCAGATCAATACCGTTATTCATTTATAGCTTATTATCCTTATGAAGGAGCGTTTACGGTCGATCAACCTTTAACTGAGACTGCGGTAGGAGCTCCTAAATTGACATTTACTATGCCACAAAGCGGTTCTGCGCTGACCCATCCGCTTTCCCATTCCAAGACTCCTGATGCAATGCTTGCCGTCTTGTATAATAGTAGAAAATCTGATGGTAATTTACGTTTCAATTTCAGTCATTTGCTGACAGGACTTGGTTTCGAGGTGAATAATTTCAGTGAATTCGATTTGACCGTGCATTCCGTTACTTTGAGCGGATCATTCTATAAAACGGTAAAGATAGACTTGACAAAAGATGTGGTGTCTTATACATTTCCGGAAAACGATCGTTATGTAGGAACTTATACGATATTTGACGAAGACTTGCCATTGCCGCCTCCCGATGTGGAGAAGAATGAAACCGTGACCTCTTCCGGTTTATTGGGAGGAGAGCATTTGTTGTTGATATCGGGGACGGGAACTAGTTTCGGAGAAGATGTAAAAGTCCGGATCGATTATACTTTCAACGGGAGAACGACTTTTTACGAGACACAGCGTCCCGGCACATTTACTCCTCGTCCCGGTATTAAATATACGGCTCAACTCAATTTTGTAGGAGATGCTTTCATATTGGAGTTTATCGTCGACAATCAAGGGCAGTGGGAAGATGGAGAAGCTGATGATGGCGATGAAACGAATGATGATGTAGTATTCGAGTAACAATTCGTAAAGACGAGGAAAAGATGATAAAGGTAAAGATCAATAAAATTTTAAGTATAGCTTTTCTGTTCCTTATAATAGTTTTTTCAGCTTGTAGGGAAGAAGAATTATTCGATCAGTCCACTGTTTCGACGGGAAATATAACTACTCTTAGTTTCTCCGGTAATCCGATGGATTTGCTGAAGGTGACGACTCGTGCAAGCGATATAAAGGATGAGAATGAGAAAAAAATAAATCAGCTTTATATATTCTTTTTCGGCTCTGATGGTGAATATCTGAAGGGCGGTTATCTTACCGGATATCGGGATGCACCCGATGATGGAGGATATTATGCACCCGGGCAAGGAGTGAGCCTTCTTAAGATAGATAATCAGGCATTTGCGAATAAGAACCTTGCCAGTAAAGCCACTGTGTATGCCATTGCGAACGTAGATCCTGTTATTTTCGGAAGAGACAGGAATGGAGACGGACGGCCTGATGGCATTACGAATCTGTCGGATTTGAAAAATCTTGTTTATGCTCCGGAAAATGTTTCGCTCGGTTTACCTTCCGGAGGAATGCCGATGGTAGGATCTAAAGTGATCGATCTTACCAAAACGGAGACTTCGACGGATGATGAGCGACGTATCGATCTGACAGCTTTGATGGCACGTATAGATGTCAATATCCAGCTCGATAGTGAGGTAGAAGAGAATAATTTACCTGCTCTTACTCTTGTAGAATGGACGGCAAAAAATCTTTCTACGAAAGTACCTTTTTCTACTCCCGCAGTAAATACCGAAACAGGAGTCGATTGGGAAGATAGTTGGACAAAGAGCATAACGACATCGATGCAACGTACGATTTTTAATAAGAACGGACAAATTGCTTTTACTTTCTATATGTATGAGAATATGCAGAATGCAGAATGGAAAGTAGATGAGGGAGAGAAATGGACAGATCCTTCTTTGGCAGGAGAAAAAGGGCTTTATCCCGATAGTATTAAGGATTATCAGAAACAACGTTATAAGCCTTATCTCGCTAATAAAAATGCTGCGGCAATAGAATTGCATGGTTTTTATACTACCTATAACGGAGCAACTTATGAGGTACGCTATACACTTTATTTGGGAGCGAATCACACTGATAATTTTCAGGTAAAACGTAATCATCAATATAAAAATAATATTACGATTAAGGGATTGACTTCTCAAAATATAGGGACAGGAGAATATACCCTTGACGCCCGGGTGAATATCGAGAAGGATGACAATGAATTTTATATTGCGATGTTGCGTGAACGTAATCATGATGCCCATTTTTGTGTAACGCCGATGGATGTTTATATGTTTGCCGATAAAGCTACAAAAAATCCGACTATGGAGGTGATTCTGGGAGAAGTGCCGGATAATAGTGAGACTCCGGTAACTGTTCCCGACTGGATTCGGATGGAGAAAATCAAGGCTTCCGATATGGAGAAGGGGACTGTAACGGAATCGGGTTTTACTGCTTATGATGAGGGATCTAATACGGGAACTCATTTGGCTGTCGGAACGGAGTGGACAGCCGGTAACGGTAAACGGGCGTTCTTTACAAAAGGATTGGTTACAAGAACGTTGAATAATGAGACGGGTAAGAGAGTTACGGTCGATAATTCTCGGGATAGAATTTATTTCTATATTGATGAGAATCTGTCGACAACAGAAAATCGACGTGCGACAGTTACTTTAATTTATAAGGAGAACGGAAAGGAAATAAAACGCCATACGGTAGAGTTGGAACAAGTACATTTATTGCCGGTAAATATGCGTGACGGTGGAACTTTATATATGGAGCAATATGAAGAATACTTGGATCATTATGACCCGTTGGATGAATATTCTACCGATCAAGTTTATACCGGATTGCCTTGGGTGGATAAAAACTCGAATCTTGATGATTATACTATTCCGAGATTATATAAGGAACGTTATAATTTGTTGAGTGGTTATGAAGAACCGGGGCAAGTTTTTAATAGTGGGTATCCATATACGCCTTTTGTTGTATATTTGTTAGCTCAAGGCAGAATGACTTTGCAGGATACTCCGAAATCGGCATTTCAATATTGTTACAATAGAAATAAACGCAATGCCGATGGTTCTATATCGGCTGATTATGGTACATGGGGTATTTTTACAACGAATTATTATGAACAAGAGAATGAAAGCAAATGGTTCTTGCCCGGGATTCGTCAAATGGAAGATGCTTTAACACAGTATTATACTGTTTTTGGAGAGTTTCAGGACAATTATTATTGGAGCGCTTCAGCGGGGGAAAGAGAGAATGGAACAGATGGACAGAATCCTAAGCGGGCTCGTGCTACAAAAATAAAGCCGAATGGAACTTATGAGGAGAGTGGTGGTGGAGGAAGTTCTGGGTGGGAAACTTACGCTTATGAATTAGGTAACGGTGGTTATGCTTTACGTACGACATCTTTACGTATTCGGGCTTTCCGGGTGGATACTGAGCCTATGGACGATTAACGGAAGTGAATTTTTAATGCATAAGATAAGGATACTACGTATTTATGCGGTATCCTTATTTTTTAATTCTATGTTATAATCAATTTCCTTTGTAATGCTTATATTTGAAATTCTGAAAAGTAATACATGAATATGCGATACGGTGAGATAAAGATTCTTTGTTGGGTTGTTTTGTCTTTTTTTCTCTTTTCCTGTGAGAAAGATGAGCCTGATATAGTGACGACAAGTCGGAAAACACTATTTATGTATTTGCCGTGGTCTTCTAATCTGACGACGAATTTTTATACGAATATTTCGGATATGGAAGAGTGCATCAAAAAGCGGGGATTAAAAGATGAAAAAGTTGTCGTGTTTATGTCTTCCAGCAGCACCGAGGCTTCTATGTTCGAAATTGTTTATAAAAATGGTAAATGCGAACGCAAAACGTTGAAGAGTTATACGAATCCGTCATTTACGACGGCAGAAGGCATTACCTCTATATTGAATGATATGAAGACATTTGCTCCGGCATCTATATATGCCATGACGATCGGGTGTCATGGTATGGGGTGGCTTCCGGTAGATCGAATGAAGACGATGTCTGTATCTTCTGTAAAAATGCATTGGGACTATGAGGGAAAACCGCTGACCCGTTATTTCGGAGGTTTGACAAGCGAATATCAGACAGATATAAGTACCCTTGCTAAAGGTATTGCGGATGCAGGCATAAAAATGGAGTATATTTTGTTCGACGATTGCTATATGTCTTCGATCGAGGTTGCTTATGAGTTGAGAAATGTTACCGATTATTTGATTGCTTCTGCCAGTGAGATAATGGCATACGGGATGCCTTATGCCGTGATTGGTGAATATTTATTAGATGATTCTGATTTTCAGGCTGTCTGTGATGGCTTTTACGACTTTTATTCGGCTTATAGCATGCCTTATGGAACGTTGGCGGTAACGGTTTGTGCCGAACTGGAAGATCTTGCGACGATTATGAAAAAAATTAATACGGAATATATTTTCGATGAATCTTTCGAAAATGCTTTGCAACGAATGGATGGCTATACTCCGATTATATTTTACGATTACGGTGATTATGTAGAAAAGTTATGTAAAGATCCCGTTTTGTTGGAACGGTTTGAGCAGCAGTTGTCTCGGGCTGTGCCATATAAAGTGCATACGGACTATTTTTATTCTGTGACCAAAGGTAGAGTTCCGATTTATACTTTCTCTGGAATAACGACATCAGATCCGAGTAAACATTCCCTTACCGTGTCAAAAAACGATACGGAGTGGTATAGGGCTACTCATTAATTGCTAATTTGATAGTCTTTGATAAATACAAACGGAATATTTTTATTTATCAAAGACTGCATAGGGATATTCAGTAAATGTCCCTAAAAATCAAGATGGCATATGAAGATGATAGA
>OGFM01000490.1_pt1:0-30000 | contig 32309 bp, 23 predicted proteins | sample 1570871 | NCBI WGS metagenome assembly OGFM01 (sample SAMEA2581957, study PRJEB24529) | metagenome | biome: Human gut stool | place: China | collected 2011
GAACCTGCGGGACTTGTTTGTTCCGTAGCAGAGTCATACTCGAAAACGAAAGGGGGCAGTACTCAAGTACAGCCCCCTTACTTTTTCTCCGTGTGCCCCTACTACGGAAGCAAACCGTTCCCAGCAGAACCCCGCTGGGAAGCTGGCGGATTGCCGAGAGTTTTTTTTATTGAAATAACCCCGAGTGTCGTTTTTAATTGGTGAATGAAAGCGAATTCTGTGTGTGTGGCATTGATGTCCGCGTTTTTTTTGTGCGGGTGTAATTTTTTCTCCAAAGGAGTGGAGGACGGCAACGACGCAAAGACAACCTGCAAAGTTCGGCAAGTCAACGGCGTGCCGCAGATTGTTTTAAACGGCAAGCCTGTGCGGCCGCGAATGTTGTACGTTTCGCCGTTATATTTCAAAATGGGGTCGCCGATTAAAAGAGACGCGTATCCCGAGCTTACGGAAACGTTCGTCGAAATCTTGCCGCTTGAAAAAAACGCGGACGGGGTGCGGATTCAGCTCGAATTCGACGGAAGGTTCGACTGCAAAATCTACGCGCTGGAAGTTTCGCAAGCCGACGGCGGCGCAAAGGTTTTTTCGCTCGAACGCGGCGCTTCGATTGAGAAAAGCGGCGGCAGGAATTTGAATGCGGAATTCGTTGCGGAAACGGAGGGAGAGCAAAGCTATTTACACGCGAAATCCGACGCGGGAGTTTCGAAAATCGCATTCGGAAACGTCGATTTTAAGGCGGGCAAAAAATACCGCATAGACATAAAAATAAAGTCCGACAAAAAAACGGACTTCAAATTGTATACGACTCTCGGAGGGGATTTCTTCGAGCCCGTGCACCGTTCGTTTGTCGGGCTTCAAACCAAATTGGCAAAAGACGCCGGCGTCGATTTTATAACCTTTCCCGTTCAGGCCGCGGATTTTATGCCGGAAGACGGCAAGTCTTATAACACGGAAAACCTCAAAGGCGCGCTCGACGAGATATTGGGCGCGAATCCGAATGCGAAAATCATTGTGCGCGTTCGTTGTTATCCGCCAGACTGGTGGATGAAAAAATATCCGCAGGACGCGCTTCAATCCATAGACGGCAAGGTTTGCGACAAGTTTCCCGGCATGGGCAGCCCGTTCTCTCCGCGTTTTAGAGCCGACATCGCGAAGGCTTTGGGCGCGGTTATCGATTTTTGCGAAGGATACTGCGGCAAAAACATTGCGGGGTATCACCCGGGCGGGGCAAATTCGTGCGAATGGTTTTATCCCGATACCCGCGATACGGATTGGGTGGGCTACGAGCCGTCGGCTCAGCAATCCTGGCGCGAATGGCTGACGCGAAAATACGGAACCGACGCCGCGCTGCAAAAGGCTTGGAACGACCCGTCGGCAACCTTGGCAACCGCGAAAGTTCCGTCGCCGAAGGAGCGGCTTTCGGCGTTTTGCATTGTCGATCCGAAAACGCAGATGAAACTTTTCGACTGCAATATGTTTAGGCAGGACTCTATGGTTGAGACGATTCTTACTCTCGCAAAAATTATTCGCCAAAAAACGCCGGAAAAGTTGTCGCTTGCTTTTTACGGGTACATAACGATTGGCGAATGGAAGGGCGCCGCCAACCCCGGACACTTCGGGTTGATGAAGGTTTTGAACTCGCCCGATGTCGACATTTTATGCGGGCCTCTTTCGTATCACGATACGCGCAATCTCGGCTATGGCGGAATGACTCCGAGTTCGACAGAAACAATAACGCGTTCGGGCAAGCTTTGGATTTGGGAGGACGACATCAGAACGTATCGCGTGCCTCCAACGCAGCAAAAAATAACGGCGTTGGGCAAAGAGCTTAGGACGCTCGAAGACACGCTTAGCGTTCTCCAGCGCGATATGGCTCAGCAGGTTGTGCGCAACAACGGATGCTGGTGGATGGATCTCGCAGGCACCGGCTGGTTTGACGACCCAAAGCTTTGGACGCTTATGCCCGAGTTTGCCGCAGTCGACAACGACTTGCTTGAAAATCCCGTCGAATACAATCCCGACATCGCGATTATTTTGGACGAGCGTTCCGTCTGTTTCGGCGGCGCGAATTATACGAATTTGCGCACGATGTTGTCTTCGACCGATTCCCGCAAGATTCTCACCGACTGTGCGGTCTCGTTCGGAAGTTTCCTGCTTGACGACGTTCTTTTCGGGCGTCCGTATGCGCCGCGTCTGTCGATTTTTGCGGTCTCGTGTGCGCTCGACGCGAAACAACGCAGGGCGATTCGCCAAAAGGTTGCCGACTCGGGCGCGATTTTCGTTTGGGCGACGGGATTGATTGACGTGGAAAAAAGCGAATTCTCGCTTGCGGGCGTCTCGGAAGCCACGGGGTTTGATGTCGAATATGTAAAGGGAGGAATGCTGCCGATGTTGGTTGAACCCACTGCCGAAGGCCGCAAAATGGGGCTTGTTAAGTTCGGAAGCAGCTCGGAGACTTCGCCGCTGTTGACGCCGATTCTCAAAGACGGAGATAAGGTTTTAGGCGTCTATCCCAACGGGCAACCCGCGCTTGTTTTACGCGGAAAACATTTGTTCTGCGGCAGCGGGATTCTTCCCGAGGAAGCCATAAGGCTTATGTTTAAGGTTGCGGGAGTTCGCGAATATTCGAATCAAAAACTGTCTGTTTTTGCCAATGAACCGTATATCTCAATAACATGCACGGACGACGACAGAAATCCGCACGATATTGCGCTGAATTTGCACTCCGACAAGGAAGTTTTTGATGCGCTTTCGGGCAAGCGTTTAGGCAAAGGTCCGTTCATTACGCTAAAAATGAAACGCGGCGACAACAGGCTTCTCCGCCTCGGCAATTTAAAATGTCGGTAATTGGCGCGATTGGCATTGCCAATGCGCTTTGCACGCGCGTTCTCGCGCTCAAGCCCGCGAAAGCAAACCGCCCTCCCCCGCAAAACCCCGCCGGAATATTGGCGGATTGCCGAAGTTTTTTATGATGCCTCGCGGGGGGGCGAGAGATTTAAAATCTTATTTTTTATTGTCCATTTTTATTTCCCTCTGCTATCGCTTTTATTTTTGCGTTGCATAAACGGGGCAATGGGAGTTCATTCGGAGACATCATGAGAAGGATATTTATTTTATTTTTTACGGTTTCCGTTTTATTTGCCAATTTGCTTCACGCCGAGCGCGCCGAGAGAAAGGTCGGCATTCAGACTTTCACGTTTGCAAAGCAGACGATAGAGGAGCTTTTACCGCTTGTCCGCGAATGCGGTGTTGACGCTATCGGGCTTTCGCGTCATGCGCTCTCGAAGAAGTATCCCGACGCGATGGTTGAGCCGTCGATGTCGGACGAACAAAAGGCGTTCCTCAAAAAGATTCTTGCCGACAACAAAATCAAGGTGGTTTCCTACGGCGTTTCGACTCCCACGACCGAAAACGCAATCCGCAAGCTGCTTTCGTTTGTCAAGGAGTTCGGCGCGGACACCGTCATTGCCGAGCCGTCCGCCGACAAGCTTCCCCTCTGGAACAAGCTTTGCGCCGAGTACGGAATGAAAGTCGCCGTCCACAACCACGGCAAGGACGCCAAGCGCAATGCGGCGTTTTCGGACCCGAAGTTTGTGGCATCGATGATTGCCGACTATCCCAATGTCTACGCCTGTCCCGACACAGGGCACTGGGGGCGTTCGGGCGTCAATGCGGTCGAGGGTTTCAAGACGCTCGAAAACAAAATCGGCATCGTCCATTTCCGCGACATGAGCGCGTACGGGCTTTCCGCCTACGACGTTCCCTTCGGCACGGGCGCGATGAACGTAGACGCCATGCTTGCCGAACTTGACCGCCAGAAGTTCGACGGCTGGCTTTTGCTTGAATACATCGGCTGGTGGAAGAACACGCCCGCGCAGAAGCTCGACGAGGTAAAGCGGAGTGTCGAGTATCTCAAAGCGCATTAAGGCGTCGGCGGAATTTGCGAAAGCGGGGGAGCGGCGAACCGTTCCCCCGTTTTTTTTGCGGCGTTTGCGCGTGCGTTATTTGACGATTATCGAATAGTCGCCTTTGGGCAGTTCGAAAGTGCGTTTGCCGTTTACGGTTTTTTCGGAAACGGTTTTGCCGTTTACGCGCAGGGTTTTGCCGCTGCAAAATTCGGGGAGGGAAACGACTGCGAGCGTCGGCACCGACACGTCCATGATGAACGCCGAACCGTCGCGCACGAATGACGATTTCACTTCGCCCGAAACGGTTTGGAAGTCCAACGACGCCCGTTTGAAATTTGCGGGCTGCGGTTCTACCGCAAATTTTTTCCATGCGGGTTCGATCGGGCGGAGTCCGCAGAGTTCCGACGAAATCACCGTGATTGCTCCGCCGCTCCATGCGTGGTTTACTGAGCCGCCCCCGAAGCCGTCCTTTTCCCAGCCCTCGAAGAGCGTTGTATAGCGCGGGTCGTCCACCATTTTCTTGAAGCGTTCCTCCGCCCTGTCGAGCGCGTAGCCGCCGTGTCCCATTTTAAACAGAGCCTCCATGACGTATTTTTCCATGTAGGGGCTTGCGTGTTTTTGGGTTTTGAAGACCTTGAAAATTGCGTCGTATTTCGATTTGTCGGCGATGCCCGAAATCACGGCGAGCGCGTGGACGCGGTCGTCGGTTTCGCCGTTGTATTCGGGGTGTCTGTACGCCGTGCCGTTCCAGCATTTTTCGAAGCCCGCCTTAACTTTTTGCATTGTTTGGCGGTAGGTTTTTGCGTCGTCGGGTAAGCCCAAAAGTTCCGCCATGTTCGCGGCGGCGGCGAGTGCGATATAATGCCAGCCCGCAAGAATCAGGCGTTTGTCGCGGTTTTCGCCCCAGTCGCCCCAGCTCCAGCCGCCTTTGCGGAATTCGGTAAGCCCGGTGGAATCGAGCGTCCAGAGGGAGAGGTATTTTTTGACTGCGGGATACGCGAATTTGACAGTGTCGGCGTCGCCCGTGTTCATGTAGTAGTTCCAGAATCCGTATTTGCCGATTGACGCGAGCATTTGTCCGGGAAGTTCGCTGGTGTAGTTGCCGGGAATCGGCGCGAACAGCGAGCCGTCGGGCCTTTGCCAGCTCACGAGCTGGCGGATTGCCTTGCGGGTGAGCGCGTTTACCGACGGCGTGTAGGTGTAAAAGCTTTCGCCCGAAAGAATCACGACGTCGCCCCACCACTGGGCGCGTTCGCGGTCGGGGCAGTCGAAGTATGTGTCGCGCATGTTGACGTACAGAGTGTTCAGCCCCTTTTGCCAGAAGCGCATGAAGAACGGGTTGTCGCACGAAAATTTACCCGAAACTTCGGTGTCGTAGCCCGATTCCCGCGCCTCGATTTTTTTCACGTCTACATACCGCGGAAATTTCAAGACTATTTCGTGCCCGTTGAGCCAGCCCACCGATTCGTATGTCTGCAAGCCTTTCTTTGTGATGTATTCGGCGCGGAGACAGTTGTCGCCGCCCGTGAACGCGTGGTCGGTTTCGACGGACACGAGCGAGTTTCCGACGGGGTCGTAGACGGTGATAATCGGCGTCATCTGCATGTTGTACGGAAGTTTTGCCACTGCCGTGCCGCCAAGCCACGATTTCTTGGCCGTAAATTGAAGCTCTATCGGCTTGCGCAGTTTCCATTGCGGAATGGGGCGTTTTTCGGCGGCGTTCCACGGAGCGCAGCCCAATTTGCCGTACTCGCGCGATTTTTTGAAGGCGAATTTTTCGGAAAGGTCGTCGCGCGTTTGCCAGTTTTCCATATCCCTGTTTGCGTCGAACTGCAAGTTTGATTCCGACAGCCGGAAGTTCGGGAACGGCGCGCCCGCAGTGCCGTAGGCGGGGTGGACTCGCGAAAGCCAGTCGGCGGAGGTGTCGAAATCGGCAATTTCGCCGCCGTCAATGTACAGCCCCGATTTCCCGCTGCTTTTGTGCGAGAATCCGTCTTTGCCGAAGTACCAAAGCAGAACGGCGACGCGGTTTTTGCCCGATTTCAGGAATGGCGCGATGTCGATTTCGTCGTAGTAGCCGTCGGCGGGATTCGGGCCGCGTTTTAGCCCGCCCTCGAAGACCGCGAGCTTGCCGTTTACCCAGAGCCAGTATTTGCTGTCGGCGGCGATTTTGAGTTTTGCCGACGCGGGCGTTTCCGCAAGTTCCGCGTCTTTTCTGAACGCAATCCAAGTGTTGAACGCGTCGGCGGTGAAATCGTCGGCGGAAATCCATTTTGCGGACTCGCCTCCGAAAATAGCGCACGCGGAAAGAAGCAGAATGCATAAAAACGTCTTTTTCATTTTTTGTAAGAAATTATTGATATTTGTTGGATAGTCGAAAGTCTACACCGCTTCTCGGATATTAAAAGAAAAAAATGCGCGGCAGGCGTCGGCGGCACTCTGCGCCCCTCCGAAAGCGGGACGGAAAAAGAAGCGCGTCTACCTTATTTTGATTTTTGAGAAGCAGGCAATCGACTTGTCGAGGCATTCGACATCGGTGAGTTCCCCGTTTGCGCCGACAGAGCCGAGGCTGTACGAGAACCTGAATTTTCCGTCGTCGCCGCGCGTGTAGACCGAGCGCAAATCGACGCTCGCAGGCTTGCACTCCGCAAACGGCGTCTGCCGCGTGTATTTTATCGGGTAGTTGACATTCACTACAACCCCCGCGCCGCATTCGCCCTTTGAAAGCATGTCCACAATGAACTGCGCGGCGTGTTCGGAAGCCGCCTCTATGTTGCGCAAAAGCGGTTCGGGAGCCGCGCCGTGGCGCAGTCTGCAATATTCGTAGTAGACTTTTTCAAGCCGCATCGAAAACGCGAACGCGGGCAGTCCCCAGCCCGCGCCCTCGACGGCGGCGGCGAATGTTCCGCTGCTCCAAAGAAGCGGCATCGCCACATTCTGCCCGATATTCAAGCCCGAAATTACGGCGTCGGGAGGCTCGGCGCAAAGGTGTCCGAGGGCTATGTTTACGCAGTCGGCGGGCGTGCCCGAAACCGTCTGGCAGTCGAGTCCGAAGAAGTCGCGCGGTTGGGCTTCAAGCTCGGAATGGCGGCTGTACGCCCTGCCTATCCAGCTGCGCTCGCCCGACGGCACGACTATTTTCAAGTCGGCAACTTTTGCGAGGGCGCGCGCGAACGCGGGCAGAAAGGGCGAGTCAAGCCCGTCGTCGTTAGATAGCAGCAGTCTCATCTTTCAGAGGCTCGCCTTTCAAAAACCTGTTTATGCTTCTGACCGCCTTTTTTGCCTGACCCATCGCGCTGATAACCGTAGCCGCGCCGCTTACGATGTCGCCGCCGGCGAACACTTGCGGAATGGAGGTTTGGAGCGTTTCGGGGTCGGCTTCGAGCGTTCCCTTTTTCGTGGTTTTGAGGGAATGGCAGGTCATGGGAAGCAGCGGGTTCGGGCGGTTGCCGATTGCCGCGACAAGCGCGTCGCACGGAATCCTGAATTCGCTTCCGGCGATTTCCGAAACGCTCCTGCGCCCCGAAGAGTCAGGCTCGCCAAGCTCCATCTTAACGCATTCGAGCGCGACGATTTTCCCGTTTTCGTCGGCGATAATCCGCTTGGGGTTTGTGAGCATTTGAAAGTTCACGCCCTCCTGTTCGGCGTGGTGCACCTCTTCGGCGCGGGCGGGCATTTGCTCGCGGGCGCGCCGGTAGACGAGCGTTGATTTCGCGCCTATGCGAAGAGCCGTCCGCGACGAGTCCATGGCGACGTTCCCGCCGCCTACGGTAATGATGTGCTTTGCCGAAACGGGGGTCGTTGCGTGGTTGGGGAAGTCGTAGGCTTTCATCAGGTTGAAGCGCGTGAGGAACTCGTTTGCGGAGAACACTCCGACGCTGTTTTCGCCCTCGATTCCGAGGAAAATCGGAAGCCCCGCGCCCGCGCCGATGAACACGGCGTCGAAGCCCTCCGCCAAGAGAGAATCTATCGTGCGGAGCTTGCCCACAATGTAGTTAAAGTGGATTTTCACGCCCAGCTTTTTGAGAGACTCCACTTCGTGCATGACGATTTCCTTCGGAAGCCTGAACTGCGGAATGCCGTACATGAGCACGCCTCCGGGGAGGTGTAGGGCTTCGAAAATTTCCACTTCGTGCCCAGAAATAGCCAAGTCGGACGCCGCCGTAATGCCAGCGGGTCCGCAACCGATGACGGCAACCCTCTTGCCCGTGGGTTCCGCCTTTTGCGGAAGCTCTTCCAGATTGTTTATGCGCACGTAGTCCGCCGCAAAGCGTTCGAGAGTTCCGATTGCCACGGATTTCCCGCGGATTCCCAAAACGCAGCTGCCCTCGCACTGGTTTTCCTGCGGGCAGACGCGGCCGCAGACTGCGGGGAGCGCGGTCTGTTTTTTGAGTTTAAGCGCGGCGGCTTTCGGGTCGCCCTTCGCGATTTCTGCGATGAATTCGGGTATCCTGATGTTTACGGGGCACGCCGCAATGCAGCGAGGTTTGGGGCACTGCATGCAGCGGCTCGCCTCGTCCATTGCGGCTTCGAGGGAAATTCCGTAGGGGACTTCCTCGAAGTTCGTCGCCCTGCGGGCTGGATCCTGCTCCGGAACGCTTATGCGCGGAAGTCCCGACGCCTTCAATTTTCTCGGTTTTTCTTCTGACATTTCAAGCTCCTTACGAATGGCATTTCCCGCCGATGTGGCGCGGCATTGCCTCTATTTCCAAAAGTTTGTACGCAGTTCTGCGCTTGCCGAGTTCGGCGAAATCGACCTCCGCGAGCGGGAAGAACGGCCCGTCTACGCACGCGAATTTTGTGCCGCCGCCGACGCTTACGCGGCACGCGCCGCACATGCCCGTGCCGTCCACCATAATCGGGTTGAGGGCGCACTGCGCGTTCGAAACGCCCGACGGCAGAGCCGCCGCGCACTGCTTCATCATGAACACGCAGCCGATGGCGACGACGGAATCAAAGCCCGCTCCGAAATTTTTCAAAACGTCGCGGCAGCCGCCCTTCATGCCTTCGCTACCGTCGCGCGTGGCGACATAAAGCTTTTCGCAGACTTTCGAAAGCTCGTCCTTGAAGAAAAGCATGTACGACGACGAAGCCTCTATCGCGCATTCGACCTTCACGCCCCGCGCGGTAAGTTCGCGGGCAATCGGGTAGATTGCTCCTATGCCGTAGCAGCCGCCCAAAAGCAGGGCTTTCGAGCCTTTTTCGAATTTGTCGAGGTCTACGGGCGTGCCGAGCGGCCCGCTTGCGACGGATAGTTTGTCGCCCGCCGAAAGCGCGCCTATTTCCGCGCTCGACCTGCCGACCTCCTCTATTATGAATTTTACCCAGCCCTCTTCGGCGTTCCAGTCGGCAATCGTGAACGGCGAACGTTCGCTGTCGGCGTTCGCCATGAGGATTGCAAAGTGCCCCGCGCGGGCGTATTTCGCCATGTCGGGGGCTTTTATTTTCAGTGAGTGGAAGTTTGGCGCAAGCTCGATGTTTTCGAGAATTTCGAAGCCGCACTCCTCTTTCTGCTTGCATTCCGCCGTCTTTTCGGGAGATTTTTTGAGGCCGAGCAGTTCCAAATCGGGAACGTAGTCGGCGAGGAAATGCCCGAACGCCATTTCGGGCAGATTGCGCTTGTCGGAGCGGGGGTCGGCGAAATCTTCGGGGATTTTTTCAAGCTCGAAGTCGAACGCCTTAACGTCTATTCCGCATTTCACGCAGACGTCGGAAAGGTATCCGCTTATCGGGCGTTGGTCGAGGCGCGTTGCGACGGCTGCCGCCGCCGCGAATTTCGCCCCGCCTGCGTCGGCAAACGTGCCCGCGCTCTCCCCGAAAACCGCGATGGGAAGCACGAGTTCCGCTTTGTCATGCAATGGCGTTTTAAGGAAGTCCGCAACTATGAGATGCGGAATTTTAGCGGCGAGTTCGGCGTCCAAATATGAGCCTACGGTGAATGCGGCTTCGTATTTTCCCTCGGAAATTTCGCGGAGGGTTTCGGCGTCGAGGGAAGCGTCGTTGACCGCCGCCTTTACGATTTTTGCCCCGAATTTTGCCGCCAACGCCCGAACCGCCTTGCGCGATTCGTAAAAGCCCCCGACGTGCTCGACCATCAGGATTTTTCCGCCCGCGTTTTCGAGGATTTCCGCGAATTTGCCGGCAATCTCCTCCGCATGCGCGGGAACCTGCTCGCCGTTTCGCATTATCTTCGCGCGCAAAAGGCGTTTTCTGCTGTTCATTATCTGCGGAATGGCAAAACGGCCGAGGGCGCAGAGAGCGTCGCCCTTTTCGAGCGACACCGCGTGCGCCGAAACTATCCTGCCGTCCTTGATTGCTACTTTTACGCGGCAGTGGCGCGGGCAGAGAGCGCACGCGGTCTCCGCGGTTTTTTCGGGTTTGCCGAACCACTTTGCCCAGCGGTCTGTAAGGCAGCCCGTGGGACAAGCGTCTACGCACGCGCCGCAAAATCTGCACTCTTCCGAGCTCCACGACTTTTCGAATTCCGCCGAAATTTTCGCGTTCTTTCCCCTGTTGGCAATACCGATTGCGGGCTTGCCGTGCACCTTTTCGCAGACGCGGAAGCACCTGCCGCAAAGTATGCACAGGTTGTGGTCTTTGTCGATAAACGGGTCGTTGCGCTCCGCTTTGCCTTCGTCGTAGATGAGCGGAAGCCCGATGTCCGACTCGAATCTCGGAAGCGCGACTTGCCGCAGCTCGCAGTCGGGGCGGTTTGAGCACGTTCCGCAGCGGGTTGTGTGCCCCGAGCGCGTGGGCTGTTTCTTTTCCGACTCGCACTCTTCGCGCGAATCGCACGAAAAGCACGGAGACGGGTGCGAGCTCATCATAAGCTCTATCGTGCGCTTGCGCTGCAATTCGAGCTTTTCGGTGTTCGTGCGCACCGTCATTCCCTCGGCGGCGGGCGTCGTGCACGACGTCGGCGTGCCGCGCATTCCGTCTATTTCGACAACGCACAGGCGGCACGCGCCGTAGGGCGAAAGTTCGTCGTGGGCGCAGAGCGACGGTATAAAAATACCCGCGTTTTTCGCCGCATCCAAAACCGTCATGCCGGCTTTCGCCTCCACGGTTTTTCCGTCTATTGTAAGTTTGAAAGTATCCATAATTATCGCCTTGTGATTGCCCCGAATTTGCATGTCTGGAAGCACGCCCCGCAAGAAATGCACTTGGACGCGTCTATTGAATGCGGCTTTTTAAGCCCGCCCGAAATCGCGCCCGTGGGGCAGGCGCGTTCGCACAGCGTACAGCCTTTGCATTTGTCCCGCTCGACAGCGTAGACCACGAGTTTCGAGCACGCAAGCGCGGGGCACTTTTTTTCCTCTATGTGCGCCTTGTACTCGTCGCCGAAGTAGCGCAGAGTTGTGAGAATCGGGTTCGGCGCGGTTTGACCCAAGCCGCACAGCGACGACTCTTTCATTGTCTGCGCGATTTTTTTGAGGCGTTCGATGTCGCCCTCTTCGCCGTGTCCCGACGTTATTTTTTCGAGAATGCGGTGGAGGTGCTGCGTTCCCATTCTGCACGGAACGCATTTTCCGCACGATTCGTTTTCGGTGAAGTTGACGAAGTATTTTGCGACTTCGACCATGCACGAGTCTTCGTTCATTACGACCATGCCGCCCGAACCGATTATCGAGCCTACCGCGGCAAGGTTTTCGTAGTCTACGGGCAGGCCGAAGTGCTCTTTTGTAAGACAGCCGCCCGACGGGCCGCCCGTCTGCACGGCTTTGAAGTTTTTGCCGTCGGTACAGCCGCCGCCGATTTTGTTTACGATGTCGCCGAGCTTTATGCCAAGCTCCACTTCAATAAGCCCAGTGCGCTTGATTTTCCCCGCGAGCGAGAACGTCTTTGTTCCCCTGCTCTTTTCGGAGCCGAACGCCGCGTATTTGTCCGCGCCCATTCTCATTATGGAGCTTGTCGCGGCGAGCGTTTCGACGTTGTTGATGTTGGTGGGTTTTTTGAAAAGCCCGCTGTTTGCGGGGAACGGCGGCTTTGGGCGCGGCATTGCGCGGACGCCCTCTATGCTCGCCATGAGCGATGTTTCCTCGCCGCAGACAAACGCGCCCGAACCTTTTTTTATTTTTATTTCGAACTCGAAGCCGTTTTCGAGCTTTTTGCGCAAAAGCCCCGCCTCCTCCGCCTGTTTTATTGCTGTTTTCAGGCGTTCGATTGCAAGCGGATATTCACTTCTAACGTAAATGTAGGCGTGTTGCGCGCCGATTGCGTAGCCCGCAATCATAAGCCCCTCCACGATTGCGTGGGGGTCGCCTTCGAGAACCGAACGGTCCATGAACGCGCCAGGGTCGCCCTCGTCGGCATTGCAGATTATGTATTTTTCGTCCGACTTCGACGCGCGGGCGAAGCTCCACTTCATTCCCGTCGGGAAGCCCGCGCCGCCCCTGCCGCGCAGTCCGCTCTTTTTCATCTCTTCGATGACGTCTTCGGGCGACATCGAAAACGCGCGTTCAAGCCCTTCGTATCCGCCGCGGGCGAGATAGTGCCAGAAATCGTCGGGGTTTATCACGCCGCAATTACGCAAAACGACGCGCTTTTGAAGCTCCACCATCGGGTGCTTTTTAAACGGAACTATGCCGTCGTATTCGGCGTCGGACATCACCGCCTCAGCCTTTTCGCGCACCGCATTTCCCCCCACAACGTGCTCTTTTACAAGCTTTGCGACGTCTTTGGGCGACACGTTCGAATACAGAACCGACGGCGTTCCGCAAGCCCTGATTTCCACGAGCGGCTCGGCGTAGCAAAGCCCCAAGCACCCCGTTTCGACGAGTTCAACCTTGTCCGAAATTCCCGCAGCGGAAAGCTCTTTTTTGAACTCCTCCATTACGTCGAGCGCGCCCGCGGCTCTGCCGCAAGTTGCCGCTCCCACCAAAATGCGGGGTTTGTCGGACTCGAAAAATTCGCTCCACCGCTTTTTTGCGGACTCCCTTTGGGATTTCAAAATTTCCATGTCAGCGCAATCCTTCCAAAATTTTTTCGAGTTGTCCGAGGCTTATCCTCGCGTGGACTTTGTCGTCCACAACCATCGCTGGCGCGAGGGCGCACGCTCCAAGACATGCCACTCTTTCGAGGCTTATGAGTCCGTCGGGGGTTGTTTCTCCCTCCTTGATTCCGAGCCTTTCCTCCAAGGCGGCAAGAAGCGTTCCGGAGCCTCTTACGTGGCATGCCGTGCCCTTGCACACTTTTATTGTGTGCTTGCCGGGTTTTTTGAATTTGAATTGCGCGTAAAAGCTGACTACAGAATAGGCGTCGGCTTTCGATACGGAAAAGTATTCGGCGGTGTCGGCGAGAGCCTCCTCCGAAATGTATCCGTCCCTTTCCTGAATATCCTGAAACGCCGTGACGAGATTCTCGCGTCGCGGCGTATATTTTTTCAGTATTTCTTCGTTCTTCTTGCTAATCATAAAAGCTGTCATTTGACCGAGCGGCAAAGCTTCGGCAGGTTTTGGGGCGTTTTCAGTCCGCAATGAAACGCCGCCTTTTTAAATTATTTCAAAATTTTCCCCGTTTTGGCAAACATTTTCGTCTTTTTTTCTTAAAAAAAACAAAATTCAATCGATTGAGTACCTTTGGAGCGAATATTTTACGCCCTGCCGCGCCCGCTTTTTTTGCCGCGCAAATGCGATGTCAACAACGTGTTTATAAATTGTAAAAATTCGGTTTAGAAATTGTAGATGGATTGTAAAGATGTAAATAACCCGCATTTTTCAACAAACCGGTAAACAGTTATTAACATTAAAAATATCCGCAATATTCTTATTTTCAAAAAGCTGCAAAGTTATTGCACTTTTTTACACCGAATAAGAATACGGAGTATTTTTTAATTTAAATTTAACTTAATATTATCCGAAACCTAAAAGAGCCTTTCAAAGAGCGCAAAGCCCGCGCCGTCATTTTGGGCGTCTGGAAGCAGAATCCTATTTTCTTTAAGGGCGAAATTTTTGTTTGTTGCAAGGAATTTTTCCACAACGCAGTCGTTTTCCTCGCGCTCGATTGAGCATGTAGAATATTCAAGCTTTCCGCCCGCTTTTACAAAGTTCTTTGCAACTTCCAAAATTTCGCCCTGTTTTTTTGCGCAGTTTGAAATATCTTCGGAATTTAGCCTGTATCGGGCGTCGGGCCTGCGCCTCAAAACGCCTGTATTCGAACACGGAGCGTCTACAAAAACGCCGTCGAACGAAGTCGGAAGATTCCGCTCGGATAGCTTCTTTTGCAAGTCGTCTTTCAAAATGTCGCATTCCAAAACATCGGTTTTCATGAAACCGACTTTTTGCATGTTCTCGACGAGCGGCGCGGTTCGTTCGGGAACGTCAACGCTCACGAGCGAGCACTTTTTTACGTCGGCGGAATTCGCAAAACATATGTCGGCAATCGCGCGGGACTTTCCCCCCGGAGCGGCGCAGAGGTCGAGGAAGTCGCCGTCTTTCGGGGAGAACTGCGACGGCGCAAAAAACGTCGAGGGGTCCTGTACATAAAAGTACGGAGTTTCGAGCAGACGCTTTGCGTCGCGCCAGTGCCCGCTTTTCAGCTTGAAGAAATTTGCGTATTCCGTTTTTTCGAAAAATTTTTCGAAAGGAACGAACGCGGCGTCCGCTTTCGGGTCGGGCGACTTTCTGAAAAAAACGTCCGACGGCCTTTGGTTGGATTCCAAAATGCGAAGCGTTGTGTCGCTCCCGAATTCGCCGAACCATTTTTCAACAAGCCATTTCGGGTGGCTGTATTTTATAGAGAGATGCTCCGCGCCGTCGCCGCCAGATTCGAGAGTTGCGATGTTTGTTTCGAGCTTTCTCAAAACGGCGTTGATGAAAGAGCTTTCGTTTTTTGAGAGCTTGCGCTTTGAAAACTCAACCCAGCTGTGGATTGTCTGCGCGTATTTTCCGCTTTCGGCCGACATCGCCTCGGCCGCCGCGCCTTTTAGAACGACGAACACCGCGTTTTTCGGGCGCTTTCTGCACGCCGCCAAAATTGCCGACTCTATCAGAGTCTTGTTCCGCAGCCAGTGGAGAACCACCGCCTCTACCGCGCTCCTGTGCGGACACTTGCAAGTTGCGAAATACTCGTACATTACGACATCAAACTTCGCCGACGTAGATTCCGCCATTCTGATAATATCGACAACCGCCGATTTTAAATCCGCACTTTTTTCCTTTTCCATTGGTTTTGCCTGTTGCGCTTGAAATTGTTCGGCGCGCAGAATAATTTACCCGCGAAAAAAGTCAAGAATTACCTTAAAAAAATACGCAACTTATTAACAAAAAAGAAGCAAAGATAATTTGACAAACCCGGTTTTTGCGCCACATTGTGTATTTAAATATTAATGCGCAGAACGGACAAACTTAAAATCCGCGCGCGCAAAATTTAATTAAATGGAAATATAAAATGAATCCGGAATCTATCGAAAAGCTTGTAAAGAATCCTAAATTGCGCAACAAGCGCGAAGCGCTCGAAGCAATGAAAGACGGCGCGTATTGCATGCACGGCAGCTGGGGCTTCGGCCAGATTAAATCGTACGACGCCGCGGCGAACAGACTCATTATAGATTTCGAAGGCAAACCCGCCCACGCAATGGACCCCGCGTTTTGCGTAGACAAGCTCGAAATCCTCCAGCCCGACAATCTCCTTGTCCGCTACCGCACCGACAAGGCGAACCTCGAAGAGGAAATGAAAGACGGCGGCGCGTTCGTCGTAAAATACATAGAGTCGAAGTCCGACCAGAGCGCGAGCCAAATAGAGCTTGAAAGGGTATTCAAACAGCTTTTCGGCTACATGCCCATCAATGCGCGCAACATTCCGCAGGCCGATTTCGACAAGGCTAACAAGGAGGCGGAAAAGAAATACCGCGCGTGGTGGAACAAGGCAAAGGAATCGCTCTTCCGCAACCCCCGCGTTGCTTGCCCCAAAACAAAGAACGAATCCTACGTTATCCGCGAAGAGGAAGAGGCAATGAAGCCCGAACAGGAAGTTCTGCGCGAATACTTCCTCAATCGCGAACCCAAGAAGAAAATCCTCCTTGCGGAAAAACTCTACAAAACGGCGACGGGCGAAGGCGTTGAGGAAATCAAATCCTCGCTCGAAAAAATCAAGGAGGAGCTTACCGAGGCAATTAAAAAGGCTATGGACAGCTCCAAAACCCTCAACGACGCAGACTGTCTCCACGGCATTTGGGTTAGAAACAACCTTATCCGCTACCTCTACGAAGGCGACGAAGCCAAGGTAGACGAAATCGCGCCGCAGAGCAAACAGATTATCCTCAAAGCGGTAGCGAAAGACCCGAAGGACGGCCTCAACAATCTGGCGAAAAACCTGCCGACGTCGTACATCGAAAGATTCCTCGACCTTCTTACGCGAATCTACACGGAAGACTGGCGCGAACGCATTCTCGACCTCCTCAAATACAGCGACGGCCGCCTGACAAAAGAATGCATAGACTTCCTCCTTTCATGGGACGACAACAAAAAATCGCACTATGTAAAGGACGCGCTAATCGCCGACGACGGCCGCGGCCCGTCGAGAAAGCTCATCAAGGAATACCTTGAAAAATGGCTTTCCGAACAGACACTGCACGGCCCCGTTATCCTCTGGATTGTAAAAAACCGCAACGAGCCCAAATACAAGGACATGCTCGAAGACCTCATTGGAGAGGATCTTTTCAGCGCACTCCTTGCGGCGGTAGACGATTGCGCGTTGCAGCGCGACACGGTTGTGACCACGGCGAAAATCCCGCTCGCGGAAGAGCTTGACGTTGACAGGGAACTTGTTGGCGACCTGCTCGACAAATCCACAGCGGAAACCGCGCGAGACCTAGCGCAGACGCTCTTGCTCAACCAGGGTTTCGAAGAACTCACAAAGAAATCGATTCTTGCGCGTTTCATCAAGAAGTTCCCGTCGGTGCAGTCGCTTGTGGCGTCGAAGTCGGACACTCAGGACCACAGAGTGCTCGTTTCGGAATGGAGCTTGGCGGCGCGCCGCGAAGAGTTGGAAGACATCGTCAAGAACCAGCTGCCCGCAAGCAAAATCGCAATCGAGGCGGCGAGAGAACTCGGCGACTTGCGCGAAAACTCCGAATACAAAATGGCGAGAGAACACGACGAACTGCTCTGCGCCCGCCGCGCGCAACTCGAACGCGACATTTCGAGCGCAACGGTTTTCGACTTCAACACGACTCCCGCAGACAAGGTTGGTATCGGTTCAATCGTCTCCCTCAAATCGGACAAGGGCGAAAAGCTCACATGCTCCATCATGGGCGCGTGGGACAGCAACACGGAAAAGAACATCTTCTCCTACCAGACACCCTTGGCGCAGGCTCTTCTCGACCATAAGGAAGGCGAAACGGTGGAAACGAACATCAACGGCCACATCACAAAGTGGACTATCGAAAAGGTTTCGCGCTACGCCGATTCCAAGTAAATCAAAGCTTTATACCACCGAAAAAAGAGACTTCGGAAAAACTTTTCAAGGCGGCTTGAAACAAATAAAAGCGGAAATTCCCCAAGCGGATTTTCCGCTTTTTGTTTTCCGCGAAAAACTCGATTGTTTTCAAAAAGTTTCTTTTTTACGATGAACAATTCTAACGCCGCAAGTAATTGGCAAAGCCAATACGAACTTATCGGGAAAAGGCGCGTTTATAGTCGCGCCGCATAATCACAGAAAGGAGCGAAGCTCCGACGACCGGCGCGGCTCGCGCCCGCACCTTGCGCCCAGCCTGCATTTGAGACTTGAAATGTGGTAAATGTGGTACTTTAATACTGTTTTTAAATGGACGGAAGACTTTTAAATATACCGGAGTCAGTGTCGTTGGCACTGCACGCATTGAAGATGCTCGCCCGCGAGGGGGGCGGCACACTCACATCGAAAGAGATAGCGGAGCGCACGGGAATGTCGGCAAACCACCTGTCAAAGGTTTTGAGGAGGCTCGTGGTGGGCGGCGCACTGAGCGCGTCAAAAGGCCCTGGGGGCGGGTTCTACCTTTCGGCGGAGCAGGAAAAACGCAAACTAATCGACGTCTATTTGCTCTTCGAGCCGTTTCCGTTTGATAACGGGTGCATATATGAAACTTCGCCGCACTGCGATAAACGCAAATGCGTTTTCGGCACATTGATTTGCGACCTGAATAAAAAGTTCTTCGAACACTTCAATAACACGACAGTCGGGGAATTGTCGGATAACGACTGCCCGAAAAAATAGGCTTCGGACGCGACGGTCGAAGAATTTTATTGTTTGACTTTTAGCGGGTCGCGAAAAATAATCAATTAATTGAAGCGGCAAATACTCCCGCCGCCTCGTGCAAATTATAAAAATTATGAAAAAATCGTTTTTTACCCTCTCCATATTGTCCGCGGCGATTTCGGCAATGTCGATGCAATTCTACTGCGGCGAATACGACTCCGCAAACAGGAATGTAAAGTGGTCGAATTGCATTTGGGGCAACAACGTCAATTTCAAAACCGAACCGCTGAAAGGCAAGCCGGGGCCCGCGGACTCCGTCACAGTGCGCCCCGGAAACTGGAATTTTGAAATAGACGGCAACTATAACGTGGGGACTTTCCATACGGGCGACGGCTCGACAAGCATCGCCAAGGGAAGAAACTTCAAGGTAAAACGCAGAATAGGGATTTCCATAGCGTGCTATAACGCCGGCATGACAAACCAGAAATGGGAACGCTGCTCGGTTGAGGGCGGCTCGTACGAAGTAACATTCTGGACGGAGGCAAAGAGCGCGGGCAGGGCGCACCTTTCGCTTTCCGACACAAAATTCAACATTAAGGGCGACTTCATTTGCACAATTCCCGCAAACCCGATTATCAAAAACGCAATCAGGGCGGGCGTGGAGGTTTTGCTCGAAGGCGCAAGCGACATGCAGTTCGGCGGCGGCGCAATGATAGACTCAATCATCGCCGACGAAAACGACCAGTGGTTCTTTAAGTGGACATTCAAGGAAAAGGACGGAAAAGTTCCGCACGCGCTCTTCAACCGCCGCGCGCAGTTCGCGAAATGCGATATAGAAGTGGACGTTTCCGACAAAGTCAAAAGCGGCAAATACGGTCTTATCGAATTCGCGGACAAGCGTTCGGGCATTACCGCGCCGCGCAGCGTGGTAGTAAACGGAGCGGAAGTGAAGCTCGGCGACACTTTCAAAGTGGGCAAACGCACGGGCAAGGTCTACTTGGGCGCGTTCGGCAAAGACTCCAAAACGGAAAACGACCTCGTTCTGGAAATCTCCAAATAGGAAAAAATCAAGCTTCGCCGCCGTCGGGCGGACACAAAAAAAACCGCAGTTTTTTAACTGCGGTTTTTGCTTTTTTGCAAAGCTACTTGTGCTTTGCCTTCGCAAGCATTTGGGCGATTGCAAAACGCGCAACGGCTTCAAGCCGCTCCATTTCGTCGTCGTCGACAACCCTGTTTTTCTTGGCGTCTTCGACCGCCTTCAACGCCTGCGCCCTCGCCTTTTCGATGTCGCCCATGTCGAGATGCTCGACATCTACGGCTGCCTCGGTGAGAACGGAGACAGTGTCGCCCATTATCCGCGCATAACCCCTGTCGATTGCTATGTCTTCCTCGCGCCCGTTTATGACCGCGCCGACGCCGCCCGCTTCGAGCATTGTAATGAGCGGAATGTGCCCAGCCAGAATCTGGATTTCGCCGCTTGTCGTGGGCAGCGTAATAGACTCAACACTGTCGTTGCGCCAGACAATGCCGTCGGGAGTTATTATTTCCAGCGCGAGTGCCATTTCTATTTGCCCCTGTTCTTTTCGGCGGCGGCGAGAACGTCGTCGATAGTTCCTTTGAGAAAGAAATCGTTTTCGTTCACATGGTCGAGCTTGCCGTCGAGAATCATGCCGAAGCCGCGTACCGTTTCCGAAACGGGAACGTAAACACCGGGGACGCCGTTGAACACTTCCGAAACGAACATCGGCGCGGAAAGGAACTTCTGCACCTTTCTTGCGCGCGATACCACAAGCTTGTCTTCGTCGGAAAGCTCGTCGATGCCCAAAATTGCGATGATGTCCTGCAAGTCCTTGTACTTTTGGAGTATCTGCTGGACTCCGCGCGCAACCCTGAAATGCTCTTCGCCGACGATGTCGGGCGAAAGCGCGTTGGAGTTCGACGCAAGCGGGTCGATTGCGGGGTAAATGCCCAATGCGGCAATCGAGCGGTCGAGAACGATTGTGGAGTCGAGGTGCGCGAAGGTGTTTGCGGGCGCGGGGTCGGTGAGGTCGTCCGCGGGAACGTAGACGGCTTGGAACGACGTAATAGAGCCTTTTTTAGTGGAGGTAATGCGCTCCTGCAACTCGCCCATTTCCTGCGCGAGGGTCGGCTGGTAGCCGACCGCCGACGGCGAGCGTCCGAGCAATGCGCTGACTTCGCTTCCCGCCTGCGAGAATCTGAAAATGTTGTCGATAAACAGAAGAACGTCCTGCCCTTCGCCGTCGCGGAAATATTCCGCCATGGTAAGGGCGGTGAGCGCCACGCGCATACGCGCTCCCGGAGGTTCGTTCATCTGCCCGTAAACGAGCGAAACTTTCGACTTTTCCGGCTCTTTTTCGTTGATGACGCCCGACTCTACCATTTCGTGGTAGAGGTCGTTGCCCTCTCTCGAACGTTCGCCGACGCCCGCGAATACCGAGAACCCCCCGTGCGCCTTTGCGATGTTGTGGATAAGCTCCATGATGACGACGGTCTTGCCGACGCCCGCGCCGCCGAACGCGCCAACCTTGCCGCCTTTGAGGAAGGGGCAGATGAGGTCGATTGGCTTTATACCCGTTTCGAGGATTTCCGCCCGCGTGCTCTGCTCGGTAAGCGGCGGCGCTTTGCGGTGAATGGGCAGGCGTTCCTTTGCGGAAACCGCGCCCTTTTCGTCTACGGCGTCGCCCGTGACGTTGAAAATTCTGCCGAGCGTGCACGAGCCAACGGGAACGCTAATCGGAGCTCCCGTGTCCGCCGCCTTGCCGCCGCGTTTGAGACCTTCGGTGGAGGTCATCGCGACCGTCCTCACGACGCCCCCGCCCAGCTGCTGCTGGACTTCGAGCACGATTTCCGACTTCTTTCCGCCGACTTCGATTTCGGCTTTCAAAGCGTTGTAAATTTGCGGAATGGCGTCCGTCGGGAACTTTACGTCAACGACTGCGCCTATGACTTGTGTGATTGTGCCGATTGTCATTTTTGCCTTGTTTTAAATTTTACCCGTTGTTGTTTTCCATAGCCTGCGCGGCGGAGGCGAGTTCGAGAATTTCCGTCGTAATGGCCTCCTGTCTCGCCTTGTTGTACTCAATGGTGAGCGAGTGCACGAGCGCGTCGGCGTTGTCGCTTGCCGACTTCATCGCGACCATTCGCGCCGAGTGCTCCGACGCCTTTGCGTCCAACGCCATGTGGAAGAGCGCCTGCTTTATGTAGTACTGCGGAAGCTCGTCCAGAATGGCTTTCGGCGACGGCTCGAAAAGGATTTCGCGCGAGTCCTCCGCCTTTTCGGCGGTGTCGAGCTTGTAGGTCTTTCTGAGCCTCTTCACGAAGTCGTCTATATTGTCGACGGGTGCGATTTTCAGCAGAGTCGGCTCCTGTTTGAGCGTGTTGATGTAGAGCGGATACAGCACTTCGAGCGAGCCGATGTCGCCCTGCTCTTTCGCGAGTTTCATTGCAAACTCCGCGATTTTCCTGACCTCCGAGAATTTAACGTGGTCGCTAATCGAAAACTGCGCTTTCAGCGGCTTGCCGATTCGGGCAATGAACCGCGCCGCGCGGTTGCCCACAGCAATGTATTCGGCGTCGCCGTCGAGTTCGAGAATTGTTTTGAAGAGGTTTGTGTTGAGCGCGCCGCAAAGCCCCTTGTCGGTCGAGAAAACGATGATAAGGCGTTTTGTGCGGTTCTTGTCGGGGTTGTTTCCGTCCAAAACCGAGCCGATTTGCTTTATTACGGTTTCGGTCATGTCCATCAGAAGCGTTGCGTAGGCGCGGCCGTTTTCGGCGGCCTGCTGCGCCCTGCGCATTTTGGAGGCGGCGACAAGCTCCATGGCGTGGGTAATCTGTCCCGTCCCCTTTACCGCTTTAATGCGGTTTCTGATTTCCCTCATTCCTTTCATGGCGTGCCTTTACGCGAATGTTTTGCGCCAGTCGTCGCACATGGCTTTAAGTTCGGCGGCGAGGGCGTCGGAAATTATCTTTTCCTTCGCGATTTTCGCGACCGTGTCTTTGCCGCGCGTCGCGGCGAAATTTTCGAGGCTCGTTTCGGCGTCGGAGATTTTCTTTACATCGATTGAGTCGAAATATCCGTTCTGCAAAGCCCAGAGCACCGCGATTTCAATTTCGACGGGCTTCGGCGAGTTGTTTTTCTGTTTGAGGATTTCGACGAGCCTGTCGCCCTTGTCTATTATCGCCTTTGTGCGGGCGTCGAGGTCCGAGCCGAACTGCGCGAACGCCGCAAGTTCTTTGTACTGCGCGTATTCGCCTTTGAGCTTGCCCGCGACCTGCTTAAAAGCCTTCATCTGCGCCGACGAACCCACGCGCGACACCGAGATGCCGACCGAAATTGCGGGGCGGACGCCCTGGTTGAAAAGGTCGGTTTCAAGGAATATCTGGCCGTCCGTAATCGAAATTACGTTTGTGGGAATGTACGCGCTGACGTCGCCCTGCTGCGTTTCGATGATGGGAAGCGCGGTGAGCGAGCCGTTGCCGTTTTGCTCGTTAAGACGCGCCGAGCGTTCGAGAAGTCTCGAATGTAGGTAGAAGACGTCGCCGGGGTAGGCTTCGCGCCCCGACGGGCGTTTAAGCAGAAGCGAAACTTGGCGGTATGCCGCCGCGTGTTTCGAAAGGTCGTCGTACACAACGAGCGCGTCCATGCCGTTTTGCATGAACCATTCGCCCATGGCGCAGCCCGAATACGGCGCAATGTAGAGATTTGCGGCGTTTTCCGACGCGCTTGCCGCAACGATAATCGTGTACTCCATCGCGCCGTGCTTTTCGAGAAGCTGTATGGTGCGCGCGATGTTTGCGTTTTTCTGTCCGATTGCCACGTAAATCGAATAGACGGGGCGGAAATCCGGGTCTCCCGACGCAAGCCCCTCCCTGTTTATCCGCGCCTGATTTATTATTGTATCGAGCGCGATTGAAGTTTTGCCCGTGCAACGGTCGCCGATGATGAGTTCGCGCTGTCCGCGTCCGACGGGAATCATTGCGTCCACTTCGAGAATGCCCGTTTGGAGCGGCTGGTTGACCGAGCGGCGCGGGAGAATTCCGGGGGCGATTTTCTCCACGGGGTAGAATTCGGAGCTTGCGATGTCCCCCTTGCCGTCAATCGGGCGTCCGAGAACGTCCACGACTCTGCCCAACAGAGACTTGCCGACGGGCACGCTGAGCAGTTTGCCCGTGGTTCTCCCCTCGTCGCCCTCGTTGAGGTTCGACGCGTCGCCGAGCATGACGCAGCCTACTTCGTCTTCGCCCAAGTTGAGCGCGATTCCGAAAATGCCGTCCTTGAAGCTTATCATTTCGTTGTACATGGCTTCGCTCAGACCGTCCAGACGCGCCACGCCGTCGGCGATTGCGACAATCTTGCCGACGTTGCTCTTGCGGTTTTGGCTCTCGATTTTCTCGATGCGCGAGCTTATCTCGTTAAGTATCTCATTCATCTTTTCTTGTAAATTAAAGTTATCGGAGGCTTTCGAGGTCGGACTTCACCGAACGCTCCCAAATGTCGTCGCCGCAGGTGATTCGCACTCCGCCCAAAAGGCCGCTGTTTTCGACTTTCCTGAACACGATTCCCGCCCTGCCCGTCTGCTCGGCGACAAATTTTTTTATGCCGTCGAATGCTTCGTCCGAAATCGCTCCCGAAGATTCCACAAGCGCCTCGCCGCGCCCGATTGCGGGTTTTAGCAGCGTTGCGTATGTGCGCAAAAGCGGAACTTTTCGGGCTTCGGGCACGTTCGCTTCTACATAGTCGCAAACCGCCGAGACGCGGGCGGAGTCCACCCTCCCGTCCGTTCCGAGCGATTCCTCTACGAGTATTTTTGCGAGTGCGCGTGTTTTCACCTTATTTCTTCAACTCCTTTGCGGCAAGATTGGCAAGTTCGGCGCGCTGTTTGTCGTCGAGGATTTTGCCGACGACAGCCTCTGCTGCTTCGGCGACAAGCTCCGACAGTTCCGACTTCAATTCGTCTTTCATGCGGACTTTGTCGCGCGCAAGCTGTTCGTCGTTGCGCTCGCGGATTTCCGCCGCCTTTGCCGACGCCTCGCGCGCGGCGCGTTCGACGGTCTCCTTGGCGTCGTCGCGCGCCGATTTCAGGATTTCCGCGGCTTCGGCAGTCGCCGCCGCCGTTTTTTTGTCGGCCTCCGACTGCGCCTTGGCGAGTTTCTGTTTTGCGTCTTCGGCGTCTTTCAGCCCCTGTTCGATTTTCGCCTTGCGCTCGTTCGAGGCGGCGATTACCGGCTTGAAAACAAACCTGTACAACGCCGCCGCAACAATCGCAAACGACACCCCTTGGCTGACCAGCAACTGCCACTCAACCCCGAACTGCGACAGAAAACCGAGCGGATTCCCGCCCGACGCTAATATTGCGGACATATTCCGACGTCCCTTTTATTTGCCGAGGAAGAGCGCGTAGAACGCAACGGCTTCCGCCAGAGCCATTCCGAGAATGCCCAAAACCATGATTTTCCCGAACGCCCCCGGATTGCGGCCCACCGCGTCAACCGACTTCATGCCGACAAGCGCAACGCCGAGCGCCGCGCCCAAGCAGCCGAGCGCGCCCTGTATGCTGCCGCTTATCGAGCCCATTTGATTTACCGCATCTGCCAATATGTTCATCATTGTCTTTTTCTTTTGTTTGGTGTTTTAATGTTCCTCCTCCTGCCCTGTCAGCAGTCCGATATAGACGGCGGTCAGCAGTGAGAAGAGAAAAGCCTGTATCAGCCCTATCAGCATTTCGAGCAGATAGAACGGAATCGGAATTAGCCACGAAGCCCAGCGCGGCAGTCCTATCGCGAGGTTGTGCATGTTTTCCAGCAGGACTTCGCCGCCGAAATTGTTTCCGTAAAGTCGGAACGAGAGCGAAAGAAGCCTCATGAGAATCGAAACTACGTCTATGCAGCCGACCGCGAAAAATACGAAAAACAGCGAAAGGTAAATCGGCAGGGAGATTTCCTTTTTGTCCGCCTTGTTGCCGAATGTATCTTTCAAGAAGCCCTTGACTCCCACATACTTGCCGACAAAATATATCCACGCGCAAAACGAGATTATCGCGAGCGCAAGGGTTGTGTTGAGGTCGGTATTTGCGGGTCTGAGGAATGGCACGAATTTTTTGAATGTGCCCGCTTCGCCCTCGACCGCATGGAAGCCGTTTGCCAGATATTCGGCAGATTGCGCCGCGGCGTTCGTCGCAACTTGTTCTTCGCCTATCGAGCCGACCCCGGGGAGGAGTCCGCTCCAATTCATAATCAGAATGTAGGCGAAGAAGCCCAAAAGCAGCGGGAACGCGCCCTTGAATGCCTTTTCGCCCATAAGAGGTTCGAAAATCGAGCGAAGCCCGTCGACCATGCTCTCTATTATTTGCTGTCCGCAACTTGGGACGGTTTTCGCCCCGCCGAGAATCAAAAGTCTGAACAAAACGACAATCACGAGCGTGAAAATCCACGTTGTGAGCATTGAGTTTGTCACGGGAAAGCCGCCGATATCGAAGAGGTATTCGCCCTTGATTGAAGAGGCGAAAGCGGGTGTCGCGCCGAAAATGACGGCGCACACAGCCATAACGGAAATCTTTATTGTTTTTCCCATATCCGCTCTATATTTATTGGTATAAAACTTGCCGACGGGCGAACATTGTCAACATTTTTTTCCGCCCCAAGCTTGCTGAATCTCGGTTTTTTTTGTTTTTTATCGGCAAACTCGGGCGTGGAGGGGGTCTGCCGAGCCGCCTTTCTTTGATTCCGAAGACGGCGTTCCCGCTTCAATCTTTTCGTCCGCCGCCGTCCCTCGCCTCCTCGGGCTTGCCGCGCCGGCAATGTTCCACATGGAACATTTTTTGCTCCCGCGCGGGCGATTCGCTCTATATAATAGAGCGGCGCCGCCGAGGGCGCTTGCTTGTTTCGTTTGCGCCGCTTCCGCGGCGCGGCGCAAAAAATTCTTGCGCCGAAGCCCAAAACGTCGAAAATTCCGAAAATGCTTAATTTAAGTAAAGAATCGCCATACGACGTCATTGTGTGCGGCGCGGGACACGCCGGTTGCGAAGCGGCTCTCGCCGCCGCCCGCATGGGGGCGAACACCCTCCTGCTTACGGGCAACGCCGATACCGTCGCGCAGATGAGCTGCAACCCCGCAATCGGCGGGCTTGCCAAGGGGCATATTGTCCGCGAAATCGACGCCCTCGGCGGCGAAATGGCGGTCAACGCCGACGCGACGGGTATCCAGTTCCGCGTTCTCAACTCGTCGAAAGGCCCGGCGGTGCAGTCGCCCCGCGCCCAGTGCGACAAAAAGGCGTACCAGTTCCGCATGAAGTCGGTTTTGGAGTCCGCGCCGAATTTGTCGCTCTTTCAGGCGGTCGCCACGGCGATTGACGTCGAGGGCGGCGTTATCCGCGGCGTCAAAACCAACCTCGGCGTCGAGTTTTTCGGCAAAACGGTAATCCTTACCACGGGCACGTTCCTCAAAGGGCTTATGCACGTCGGCTCGTCGAAGACCGTCGGCGGACGCATGGGCGACTTTTCCGCGCAGACGCTCTCCGACAGCATGGCTGAGGCGGGAATAGAAATCGGACGCCTGAAAACGGGCACTCCCGCGCGAATCCTCGGCTCGTCGATAGATTTTTCGAAGTGCGCCGTCCAGCACGGCGACTGCCCCCCCACCCTCTTCGGCTTTTACGACACGCGCGACGTTTCCGAACTGCCCGAACGCCGCGCGTTCGGCGCGCGCGCGGGCTTTTCTTCGGGCGAAGCGGCGGACGATAAAATGTTCCGCGTGGAACAGTCGCTTTCGTGGGCGGGCTTTGTCGGCTTCGGGCGCGAGCAGCTTGCCTGCTACGAAACTTCGACCAATTTGGACACGGCGTCGGTTATCCGCAAAAACCTCCGCCGCTCGGCGATGTACGGCGGCGAAATCAAGGGAATCGGGCCGCGCTACTGCCCGAGCATAGAAGACAAGGTCGTTCGTTTCGCCCACAAGGACGGGCACAGGCTCTTCCTCGAACCGGAGGGGCGTTTTACCGACGAGTGGTACATCAACGGGCTTTCGACGTCGATGCCGCTCGACGTGCAGCTTGAAATTTTGAAGACAATCCCCGGCTTGGAGTGCGCAAAAATGCTTCGCCCCGCCTACGCCGTCGAGTACGACTTCGCGCCGCCCACGCAGCTCCGCCCGACGTTGGAGTCGCGCATTGTGGAGGGGCTTTTCTGCGCGGGGCAAATCAACGGCACGAGCGGCTACGAGGAGGCGGCGGGGCAGGGGCTTGTCGCGGGCGCGAACGCCGCCGCCAAGGTTTTCGGCAAAGAGCCGCTAATTCTCAAACGGCACGAAAGCTACATCGGCGTTCTTATCGACGACCTCGTATCGAAGGGAACGTCCGAGCCGTACCGCATGTTCACAAGCCGCGCCGAGTACCGCCTGCTTCTCAACCATTCGAGCGCGGAGTACAGGCTTTTTGCCCACGCCGAGCGCATGGGTCTGCTGCCGTCGGGCAGGGCGGCGAACGTAAGGGCGAAAATAGAGGCAATCGACAAGTGGGTTGCCGATTTCGAGCGCGACGGCACCGCCGCAAAAATGCGCCGCGCGGGCGGGCTTGACGGCGTTTCCGTTCCGTCGGCGTTTGCGAACCTCTCCGGCAACGCGAAAGAGGAGGTTGTCTACCGCCTCGTCTACAAAGGGTATTTGGAGCGCGATTTGCGGCAGATTGAAAAATCCGCGGCTTTTGAAAACGTCAAAATTCCCGAAGGCTTCGATTTCGCCCACGCCGTCGGCTTGCGCCTCGAAGCCGCGCAGAAGCTCGCGGCGGCAAGTCCGGCGACTGTCGCGCAGGCTTCGCGCATTTCGGGCGTATCGCCGGCCGATATAAACGTTTTGCTTGTCGCGTTGAAATCCCGCTCCGGAATTTTAAAGTAGGGCGTTTTTTCTGCCTGTGTACCCCTTGGTCGCGCGTTGAGGGCGGATTTCGTGTTTTTTTATAAAATTGAAAAATTGCGGCTTTGTCTAAAAATCGGGCTTTAAAACAGCCCCTGCTGGCTCGTTTTCGCCTTCGGCTTATGTTGTCCCCTGCAAAAAGGGGTAAAATGCCGAATAGGGGGCTTTTTGCGTCTTTTTTAACTGGGGGGCTGTTTTTTTGTTTTTTTCCGCGATTTAGCCGACTTCCACGCATTCGCCCCAAAACGGCATTATCGCCGCCGTGCCTTTAATTGAATCGCATTTTGCCAATCCGAGCGAAAGCGGGTGGCGCCATTTGTAGGTCGGATGCCCCAGTTCGAGCAGGTGCGACATTAAAAGAAGCCTCGGCTTTATTGTTTCCTCCGCGCACTTTTTTATGTCCAGACCGACGGAAACGTGCGGAATGAAAACGTCCGGACTGCGCGAGGGCTTTATTTGCTCGTATTTCCCCGCGTCGCCGACATGCAATATTCTGATTTTTTCCGCCGTATCGAGGCAGGCTATTTCAAAAGTGCTGTTGAATTTCGGGAGGCGGCTTCCGTGGTGGGTGAGCGTTGCCGCGATATCTATTCCGCCGAATTTGTAGTTTTTTGTGTCGGAATTTTGCTTGAATTCGTTTTCAATGAAGTTCGAGACGACGGGCTTGCTGCCCATATGCCGCACGAGCGCGGGGGAATAGTGGTCGGCGTGCCTGTGGGTTATAAGCAGAAAATCCAGCAGTTCGGCGATTCGCTCCGTTTGGGTGTGTACTATGTCTATGCCGAATGTAGTTGTCGGCGTTTGCACAATGTATCCCATGTTGTATAGCAGATAGAGCCTTGCCCCGCTTTTCGGCCGCGGCTTATTCGCCAGTTTGCCGGCTATTGTTTCGAAGGCGTATTCAAAATCGCGCATAATTTGGGGTGCGGATGCGGGCGGGGTGTTCGACGATTGCGCATTCGCGCAGTAGGCCTCGAACTCCGTGTTCTCGCAGGCGTCGGCGCGCCTTTGTATTTGCGCGAGAATTTCCCTTCTGCGCGGATCGGGAACGTACGGAGATGTTTTGTGCAATTCCGCTAGCGGGCTGGCGTCTTGTTCCGCGCGCTCTTTGGGCGAATCCGACGGCGTGTCGCGCAGGGAGCAGGCGCGGCAAAGCGCGGCAGCCGTCAGGGAAAGGGGTATTTGTAAAAATCTTCTTCGCGGGATGTTCATGTCTTTATGGTCAATGCATTGTTCCATGTGGAACATTTTAAACCTGTTTTTCAAAGGGGATTTTGAAGCGCGGGCGGGATAATGTAAAGCCGAAAGTGCCCTGATTCGGCTTGCGGCGGTTTGCCCTCCGAAAGCGCATCGTTGCCCGTCCGCTATCGCGCGGGATGGCTTTTATGTTTTGGGGCTTGCGGCGGATATGCCTCCTTTTTTTTTTGCGGATTGTTCGCAGCCCCGAGGCGTCGGCGCCGAGCTTCGTTCTCGGCGGCCTACAAACGCCGCGCAAACGCAAGCGCGGACACGTTCTTGAATCCCGCGCGCTTCAATATTTTTGCGCATTCGGAAAGCGTCGCGCCGCTTGTCATGACATCGTCTACAATTACTATGTTCGCGTCTTTCGGAATGCCGCGAATGTATTTTTCGCCGCGGATTTCAAACGCGTTTTTTATGTTCGCCTCGCGCTCTTCCTTGTCGAGCGTCGTTTGCGTAGGTGTCCTGCGCTTGCGCTTCAAAATGTCGGCGACGCGGGCTTTCGCGTTCGGAAATGTATCCGCAAACATCTTTGCGATAGGCTCGCTCTGGTTGTATTTACGCTTGATTTTCCTGAGAAAATGCAGCGGAACTGGCACCAAAATCGCGCCGTCTATGAACCTTCCCGCTTCTGGAAATTGCGCGGCAATCTTCGCAAGGTCGTAGAGTGCGTACGTCCCGTTTCGGTATTTTAGGTCGTGTAAAAGCCCGCGCGGCGCGCCGTCGAAAGAGCAAACGCAAAGGCTTTTGTCGAAG
>OGFM01000491.1_pt1 | contig 32267 bp, 24 predicted proteins | sample 1570871 | NCBI WGS metagenome assembly OGFM01 (sample SAMEA2581957, study PRJEB24529) | metagenome | biome: Human gut stool | place: China | collected 2011
AACAAGTTTTAATCATGGAAGAAATCAGACAGAACGGAAAAATCATCCTGTACAGTGATGACGGAACAAGCATAAGGATGATTTTCAAAAACCTCACGGGGAGGAATTTTCAAGGTCAGGAATATGCGGAGTATATCCGGCATATCGCAATCGGGGAGATGGGATTTTTGCCCGGCATCATAGAGCATTGCAGGAACGGTGAAGTAATCGGCAAAGGAAAAATCCCGAATGTATGAAAAGCGGAAAATCCGATGAAGTTGCGGCTTCATCGGATTTTCATTTGTCAGGCATTTGCCATGTTACGGAATGTACAGCAGCGCAAACTCCGCCTTTCTCCGTTTGAGCAGCATGGCGTGCCGTTTACCCTTGTAGTTGCAGAAAGCGATATATTCCCGGTAAATGTTCCTGTCGCCAGCCTCCAGCTTTCGGATCAGTTTGCTTTTGGGTATCTTCCCGCTCCCCAAAAGCCGGTATGGACCGACATTGTAGGCGAGCGTGGCAAGGAGCAGACTGTCACGCCCGAACTGGCGGAACATGGCGCAGAACTTCCGCAAGTCTTTCCGCAGAAGCGCGTCCGCCTGTCGCTTCGTCATGGTGCGTGCCGAATACCTTTCCCCCGGCTGCAACCGGTGTCCATACCCCACATACGGGTGATGTTTTTCCGAGTGCCAGCCTTCAAAATACTTCGTACACCGAACTGCCCACTCGAAAGGCGGCAGGCGGTAGATTGCCGCCTGCCCGTCCGTCCCCTTCTGACGGCTGTCCCGTGCGGACACGGAGCAGACCGCCAGCAGCGAACAGAGGATAGCCATGAATACACGCATCATCTTGGCAGAGGTTTGTAATTGCCTATGGGGATGACGGTCTGAATGTCGTCCTTCACGTTCCGGTTGTTGAAGTCAAATTCCAATTCGTAGGAATTTTTGAAATTGTCCTCCACCACCACGATGAAGTTGTGCGCCTCGTCGCCCTCTGCCGTGTAGTACAGGCGGAACTTTTCGTTTTCGAGCAGGTAGTCGACGGCTTTCGAAAGTCGGGAGTCTGAAACGCTCGCGCGGGCGTCGAGCAGGGCGTTTACGGCAAGCATTGTGTCCCACACGGGGCTTTCGCTCGCCTTTATGCGCGTGCCTTTTTCCGTCTGCTCCGTCCAGTGCAGATTGACGGCGTTGACGGCTTTTGCCATGTTTTCCTGCGTTTGCGGATAGCCCAGAATGTGCATCGCAATTATGCCGTAAATCCACGGCGGCTGGATTCCGCCCCAAAAGCCGTCGTCGTCCTGATGCTCTATAATCCAGTCCATGGCGTCTTTGATTGCGCGTTTGCGCAGGGCGGAGTCGCCCGATTTGTCGTTGAAGAAATGGAAGATTTTGTCGGCGGCGAGGAATATTTTTTTAGTCGAAAACTTTTCGCCGACGTCGGTTTTCCGCATTTCGTAGGCGGTTTCACGCCCGACGGGGAAAAGCTCGTCTATTCTAAGCTCCGGCGCGAGCGTCTTGACGGGTTTTTTTGACGTCACCACGCAAAGCGGCATGATTGTCGCCCGCGCCCACGCCGCAAAGCGATATATGTTGAATGGAAACCATTTCGGAAAGTAGATTATTTCGGGCGGAAGCGCGGGCGTTTTAGACCAGTCCCATTCGCCGAAAAGCGCGAGCCAGTATTTTGTGAACACCCTCACGTGCTTGTACCACTCGTATTTCAGCAGCCATTCCCGCGCCGCCGCCATGCGCGGGTCGTCCTTTGGGAAGCCGAAAATGCGCAGCGCGTAGTAGCATTCGAGCGTCGTGTTGACGTCGCCGTTTTCCGCGCCGTAGTAGACGTCCCAGCTGCCGTCGTGGCGTTGCGAGTTCAAAATGTATTCTATGATTCCCGCGTTTTTTCCGCTTTCGATTCCGCAGAATTTGCACGCCATCAGCCACTGCGCCTCCATGCAGCAGTTTGTTTCGAGGTGCGCGTTCCAGTAGCCTTCGGGGAGTTGGCGTTCGAAAAGCCAGTCGGACGCCTTTTGCATGTGCGATTTTTCTTCCATATTGCGCGGATAAAAAAGAACACTCGTTCACTCGTCAAGAAAAAAGTGAACATATGTTCACTTGCGCCCGCGGGCGCGGTTTCGCGTTCGCTTCTTTTTCGTCTTTTTTTGCGTCCGCTACTTTTTGCGGATTACCGCGAAGCTCGAAACCTTTGCCGCAAGAGCCTCCGACGTGCGTGAAATGGACACCGTGGTTTCCCTGAGAGCGTCGACCTGCGCGCGGGTTTTCTCGCCAAGTTCCGCGAGCGACTGCGTTTGCGAGGCGATAGCGCCCGCGTTTTTCTCCTGCCCCGAAACGTCCTCCGCGAGCGACTCGAACTTCGGGCCAAGCTCCGCAATCTGCCCCTCCGCCGACGCGAGGTTGTCGTGCACTTTGCTTATCATTTCGGAGTTCGATTTCATTCTTGCGGCGAAGTCGTCCATGTCGCCCACGCCGAGGTTTACGGAGTCGTCCATTTCGGCGACCATGCGCGAGACGTTCATTGCCGCGACCGCCGTGCGGTCGGCAAGCCGCGTGATTTCCGCCGACACCGCCGCGAAGCCGCCGTTTGCGTCCGCTGCGCGTTCCGCCTCAATCGAGGCGTTGAGCGAAAGCATGTTCGTGCGCTCGCTGACGGCGTTGATTGTGGACATTGCCGCGAGAATGCGCTCGGTCTTGTCCTTTATGACCGCAAGCCTCGCCGAAACGGAGTCCGCCGCGCCGAGCAGAATTGCCGCGTTTTCGTTGAGCCTGCCGAGCAGGTTGCCGCCGTCGCTCATGATTTCGAGCGACGCCTCTATGTTTTTTGCCGCGTCGAGCGCGTCGGCGTTGAGCAGCGACGCCGAGTTTGAAATTGAGTCTATCGTGCCGAGAATGTCGGAGAGCCTTTCCGCCCTCGCGCTTGTGGTCTTTGCTATGTCCTCCGCGCCCGACGAGATTTTCGCCGCGCTTTGGGCGAGGTTTTCGCCTGCGTCCTGAACTTTTGCCACGAGCTTCGAGATGTTTGCCGACATTGTGTCGAGCGCGAGCGACAGCCTGAAAATTTCCGAGTTGCTCCACTGGCGCGGGTCGGCAAGTTCCGCAAGTTCCGCCTGCGCGGCGGGAATGTCGCCGCCTTTGATTTTCCCGATTGCGCGTTTTAGCCCGTCCACCATTTGGACGCCGCGCACACCCGCAAGCCACGCCGCAAAGCCCGCAAAGAAGAGCATCGCAAGACCGACGGGCACGAGCATGAAGACGAAGTTTCGCGCGGAGGCGTCTATTCTTTCCACCCCCGCGGCGTAGTCGTTCCTGTACCCGCTCGACCCTATCACGAGGTTCCACGGCTTGAAATATGTGTAGGCGGTTATGACGTCGGTGAGGCTGCGCTCCGCTCCCGACTTGTAGTCGCGCACGGTGATTTTTTCGCCCTGCGCGACGGCGGAGGCTATGATTTCGAGCGTCGCCTCGCGCCGTTCCCTGAACGTGTCGCCCTCGACGATGAAGCCGTTGCGCTTGCCGTCGCGCGAAATCCTCACAACCGACTCGCCGCGCCCGACAAGCTCTATTGCCCAGACGTAGCCCGTGTTGCCTATTCTTATGTTTTCGAAATATTTTAGCAGGTACGCAATCGACGCCTGCGGGCGTCCGAACGCCACCGCCCCGATAACGTCGCCGTACTGGTCTATGATTGGCTCGTAGTTTGCGATGAAGTTGACCGCCCCCCCGCGCGAAATTCCCGAAAACGCCTTGCGGGCAAGCAGTGTGCGGACAATCGCGCCGTCGTCGTAGCCGCCGTTTGCGGGAATGTATGTGCCCACAAAGGGCGTTCCCTCGGCGTCGAGCGCGGTCGATGCTATGCGCAGCATGTTGCCGTCGGCGTCGATTTTTTGGAGTATCGCGAAGTCAAGCCCCGTCTCGGTTTTAAGCTGTTCGAGGATTTCCGCGGCGCGTCCCGACGCCCTTTCGAGCGAGCCGTCGGGCGACATCTTCAAGACTATTTCGCTGTTGCCGAAAGCCATTGCGGGAATTTCCGCCGTCTTGAATTCCGTCGGCGTCATTTGCGACGCCACGCGGATTTTCGCCTTTTTGTCGAGCAGTTTCGGAAAGCCGATATTCCAGAGGCGTTCGCGGACGGCGTCCCGCGCCTTGTCGTCTTCGTCGAGCTGCGTGCGGCGGATTATTTTGCAAATCCGCACGGTGTCTTCCACAATTTGGCGCGTCGCGCGCGCGCCGATTTTGTCGAATTCGGAGTTTACGATTTCCCTGATGTCGCTGTTCATCATCAGCACGAGAAGCCCGATGACGATTACCGGAAGCGCGGAAAGCCCCACGGAGAAAGCCGCGAGCGTCTTTTTCAGCGGAATTTTCATTTTCGCGCAACGCCTCCTTCCCCCGCGGTTTTGAAGCGCGAAACTTCGTCGAGAAGCGAGTCGCTCGTGGCGTCGAGCGAGCTTGTCGCCGACTTGAATTCGAAGACGGTGTCGCGCATGCGTTCCGAATTTGCGGAAAGCTCCGTCATAGTTTCGCTGATTCTGCGCGCGCTGTCCGACATGCCCGCGATGCGCCCCGCGATGTTTTCGAACTTCGGACCGACGCCCTCGATGTCGCCTACGACCCTCGAAAGCGAGTCCGCCGTTTCCAGAGTGATTTTAAGGCTCTGGCGCATGCTCGCCCCGAACCTGTCCATTTCCATCACGCCCGAATTTACCGCCGACTGCATCTGCCTTACGGCGTTTTCGATGTCGGAAGCCGCTTTCGAGGTTTTGTCGGCGAGCCTGCGTATCTGCCGCGCCACTACCGCGAAGCCAAGCCCGACTTCCCCCGCTTTTTCCGCCTCTATCGAGGCGTTGAGCGAAAGCAGGTTCGTGCGCTTGTTGATTTCGCCGATTGCCGTGACCACCGCCGTGATTTTTTCGGCGTTGCCGTTGATTACCGAGAGCCTTTCGGCGACGTTTTCCGTCGCGGCGAAAAGCGCGTCGTAGTTGCGTTTTAGAAGCAGCAGGTTGTCGCCGCCTTCGCGACTGCTGTCGAGCGTTTTGCGCACCCGCGCCGCCGACGAACGCGCCGCCCTGTTGATTGCGTCCGCCGAAAACGAAATCGATTTCCCCGTCGCCGCGACGCGCCTCATCGACGCCACCTCCGAATGCGAGATTGATTCGAGCGACCGCGCAAGCTCCGAAATCTGCACTGCGCCGTCGGCTACGTATTCGCCGTCGTCGCGTATCGATTTTATCAAATCGGAAAGCCCGATTGTCATGTCGTAGATTGCGAGAATCAGGCTGTCGAACTCGGCGATTCTCGCGTCGCCCCTGTCGCGGTAGGCGGCAAGTTCGGACTCCGCCGCCGCCATGTTCCCGCGCGAGTGGTGCCGCGCCACGCGGCGCAGAATTTTCAGCGGCCTCGACATCTGCGACGCCAAAATCCACGAAATCCCGATTGCCAAAACCGTGAACACCGCGCCGACGTAGACTATCGTTTTCGAAAACGAGTCTATCTGCGAGAGCAGGGCGGTTTCGCTGCCCGAAAATTCGTCGGCGTCGAGCGAAGTTCCGATTATGCGCTTCCACGGCTTGTAGTTTGTGTAGGTTACAAGCCTTACGATGTCGCGCCGCCTGTCTTTCGACGGAATTTTTACGGTCTCGACGCCTATTTCGCCGTCGCGCAGGTTTTGGCTCTTTTCTATAATCTGGCGCAGGAAGGCGCGGCGGGCTTCGATGGGGTCGTCCTCGATTTTTCCCGCCGCGGAGTTGTCGCGCGAGACGGTGAGCGCGGGCGACGACGGGTCCGAAATGTCGATAACCCACACCGAGCCGGTTTCGCCCACGTTCGAGTTTTGCAGGTATTTTTCAAGCTCCGCCACCGCCGGCATCGGCGAGCCGAACACGGCAACCGCGCCTATTTGGCCGTCGTCGCGTTCGAGCGGAACGCAGTTTGCCGAGTAGTGCTCCGAGTTGATTTTTACAAGCCCGCCCGCGGGGCTTTTTGTTTCCAGCGTCTTTGCGAACAGCGCGCCCAGCCCGCCGCCGTCTTTTGGCGACACCGTGCCGCCGGCATAGCTTTCGCCCGTGGGGTAGGTCAGGGTGCTTGCAACGTTTACAAAAAAGTCAGACTCCGGAATCGGCGAGTATACCGAGATGTCGCAAAACAGCCGCGCTTTGAGCGATTCGAGCAGCTTGGGGAGCTTTCCGTCGAAGTCGTCGGGCGAGATTTCGTCGTTCCCCATTCTTATCAGCCGCGCCGCCACAATCTGCTTGGCTTCGGGCGATTTCAGCGGGAACACCGAAAACGACGTCGGCTTGCTTGCGACGGAGATTTTGCCGAGCTTGCCGATTTCCTCCGAGATTATGCTTTTTGCCGCCTCCGTAGCGACGTCGTCGGAGATTTCGATTACGTCGCACATTTGGCGGATGTCCACCGTCGCCTGACGTGCGGCTTCGAGGGCGGCGGCGCGGAATTCGGAGTTCGCGGTTTTTACGATGTCCGAGCCCATCAGCGCGATGAAGGCGAACATGGCTACCGCGGGGACGACCGTAACGGAAATCCCCAGCCCCAGCAAAGACGACTTCATCGAAGCTTTCATACTCCGAGACAGCGTAGCAAAGCGGCGTTCCGTTTCAAGCCGATTTTTACGCCGCGCCCCCTCAAAACCGTCCCGCGGTTTTTGCGCCGCCTTGCGAATGCGCCATCGCTTTGTTCGGGCTGTGCGCCGCGCCCGCGCATGCGTAAAAACTTGACTAATCGGGCGGATTTTACGAAAAATCCAAAGCTTATTTTCCATGAAAAAACTTCTCAGATTCAAAGTATACGTCAAGCCGTGCCTGCCGCAGCTCGTGGCGGCGGTGATTTTCGGCGCGTTGTTCGGCGCGTGCAGCGGCTTCGGCATGCCCGTTATTTTCGACAAGGTTCTCCGCAAAATCTTCATGGAGAAAACCGTCGAGGAGCAGTCGCTCTGGTACATTTTCGGAATCGCAATGCTGCTGCCGGCGATTTTCGCGCTGAGGGCAATCTTCGGCTACCTCAGCGGATATTTGATGACCTATTCGTCGCTCGAAATCCTGCGGACTCTCAAAGGCGACATTTTCCGCAGAATCCAGAGCTACCCAATCGCGTTCTTCGACAAGTTCACCACGGGCGACCTCCTTACGCGCCTTACAAGCGACACCGTCTCCGTCCAGAATGTCCTGCTTTCGTTCTCCTCGGAGATATTCAGGCAGCCCTTGCAGGTTGTGGGCGCGTTGGGCTATCTGCTTTATCTTTGCTGTACGAAAGGGCAGGTTGTGTTTCTTCTCGTGTTCTTGGTGGCTGTGCCGTTTTGCATTCTGCCCGTCCAGATGATACGCAAAAACATGAAGCTCTACGCGGGCAAGGCACAGGTGAAGCTAAGCGACATGGCGCAGCTCTTCGGCGAAAACCTCGACGCCGCGCACGAAGTCAGGGTCTTCGCCCTCCAACAGCCGCAGATAAAAAAGTTCGACAACATGAACGGCGAGGTCAAATGGTACTCGCTTAAAATGGCGAAGTTCGAGCTTATGCAGCAGCCGTTCATGGAGTTCCTCGCGGCTACGATGGTTTCGATAACTTTCGTATACGCGTATTTCGGAGACATCGACTTCCCGACCTTTTCGGCAATCGGCATCGCGCTCTATTTCACAATCGACCCCATTAAGAGAATAGCGCGAATGTTTACCGACTTCGTGAAAATCATGCCGCTTGTCGAACGCCTCTCCGCCGTGCTCGACTACCGGACGACCGTTCCCGAACCCGCAAACCCCGTGAAAATCGGGCGCGTACGCGGCGAACTGCGCTTCGAAAACGTCGAATTTGCGTACAACAACAAGACCGTTCTCAAAGGCGTGAACATCGTGATTCCCGCAGGCACGAGCTGCGCGCTCGTCGGCGAAAGCGGCGCGGGCAAGAGCACGTTCGCGCGGCTTGCGATGCGTTTGTACGATCCCGTCTCAGGCTCGGTGAAAATCGACGGCGTCGATTTGCGCGACATTGCTTCCGCCGATTTCGTCGAAAATCTCGGCAGCGTTCCGCAGTATCCCGTTTTGTTCAACGACACTGTCTACAACAACATTCTCGCCGCGCGTCCCGACGCCACTCGCGACGAAGTCATAGCGGCCGCAAAGACCGCCTATGCGCACGAGTTTATCGAAAGCCTCGACGACGGCTACGAAACGGTCGTCGGCGAGCGCGGCGACAGGCTTTCGGGCGGGCAGAAACAGCGCATCGCGCTCGCCCGCGTGTTCCTGAAAAATCCGCCGTTCATCGTGCTCGACGAGGCTACCTCCGCGCTCGACGTCAACAGCGAGGCGTTCATTCAGAAGGCGGTAGACTCCCTCATGTGCGACAGAACCATGCTTATCATCGCGCACCGTTTCAGCACAATCCGCAACGTCCGCATGATAATTGTTTTCAAGGACGGCGCGATAGTGGACTACGGCACGCACTCCGAGCTTATCGACCGCTGCCCCGAATACCGCAGGCTCTACGAGAAGCAGGCGGCGAAATAGCGAAGCCGCGCGGCTTCCGAATTTCGCCAAGCCGTTTTCCAATTTCAGCCGAGCGGCTTCCGCGCTTTTTAGCTCTCCGAAAATTTCGGGGAGTTTTTTTTTGCGCCCGCGCATTGCGCATTGCGGCTTTGCGCGAAGCCGGGGCGTTGCCGTTTTACAAATTTGTAGTTTGCGCATACGAAAATGTTGCGGTCGGTTTTGCCCGCATGCCGCCGCGAATCGGCGTTCCCGCGCCATGTTTTTGATTTTTAGCGTCTTTGCGCGCGTCCAAAAAACTGGCACGCCTTCTGCTGTATGGGTTTTGTGTTCGTCGAGGCTCGGCGGACGCGAATACAAACATCAAACGAAAAAACTATGGCAAACAAAATTACAGCATTGACCTGCGCATTGACAATCGCCGCCGCGTCCGCATTTGCGGCCGACGCTTCAACACCCGAAAAGGAAATAAATTCGCTTTCCGACATACAGGTTGCAAGCGATGTCCTTTCCAAATTCTCGGCGTCCGCGTCCGTCGGATACGAGAGCGAGTTCATTTTCAGGGGAAAACAGCTTGCCGGCTCGGTAGTTTGCCCCGAAGTGGACATCGCCTACGACATCGGCGCGGGTTTCGGCGCGTACGTCGGCTGGTGGGGCTGCTATTCGACCGACGGCGCGGGATACGGCGAGAACGACCTCTACGCGGGCGCGACGTATTCAATCGAAAACTTCACCGTAGATTTCGGCTACACTGCGTACACGTATCCGTCGTCGGGTTCGACCGTCGAGAACGAGCTTAAACTTTCGCTCAGCTACGACACTTCCGAATTTCTCGGCGATTTCGCGGTGTCTCCGTACGTCAGCGGCTTCTACAACCTGACGTATTCGGGCACTGTATTAGAGGCGGGGCTTTCGTATTCCGCGCCAATCACAAAATGGCTTCTCGGCGAAAACTGGGGCACGATAGACTTGGCGGCGTTCGGCGGATATGCCGACTACATCGGCGGAATGACCGAAGTCGGCGGCTACGCCTACGCTGGCTTCTCGGCGGGCGCGACGGTTGCCGTAAGCGACTACTGGAAACTCTCCGCGGGCGTGCGCTACGCGTGCAATAACGACTCCGACGGCGGCTACGCGGCTGTCGCGGGCAAGGAAAACAACATCTGGTTCGGCGTGGGTACGTCGATAGGCTTCTAATTTACTCCTAAAAACGAAAGGACAATAAAATGAACGAAAACATCGCAAGGAACTCGGGCGCGTCCGCTGGACGCATGAACAAGAGGAGCTTTCTCAAAAAGCTCGGAGTCGGGGCGGCGGCGGCATTCGGCGCTCCGTATGTAATGGGCGCGTCTAAAAAGCCCATTCGGTGGAGGTTGCAGACATACGCGAGCACCGCGCTCGGGGCGCACGTAATCAAGCCCGCGGTTGACGCTTTCAACAAAATAGCGGGCAGCGAGATGAAAATCGAGCTGTACTACGCCGACCAACTCGTTCCGACGAGCGAGCTTTTCAGCGCGCTCCAACAAGGCACTCTCGACTGCGTGCAAAGCGACGACGATTCCATGGGCTCTCCCGCCGACGTCGCGCCGTTCAGCGCGTACTTCCCGCTTGCGACCCGCTATTCGCTCGACGTTCCCGCGCTCTTCAACGAGTTCGGACTCGGCAAGATCTGGGCGGATTCCTACAACGACGTCAAAAACGTCACATGGCTAAGCTCCGGCTCGTGGGACCCCTGCAACTTCATCACAAAAGAGCCGATTCGCTCGCTCGCCGACATCAAGGGCAAAAAGCTCTACACGTTCCCGACGGCGGGCAGGTTTCTGTCGCGCTTCGGAATCGTCCCGATTACAATTCCCGTCGAGGACATCGAAATGGCGTTGCGCACGGGCGAGCTTGACGGCGTCGTGTGGTGCGGCATCACCGAGGCGTACACGGTAGGCTGGGCGAACGCCACAAAATACTTCCTCACAAACAACATTTCGGGCGCGTGGATTGGCTCGTTTGTCGCCAACAGCAAGTCCTGGGCGAAAGTGCCCCCGCACTTGCAGGAGCTGTTCAAGCTGTGCATGGATTCATCGCACTACTACCGCCAATACTGGTACTGGGCGGGCGAGGCGAACCTGCGCGTCAACGGCGGCAAGCTCAAGCTCACCACGATTCCCGAAAGCGAATGGAAGAGCGTCGAGGACGGCGCGCTCAAATTCTGGGACGAGATAGTCGCAAAGGGCACTCCGCGCCAGAAGGAGGTCGTCAAGATTTTCAGGGACTACAACGCGATGATGGAAAAGGCAGGCTCGCCGTACCGCTAAACCGCGTTTTTCAAAACTGTCGGGCGCATTCGCTCCGTTGCGGGCGGGTGCGCCCCGACGCGCCAAACAACAAGCATTCCGACGCTATGATTATCAGAAGAACGAGATTCGACGATTTCGACGACTGGCTTGAAACCGTGGACTGGAAGAAGGTAAAGGAAAACACGGGCGCTCCCATGATGAAGCTTATCCGCCTTTACATTCGTTCGGTCGGAAAATTCAGCGAGTTCGTCGGCGAGGGCGCGATGTACCTGCTTTTGGCGATGATGGGCATACTTTTATATTCCATTATCACCAACGCAATGCACCACCCCGTGATATGGGTAATGGAGATGTCGCAGTTTACGATGGCGGCATATTATATTTTGGGTGGCGCAAGCAGCCTCAAACACGGAATACACGTCCGCATGGACTTTTTGTACGAGCGGTGGAAGCCGCGCACAAAGGCAATCGTGGACGTCTTCACCGTGTTTTTCCTGCTGTTCTACCTCTACATAATGGTGAAGGGCGGCTGGGACAGTTCGGCGTTCGCGCTCGAATTCGACCAGCGCAACCACAGCGTTTGGAAGCCGCCGATGGCTCCAATCAAGATTGTCATGACCGCGGGTATGGCGTTGATGTTCCTGCAAGCCGTAGCCGAGCTTTTGAAGGATTTTTGCAGGGCGATAGGAAGGAAGTATTGATATGAGTCTCTCTCCCGAAATTATTATTCTGCTGATGTTCTCCACGCTCATGCTCCTTATGCTCACGGGGCAAAGGGTATTTGCGGCGATGGGGTTTGTCGGCGTCGCGGCGGCGTTGTTCCTCTGGGGCGACGGCAGCTCGGCGATAGGTTTCAACGCGGCAATCAAGCTATTCAACTGGTATCCCATGCTGACGCTGCCGATGTTCGTTTTCATGGGCTTCATGCTGTCGGAATCGGGCATTGCAAACGACATGTACTACATGTTCCACGTCTGGATGGGCTCGCTCAGGGGCGGGCTTGCCGTGGGAACTCTGCTTGTGATGGTTCTGATTTCGTGCATGAACGGTTTGAGCGTCGCGGGCATGGCAATCGGTTGCAGCGTCGCGCTGCCCGAACTTTTGAAGCGCAACTACGACAAGCGCATGATTAGCGGACTCATTCAGGCGGGCAGCTCGCTCGGCATTCTGATTCCGCCGAGCATTGTGCTTGTCCTCTACGGCATGATTGCCCGCCAACCCGTAAGCCAACTGTGGCTGGCGGGTGTAGGCCCCGGTCTTTTGATGACCGCGCTTTTCCTCGCCTACATTCTCATCAGGTGCAGGCTTAACCCGAAGATGGGTCCGATTCTCCCGAAGGAGGAGCGCAACTTCACGATAAAGGAAAAGCTCAGGGTTTTGAGCGCGGGCATTATCCCGCTTCTTCTGATATTTTCGGTCATCGGCTCGTTCTTCTTCGGGCTTACGAGCCTTGTAGAAAGCTCGGCGTTCGGCGCGTTTGCGGCGTTCGTGGTGGCGTTGTGCCGCCGCAGGCTGACGTGGAAAATCTTCAAGAAGATTCTGCGCGAAACCCTCGACAACTCGGCGATGTTCATGTGGGTCATGATGGCGGCTCTCGCGTTTGCGGCGGTCTTCGACGGACTCGGAGCGGTTCGCGCCCTCGAAGGCTTGTTCCTCAACGACTGGGGACTTTCGCCGTGGCAAGTGCTGCTGCTCATGCAACTGTCTTTCGTGATACTCGGCATTTTCCTCGACGACACCGCGATGCTCGTAATCGTAGCCCCGCTGTACATACCGCTTGTGATGAAGCTCGGCTTCAACCCGATATGGTTCGGGATTCTCTACACAATCACCTGCCAAATAGCGTACATTACGCCGCCGTTCGGATACAATCTGTTCCTTATGCGCGCGATGTCCCCGAAGAGCATAACAATCCACGACATTTACGCGTCGATTATTCCGTTCGTCGGTCTCATGCTGCTTGCGCTGGTTCTGATTATGATATTCCCGCAAATCGCGCTGTGGCTGCCGTCGCTGTTCAACACCAAGATGTAGAATTTGCCATGAAGAAAACTTGGAGTATATGCACGGGCGGAAAGACGCACAATTTCCGCTCGTTGAAAGAGTTGACGGCAAAGGCGTCGCCCGCGAGGTCGGGCGACGTTCTTGCGGGGATTGCCGCCGCCGACTACGAGGAGCGCGTGGCGGCGCAGATGTGCCTTGCCGACGTTCCCCTTTCCCTGTTTCTCGAAGAGCCTCTGGTTCCCTACGACGAGGACGAGATAACGCGGCTGATTCTCGACCGCCACGACAAAAAGGCGTTCGAGCCGGTTTCGTCGCTTACCGTCGGCGAGTTCCGCGACTGGCTTCTGCGCTACGAGACCGACGGAGAAACGCTCGAAAAGCTCACATGGGGGCTTACGCCCGAGATGGTCGCGGCGGTGTCGAAAATCATGGGCAATCAGGATTTGATACTCGTTGCGTCGAAGCGCAGGGTGGTTTCGAAGTTCAGGGACACGCTCGGGCTTAAAGGCAGGTTTTCCTCGCGCCTGCAACCCAACGATCCGTCGGACGACCTCAAAGCGATAGCCTCGGGCATTCTCGACGGGCTTCTGTACGGCAGCGGCGACGCGGTAATCGGCATAAACCCCGCAACCGACAGCGTCCCCGCGATGACCGAAATCCTCAAACTCATCGACGAGCTTGTGCACCGCTACGAAATCCCCACGCAGTCTTGCGTGCTTTCGCACATAACCAACGCGATAGCCGCCATGGAGCGCGGCGCGCCCGTAGATTTGGTTTTCCAGTCGATTGCGGGCACGGAAATCGCCAACAAAAATTTCGGCATAAACCTCTCGCTTATCCGCGAGGCGCACGAGGCCGCTCTCTCCCTCCGCAGGGGCACTGTCGGCGACAACGTGATGTACTTCGAGACGGGGCAGGGGTCGGCTCTCTCTGCGGAGGGAAACTGGAACGTCGACATGCAGACATGCGAGGCCCGCGCCTACGCCGTCGCCCGCGAGTTCCGCCCGCTTCTTGTAAACACCGTCGTCGGCTTCATCGGGCCCGAATACCTCTACGACGGCAAGCAGATTATCCGCGCCGGTCTTGAAGACCATTTTTGCGGCAAGCTTCTCGGGCTTCCCATGGGCTGCGACATCTGCTACACGAACCACGCCGAGGCGGATCAGGACGACATGGACACGCTCCTTACGCTCCTCGCCGCCGCGGGGCTGAACTACGCCATGGGTATTCCCGGTTGCGACGACGTCATGCTGGGCTACCAGACGACGTCGTTCCACGACATTCTCTACGCCCGCCAGCTGCTGGGCTTGCGCCCCGCGCCCGAATTCGAGGCGTGGCTCGAAAAGATGAAAATTTTCCGCGACAACAAAGTTTTGCAAGTCGGCGGAAGCAACAAATTTCTAAACGACTATGAACACGCCATCGACTGACATTTCCGAAGTTCCCCTCCGCGCGAATTCGCTTCCCAACGCAATTGGCGGCGCTGATCCGTGGGTCGGGCTTCAAAAATATACTTCCGCGCGAATCGGCATAGGACGCGCGGGCGGCAGCCAGCGCACGCCGTCGCTTCTCGATTTCCGCCTTGCGCACGCCCGCGCGCGCGACGCTGTTCACGCGCAGTTCTTTCCCGAAAAAATCGCCGAAAAGCTCGAAAAGGCGGGCTTCGAAAGCGTCGTTTTGCACACGACGGTTTCCGACAAGCGGACGTATCTTATGAACCCCGACGCCGGGCGGAGGCTTTGCGAAGAGTCCCGCGCCGCGCTCGCCGAACTCGCCCCGAAATGGGGACGCCGCGACCTCGCGGTCGTCGTCTCCGACGGGCTTTCGGCGACCGCCGCAAACGCCCATGCCTCCGACACCGCAATCGCGCTGTTCAAATACCTGCCCAAGGAGAACTGGTCGGCGTACCCCGTGTTCATCGTTCCCTACGCCCGCGTGAAAATTCAGGACGACATCAACGAAATCCTCGGCGCGAGGCACACGATTATCCTTGTCGGCGAACGCCCCGGTCTCGGCTCGCCCGACAGCCTGAGCGCGTATTTCACATACCGCTCGAAGTGGGCTAGCGTGGAGTCCGACAGAAACTGCATTTCGAATATCCGCCCGTCGGGCATGCCGATAGACTTGGCGGCGCGGAAGCTTTCCCTGCTGATGGAGGAGTCGCGCGCGCGCGGAATAAGCGGCACCGCGCTGAAAGACGACATCGACATGTCCGCGCTGGAATCCGACTCCGCCGCCGCGCTGTCGGAGTAGGGCGCGGTTCGGCGGCGCGGCGCAGGGCTGCTTGGCGTGCGTGTCCGCAAAAAAACCGCCCGAAATTTCGGGCGGTCGCAAGCCGTTATTTGCCGACGCTTTTTAGCGTTTTTTGGGCAGCCACAAAACCTGCTTTTCCTTGACGAGGGTGTCGCGAAGGTCGTCCATGTCGGCGTCCTGAACTGCGATGTCCCTGTTTATGCACTGTTCGGCGGCGGCGGCGGCGGAATGCCCCAGCACCATGAATACGGGTTCCATTCTAAGCGAGCCGTACGCGATGTGCGAAGCCGAAACCGCGCATGTCACGAACAGGTTTTGGCAGTCTTCCTTGCGCGGGACAATCACGCCGTAGGAAATCTGGTAAGGTCCCGACGCGCGGATTGATCTCTGCACGTCGCCCTCGTTTTGCACAAAGCCGTCGTCGTCTACGAAGCGCGAAGTGTTGTGCGAGTCGAGCGTGTACGAGCCCATGCCGATTGGTTCGGGCGAAATCTTGGTGTTCTGGCAGTCGTGCTGGGTGAGGACATATTCGCCCACCATGCGGCGGGCCTCGCGAATGTACATGTAGAACGGCCAGTTGCCCGTGTCGGCAAATTCGTCCTTGGGGAGTCCGAGTTTTTCGATTGCCTGCCTGAATTTTTCGGGCGTGCGCGGGTCGGTCTTCCAGAAGTGGAAGAGTCCGAGCGTGTAGTCTTTGTGCGCCTTTGCGATTTTCGCGCGTTCCTCGTAGGACGCTTCGGGATAGTTGTAGTTTTCGCCGATGAAGTCGGTCGAGAACGCCATTTTGTTGTTAATGTCGGTCTTGCCGTTGGGCATTTTCGAAATGATGAGCGGGAAGGCTTCGGGGTCTGCCTCGAACCAGCGTCCGCACAGCTCGTAGTCGGCGGCGTTGTAGTTTTCGGGCACGGGCAAATCGACCCTGTTGGGGGCGTAGTCGGTAAAGCAGAGGCGGTAGTTGTACGCCTGAACGCGCCTGTCGGCCGAGCCGTCTTTGGGCGGTTTTTCTCCCGAAACGTATTTGAGCAGTCCGCTTTTTTTGTCGCCCTTGATTTTATAGGGGTCGACTTTTGCGGTGAAGTAGTGCCCGTTTTGGCGGAGCGTGCCGCGGTATCCGTTGAAGTCTTCGCCGTACTGGGCGTTGCTTTCGCGGCCTACGGTATATTTGCAGCCCGCCGCCGCCATGAGGTCGCCCTCGAACGTAGCGTCGATGAACATTTTTGCGCGGTACTTTTTGCCGCTGAGCGTAGTGATTGACTTTATCTTTTTGCCGACCTTTTCGACTCCGTTTTCGCGGTCGAGATATTCGCCGCGGTGCACGGCGATTTCGGGGTGTTCCGCGAGCCAGTTTTTAAACACTGTAAGCGCTATGCGCGGCTCGAAAATCCACATGGTTTTGTCGTGGTCTCTGATTGCCTTTGTGCCCTGGCCGTACCCCTTGAATTCGGAGCGTTTTTCGGCGTACCAGTTGGAATCCTTTTGGTATTCTGCGTAGACGCGCTTGTAGAATTCGAGCGAAAGCCCGCCGATTGCCGCCGTGTTGCCGGAGTCCGTCATTCCCAGACCCGAACTCGACATCGCGCCGAGGTTGGTGTCGGGCGAGACGAGAAACACTTTCTTGCCCGACTGCGCCGCCCTTATCGCCGAGACAACCGCTCCCGACGTTCCGCCGTAAACGACGATGTCGGCGTCGTAGCATTCCTTCTTTTCCCCCGCATTTGCCGAAAGCGCAAAAAGCGGGCACACCAATCCTATCAATAACCTTTTATAGATGTTCATGGCTTTATTTTGCGGGGGCGGATTTAGCTGTCAAACAAATTGTAAATTTATTGCGCAAAAAATCCCGAAAAGCTTGCGCAATTTGGGATTTTTGCTCACTGCGTTTTTTTAGAAGCTGAACTGTATGCCCGCGTTCACGTTGTGGTAGATTTCGCCCGAAATCTCCGCGGCGTAGTCGGCATAGACGCGCCACTGTTCGGTGATGTTGTAGCCTCTGCCCGCGCCGAACCGCCGTTGGTGAGCGTAAAGTCGGTCGTCGAAACGATGTTGCCGCTTACGTTCACGTTGCCGACGTCGCCTACGTTAAGCCCGTTGGAAACGTCCGTCGCCGAGATGTCGCCCGTAGCCGCGCCGATTTCAAGCGAGCCTATCGAGCTTGTAATGTTCAGGTCGGCAACGGAGTTGCCTTTTCCTTTTATAACGAGAGTTTCGTTTGCAGCGTCGCAGTTGTATGTTTGGGCGCAGGCAATGCCGGTCGCCGCCATAAATAAAGCGGTAATCTTCTTCATTCCGCAATATAATGCATACGTACCAATAGCGAGCATTATTTCCCTGAATCGGGAACGTCCAAAAAACAGTCCGCGCGGAATGGGGGGCGCAAGAAAAGGGCGGCGAAACTGCCGCCATTAGTGTGTACGTTTTGCTTGTATTTGCCGCGCTATTTTGTCGGCGGGATTAGTATGTAGTTTACGGGCTTGATTTCCGCGCCGTTGTAGACGAACGGCTTTTCGTTATAGTTGCTCACTATTTTGCTGCCGTCGCCGAATTCCGTGATGAAAACGTTGTCGGCTACGGTGTCGTGGCGCACCATCATCTCCTTTTGCAGGTGGCGCACGGGTTTGAATTCGTCCCACGCGCGCTTGATTCTTGGCACGTCGGCGAATTTGTATGTATAGAAAATCGGGCGTCCGCCGAATTCGACGATTTTAAGCGAAACTTTCGGGTCTACGATTCCGTCGCCCTCCATCCAGCGCGGGTCGCCGCTTTTTTCTATCCTGTATGTGCATTTGCCGCGCGTGTGGTTTTGCGTTGCGCGGTCGGAATTGTAGAGAATGATTCCGTGGTAGACAAGCTCCCAAAGCGGATACACGCCAGCGACGAGTCTGTTTTGCTTGCCCTCCCATAGCAGTTTTATGTCGCGCTCGATATAGTTGATGTAGTCGAGGTTTCCCGCAACGTGGTCGTAGCCCGACTCGCTTGCCGCGCCGCCGAAAAGCCGTTTGCTCTCGGCGAGGATTTTATTTTGGTATTCCGCCATTTGTTCGGGGGTGGCGGGGTGTTTCGGGTCGGCGCAGCGGTTGGGGTAGGTTGCCGAATACACGTCGATGTAATGCGGGCCTTTTGCGCCAATATCGCGCATCTTTTTCAGCTCTGCGGGAACCCACTTGTGCCACGAGCAGTTTTGGCAGACGTTGTAGCAGTTGCCGCCCGCCCAGAGTCCGCCGACGTCGAAAGAGCCGTCGGCGCGTTTGCCGACCCAGTCGGGATTCCACATCGGGGATACCGTGTAGCCGTCGGTGTTTGTCGCGTGCAGCGTGAACTGGTAGCCCATTTCGCGCACTTTTTGGCATAGCCTTTTCAGCCCGTCCTCGCCGCCGACCGTGATTTCCACGGGGAAGTGCGAGGGCGTTCTGCCGTCGTAGCCGCCGTAGTTCCAGCCCGCCGAGACGATTGTCGCCTTGTCCACGCCGGAATCCTTTATCGCCTTTACGAATTCCTCCGAAACGCCGAATGGCATGTGCGCGATTACGGGAAGTTCGGTTTCTTTTGTGAAGTCTATGCGCTTTTCCGAAATGGGTTTTGCGCAGTGGGTCTGGATTCTGATTACGATTGATTCGCACAGGTATTCAAGCTCAGGGAAGTCTTTCGCGCGGTCTTTGATTGTGCGAACCGCGCCGCGGTCGAGCTGGTATTTTTGGTAGGCTTTCGCCATTCCGTTGTAGTCGGCGTCTTTGCCCGATAGCATGTTGAACTCGACCACGACGTCGTCGTACGGCTCGAAGAATTTGCGGACGGTGTCGAGGGTGATTCGCGGGAATATTTCGTATTTGCCCTTTTTGACTTCGACCACTACTTCGTAGTCGAAGCGGTATGTTTTCATGTGTCCCCAGAACATTTTTTCGCCGCGTTTCATTCCGAAAATCGGCATGAGCTGGCGGCCTCGGCGGTAGACGCCGCTGTCCTTGTCGAAGTTGCCGTAAGTGCCGCGCGGCATAATCCAGTAGCCGGCGTCGCCCTTGTCCGCCTTTGCGAATTCGGCGACTATGTCTATGAATTTTGCGTCTTTGCCGATGTCCGACTTCGGGATTGCAAGTCGGAATTTGTCCGCCCCGATTTTTTCGAGTTTGACGGTTTTCGATTCGACCGCGCCGTTTTGCGAATGCGTGCGGATTTCCGCGGTTTCGGCAAAAAGTCCCGACGCCGCGAGGAGCGCGGCTAATAATGGCATTGTTTTTTTCATATATAGATAGTGTTTGCGTTGTGTTGAAAAAATCAAAAAACGGAAATCCGCGCATTGTTCAAGACGATTTTTCGAATGTGCAAATTCCGCATGCCCCGTTTCCGCGGAAGTTTCCCCGCGCTTGCGGCAGGGCGAATATTCTTGCAATACGGGCTTTGTCGGGCTATTGTGTGCTCAAATAAAAAGAGGATACACATGAAAAAATGCACACTGTTTATCGTATATATGCTTGCGGGCTTGGCGGCGTTCGCGTCGCAGAATCTGATTAAAAACGCCGACCTCAAAAACGGCTTGCTCGATTTCGGGTTCAGCGATTCCGCGCCCGAGAAGCTCGGCGTGAAAATCGAAAAATTTTCCGACTCCGCTAATTCGCTTTCATATTCCGCGGGAGAGTCGTGCCTCGGCGGGCTGAACCTTTCGGAAGTCCGCGTTTCGCGCGATGGCGTCTACGAAATTTCGTTTTCGGCCAAGGCGTCGCACCCGCTGCAAATCCGCCTGCTTGCGCTTGCAAACGGCAACACCGTCTACCGCCACCAGCTGGCGAAGTTCGACGTCGGCACGGAGTGGAAAAAGTATTCGTACAAGCTCGACATGAAAAGATTTCGGGTTCTTGACGAGTGGCTGCCGCTCCGTTTTGAGAAGGTCTCGAAAGCCGCCGCGCGGCTGTCTTTTGCCGACTTTCGTCTTGTGCCGCAGTCGGGGGCTGTTGAAACTCCTAAATTTTCGGTTTTAATTGACGAAACGAAGCTTTCGGCTGATTCCCCGTTCCTAAAAAAAATTACGAAAAGATTTTCCGCCGAGTGTGTTTCGAACGCCGCCATATTCGACAAAAATGCGGAAGTTTCCGCCGCCATTGCGGGGCGGAATTTCGGCGCGGCAAAAACGGCGAAGCTCGACTGGTTTGTATCGCCGAAATATTCCGAGGAAGTGCTCGCGAAAGGTTCGGCGGAAATCGAGCTTCCCTCGGGGGATTTTTCTAAAGAATTTGTCTTCAATGCGCCCGACAAAAACGGATTGTATGTTTTGAATTTTTCCGTGGACGGCGAGAAATCGGGCTGCGTTCCGTTTGCAGTGTCGCCCCGCATGAGGGTTGCGGCGGGAGACCTGCCCGTAGACTTGGGCTACTGCGGCGTGTTCACAAACGGAGAGTCGGGCTGCCCGACCGCCGAGGAAATTGCGTATCTTGCCGATTCCGGCATTGTCTATCTGCGCATGTGGGACGGCGGCAACCCCTTCAACTGGCGCGTGATTGAGCCGAAAGAGGGCGTCTACGAATGGACCGTCGCCGACGAAACCGTGCGCCTTGCCGCAAAAAACAAATTGCAGGTTGTGCCCGTGCTCGGCGGCATGTTCTTTGTTTATCCGCCCGAAATGGGGCTGCGCGGGCACAGGCAGGCGGACTGGCTCTACGCGAAGTCGGAGGTTGTCCGCACCTTGCAGGGCTTCGAGAATCAGGGGCGCAAGGCGATAAAGCCGCCGCTCGAAGACTGGAAGCGCATGGTTTCCGCAGTCGCCGAACGCTACAAGGGCAAAATAAAATACTACGAAGTCATGAACGAGCCGAACATCATTTGGCGCGACTTCGCAACATACTATCCGTATTTGGAGTCGGCGCACGACGTTTTGAAGGGCGTCGACGCCCGCAATCAGGTTGTGGGCTTTTCCACTACGGGCGACTACGGCGGCAACATCAACGGGTTTTTCGCCACGATGCTTAAAATGGGCGCGGGGAAATTCTGCGACGTCGCCTCGTTCCACTCGTATTCCGCGCTGTTCGAGGACACTCCGAAAAGCGGCACGGAGGTCATCTCGCAGTTCAAGAAAAATCTGGTCGAAAACGGCGTCAACGTTCCGCTGTGGCACACCGAGCTATATTATATAAACCCGATGTGCAAGGGCGGCGGCGACCACGCAAACGGCCCCGTATTCCACGCGGGCTACCTTATCCGCCGCTATCTGGTAGACGCGTCGTCGGGCGTCCGCGCCTCGATTCTCCTGCCCGGGGCGACGCTCGGCTCGAAGAACGGCTCGAATTGCAAAACGGCGAATTTCGCGCGCGGCAGGTACATTCCCTACGCTTCGGTTGAAGCTCCCGAAATTTCGGCAAACGAAAGGTTTCTGGTTTCGGCGGTCTTCGCGAAAATGCTGTACAAAACAAAATACGCAGGCTCGCGCGAGCTTCGCGACGGCATGCTTGCCTACAAATTCGCGGGCAAAAAATCGAAAAAGGCGGTTGCGGCTCTCTTCTGGCTCGGCTGCCACCTCGAAAACCTGAACCTCGACCGCTCGAATTTGAAGACAAAGCTCGTAGACCCGATGGACAGAAAGCCGCTCAACCTCGGAAAGCTTCCCGAAGGCGTGGGCGTGTTCGACGTTTTCGGAAACGCGCTCGCGTCGGACTCGAACGGCGACGTCGTCGTTCCCGTCTCGCCGATTCCCGTCTACATCAAGGCGGACGACTCCGTTCTGCTCGACGTTTTCCTGAAAAACCTTGAATAGCCGCCGCCTCCCGCGCCCGCCGATAAGTGTTGACTTGCGGCGGGCATGCGCTGAATAATTGCGGCAAAAATTTTGTCATGGAGATTATATTCGTAGCGGGCAATCCAGAAAAATGGTCGTTGCAGATTGCGGGCGTGCGCGTTGTCTCGCCCCGCCGATACATCACCGACCCCGAATTTGCGCGGCTCGGCGCGTTCAGGGTTTTCAACCTCTGCAACGCGTTCAAATATCAGGATATGGGCTACTATGTGTCGCTGCTTGCCCGCGCGCGCATGCACAATCCCGAACCGTCCGTGAAGACGATTATGGATTTCCGCTCGCAGGAAATGATAAAACACATGTCCGACGACGTTTCCGACGTCGCAAACCGCGCGCTCGCAAACTGCGGCGACGGCAAGTTCAAGCTCGACGTCTACTTCGGGTGCAGCGTGAACCCCGCGTACGCGCGGCTCGCCCGCAGGCTCTTCAACCTCTTCCGCGCTCCGATGTTCCGCGCCGATTTCAAGCGCGGCAAGAAAAAGTGGAAACTCTGCGGCGTCAAACCGATTTCCTCGCACGACATTCACGGCGACGAGCGCGACTTCGTTTCGTCGGTCGCCGAAGAATACATAACGCGCCGCCACAGGGCGTCGGAGTCGCCGTCGAAGAGCCGCTACTCAATCGGCATTCTGATTGACGAAAACGAGGAGCTTCACGCGTCGAATCCCCGCGCCCTCTCGAAGTTCGCGCACGCCGCCGGAAGCGTCGGCTTCTCCTGCGAGTTCATCACAAAGGACGACTTCGACAGGCTCAACGAGTTCGACGCAATCTTTATCCGCGCCACCACAAACGTCAACAACTACACCTACACTTTCGCCCGCGCCGCAGAGGCTGAGGGCATTGTGGTTGTGGACGACTGCAACTCGATTATCCGCTGCGCAAACAAGGTTTTTCAGGCGGAACAGGCGGCGATTCGGCGGATTCCGACGCCAAAAACGTTCATCGTCCACAAGGACAATTTCGAAAAAATCGAATCCGAAATTCCCTTCCCCATCGTCATAAAACAGCCCGACAGCCAGTTCTCGCAGGGCGTCTACAAAGTGGACGATTCGCGCGAATTGAAAAAGGTTCTCGAAAAGCTTTTGCGCCGCTCCGACCTGCTCATCGCGCAGGAATTTGTGCCGACAAAATTCGACTGGCGCGTCGGAATCTTCGACCGCAAGCCGATTTTTGCGTGCAAATATTTCATGGCAAAAAAGCACTGGCAGATTGTCAACAAAGACAAAAACAACGCCGAGGGCGGATTCGAAACGCTCCACATAGACGACGTTCCCAAGCGCGTGCTGGACGTCGCCCTGAAAACCGCAAACCTCGTCGGCAACGGGCTTTACGGCGTAGACGTGAAGGAGACCGACGACGGCAGGGTGCTTCTGATTGAAATCAACGACAACCCGAACATCGACGCGGGCATTGAGGACAAAATCGCGGGAATGTCGCTCTACGAAACAATCATGCGCGGCTTCATGGACAGGGTGAACAAAACGAAAAACCTCGTCGAGGACTCGAAAAGGAACGAAAAAAATGAAAAGTGAGCTTGCAATCAGGCGGACGCCGACGCTTGCCGACATTCCGCGCGTGCGCGAAATCATGAAATCGAGCGGTTTTTTCGACAGGGTTTTCGACGAGTACGACTGCGCCGAAGAGGAGCTGCGCGGGGCAATCGACGGAAGCGGCGAAATTTTCATATTCGCGGAGCTTGACGGCAGGGTGGTCGGGTTTGCGTCGTACGAGCGCGAGGCATGCTGCGAATCGCTCTACTATCTCGACTGGATTGCGGTTGACAATACGGTTCGCGGGCACGGAATAGGGCGGCGGCTTGTCGAGGCAATCTTGGCCGACGTTGCGGAGCGCGGCGCAACAAAGCTGCTGTTGCAGACATCGGGCAGGGAACAGTATTTGCCGACAAGAAAATTCTACGAAAAACTGGGCTTCAAAAAAGAAGCGGAAATATCCGACTATTATTCCCCCGGAGAATCTTCCATCTTCTACGGTAGGGGCGTGAAAACGCCCCTCTAAGAGCGTTTCGCGAGTGTCTCAGACTGCTCGCGTACGTTTAGTACGCCACGCACCCCGCAATCGCGTGAAAGCCACCGCCTGAACGGCACTTTGACGCGCCTAAAATTAGAGTGCTTACGCACGAAGTTTTTTAGATTTCTGCTTCTGAATTTTCCTCGTGGCGTGTGTCAATTTTTCTTGTCTCCGTTCGATAGATTTGTGAGATTATAGAGATATGGCAAATACAGGAGAAATAGACATCGAATATGTGGCGCGGCTTGCGCGTATAGAATTGACGGAGGCCGAGAAGGAGATGTATTCGAAGCAGTTGGGTCAGATACTGGGATATTTCAAGAAGCTTTCGGAAATCGACGTATCGAATGTTGAGCCGAGTGCGCACGCGCACGCGATATACAACGTGTGGCGCGACGACGTAGAGGGCGAGGCTATGAGCGTGGAGGACGCGCTCATGAACGCACCCGCCAAGCGCGACAACCAGATAGTAGTTCCCAAAGTTGTGGACGACGCGTAGAATCGGGAGGCATTTAGCATGGGCGAAATTTTCTATAAAAACATCGGAGAGCTTGACGCAATGCTCGACAGCCGCGAAATCTCGGCGGTGGAGCTTGCGCAGGCGTTTATCGACAGAAAGAACGCGGTAGACGGGAAGGTCGGGGCGTTTATTTCGTCGAACGAGGACGTACTTTTGGCGAACGCGGCGAAAGCGGACGAACGCCGCGCAAAGGGCGCAAAGCTTTCGGAGCTTGACGGCATACCCGTTGGGCTGAAAGACCTGCTTGCGGTGCGCGGGCAGAAGCTCACCTGCGCGAGCAAAATGCTCGAAAACTACGTCAGCCCCTACACGGGCACGGCGGTGAAAAAGCTCGAAGACGCGGGCGCGCTTTTCTGGGGGCGTCTGAACATGGACGAATTTGCCATGGGTTCGTCGTGCGAAAACAGCGCGCTGCAAAAGACGCGCAACCCGTGGGATTTGACGAGAATTCCCGGCGGAAGTAGCGGCGGCTCGGCGGCGGCGGTGTCGGCGGGCGAGTGCGCGGTTTCGCTTGGCTCAGACACGGGCGGTTCGATACGCCAGCCCGCGTCGCTCTGCGGCGTCGTCGGAATGAAGCCCACCTACGGGCTTGTGAGCAGGTTCGGGCTTGCTGCGTTCGCGTCGTCGCTCGACCAGATTGGTCCGTTCGCTCGGTCGGTGAAAGACGCGGCGACGGTGCTCAAATACATCGCCGGCTACGACAGGCTCGACTCCACGAGCGTGAAAGTCGATGTCGAAAACTACCCCGCAATGCTTTCGGCGGAGTCTCTGAAAGGCAAAAAGCTCGGCGTTCCGAAAGAGTATTTTTCGGCGGAGGGTATCGACCCGGAGGTGCGCTCGATAGTGGAGGCCGCGGTTAAAAAGTGCGGCGAACTCGGCGCGGAAATCGTGGAAGTATCGCTTCCGCATACCGACTTGGCAATCCCCGTCTATTATATAATAGCGACCGCCGAGGCGTCGTCGAACCTCGCCCGCTACGACGGCATACGCTACACCCACAGGAGCGACAAGGCAAAGGACGTCGTTGACGTCTACTTCAAGAGCCGCGCTGAGGGCTTCGGCGAGGAGGTCAAACGCAGAATCATTCTGGGCAGCTACGTTCTCAGTTCGGGCTACTACGACGCCTACTACCTGCGCGCGCAGAAAGTCCGCACGCTCATCAGAAACGACTTCGAGCATGCGTTCGAGAGCGTCGACGCAATACTCGCGCCGACGTCGCCGACAACCGCGTTCAAGGTAGGCGAAAAGGCGTCCGACCCGCTCTCGATGTACCTGAGCGACATTTTTACAATCAACGTCAACCTTGCCGGCCTCCCCGGGATTTCGGTGCCGTGCGGCTTCGCGTCGGACGGTATGCCCGTGGGGCTGCAAATGATAGGCAGGGCATTCGACGAATCGAACCTCCTCTCCTACGCCTACGCATACGAGTCGGCGTGCGACTGGAACAAACGCAATCCGCAACTTTAAAAGACAATGTCCGAAGTTCAATACGAAGCAGTAATCGGTCTGGAAACGCACGTCCAAATCAAGACGCGCAGCAAGATGTTCACGTCGGTGGCGCACAGGTTCGCCGAGCCGCCGAACACGCTTACCGACGCGGTCGTGTGGGCGCTACCGGGGGTGCTCCCCGTGCTCAATTTCGAGGCTATCCGCAAGACGATAGAGCTTGGGCTTATGCTCGGCTGCGAAATTCCCGAAATCACAAAATGGGATAGAAAAAATTATTTCTACCCGGACAGCCCCAAGAACTACCAGCTCTCGCAGTACGACCAGCCCCTCTGCCTCGGCGGCAATGTCGAGATAGAGCTTCCCGCGGCGAACCGCGCCGAAATGGGCGAGCACAGGCTCGTGAAGCTTACGCGAATCCACTTGGAGGAGGACGTCGGCAAACTTACGCACTTCGCGCACGACTCGCTTGTAGACTACAACCGCGCGGGCACGCCGCTCATGGAAATCGTTTCCGAGCCCGACATGCACTCGTCGGACGAAGTTTTCGCGTACCTCACGTCGCTGCGCAACACGATTTCCGCCGCGGGTATTTCCGACTGCGACATGGAAAAGGGGCAGATGCGCTGCGACGTCAACGTGTCGATTCGCCCCGTCGGAAGCGAAAAATTCGGGGTAAAGGTCGAGATGAAAAACATCAATTCTACCTCGCACGTCCGCAACTGTATCGACTACGAAATCCGCCGCCAGATAGACTGCATAACAAAGGGTATCCCGATTGTGCAGGAAACGCGTCGCTACGACGCGCAGCTGGGAATCACGCAGTCGATGCGCTCGAAGGAGGACGCGCACGACTACCGCTACTTCCCCGATCCCGACCTTATGCCGTGCAAAATTTCGGCGGAACTGCTCGACTCAATCCGCGCAAAACTGCCCGAACGTCCCTTCGACCGCCAGCGCAGGTATATGAAAGACTTCGCCCTCCCGTACTCGGCGACCTCCGTCATGTGTCCCGACCCCGCGCTCTGCGGCTATTTCGAAAAGGCGGTCGCCGCCTACCCGAAAAATCCGAAGGCAATCGCCAACATGCTCGTCAACGACCTTCTCCGCGAGCTTTCCGCAAGCGAGGAATCGGCAAAACAGTCCGACGAATTCGGCGAACCCGAAGCCGCGGCAGTCCACGTCTCGACCGCAGAGAAACTGGCGAAATGCAAGCTTTCGCCCGAAAATTTGGCGTCGCTTGTCAAGATTGTGGACAGCGGCGTAATCTCGAAGCAGATGGCGAAGGAAGTGTTCGTGGAAATGTGCGCTTCGGGAGAATCCGCCGACGCAATCGTCGAAACGCGCGGACTCAAACAGAACAGCAATTCCGACGAGCTTGAAAAATTCTGCTTCGACGCCATGGCGGGCAATCAAAAGGCAATCGACCAGTTCAAGGCGGGCAACGAAAAGGCGATAAACGCGCTTGTCGGTCCTGTCATGAAGGCGTCGAAGGGCAAGGCGAACCCCGCGATGGTTTTGGAAATCCTCAAAAAACTGATAAAGTAGGGCATGACAATTCCCGTAATCGTGTTGCTTGCGCTGCTGGCGGTGAAATACGCCGCGGTGGTGCGGCTCGACATTCTGAACATGCGCAGCGTCCGCGAACACGCGGGCGCGGTGCCGCAGGCGTTCGCGTCGTTCATGGACTCCGACACCTACAAAAAGGCGGCGGCGTACACAATAGACAAAACGCGCTTCGGAATTTTCGAAAACACCTGCAACTCGATTTTCCTCGCCCTGCTGATTTCGCTGTGGATTATCCCGACGCTCTTCGACATCGGCATAGACGCGTTCGGCGCGAGCGTCTGGGGGCAGGCAATCACGCTGATTCTGATGTCGGTCGTGCTGTCGATTCCCGACATTCCGTTCGAGCTGTACTCCCAGTTTGTCATAGAGCAGGAATACGGTTTCAACAAAAGCACGCTGCGGCTTTGGATTGCCGACAAAATCAAAAGCCTGCTCGTGGGGCTTGTCCTCGGCGCGCCGATTCTTACGCTGATTCTGTGGTTTTCCGAGGCATTCAAAAGCACATGGTGGCTCTGGGGCTTCTTCGCGGTTGCGGCGTTTCAGGTTGTGATGATTGTGGTCTACCCGCGCTTCGTGATGCCGCTTTTCAACAAGCTCGAAGACCTGCCCGACGGCGAACTGAAAACCGCGCTGCTCGGCGTTGCCGACCGCGGCGGCTTCCACACGAGCGCGATTCAGGTCATGGACGGCAGCAAGCGCAGCTCGCATTCGAACGCGTTTTTCACGGGCTTCGGACGCTTCCGCAGAATAGTGCTTTTCGACACGCTCGTGGAGCAGCTCACCGTTCCCGAAATCGAGGCGGTCTTGGCGCACGAAATAGGGCACTACAAGCGCGGGCACATTCTGAAAATGATGGCGATGAATTTTGCGATGACGTTTGCGACGTTTTTTGTCATGGGCTGGCTTTCGGAAAGCGAGTGGTTCTACCTCGGCTTCGGATTCTGCGAGGCGACGGGCTTCGGGCCGGTGCTGCTGATGTTCTCGATGTTCGCGGGGCTGTTCACGTTCTGGCTCACGCCGCTGCTGAACGCGTTTTCGCGCGCGAACGAGTACGAGGCGGACGCGTTTTCGGCAAAGCTTTGCGGCGCGGAGAATTTGAAGTCGGCGCTACGCAAACTCCACAAAAAGAATCTCGGCAACCTTACCCCGCACCCCGCGTACAGCGCGTTCTACTACTCGCACCCGACGCTCTTCGAGCGCGAATCCGCTCTGGATAAAATCGGATAGCGCGGACACCCGTTTTAATATTTTTCTTGCGCAAGCCCGCGCGGGTGTCGTAAAAACTTCCGAGCCGTTTCGGGGCGCGCGCCGTAGTGTCGGGTGAGATTGCCGGCGGACGTCTGGGCGGATTTTCCGCGGAGTTTTGCCGCAACGGTTTTCAACAATTACGGGCGCGGATTTGCGCAAAAAGAAAGGGAATGCAATGGTTAAAAACGTAAAACTTTCGGAAGTCGTGGAATTTCTCGACGAATTCTGCGGCGTCTCAAAAATGCGCGATTTTCCCCCCGCGCACAACGGGCTTCAATTCGAAAACAGCGGCAACATAACGCGCATCGCCGCCGCCGTTGACGCGGGCGGCGCGGAAATCGGCATAGCCGCGCACCTCGGCGCGAACCTGCTTATTGTCCACCACGGGCTGTTCTGGAATCCGCCCGAACCCGTCGTGGGCGGCGTCTACGAGAAAGTCAAAACGCTTATCGACGGCGACATCGCTGTATACTCGGTCCACCTGCCGCTCGACGCGCACGACACCATAGGCAACAACGTGCTGATTGCCCGCGCTCTGGGCTTGAAGATTGTTGACAGGTGCTTCGAATGCGAGGGCGCGAAAATCGGCGTGGTTGCGGAAGCCCCGAAGGGCGGACGCGCGGAGCTTGCCTCGAAGCTCGCTGGGCTTTTCCCGAACACCTACAAGGAAATCGCGTTCGGCTCGGCGAACCCCGAAAGAATCGCGATTTGTTCGGGCAGTTGCGGCGACGCCGTTCCGCATCTGCGCGAAATCGGAATCGACACCCTCGTTTGCGGCGAGCTTCGCCAGCGGCATTTTACAATGGCTCAGGAAATGCGCCTCAACCTCTACCCCTGCGGGCACTACGCAACCGAGCGTTTCGGCGCGGCGGCTCTCGGCGAGCTTGTGGCGGAAAAGTTCGGGCTGAAATGCAGTTTTATCGAAATGCAGAACCCGCTGTAATTTTCACCTTGTTTTTCGGACGCGAAACCGTCAAAATGCGGGCATGAAAAAAATAGCGGTAATCAACGGCGCAAACTTGGACAGGCTCGGCAGGCGCGAGCCGCAAATCTACGGCAGCGAAACTTTGGCGGACCTGACGGAATCGCTCGCGGCCGAAGCTGAAAAGCTCGGCGTGGAAATAATCCCGTTCCAGTCGAACCACGAGGGCGCGATTATCGACAAAATCGCGGAGCTTGCCGACGCCGGCGTAAAGCTTGCAATCATCAATCCCGCGGCGTTTACGCATACGAGCGTCGCGCTTCGCGACAGCATGGCGGGGTCGGGCATGAAGTTTGTCGAGGTGCACATTTCGAACGTCCACAAGCGCGAGGAGTTCAGGCACACATCGCTGACCGCGCCCGTCTGCGAAGCCCAAATCTGCGGCTTGGGGCGCGAGGGCTACTTCGCCGCGCTCCGCTATTTGGCGAAACTTTAAACTTCGGGAAGCTACGAATCTTCGACCGCGCCGCCGCAGGTTTTGCGCTCGGCGCGAAATTTTTTTTCGGAAAACAAACGTGGAAAAAATCGACTTCAACGCCGAACTCAATTCCGACCAGTACGCCGCCGTGACTTCGCCGCCCGACCGTCCCGCGCTCGTGCTCGCGGGGGCGGGGTCGGGGAAGACGCGCACGCTAACATACCGCGTGGCGTGGCTAATTTCCGAATGCGGATTCCGCCCGCGCGACATTCTTCTGCTCACGTTCACGAACAAGGCGGCAAACCAAATGCTCGCGCGGATAGAGTCGCTGGCGGGCTATCCCGCGCGTTCGTTCTGGGGCGGCACGTTCCACTCGATAGGCAACAGGTTTTTGCGCATCGAAGGCGGCGCTCTCGGTCTTGAACCCAACTTCGGGATTTTGGACACCGAGGATTCGGACAAAGTGATAAAAAAGGCGGTGGAGGAGTCGTACCCGCATTTCTTTTCGAACAAGGACAACCCGCGCTCCAAGCTTTTGCGCGAAATCATAAGCTACGCGCGAAACACGCGCTCCACAATCCAGACCGCCATGGCGTACAGGTTCGACTGGATTGAAACGCCGGCGTCGCAAATCGCCGAAATAGCCCGCGCCTACGAGGCGGAAAAACGCGCCGCAAACAACTGCGACTTCGACGACCTTCTCGAACTCTGGCTCAAACTGCTTTCCGAAAACCCCGACATTCTGAAAAAATATTCCGACAGGTTCGGGAACATTCTCGTCGATGAATTTCAGGATACGAACAAGTTGCAGTCCGACATTCTCGACCTGCTTGCCTCTCGCGGGAACATAAGCGCGGTCGGCGACGACGCCCAGTGCATCTACTCTTGGCGCGGCGCGGAAATCGACAACATTCTCCGCTTCCGCGAACGCTATCCCGCCGCCTACATCTACAAGATAGAGCGCAACTACCGCAGCTCGCCGCAGATTCTGAACTTTGCAAACAAAATACTCGACGGCATGGAGCTTGACGACGAGGAGTTCAAAAAAACGCTCGTTCCCGCCCGCGACGGCAACTTCAAGCCGCGCGTAATGCCCGCAATGGACGGCGCGTCGCAGGGGCGGAACGTGGCGCGGGCAATCGCCGAGATAGAGTCGGGCGGACGCTACGGGTACGACGACATCGCCGTTCTCTACCGCTCGCACTTTCAGGCGATGGACTTGCAGTTGCAGCTCCAATACGCAAAAATTCCGTTCGTGATGACAAGCGGCGTAAAATTTTTCGAACAGGCGCACGTCAAGGACATCGTTTCGCAGATAAAATTCGTCGCAAACCCCAAGGACAACGTTTCGTTCCTGCGCTTCTGCCGCTTCATGCCGAAAATCGGCGACAAAACCGCGTTCAAGATTTTCGAAAAAATCCGCGAAGTCGCCGCGTCGAAATCGCTTCCGGAGTGGCGCGTTCTCTCCGACAAAAAGGTGCTCGCAAAAGTCCCCGCCGCCGCAAAGCAGATGTTCGAAGCCGCCGCCGCCGACATCGAAAAACTCGGCGGGCTTGTGGAACTCGCAAAGCGTTCCGAAAAACACGCCGAGGCGGACTCCGCGGAAAAAATCCCAGTCCAGACCGACTTTTTCGCCGACATGGCGCACGCGTCCGAACGCGGAGCCCCCGCTGACCCAGCCGCCGAAAATACGACGGAGGCGGATTTTTCGCCCAAGGCAATCATCAAATGCGCGTGCGGCGGCTGGTATCGCGACGCCATGAAGACCCTTTACGAAGACTGGGAGGAACGCGCGGCGGACTTCGACGCGCTATTCGAGTACGCCTCGAAATTCGACGACTTCGACGATTTTCTCGCAAGCGTGGCTCTCGAAATCAGCGACGCCGAGGGGCGCGAGTCCGAAGTCGGCGGGCGCGTAAGGCTGATGACCGTCCATCAGGCAAAGGGACTGGAATTTCCCGTTGTGTTCGTAATCGGCGCGGCGGAGGGGCTTTTCCCGACCCAGCGCAGCATAGACGACGGCGACGTCGAGGAGGAGCGCAGGCTGTTTTATGTGGCGTCGACGCGGGCGATGGATTTGCTGATAATTTCGTACCCGAGGGTAAGCGCGGTGGGAGGCAATTTCGAAATGCGACAGGCAAGCCGCTTCTTGGAGGACATCGACCCTTCTACTTACGAATTATACGGGGCTTAGACGGGGCGTGAAAACGCCCCTCTAAGAGCGTTTCGCGAGTGTCTCAGACTGCTCGCG